>Ga0099364_10000164_pt1 | contig 112052 bp, 96 predicted proteins | sample TergutTh196P3_FD_73070 | JGI IMG/M metagenome (GOLD analysis project Ga0099364, IMG submission 73070) | Microcerotermes parvus P3 segment gut microbial communities from Pointe-Noire, Republic of the Congo - Th196 P3 | ecosystem: Host-associated > Arthropoda: Insects > Digestive system > Gut ...
CTTGCTGAATTACATCTCGCAACTCATCTTTGAAAGTTTCTGCACCACGCTTCTTCATTTGTTTTTCAGCCAAGCCATCACGCTCTTTTGCCGTTTCAAGATTGTGGTTATAAAAGCTGTCCCTAACCGAATTAGTCAAGCCATAATCAAGGCATTGTTGCCCGAAAAACTCCGACATTTCGTATAGGTCTTTCTTGTTTCGGCGGTATGATTTTCCTGTGTTCATATTACAATTGCTGACAAGAAAATGAACGTGTATATGTTTCGTGTCGGTGTGAACCGCAAACAAAACCTCGTGACCTTTCGAGTGAAAATATTGCTCTGCAAATTCTTTTGCAATGATAAAAGCAGTCTGATAATCCAACTTTGAATTATCATCGGGGTGAAAAGAAATTGAAATCTTGTGTGCAAGTATATCTTTTTCTTTCAATCTTGAATATGACTTGCCTTGAAGTTTACGAGTAACAAGAATGTTATTAGCAAAGTTATCACGCTCACAACCGAGAGCGGTATAGAGGTCGTTTGCAGTTTTGACTATGCTGTTATTTTTCTGCTCTAATTTCTTGCCGAGCACATAATCAACCGCCGACTTTAATTGTCCCACCGACTTGCACGGCGAATACTTCACATTTACATTTCCAAAAGCTATGGCACATCACTCCTAACTTCAAGAATTTCTGCGTTGATTAATGGCTTGTCGAGGAACGATTTCAGCGACTTCATAACGCTGTTGTAATAGCTTCTCATGTTCCAAATTTCCCGCTCTGCTTCGGGTAATCTGCCGCTATTCGCAAGCATTGAGATTTGATTTAAGTTGACACCGATTTTGCGTAATTCACGGTACAAATCATTCATAGTTTCATTGAAATAATAAACCTTGATTGTCGTGTCATTTAGCATACTTACGAAGAAATCCGTGTTACCGAGTTTGCTTGCAGATTGTTTCTTCAAAAACAACAAGTATTCTTCATCGGACAAGCGGACAGAAAAATTGCGATTGCGTGTGCGATTTTTCATAAAGATGAACCTCCAATTATTTTGATAGTGAGGGTGAATCGGCGGCGAAAGCCGCACCGCCGCAAAGTGGCGATAAAGGGGGTTTTTAGGGGGATTTTCCCCCTGAACAGGTTTACAGTGGCTTGCCAACTGTACTACCTGCATATCCTACAAACACTCAGCATTGTTGAGGGTTTGTGGGGTTCGTTCCCCAATCGCTAAAAGCGATTGGACGGCGAAAGCCACCGTTGTTTTTGCTACATTTCATAAGAGCAGAAACAACAAAAGCCGTTAAAGTGATGAACACTTTTACGGCTTTCATATCACTGAAACTGTGCGGGGTTATTCTTCGTTTTCGCTCTCGCTCTCTGTGCCGTTTATCACGCGCCTTTCGTTCTTCAGCTTTTTGCTGTTGCTGTAATTTCTTTATGCCGTTTTCGATTTGTTGCTTGCGTTCAAGTTCTGCTTGGATTTTTTCTGATGTTGATTTCCTCATGGGGGGTACTTCCTTTCTTAATTTTTGAGTTTTGTGCATATTGTACAATATATATATATATATATATATATTGTGAATAATGTATAAATTAAAAGAAAGTGCTTGAAAATCAAAGAAAAATGCGGTATAATGGGGTAGTAATATTATTCGTACTTCGCTTGTGAAGTACTATGCTCAAGGCGGCTATTCGGGAATAAACATTTCAGGAAGAAGGAAATAAACATGAATACAACGACACAATACGCAATTAAAGTGCAGGGGATAACAAAGGTCTTTGCCAATAAAGATAGAGTTGTCGAGGTTTTGTTCGGCTTGAATTATGAATTTGAAGCGGGCAAGATGACTGCCATCATGGGACCCAGCGGAAGCGGAAAATCTACGCTGCTCCAATGTATGGCGGGACTTGATAAGCCGACAAGTGGAAGTGTTTTTCTAAAAGACACGGACATTACAACCCTCGACACAAAAGGGTTAGATGAAATTCGTAAGGAGAGGATAGGATTTATTTTTCAAGCGTATAGTCTTTTGCCTATGCTTACTGTGTACAAGAATGTCGTACTCCCACTTCAATTAGCAAAAAAACCGGTTAAAAAAGCCGAGATAATGGAAATCCTAAAACTCGTTGGATTAGAGGGGTTGCATAATCGCTATCCTTCGCAGTTGTCGGGCGGTCAACAACAGCGGGTAGCAGTCGCAAGAACTCTTGCGAGTAAGCCTGATGTTTTGTTTGCGGATGAGCCGACAGGTGCGCTTGACAGCAACACAAGCAAGCAAATTTTATCATTACTTCGCAGAACAGTTGACGAATACAAGCAAACGGTTGTTATAGTAACGCATGACCCGTCGGCGGCGGCAAAGGCAGACCAAGCGGTGTTTTTGAAGGACGGCAAAATCGTAGGTACATTGCAAAAGCCTACATTCGAGGCAATCACCGCAAAAATTACGGAATGGGAGAATATTCAATGATATTGGGGTTAGCAAAGGATTTTATTAAATACCGCAAAGTGCTTTTTGTGGGCGTTTTTGTTGTAATGGTTGTGAGTTCGCTTCTTACGGGACTTGCAATTTTAGGCTTTGCGTCGGCAATCGGTCTAGGGGCAGAAGGAAGCGGCGTTGTAGCAGTCATGACGCTTTTTGCAATCATGAGTGTCGTTATATCGCTTTCGGTAGTGTCTGGTGCTTTTTCGTTTGGGATAGCACTTAGACGAAAGGAGTTAGCACTTTTTAGATTGGTTGGCGGGAGCGGTGAACAGCTTAAAAAAATGATAATGGGCGAATCATTGTTCATTTCGGCAGTAGCGGGCTTTGTTGGCACAACACTTAGCCTTGCAATTTCTCCCCTATTTTTTAACATTCTGAATCAAACCGATATAATTTATCTTGATTTAACATTAAACAATTTATTTTTCATACCGCTGATAATCGCCTTTGCAATAAGTTTTTTCACCGCCATTTTAGGCGCAATGTTTGCACTTAACAGAGTAAACAGTATAACGCCCATTGAGGTTTTAAAAGAGAGCAACATTGATACAAAGGTAATGACGAAGGGCGGGGTCGTTGCAGGTTGCATAATGCTTGTTGTTGCTATTGTCTTGCTTTTGGTGGCGGTTATGGTTCATTTTCCCGAAAGCTATTCTGAATACGAGGGCGTTATATATAAAGACTTCAACAACACAATATTAGGAATGGTAATGGTAATAACAGGAACAATTTGCTTGAGCATTGCGGCAGCAAAATTCGGTCCTTTATACTTACCATTGTTGGGTTACTTGATAATAAGTCCATTCATGGGGCTTATAAGCGGCAATCTAACGGGAAGCAGCATAATAACATCAAAGAGACGAACAACCTCCCTCATAGCCCCGATAATAATTTCCATTAGTTTAATCGTGATGTTGTCTTTTATTATGGTGGGTATGCAGATTGCTTTTACGGCAGAACTTGAAAACTCGGATATTCCGCCATTAGGCACAATTATGATAATACTTGCAGTACCGTCTATAGTTTTTACTGCAATTTCTATAGTGAATACGCAAATAATGGCTTACAGCGTCCGCGAAGCTGAGATTACCAATATGCGACTTTTAGGGGTAAGCAAAACGCAAGTAATACTAACAGCAGTTTGGGAGCCGCTTGTAATAGCCGTTTTAGGGATAGCCGTTGGCTTGTGTGTTTCATTTTTAGGGGCTAATATTTTTAATCAATCTGTAGCAAGAGATTTTGGTGCGATACCCTTTGTAATACCGTGGGGAATGATAGTAGCGATGGTTATAACATATCTGGTTGCGGCAATAACCGGCGCTTCAATAGCTGTAAGCAAAATACTAAACAGCAAATAGCTAATTTTACTTGGGGAAATTGATGATGGAAAATAAACTTTTTTCAAGAGATTTCAGTTTGGTGGTTTTGGGTCAGATTATTTCAATTCTCGGTTCAGCCATACTGCGCTTTGCAATAAATCTATATGTGCTTGATCTTACGGGTAGAGCTGATATTTTCGGCGTGCTGATCGCCGTTTCTGCGATTCCCGCGATTTTGTTCACGCCGCTGGGCGGTGCGATTGCAGATCGCTTCAACCGCCGTAACCTGATGGTTGTTTTTGATTTTTCGAGCAGTGTGGTGGTATTGATTTTGTTGCTTTTACTGGGAGCGGGTCATGCGTCTGTCGTTATAATCGGCGTATTTCTTGTCTTACTCTCGGTGATCAGTTCAATGTACCAACCCGCCGTTCAATCAAGCGTCCCCGTTTTGGTTTGTAAGGAAAAACTCGCGTCCGGCAACGGCATTGTAATGGGCGTCGGCGCGTTGTCCGGTCTGCTCGGTCCTGTTCTCGGCGGCGCGTTATATGGGATTATCGGCTTGAACGCGTTGGTAACGGCAAGCTGCGCGGCTTTTTTTCTGTCGGCGGTTATGGAGATGTTCATTCGTATGCCGTTTACAAAGCCGGGTCGAAGCAAGGGTATGATACCCACTATCATAGACGACATGAAATTTGGACTGTGTTATGTTGTCCGAGAAAAACCGACAATCCTAAAGGTCATTATTGTAGGGACGGCACTCAATCTGTTTATGACGCCCCTCTTTATTGTCGGCGTCCCCTATATTTTGAGAATTACGCTGAACAGCAGCGAGGGAATGTACGGCATAGGTATGGGCATTTTGGAGCTCAGCACGATTATCGGCGCGGTTTTGACTGGTGTACTTACGAAAAACCTAAAGCTGTCAGGTTTGCATAGGTGGCTTCTTGTATCATCTGTTTTAATTATTCCCATTGCTTTTTCGGTTACACCCGTAATTCTGGGCTTAGGCTATTTGCCGTCATTTGTTATGATGATGTTCTTCAGCGCGTTGGTTATGGCAATGGCGACAATCTTGTCCATTTTCGTAATCACGGTCGTGCAAAAAGTAACGCCCAACGAAATATTAGGTAAGGTTATGGGGATTATTATGGCGGTTGCCGGGTGCGCCGCGCCGCTCGGAATGATGGTTTACGGAATCGCCTTTGAGCTGTTTAACAACGCGGTTTATGTGCCGATACTTGCAGCTTGCCTTTTTACGCTGGCTATCGCGTTTATTGCAAAAAACATATTAAGAAATTCGGAGGTATAATCTTTATGAATACATGCAAAAACGGACACCAATAAATCTCGGTGTCCGTTCGTTTTTATGCTGATTTTTCTTCTTTCTTTTTGCGCTTATACTCTCGCATATACACACGTTGTTTCTCGCAATGTTCGGGATTAAGCCGCTTTTTATCGTTGTTTCTTTTATTGCGCGCCTTATCTTTCGCTAAATAATTATCATAAATCACCTGTTCTTCTGCCGTAAGCGCAAGCCCCGAATTGTATTTTTCAACAACATCTTTTTGTAGTATTCGCGGCGGTTTCGGAGGTTGTCTATCTCGCCATGCTTTCGCCTGTGCGCTTCGCTTATCTTGCCATGCTCGATAGATTGCAAACTCTTCATCAGTTATCGGCAGTCCCTCACTTCTTCTGCGGACAATATCACTCCTTGATACTTTTTTAGGCTTGGGAGGTTCTTGGCTTCTGCGTTTAGCGTGATACGCATTGTTGTATTCTCGCTTTTTTGCAAGCCGTTTTTCTTCGTCTTTTTGTTCTTCGAGTGTGAGTAATCCCGCTTTTTTTCGTACAGTAAAATCACGCCTTTTCTGTTGGTGTTTTTCTGAATTTGCTTTTAGTTGCTCTTTCTTTCTTTTTGTTTTGGCGGCTCGTTCTTCTTCAAGGCGGTGTTGCTCCGCTATATCATACTCAGAAACAAAGTCGGCAGGTGTTACAAAATCACCAATAAAATTGAAATGAATATCAACCTTTTGTATGCGGTCTTTTCCCTTTAATTTGTTGCCCTCGTGAACGATTATTTTTTCAACAAATTCGTTTAACATAGAGGTTGTCAATTCTGTAAAAATAGTAGAGCGTTTCACAAGAGCGATAAACTTGTCAACTTTGATATTATCGGCTGTAAAGTTGTCAAGTTCCTTTTGCATATCGGCTATATCGGTTTCAAGTTTCGCCTGTTCTTCGTCATAACTTGACACTAATTTCTTAAAGTGTTTTTCAGGAATACTACCGCTTGCAAAACTCTCATACAGCTTTTTTACAAGCCCGTCAAGTTCGGTTATTCGGCTTGTTGCTTTTGTCAACTTTCGCTTATGCTCACGCGCTGTTTCGCTCTGCTTGTCCTTTGAAACTTGTATAATCTGCTCTACAAATTCGTCCTCATAATTACGCACATATGCACACGTTTTGCGAATAGCCGACAGGATTAAATTCCGCGCCTTCTATTGGTTTTTTTCCGCATTTGTGACAGAACATATTTCTTTTCTCCTTGTTTGTTGTTAGTTTGAAATTACTCAAATTCGCAAAATCAACCTAATTATGATATGCTGTTATTAAAAGGCAGATATTCTGCTAAACTCAAAATATGCTGCTTCATTAGTAAAGCATGAAGCTTCAAATTTCCATGTGTTTCCCGCTCCAAGACTACTTATGTATCCAATAGCCGTATCAATCTGATTTCCTGCCCTATCATATATAATGAATTCTATTGCAACCGAACTAAATGATTTATTCGTTACATTTTTAACAGAACCTGTTACAGTACTCCCCATTCGAGTTGGCGCTACGTATGTATCACCAAATAAACCGCCTCCAATGTAATCAGCCTGCATTGTTGGTTCTATAACCCATTCAAACTTACCATCAATATAGTTGCTGTTATCAGTTGCCGAATTTGAAGGATCGAGAGATCTTTCGGTAGCTATGGTTGCGGTTGGTGTATCAAGTTTTGAAAAAGCCGCTAAATCCAACCACAAAGCGGGGCGAATACCTTGAGAATCAGATATAAAAAGGTTTTGTCCTATAAAAATATGCCCTTGCAAACCAACACACGCAAATATATGACCACGACCCATTGTAGACCTAAGCCACCAGCTATCGGCTTCTCCGGTATCGTTATTCTTTGCGATTCGTGCGTAATTATATTGGTCGTTAATGACAAAAGCATCGGTCGGTCTATTGCTTAGTTGCCCGCTGTCACCAAAATATTCAACCACTTCTTCAATGCTTAACGCAAATAGTTTGTCCGTTGTGTTATTACCGCCATTATCGCCAAACCAAGGATTATCTTTATTTTCTATTGTTGTTTCAATTATACACGCTCTTTCGTTTGCGCTTAATATTTTATTTATAAAATCGTTGTTCATATAATGACGTAGTTGGCTGTTTTCCCATGTATTGTCCCAATTTTTATTGCTCGTGTAATCATAAAAATCTTTGCTCTCTAAGGTTTTATCGCTCAAGATCAATGCTCTGTCACCCTGCACGTCAAGCACGCGCCATATATAGTCGCCGAATTTGATTGTGTCGCCTTCGGTTACGTTGATTTCGGACACGGTAGTTGGCGATGCAGTTGAATCGGCTTCAGAATTTGAGACATAACCGTAATCGGTCGGTTCGTTTGTTGACTTGTTATTGACACTCAAAGCAATACCACCAATTATAACAACAGCAATAACAACTATCACAGGCATTGTTCGTGACCTTTTGGGTGCCGCATTAGGCACAGCGGTGGTTTGTATTACGGGTTGAATTTGAGGAGTAGGTTCAACAGTCGTTTTTTGAGAGTCGGCATCAATCAATACCGTTTCTTCAACTATAGCAACCCCACACTTGTGACAGAACCCCGAATCAACGGGAAGTTTAGTTCCGCATTTATGACAAAACATAATTTTTCTCCTTATTTTTATTATTAATCCGAAATAGAATATCTGCTATTAATGAAATCAACATATAAAACATCGGACATCTCGCTCTCTGTGTGGTTATAATGAGGTATACCATACCGTGATAAAGGATAGTATGAGCTTGCCCACGTTTGCGTTGAGGGTATATAATAAAAATATAATTCAACCCAGTCATATGCATAATCTTTGAAAACAATACAATACATAAAATCAAAATAGTATTCATTTGATTCGGAGATATATCTGTCGATTCCGGAATATTTATCCCAAATATCATTCAGCGGCATCCAATTAAGTACGGAGTATCCGTAATCTTCTGCCATTGCCGGATATAAGTCGTCGGGAATATTTGCGTTGCAAGTTACAACAAACGCAAAATCTTCCTGCAAAACACCCATCTCAAAAGCGGTATCGCTGTAAAAATACCCATCGCTTCCCATATACCCATAGCCTCCGCTTATTGCGCTATTTATCTCATTTGTAAGCAATCTGTCCATTTCGGAGACTGCCATTACCGACGGTGTAGATGATGTGTTTTGATCTTGCGAATCAGAGGAATAATAATAGCCGGACCCCCCACCGCTATCATCGCCATATATTTTTTCAAGTAGCGCTAAAAATACAAAGTAGCTTTGAGGAATTCCATTAAACTCGCACGCGTTATATTCAAAGAACTCTTCGTTGGAGTCAATGAAAAACTGCACAACCGCTTCTACTTCCTTATCGGCGTACATAATTTTGCCCTTAACGTTTACAAATCTTTGTCCTTCCTCCGACACACCCGAACTCCACCTTGCGTTACCCATAAAATCGTTGAAAGCTTTACCTACTGTTTTATTTGGATAACCACTCAAACGCCCATCCTTGACCATTTGAACATACTTATCTTCGGAACTGCTATCAAAAACTTCATCAAGAAAATCTAACCCCCCGCTCGGCATTTCCGAATCCGCCTCTTTCATTGTATTTATAGCGTAACGCACACCTAATACTACAATAATACAAGATACAACAACGGAGCCGAATTTTACAAACCAGTTTTGTGAAAAGCGCATCAATGTAATATCAAGTTTATTTTCATTATGTGGCGTTTCGGGAACTGTTTTATTTTCAAAATTTATTAAATAAAAATCAATAACCGACTTTATTACCGGTGCGGCAATTTTATAGCCCGAATCTAGAGAATACATATGCCCCGCACCCATAGAAGCAGCCATATTATCGTCAGCCATCTTAACGTCTACATCCGTTATTTCATAGGACGAAAGGTCAGAACTAAAGATAATCATGTAAGAATTATCTATAAACTCAAATGAGATTTTATGTATTACCGTAGAATCTAACTCACCATTTGTTGCCGCGGATATATTTTCTTCAATATGCGCCAATTTCACAAAATACATAGGTAAAACTTTATTGAATAAATCAATAAGTCGGTGTATATTAGATATTTCCGTCCCTATATATTGAATTCTTGATTTTTTTAATCTGTTTTCCATTGTATAAGTAACAAAATCTGCAATTACTTTATACCCTGTTGATGCTCCTACAATCGAGCAAACAAGCACACTCCAAAACCCAATATCTGTAACAACTGTTCCCCAAATCTTATAGATTGCTTCTCTTAAAAGCCATTCTACCCCGGTTCCCATGAGCGCGCCTAAAGATGCGCCAAAAGCTATCCCTATACCAAACGCTAACGCAATCCATGCAAAAGGGGAGGAGTGCGTAAAATCGCACGACCGCTTAACATAGTCATGGCACTCTTCTATGGTTTTATCGCTAAAATTATAATCAGTATTATCTGATGCGGTCGAATAGAATTGTTCGTTTTGATTTTTCACTGCTTGATAAGGCATATCATTATTTTCTGCTTTTTTATAATCATCGGTATATGTGTCTGAAGAATATTTCGCATCGTCATCACACACTATCTTCGTGACGCACTTTTCTGTTATAATCGTAGCCCCTACATCTTCCAACCGCTCTTTTACATAATCCGCTTCATTCTCTGAAATGCCGACAAAAAGTATTTGCGGAACATTCTCCACCATAGCCTTACTTTCATATAATCCACGCCCTGTCAGCTCAAGTACCGTTTTTATTACTTCCATTTTATTTGCGCCTATGCTTACTCCGGTAAGCGTTACATTCCATTTCACTTTTTCTTCCGTCAAGGGTATACCTTGTTCGACCGGAGCGATATACGCCTCATATGGCGTGGGCTGTTGATAATTGTGGTATGCAGATTCAGATGCGGCTGTTGGTGGTTTAGGTTCAACATACGTTTGCTGTACGGGAGTCTCGTCAATAACTATCTTCGTGCCGCACTTATGACAAAATTCAGCATCCACCGCTATTTTATTCCCGCATTTGTGACAGAACATGGTTTTCCTCCTGTTAGTTTTCTTATTTTAATCCGAAATTGAAAAGCTCTCCGGTATTCTCTGTATCTAAATTTCCCTACGTAGATAAATCTTTTGCTCCTGTCAGTATTTCATAAAGTTCCGGTAAAAAATACATTGCTTCCGACTTTTTTTTAGAGGTTGAAATAATTGAGAATATGCCGAGAATACCAAGGAGAATCAAGCCAACTATAAAACTAATGAAAAGCGCCACCAACAAAGCTAGTAAGGCTACAATATTTTCCGTTCGAGAGAATTGTGGTCTTACGGTAACATAACCATTTTTTACATCAACGATATAACTTTTAGAATTTCTTATCAGCAAGATACTCCGCAAGATACCCCGTGTGCTCTGAGGCTCAACTTTTGCATTTACCATATTACCCGCCAGTCTATCATAGGCTTCTTGGTTATCCATTCGTTGGGGCAGGGTATACTTTGTCAGAGATTTAAAATCTGTAGGTGTTTTACGTGGTGTATCAAACGAAGCAGATGCTGTAGCTGATTGTTCCGCCTGTTGCGAGTCGGTTGCATGAGCTGAATAACCCTTGGTTATGTTTTCGTTATTTTGTATCGGCGTAGGTTGAGGTGCGGGCTGAAATGCTTGCACCGATTCAAAAGCTATATGCTGTGATGCGGACTGTTGATAATTGTGGTATGTGGGTTCAGGCGCGATTGTTGGTGGGTTAGGCTCAACATACGTTTGCTGTGCCGGTGCTTCATCAATAACTATCTTCGTGCCGCACTTATGACAAAATTCAGCACCCTCCGCTATTTTATTCCCGCATTTGTGACAAAACATAAGTATCCTCTTAAATTATAATTTTTTATATGAGTATAAAAGCAGACAATTTTCGTCAAATATATTGACTATTTTTGGTTAATGTGATATAATTTTTTTGTTGGCGTTGCGAAAGGTGTTTAAGCCAGTCGCAACGCATATTTCTTAATTGAAATTGGCGAACCTAAAGATACTACGACCTAAATATTTTTGGGATTTTCATTACCGAAATGCCGCGAGAAATAAAGTCTGCTTTTACTCTCAAAATATTATTTCTCTGCCCAAGCTTGAAATGTCTTGTAGCTTATTCCAAGTCTTCGCCCCGCCTCCCGCGCCGATATTTCCCCTTGCTCCCATTCCTCCCGAACCTCTTGAAATCTTTCCGGACGCTCCATAGGCGGTCTCCCAAACCTAACGCCGCGCTCTTTAGCCGCCGCAATGCCCTCGGCTTGCCTTTGGCGAATAAATTCCCGCTCGGTTTGGGCGACATAGCTTAGAATTTGCAGAACAAGGTCTGCAATAAATGTCCCCGTTAAATCGCGTTCCTTTTGCCTTGTGTCCAACAGCGGAATGTCAAGAACCACAACGGCGGCTTGTTTTTCTTTTGTGATAACCCGCCATTGCTCCAAAATCTCACCGTAATCCCTGCCAAGCCTGTCGATGCTTTTGATGACAAGAGTGTCGCCGGGCTTTAATTTTTTCAACAGCCGTATGTACGCTTCACGGTAAAAATCCTTGCCTGATTGTTTATCTAAAAAGATATTGCCGTCCTTGACCCCGAATTCCCGAATAGCGATGAGCTGTCTTGCTTCATTTTGCTCGCGTGTTGAAACGCGAGCGTAACCGTATAATTTTGCCATTTTATACCGTCCTTTCGTAATTAACTCATTCGCTAATTATAATCGAAGATTACAAGGTTTGCACAGCCGTCCGCAATTCATTGCGGCTAACGGCGTGCGGTTCTTATAACAGGGCGGTCATAGTATCAGATTTAGTATAGCACAAATACCCCTTTATGTCAATATAAATACCCCGTTTAGCTGATTTGTTTTTCCATGTTCCTCTTATATAATGATAATGGGGTGATTGCATGGACTATACGAGGTTAGGAAACCGAATCCGCGAGGAACGCAAAAAATTAAATCTTACACAAGCCCAACTCGCCGAATCAATCGACATATCCGACACATACATGGGTTCAATTGAGCGAGGCGAACGAAGCCTCACACTTGATACTTTGGTGAGGCTTGTAAACAGGCTCGGCGTAAGCGTTGATTTTATGCTTACCGATTATGTAATGGAGACCGATTCAAACATAATTGAGCAGTTTAAGCAGATTACCGACGGTCAGCCACTTGAACGAAAACAAATGGCGCTTGATGTAATCCGAACTATGTTCGCCCACTTGGATAACTAAGAGAAATAGTTTTATTCTATAACTATTTTCTTCGCCCTCAGCTCTCTGAAAAATTCAACATCATCAATTAAACGCTCAACAGCTGAATTGACGAGCGAATCAACAGATACAGAATATTCCGCTGAAAGCGTATACAGCCTGTCGGACAATGCGGGATTAATGACGGCTTTAAGACCTTCCGTGTCGTGGTTTTTCATTTTTGTTAAACTCCTTTATGCGTAAATTTAAGCCCTGCCAAACAGACAGGGCTTTATACTATTTATAATATATAAACATACACTAAAAAAATCCTATACCCAAAACCTTTACAAAACAAGATTATTATGCTATAATAATTTCCATAACACAGGGAAGGTTTATTTATGAATACAGACAAAAAAATTCTGCAATATAGCCGCGAAATAACGGTTGCCGTGAGTCATCTTGATTTTTGCAGGTGCTTGAAGCCGAGTGCGGTTATGGGGTATTTTCAAGATGTCGCGACCGAACACGCAGATATTCTCGGCATAGGATATGATGATTTGCTCAAAAAAGGGTTGGCGTGGGTTATGATTCGTATGAGTTTTGTAATTCGCAAAAGCCCGAAAATCGGGGAAATACTCACCATAAGCACGTTCCCCGAAAAGCCGAAAAACTCCGACGTTAACAGAGGTTATTATGTCCGCGATAAATCGGGAAAGATTATTATTTCGGCTTCATCAAAGTGGTGCGTTTTGGATGTGAGTACTCAAAAGGTTCAGCGACTTGCGCCGATTTTTGAGAAATTCGGCGATGATGAATACACCCTGCTTGAACCTCTTGAAAACGCAAATCCTAAAATTGAAAAACTTTCGGAAAACGCGATTGTGGAACCGTTTTTATTTACCGTACAAGTCACCGATTTAGACCACAACGGGCACATGAACAACACCCGTTACGGCGACGTTATACTCAACGCATTGGGCGTGGAAACGCTTCGTAAACACGCAATTTTGCGGATTGACATAAACTTCATGGCACAGCTTTTCATAGGCGACAAATACGAGGTTTTTAAGGAGAGGACTAATGATATTGTTTTGATTGAAGCGAGAAAGTCCGAATCGGGGGCGATAATTTTCAAAGCGAGGGTGGAACTATGTACACACGAACCGCAAAACTAACTTTCTACGTTCCGCACTCAACTTCCCTGAAAGACAAACGGCAAATTCGCCGCAGTTTGATTGATAAAACACGACAGCGTTTTATAGTAAATTAACTTAAAAAACACTAAAACCTCTCGGCACAAAACCCATACAGAAAAGCTTTTGCGCCGATTTGTTTTGTGTTTTTATTAAGTTAATTTACTATAATGTTTCTGTCGCTGAGGTTGACACGCAAGATGCGCTTCAAACGCTGACAATCGGCATTGCTGTTGTTTCCGGCGATAATGCCCACGCGCAAAATTCTTTAGATGAAATTATTCGGTTTATGGAAAATAATCCGGATGCGGAATTGACTGATATTTTGATAGAATAAAAAAGCGAAATATTTCAAGTAAAATAGAATAATGAAACGGAGACAAGCTATGATTATCAACTCGCAAAAAGCCGAAGAACAAGCGGTTATGAACCTCGCCTACGCTATCTGCGCGGCGGCGGGAATACCCCTGTTTTTAAGATAAAACAAAAACAAGCCTTGCCGATTAGCGGCAAGGCTGTTATATAAATAATGTATATCTGCACTTATTTTTAAAATCTTGACTAAACACCTAAAACGTGGTATAATTAATATAAAAGACGCCGATAAACTTAGAGCCGCCGAGGGCGATATTTGTAACTTTAACGCAGACGCGCAGTTACGGACGTTTCGGTAGAATAGTAGAATAATTATGGAACAAAAAGATTTATTAATTTCCCGAATGGAAGATTTAGCGGCAAAAGCAGCTAAAGCAGGCTTCGCCGCTTCGCGTTTCCTCACGCCAGCCGAGGCGCATAACGTAGCTGCTCATTTTGCAAGGCGGCGGGATATTGCCCTTGGAGCGGACTTTTCGCTTGCTTTTGACGGCGGTTATGAAGGGGCGGAGCGCGTTCGGGCTATCTTTTTAAATGCCGATTGGGGCGAATACGACCGATCGGAATTATTCACCGCATTAAGAATCGAGATTGCACCGAGGGAGTCTTTGGGGCACCGCGATATTTTAGGCGCGGCTATGGCGTTGGGAATTGAGCGAGCCGCAATCGGAGACATATTTGATTCGCCTTTGGCGTTGCTTTGCTTACCGGAGTTGAGCGCGTATATAGCCGAAAACCTAATAAAAGCGGGACGTATCCGCGTTAAGTTGTCAAACATGGATTTGTCCGTGCTTCCCGCAAAAGCCGAAAACTTAATCGTCAAAACGGACACTGTGGCATCTCCGAGATTAGATGCGGTGCTGAGTACAGCGTTTGGGTTGCCGCGTAGCAAAGCGGCAAACTTGATTGAAGCAGGACGGGTCAGCCTGAACCACGAGGTTCGTCTGCAACCCTCAAAAGAGGTCTGCGAAGGGGCATTGTTATCAGTTCGGGGCATGGGACGTGCTAAACTTTTGGAAGTCGGCGGGACGTCGAAAAAAGGTCGGGTGTTTATTAAGATGGGATTGTATAAGTGAAAGCGAAGAAGCCTAAAAATATAAACACAATATTCTATTTTGCATAGTTTAATATCGCGCTTTTTCACTTGACGAATTAATGAAATTATAATATAATATATGTATAGATCGGGAGGGATACGGATTGAAAAAATTAAAAATATATCTTGATACTTCGGTTATCAGTCACTTGGACGCTCCGGATGCACTTGAAAAACAAGAAGATACTCGCAAATTATGGCAAGCTATAGAAGCCAATGATTACGATGCTTATATCTCCTCGGTAGGATTAATTGAACTCGGTAACTGCTCTGAGCCTAAGCGTTCTTTGTTAGCGAAATATTTGAAGTCTATTAAATACACAGTTTTAGAAGAAACTGACGAAGCTTTAGAACTGGCTAATTTATATCTTGAGGCAGAAGTGCTAAAGAAAAAAAGTTTTGATGACTGCCAACATATTGCCTATGCTTGCGTTTATAACTGTGATATGCTTATTTCGTGGAACTTTAAGCATTTGGTAAATGTAAAAACTATATCCGGTGTCAAAAGTGTTAATGCGTTAGCCGGATACAAAGAAATGCCTATATACACACCAACAATGATAATTGCAGGAGGTACAGAAGATGATTCATAATATTTCAAAACCGGAAATAAGTCCGGATTTCACGATTGATGATATTCATAAAATCCGAGAGTGGAACTATGAGCGATTGAAAGACGCTACTTCAGACGAGCGCAGAGCCGATACTGCCAAACGTACAAAGGAAGCACTGGAAAAGCTGGGGCTGCTTAACTGATTTTTTATTGCTTTATACCCTCGCCGGGAGTCCTACATTCAATAAATAAGAAAGAACTGCAAATAGTTATCTATAATAAAACAGAAAAACGGAGAAAATTATGATTATCAACTCGCAAAAAGCCGAAGAACAAGCGGTTATGAACCTCGCCTACGCTATCTGTGCGGCGGCAAGAACCGCCCCCAAAACCTGCGGAATTGACCACATGGACACCTTAATTATCACGGGCGATGAAAAGAAAAAAATAACCGCCGAAATGCGGCGGTTGGGTGAAACAATTCCTGCTGAATTTTTTATTCGCGACGCCGACAATGTTGATGCGAGTAGCGTTGTTGTTTTAATCGGCGTAAAATATCAACCGCGCGGGCTTGATGAAATCTGCCAAATTTGCGGATTTGACAGCTGCGCCGCTTGCACTGCCGCCGGAGCGGCTTGCGTTTTCACGGGAATGGATTTGGGAATCGCGCTTGGTTCGGCAGTCGCTTTAGCCGCCGATAACCGTGTTGATAATCGAATTATGTACACTATCGGCAAAGCCGCAACCGCACTTAAAATGATGGGTGAGCATAAGTTAATTGTGGGTATTCCGCTGTCAGTTTCGGGGAAATCGCCATTTTTTGACAGGGGATAATCTTGTTTGATTAAATAAATTCCACCGCATTTTTCCGCTGTCGTGTTGTTTCAGTATCTTTCAAAAATTCACTTATATATTCTCTATTAGTATATATTCCACACGAATATATACTAATTTTATTTATATTGGAGGACAACTCAAATGTCAAAAACAACAATAGCAGGCAACAGCTTCGTCATCACAACGGGCGCATCAATGGCAGATTTAGAGGCGGTGCAAAAATACCGTCCGTCTGCATTAACCCTCGCAGATGAGGAAACAAAGGAAGTCTATTTCAAGGTGGGGGTAGGTTCGGGGTATTCAAGTTTAACCGACCACGGCATCAGTTTTGGCGGTGTTTCTAACGACGAAAAGAAGTTGGCAACAGCAACCCTGCCGATTCCCGCCGACGTCGAGGATGCGAAAGAATACGTTCTTGACAAAGCCGGAATTGCAATTGCGAACCTAAACAAAGTCGAGATGGGGCTTGCAACCGCGCTCAAAGACATCAAAGCAGAACGCGACGATATCGCCGCAAATATCAACGTAAGTGTATAACTTAAAAACCCCACAAACACAATAGGGAAGCCGCTTTTGCGGTTTCCCTAAAATTATTTATGAGGAGAAAAAACATGATTAAAGTAACAATAGGCAACAACGTAAAACGCACAAGTGAGATTTTAGACCAAAACACAACACTCCGTGAGGCACTCGAAAAAGCGGAAATTGACTACACTCGCGGCATGATGAACCTTGACGGCTCTACGCTTAGCCCCGGCGATTTGGATAAGACTTTTTCTGATTTTGGGATTACGGAAAAGTGTTATTTGCTTAATGTTGTTAAGGCAGATAATGCTTGAAAGATTTAGGCGGGGCGGTAATAATTATTCAACCGCCCCCAAAATCTATTAAAGTATATTCGATATATCGCGCATTCCACGCAGAACTCTATGAATATTTCAAACTATACATGCCGCCTTGCCTCGCGCCGATTGGCTAACCGCTCTTTCATTTCGTTTTGCGATAACCACTTGGTTTCGGGGTCATTTGCCTCCAACAAGGACTTGTCTAATTCTGCGCTGATATATTCCCGATGAACCGCTTCACGATATGCCCGCTCGGTTCGCAGGTCAAACGGAATCCGCTCCTCGCGCACTACGGTTCTTAAAAATGAATCAATCGCGGTGGTCATATCCATGCCGATTTCGCTTAAAATCTGCTGTGCATCCCGCTTCACCGCTTCGTCTATATTCACCGAAATTCTGGTAATTGCCATTTTACCCACCCCTTTAATGTGTATATTATACACCAAACACACACCTGTTGTCAACATAAATCTCTAAAATTTACCGAAAGGAGACACACCCCATGTTCACAAAACCCATACTCGACACCCCACTAACAAGCGAAATCGCCGACAGATTATTCTCAAACATCACAGCTTCGGGCGCGTTAGATTCATCGTTTCCGGCAACCATGCGGGCGTTGCTCCGCAAGCGTCTGCCACAAGATGAAAGCGTAAAACTTACCTGCAAACGCCTGAATTTTTCAGTAAATGAAATTTCATCGGTAGCAGTTAATCAAAGCATGGCGCGGTTTGTTCCACCCGAAATAAGCTATACCGTACCGTCGGAACATCATGTTATGATCGTTTATACCGCCAGTCAAGAAGCGGGTGAAAAAATGCTCGAAATCGTCCGCGCAAACGCAGGTGCGGGAAAGCGTTACATGAAAGAATATGCTTTGCAAGAGGATTTACGGGCTTTCTACGCTCGGAAATTGAACGCATTATTTTACACCGACAAAAACCAAAACACCGTAATATTCGCCGACAAATTAGAGCTGAAACACTTTCATGTTTTACAAATGATGCTCCCGAAATATCTACCCGAGTTGTTTGTTAATAACCCGTTGAGTGAGAAAGAAACAGCACTTTTGAAAAGTCTCGGCAACAAATCCGCTGTCGAATACGAAACACTTATTACAGAATTTGCAAAGGAATTTGACATTCGCTCTGAGATAATACGCACCAAACTTTCGGGCTTTGAAACGGCGTTTGAACGTATCAGGCTTGATGAAATTAAGACCGAGATAAAAACATACCAAAAAAATTATGATACATTCCTGACCGAAATGCAAAGCTTAAATTTGAAAATACAGGAAAGTCGATATTTGTTAGCGGGACTGGAATGTGCCGTCAGTGAGCATTCCGGCGATTCGGAGCTGATGGAATACTTTATGTGTAATAAAAACCTCAGTATTATCAGCGTTCAGGGGACAGCTATTGAATTTGTCGTCCACGGTTACGCCGATGTTTACGACGTTGAAGCCTTTGAAAAATACGTCGAAAATCACAGGGGCTTTATGTATTCCAATTTAAGCGCAAGTGTTACAAAACCGCAAATGGAGAAACTTTACAAAGCAATTTTCAGCGAAAATCGTTATAAATTAAGGCTTTGTGCCGCTTATACAGCGGATATACGCACGGGACTGAAAGCAATTTCGTGTTATGATTTCCCGCCTGAAAGCAAGGATTATTTGCCAAATCCGCATATTCAAACCCACGGTTGCATAGGCAACTATGCAACACGGTTTCAGGAATACATGAAGAAACAGGATTATGTCGGGGCGATTGACCAAGCGGTTGTTTCGGCGAGAAACTTGAATTTCTACGATTCAACGGTGATTTCAACGCTTGCAAAAACGCTGTCAAGTTCGCAGGTGAAATGTATCGAAAAGGCTGATAAAACCTGCATTACGCCGCTTGAAGCAATAAAAGAACTGGAGGAATTATGGCAAGACCAATAATTATGACCGATGAAATGAAACAAAAGGCTCGCGAAGATTTTGACAATCTACTTGACAACTTGAAAATGTCGGACGGTAATCTTAGTTACAATCGTAGTTACAATTACGAAAATAGCCAAGCGTTAGTGTTACTAACTCCCGAAGCTTACAGGAAAATTCTCGCACTTGTAACAAGTTTTTCAGATGAAGTTGCATGGCACGGAACAGTTTCACGTTCCGGTGACAATGAATTTACAATTGAAGACATTCTCGTTTATCCACAAGAAGTCACCGGAAGTACCGTCAACACCGACCAAATATTGTACACAGAATGGCTTTATAGCCTTGAAGATGAGGTGTTCAACAAAATCCGTATGCAGGGTCATTCTCATGTAAATATGGGCGTTTCGCCGTCGGGAGTTGATAGCAGTCACAGGGCAAAAATCCTTGAGCAACTTGAACCCAATATGTTTTATATCTTCATGATTTGGAATAAATCGCTGTCGGTTCACACGCTGATTTACGATATGGAGCGGAATATTTTATATGAGGATCAAGACGTTGATGTTAAAATTCAAGGTGATGAAGAAATGGATATATTTTTGAGCGATGCCAAAGAAAAAGTTCAGAAACGCGGTGTTACAACTACAAAACCAAGCAGAAAAATCCATGTAAAGAAACGCCCTAAAAGGCAGATACAATCAGAGTTTGATGCCGATTTAATGGAGCATGGATATTACCCTTATGACATTTACGATTTGGGAGGAGAAGCATGGAGACTTTAAACTTATCAAAATCCTACGACTTTTTCAAGCCGGAGGATTGCAACGAACGGATTCACATAATCGGGTGCGGTTCTGTTGGCTCGACTGTCGCGGAATTATTGGCGAGATTCGGTTTGACTAAGTTGACATTGTATGATTTCGACACGGTTGAACCAAAGAATTTAGCAAATCAAATGTTCCGGCAAAAACACGTAGGGGTTTCAAAAGTAACAGCGCTTTCAAATATGTTAATTGAGATAAACCCTGAATTTAACAGCGTTTTCAGGTGTGAACCCAACGGTTATACGGGACAAAAACTGTCGGGTTATGTGTTTCTTTGTGTTGACAATATCGAACTTCGGCGGGAAATTGCGGAGGCAAACAAAAACAATCCCTACATAAAAGCCATGTTCGATTTTCGCACACGACTAACAGATGCACAACATTACGCCGCCGATTGGAGCGATATGAAAATGGTTGATGATTTTCTACGTTCTATGAATTTCAAACATGATGAAGCAACAGCGGAAACCCCTGTTTCTGCCTGCAATGTAACGCTTTCTGTTGCGCCAACGGTTAGGGCAATTTGTGCGTTTGGTGTTAGTAATTTTGTCAACTTTGTCAAGGGCGAAAACTTAAAGAAATTTATTCAACTTGACACTTTTAATTTCACGCTTGATGCGTTCTAACCTGTAATGAATAGCTTACGCTGTAAGCACTTTGCGGTTTAACCCGAAGTAACAAAAAGTCGGCTTGAGGGAGGCGGCGGAGGAGCTTGAAGGCGCTGCACGCGGGGATTCCGTGCAGGTTTGTCGGTCAGCAAATTCAGGTAAACATCAATGTTTATGGGAAATACAAAAATAATATGAGCAATTATTTCACGCCGCCGAGCTGGAGAATACCATGGTCGTCGATGCTGTATCGGTCATCTTTAGGTATGTAGATTACAGGTAAAATTTTAATTTAAGAGGAGGACATTATGCCGTATATCACAATCAAACAACCGCCCGTTTATCATCAAATAACATTTGAGGAAATGATGGCGGGCATCGAAGATTTAAGCAAATATGTAATCCCAAACGTGACAAACACCCGTACTCACTGGGTTGAACGCCCGAATGACAGACTTCTCGCAAACACCAATATCGAAAGAATGATTGATTTATTACAAGCGTTTAATCAATCAAAAGAAGCCTTATTCGCGCAGAACAGGGCTTCGCTTTATCACACGTTTCACATTCCGAAAAGTAGCGGCGGTTTACGGCGAATTGACGCACCTTTGCCGGATTTAATGAATGCTTTGCGGGAATTGAAAACATTATTTGAAACACATTTCTTCGCACTTTATCAAACAACGGCGTTTGCTTATATTCGCGGAAGAAGCACAATTGATGCAATAAAACGCCATCAACGCAACGAAAGTAAGTGGTTTCTAAAACTTGATTTCTCCAACTTTTTCGGGAGTACCACACCGAAATTTGTAACAGATATGTTGTCACTGATTTTCCCATTCAGCGAAATTGTCAAAAAACCACACGGCAAAACCGAACTCGCAAAGGCGTTAAGCCTGTGTTTTCTGAACAACGGCTTGCCGCAAGGAACACCCATTTCGCCGTTTTTGACAAACGTAATGATGATTCCGCTCGACCATAAATTGAGTAATAATCTGCGAAATTTCGATAATCGCAGGTTTGTTTACACACGTTACGCCGACGATTTGTTGATTTCTTGTAAGATTGATTTTGACAAAGATAAGGTTCAAAAACTTGTACTTGACGCTTTAACGGAGTTTAACGCGCCGTTTACCGTCAAGCCCGAAAAGACCCGTTACGGCTCGTCTGCCGGGCGAAATTGGAACCTCGGAGTTATGCTCAACAAAGACAATCAAATCACAATCGGTCACAAGCGCAAGAAGGAATTTAAGGCGATGCTCGACAATTATATCCGAAACAGACGGGCGTGGGACAAGCACGATATTCAGGTTTTGAGCGGGCTTATTAGTTATTATCGCATGGTCGAGAAGGAGTATATTAGTTATGTATTGAAACTATATGGCGATAAATATCGGGTGAATATTGAGCAATGTATTAAGTTGGATTTGGCGGCGTGAAATAAAAAACATCATGCAATGAATTGTTTTATTTCAAAACTAATTGAGGTAAAACGCTCTCGGGTTTTATCGGGAGTTTTTAACGGTTATGGAAACCGTGGGGGCTTGTGCTCATCCCCGGACTCGTCTGGCTGCTTGCGTCGCTGCCGAAGTGGGTTTTCTTGATGGTTTGGGTCATCGGGTTTTGTGTGAATCCGGTGTTTATCGGGATTTCTTGGTTCGGCTGACTTTTGGGTTTTCTGGTGGTTTGGCGGGGGGCTGGGGTGTTTTGGCGGCTTTGGGGTTTGGTGGATTGCGTGATGTTATGCAAATAAGACTTCATCTTCCTTGCTCGTAAGGGCATGGAAGTTGAAGTCATTAAGTACAAATATTAATTCTCTTATTCTGTTATCTCTATAAAACATATATTGACAAAATATAAAATATTATATATAATGATTATATATATAATAATATAAAGATAACAAATTAAGAGAATGTGCGTTCGTTTTAACACAAAATGATTCATAAAACTTGCGGAAAAGGGAGGCTCTCATGTACGTTAGCGATTTAGAAAAAACAACCAAGGAACTCGAAATACGAAAAATTCGTGAAGAAATTTTTGAGTCAGTACGCAGGTCAAATAGTAATTTTGAAAAAATAATTAGCGAGTTATCTGATGAAAAAATTGTCGAATTGAATAAAGAAATGGATTGTTTTTGGAGAAACGGAAAACGCTCAAGCAAAACAAACGCCAATATGTTTATCCTGCTTCTATATAAACTTTTCGATGATAACGATAAAGCTAAAATTTTAGCTTTTTTTGAAGACCGAAAATACGGCTGGAATGATGACAAATATGTTTTAAACAATCACTGCCTTCGTCGGAGCGGCACAAAAGACCATTGCAAGCAAGTATTCAAAATTAGTGACGTGGATTATGCAGCGGACATTCTCGCGGATGTGTACGACATATTTTTCGATAAAGAATATGGAAAATACACGCTATATATTTTTTGTTACTGCATTGCATCACTATTTAGCAAAAAATTAGACCAAGATAAATTGTGTATCCCGTTTTTTCTTCAGATTGAGTGTGACAAAAATTCTGTACTATACCGCCTAATACAAGAAATTGTCGAAATTTGCGATGTTAATTCGGGAATATTTGAAAAATGCAATGACCTCTATCACAAGTATGGATATTGCGGATATATACATAAAGTATTTTACCCTACGCACTCTACCGCGAAAGATGTGGAAGATTTAATAAACAACAATAAGGATATTCCTGTGCTTGTGGACGGGAATGAGAACGAGCGTGGCTTTAACGCCTTATTACGAGAAATAGCCAATATACCTAACAAACAAAAACCTCTTGACGAGTGTGATAGATTTAATACCTTACCTATATTTGTCTGCTCGGTAATTAAATCAAACTTTAACAATATTTTTGATATGTCCTTAACTGATTTCGATGTAAGCAACGAGTATTTAGAATTATTGCGCTCTTGCAAGCAACCCTTTGCATCTTGGGTTCTTGAACTCGTAAGGGATTATAAAAGCTATTTATTCCCAAACCAGTACGAACCGGAAAATTCGGAAAAGCATCCATTTCACAAAAAAATAGGTGCGTATATAAATTATATACGCCAAAAATATCCGGATTTGACGTTGGAAAACGCCAAAAACGTAGGATTCTTAAACTTCTTTTTCAAAGGCTTTTTACAAGTTCTCCAACAAACATTTACTTTTAGCTACAAAGAAAGCAACAAGCTTAAACCGCAAGATGCGGAAAAGTATATAATCAAATTGGAGGAGGAATCCGAAAAGGCTTTGGTTCAGCTTCACAGGCATTATCTGCCCGCACCCAAATCAATTGGCATAAATGACAGAGAAGCCATAAAATTAGCAAGAATCATCGAGAAGCATTATAAAGCTTTGAAAGTGCATACCCGCATAACACCCTGTATTATCAAAGAAGATAGATTTGTTTTCAATGTCGATACATTACAGCAAAGTAAGGATACAGACATTTTCAGAAATGCAGATACAGTTCAACGTCGGCTAAAAAAATACGAGTGTTTCAGAATAGATTTGAACGACCCGAAAACGATAAAACTGCTTGTCGCCGAGAAGCCTTTGACTGATAACAGTCTAATAAAAATTTTAGAACATAAAGATTTTATGAACAGCAAAATGAAAATCCCTTATGCCGTTGGGTATGATGAGATGGGGAATATGTGTATAGAAGACATAAAGGAATTTCCGCATTTATTATTAGGAGGGGCAACCACTTCCGGGAAAAGTACCGCCATGATTTCTTTGCTTACAAGCATTGCCTATAAGCATCGCTCAGGGGAAGTGCAGGTGTTGATTATAGATTTATTGGGGAAATCTAAATCAGATTTTGATATATTTAATGGTCAGCCTATGTTGTCGCACCCGGTTATCAAAGACGTTGAAACCGGCGTAACAGCCTTGTTAAGTCTTAGCAAATCAATTGAAGAACGCAAAAACCTAAAGGATATACCTTATCTTGTTTGCGTCATTGATGAGTTTCCAAAGTTGTTTTCCGATGCAGAGGCAGAGTATAGAAATAAACTTGAGACTGCGATGACTCACCTTTTAAGCAGAGGCAGACACGCTAAAATACATATGGTTTTGGCGGCACAAAACCCGGTAAAGAAGCACATTGTATGCGATATTGCTAACCTCAACGCAAAAATTGCTCTTCGCTGCTCACACTATCAACACTCGGTTGCGATACTTGGTAGGGCGGGAGCTGATAAGCTATTGGGGAGAGGGCGAATGATTTTCGATTATTTCGATAAAACTGACAGGCGATTGTACGGCTCGTATATTTCAGAACCAGACCTTAAGGCGTTACTTGCCGAGATAAAGGGTACTTTTAAACAAGACAAAAATTATCAATTCTCCACGCAAGAATCGGAAATAAATAAAATGTTTTTAGAAATAGAAACGAACGCGAAACCGTCAGAGGAGTCCAAACCGAAATTTGAACCGCCGACGTTTAATGAAAAGTTAGCCCGCATAATTATTTTATCAATGCTTGAAGGCAAAATTTCTAATGATTCAGTTAAAAAGCACTTGAAAACAGGGTATGACAAAGCTAATAAAATCATGGATAAATTAGAAGAATTAAATATCATATCGGAATTGGGTGAAGGAAGAGGTTCCAGAAAAATAAACCCGATTGAAAAAATAAAAACGGCGCAAGTAAGGGGAATCCTGTCGAATGCAAGGGATTACTTAATTAAAGAAGGGTATTTAGAACACGAGATTGCAAGCGTTCTCGATAGGCTTAATGTTTAAACGAGGGACAAAATTTCAAAAAACGCTTGACAAATCCCCCGTAACCATATACAATTAAAATATTAAATTAGGCTATAAAGCACCTGTAGAGGAGAGGTGCCGCCTGAAGATATGATTGATATGATGATACGATTTGATGAATTTAGTAAAGCTTTGAAATGAACGGGCGGTTTGCACATTGCACCATGCCCGGCATAATGGAGCCCCGCCTTTGCTAAACAAAGGCAGGGAGATTTTGCATACGGCGGCTCGCCGTTAAGAATTGATAAAATGTTGAAATTTGACGAAAATTGAATTATTCGAGAAACGAAAACCTATAAATTATGTTTATATATTATTACTAAGTGCAAGTTGTCAAAAATTTTGAATAACCTCGCACAAAAATGGTAAAATAATATTATCTGAACAAGAGGAGGTTTGTAGTGAAGATTATTGAAGTTTTTAAATCCCAAACCGATGATGAACGTCGGAAAAATGTAACCGATGCAATAGTCGCCCTTGAAAATGGCGATCACCATAACCACGAAACATATGAGAATACTAATGATAATAAAGATATAATTTGATATGATAGTACAAAACCCACTGAAAACAGTGGGTTTTGTTTTTTGTTGACAAACACGGTCTTATGTGATATAATAATAAAAACAAAGAAGTAGATAGGACGTGAATATATGAACGTAGCAATCTATATAAGATTATCGGAAGAGGACAGGGACAAGGCCGACAAAGCGCAGGATAGCGAAAGCATAATAAACCAGCGCAATATGCTGACTGAATACACCAAAGAACGCGGCTGGGATATTTACGAGATTTATACCGACGAGGATTATTCCGGCTCGGACGCTGCACGTCCCGCTTTTAACCGAATGATAACCGATGCGCGTGAGAGAAAGTTCAAAATCGTTTTGTGCAAGTCTTTGTCAAGGTTTGCGCGTGATGTTGCCATGGTCGAAACCTACATAAACGGATTGTTCCTTGAATGGGGGATCCGTTTTATCAGCCTTTCCGATTATGCCGACAGCTCACAAAAAGGCACACGCAAGAACATACAAATTAATTCGCTTGTCAACCAGTGGTATCTCGAGGATTTAAGCGATAACATAAAATCTGTTATGACCCATAAGAAAAAGCAGGGGCAATATGTAGGAGCATTCGCGCCCTACGGGTATATCAAAGACCCCGCCGACAAGCATAAATTAATCGTTGACCCCGAAGCCGCCGATATTGTAAAAAGAATTTTCGCCATGTACCTTGACGGCTACGGCTTGTATGCAATTGCCGAGACTCTAAATTCCGAGGACATACCTTGTCCCGGAAAATACCGTATGCAAAAGGGTATTGAAAGTAACAGAGATTCGGAAAAAGTCAAGGATTTCAAGTGGAGTGACCACACCGTTTGGCACATTACGCGAAACCCCAATTACACCGGCAACTTAACACAATGCCGCTACGGAAAGCCGTCATATAAGTCCAAGTCCCACAAGGAAAAGCCGCCCGAAGAATGGGTAGTGGTAGAAAACACTCACGAAGCCATTATCAGCAAAGCAGACTATGACCGCGTTCAAGAGATGAAAAAGACAAGGGGCGCATATAGCAGAAGCAAAAAAAGAACCTCCGAGCCGCCTATCAACCACAATGCCTTTTCACAACTGCTGAAGTGTAAGTTTTGCGGTCGTGCTATGGTTTTGTCAACGTCAAGTCAAGTCAACGGTTTTGCGAGATATTTCAGATGCACGGGGCAAAAATCAAGGCTTATTGAGTGCAACTGCGCTATGGTAAAATACGATATGATTGAGGAAATTATTACCGAAAAAATCAAAGAGCTTATAAACCAATACTGCGATTTTTCTGCCGCCGAAAAACGCACATCTAAAAAAGAGGAGGAATTCACCAAAGAAATATCGGCATTAGAAAAAGCGATTCAAAAGAATTTACAAGAGCGCAAAAAATTAGATAAGGCGTTAAGCGATTCATATATTGATAAATCAACCGGCGCGATTCCGCTTGAAGTTTTTTCGACGATTTGCAAAGACTTAGAATCAAGAAAAACCGAATTAGCAAATTTTTATGAATCAATGCAAGAGAGAATCGCCGAACTTCAAAACAAACAAAACAGAGCCTCGGAAAAAAGCCATATATTAAATAAGTACAAAGACTTTTCTGTATTAACGCGAGAAATTGCAGGGGCTTTTATAGATACTATATATATAGGCGAGCGGGACCAAAAGAAATATTACGAAAAACCCGAGGGCAAGATAAATAAAAAGTTGGCTAAGAGGGATTTTTATCTTGAAATTTTGTGGAATGTTTGACTTTTGGTGCGGAGTGTAGTATAATTTACTTATGAGGGTGGTGCTGTCGTTATTTTAAGGGTGGTGATATTGATTGGATAATATTATTAATCAAAGAAACCAGACCGAAATTCAAAAAGAAGGTCTTGATGCGCTTGTTCAAAGGCTTGGAAGGGTAGGCGCGGTCAAGTTCATGCAATTATTTAATAGGAGTAGCGGTGACAGCGTTGAAGATAAGCGGGAGCGAGACGCTTTAATTGAAAGCATGGGGTTAAGTTTTGACGATGTGCTGACGGATATTAAGAAGTGGGAAGAACAACGCGAGAATGTGAATTAAGGCAGAATCAAGGAGCGGTTTAATAACCGCTCCTTGATATACTGTCCATAATTACCACCTGCCCTATTATGGTCAAAATATGAATTGCATGTTCGGCGTTTTTAGTGGAAAAAATACCGCAGTCAACGTTTTGCCCGCAGTCGCCAATATTATTGGCTTGCTCTGATTCGTTTTCGTTTGGGTTTTCCTCATTTTCGTTATCGTTTTTATAATTTTTTTGCATTTTAAACACCAACCCTTTCCGGTACTAACTAAACCATAGAATATATTTCCCCTGCGATTTTTAGTAATAATATTTACGGAAAGCATAAGAATATTCATTTTATACCATATCTGCTATTAAAAAGCAGAGTATTTTATATATGCAATGATTGTAATATCTTGACGAAAACTGTTATTTATGCTATAATTACCCAAGCAAGGTAATTATAGCTTTTTTATTGGAGATTTTTATGAAGAAAATAGTATGCCGGTCAGGTTTGATTTTTTGTGTTATTTATACTGCGGCAACTATTATAAGCAGTGCATTACAATTATTTCAAGGCAGAGAATTTGACACAAATATACATATACTGGAAAGAGGTGTTATTACATTAATCGGCGTTTTTACGTTGCAATTTATTCGTTTTTCTCGGTTTAAGGTTAAAGTGTTGAACATTATATTGCCCTATTGCGTATCATTGGGGCTGGTATTTCTATTCGTTTTTATAAGCGGGGTTTATAGCGAATTACATCCAAATGCTTACAGAGATATATTCTTAAATTACTCAATTATGTTTATTATTGTTGTTTTTGTAACTAAGGTTATGGAGTATGCTAAAACTAAACCAAGATAGTGGAGGAACAAAATGCCTAAACCAAAAATATTTTATATCTGTAACGATTGCGGTCACGAACATCTCAAATGGAGCGGTAAATGCGCCGGCTGCGGTGAATGGAATGCCTTAGTTGAATTTAAGGAATCGGAGATTAAATCTGTAAATTCAGGTGAAAAGCTTGATTTATACACCCTTTTCGAGCTTTCTGAAAAGAAAAATATAAGCGAAACCCGTTTCAGTACGGGAATGTCGGAGCTTGACCGTGTTTTAGGAGGAGCATCCTCTTCGGGAGGAGCGTCCTCTCCGAGAGGCGGACTTGTAAAAGGTTCATTAGTACTTTTATCGGGCGACCCGGGAATCGGCAAATCTACTCTTTTACTGCAAATTTGTGAATACTTAGCTAAAAACCTGAAAGTATTATATGTTTCGGGTGAGGAAAGTGAAAGGCAGATAAAACTACGCGCCGACAGATTAGGCATAAATCCGAAAAACCTTTTCCTTGCGGCAAGCACCGATTGTGAGGTAATCATAAATTCAGCCGTTGAAAACAAAGCCGATGTGTTGATAATAGACTCTATTCAAACCATTACCATAAGCGGAATAGCATCAACTGCGGGAAGCGTAACGCAGGTGCGCGAATGTACAAGTCGGCTTATGCGAATGGCTAAAAAAGAGGAAATTTCGGTCTTTGTGGTTGGTCATGTCAACAAAGACGGAGGGGTCGCGGGACCTAAGGTGCTTGAACATATTGTGGACGCAGTGCTTTATTTTGAGGGGGACAAGCAACTTTCTTACCGAATTCTGAGAGCGGCAAAAAACCGTTTCGGCTCAACTAACGAAATCGGCGTGTTTGAAATGCGGGATTTAGGCTTGGCGGAAGTCCCGAATCCGTCGGCAATGTTGCTTTCGGGGCGACCGACAGGCGTTGGCGGCATTGCAATACTTTGCACGATGGAAGGCTCCCGTCCGATTTTGGCGGAAGTGCAGGCGCTGGTTACAAAAACCGGATTTGGGCAACCTCGTCGGGTCGCGACCGGTTTTGATTACAACAGACTTTGTCTTATTCTTGCCGTTTTGGAGAAACGAACAGGCTTGCTTTTCGGAACCTATGACGTTTACATAAATATAATAGGTGGTCTTAAAATTGAGGAAACGGCGGCGGATTTGGCGGTTGCCTTAGCGCTTTATTCGGGGCTTACCGATATAGTCGTGCCGGAGGATTTGGCGGTTTTCGGAGAAATAGGCTTGGGCGGTGAAATACGCAATATTTCAAATATTCACGAACGGGTACGCGAATGTGCCAGAATGGGCTTTAATAAAGTAATAGTTCCCAAAGCCGCTCTGAAGAGCTTAGACAAACGCGAGGATTACGGAATAAGTATAACAGGCGCGGCGAATTTGAAACAAATGTTCAGCGCGATTATGGCTAATAATAAATAAAAATACTTTTTGCGGGAATAATAATCGAAAACCCAAAGGAGTATAGTTATGCCTAAAAACAAAAAAGGAAAAACAAGTAATTCCAACAATAAACAGCAGAAGCTCAAAGATTTTATGTCAGCCTCGCCGGGAGATAATCTTAATCATAACCATGATTCAAAGCAGGTTTCACTCGGACCGAATACAATAAGGCGGGATAAGGGGTAAAATTAACCTGCACTTTTGCCGTGTAAAGAACGGGACAAGGTGCAGGTTTCTGTTGACTTTTTATGGTTTTTAATTTACAATGAAAGTATGAATTATTATGAAGTATTAGGTGTTGAGCGTGATGCTCACGACACTGAAATAAAAAAAACCTATAAAAGACTTGCAAAAAAATATCACCCCGACGTTTATGTGGGCGACCCGGAAGTTGCTCACTTGAGAATGATGGAAATAAATAAGGCTTACGACATTTTGGGGGATAACGCTAAACGCGAGGAATATGATTATTCTCATTGGAAGACAAAAAACGATTACGCCTCAGCAAAATATAAACATGAATTCAGAGATTATGTGCCGAGAGGTTCGCGGGTTTATCCCGATGATATTCATACCGAGCGGGAAGACTTTCACGGTGAAAAAAAATATAAAAGCAAAATAAATATAAAATTATTTCAAAGAACAACCTTTGTTATGCGGGCTTTAACAATAATAGTGCCGCTTTTTTTACTTTATATCATTATAGGAATATACACCGATTCGTCAAGGGTTATGAATTTTCTTGATAATGCCGTTTACGGCAGGGGTAGCCCTGACAAGGTAAGCCAATTATACATAAACAGCCTGAAAGAGCAAAACCGCGAAAGGGCAGAACAGCTGATAAGCGGCGCTGTTATGAGTGGAATTAACCAAAGCGCGTTTGCCGCCTACAATTTTGAGACAGCCGATGGCGTCAAGCTCGGACGGCTTTTGTTTGAGCCGGCGCGGGATTTAAGTATTACCACGGGTAAAACCGAACGGCAGGGATTCAACAGCGCCAGTGTTGAAGTTGAGGTAAGAAATTTAAATACAGAAATATTTTTTGTAATAGCAATGGTAAATATACAACAGGATTTGGAAAAGGGAACAGGCGATGAGACGCTGAACAGATTGCTTCAGACAGGGGATATTTCACTTGTAGGCGATGTTTATGAAACATATTTTAATGAAGTGTTCGAAACCTCGCCCCCGGAGTACATAAGCGCGACGGTTACGTTTCATTTTACAAGACGATACAGCATGTGGCGTATAAGCGGGTGCAGTAACCCTGAGCTTTTGGAAAATATTATTATAGGCGGCTTAGGCAACAGGGGCGGCATTGAGGAATATTTAACAATCGACTGGCATGAAGTTTTGGAAATCGAATAGTGGCAAGCCGCCGTAGCCAATAAAAAACAAAAAAAGGTCGGGCTGTTTTAAAAGCCCGACCTTTTTTTATTTTACATAAAAACTTTCTTTCGGTCCGAGATATGATTTTTTCGGTTCATTGCCTTTCCTGTAAATCAAAATCCTTTCAAGTACCAATCCCGCTTCCAAAGCGCAGATTGAAACCTCCCGCACGCCTTCTTCAAGGGTTAACTCGGCTTTGCTGATTCTGATATTGTCGAGTACTCCAGCGCACCACTTTTCGTCAGATGGATTCCCCGCCTTGAAATCGGCGTCAATGGCGGTTATGATTTGTCCCTTACCGCCCGAGCTTACCATTAAGCGCAAAGGGCGTTTGTTCTGCACGGAATTGGTCGGAGCAGTCCATACTTCGGCAATATATTCGTCCGATTCGGGAATCAAAACCCGATATGTGAGCGTAGGTTTTTCACCCGATATGCCGAAGTCGGTGGTAGTCGGGAAAACCTTAACGCCCGAGCCGCTTCTGCCGTAGTTTCTAAGCTCTGCAAAGCCGGCGTCTCCAACATCTTTTTTAGAACAAAAATGATTAGCCTCTATAACTATTATGCCGTTGTTTTCAAGAAAAGTCATTGAGGGGAGATTGCCCGTGTTTACGGCGCGGGCTTTAATTTCGACGGCTACGACAGTTTCCTCGGCTTTAATCAGAAGCTTGACGGTCTTTTCTTCTTCGGTTAATTTTGCTTTATCACAACGCAAAATGACCTCGTCCTGAAATTCAACCATGCCTTTGGTTTTGCTTATACTGAGCCAGTCATGCTTGCCATCAGCCGGACTAAGCGTTTCTATTACATAATCAAGGCTTCCGACCCCGTCGTTGGCGATTTCGAGAGTTACCTCATCATTCCCTGCATAAAGGAAGTCATGAACCTTTATTTCCATCGGGTCGCCGTATTGCTTATTGAAAATCTCCTCCCCGTCCTTGCGCGACGCCACTAAACGGGGCTTATACACAGGTTCAACCTCAACCCGTATAGGATACTTACAGCCGTCCTCATTCCACTTAACAAAGCCTATATGCTGTTCAAGTTCCATGCCTTTCCACTTGCCGTTTTTGAACTTGGCGAATTCTTCAGCCAAAGCAAGGTCTTTTTCAATGCAGGCGGTTACAAGCGGGGCGAATTTATTGGCGATTTTCTTACCCTGTTTTGCGTAATGCTTATTTTTGCCCGCGTATAAATTCATTCGCAAAAGATTTATGCTCCATTTTGCGGGTAAATAAATCAAGCTGTAGTAAGCGTCTTTTTCCTGGACAGATTTTTTTGAAAGCTCGGAGAAGATTTCCTCATTGAGCTTTTCTACTTCTTGTGCAAGCCCTAACATTCTGTCGGTTTCAAGGTAATGGCAGGCGTGATAAATGTCGGCGTTTTGGGCTTCGGGGCGGCGCATTGCGTTCATTCTTACATAGCTGTGGAGAACATTTGCCATTTTCCCGCGTGTTTTTTCGTCAACGGCAGGGAAAGTTTTAAGAAACCAAAGTTCAGTATACTCGTCTATACCGCCGCTCAAACTGCCGTCGCGACAGCCCCATTTTTCAAAATCATAGGCTAATTCCATGAAATAAGCTAAATTAACCTCGTTGAATTTCAAATCACCTACGTTGACAATCCATATATCCCGTATGCCATAATCATACGCCATACTCATTTGTTCACGCGTCCTCTCGAAAGAGGTAGACGGCGCCCATTCATAAGAAATCGGTCCGCCGTGGTAGTCGAAGTGATAATACATGCCGAATTTCCGACCTCTTATATCCACAGTCGGCAAAGTCCGCATGAATCCGAAATTGTCCTCACAAAGCATACAGATAACGTTATCTAATTCTTCCCAGTCTTTAAGTCCTTGCACCTGCTCGTTGCCGTAAAAGTATTCCTCCACCTCTTTGTACAGCGCTAAAAGCTGGGGGACTTCATCAAGATTGGAATTAACCTGTTTTTTTATAAGGGCGCGCTGATTTTTAATTATGTCTTTTAGTAAATCTATATTCTCTTTAAGCGCTGCGTCGTCGCCGAGCATAGAACTGTCCCGTTCTCCGCGCATACCGATGGTGATGATTTTCTCGTATTTCCCGCTTCTTTTAAGCCCGTCCTCCCAGTATTTCAAAAGCCCGTTTTTATTCGTATAATAATTCCACTCATTTCCGTACTCCGACTTAGGGCCTCTGACAATATCCCATTCCTCGCTTGCCCTGAGACAAGGCTCATGGTGGGACGCGCCCATTACCACGCCGTAAATGTCCGCTAATTCCTCGTTAAGTTCCCCCGGACCGTCAAGCGGGAAAGAAGATGTCCACATGGCGGGCCAAAGGTAATTTCCTTTCAGCCGCAGTAAAAGCTCAAACACATGGTCATACATTTCGGCTGTAAAGCCTTTAAAATGCCCGAATGTCCATGTCCCGAAACAAGGCCATTCATCGTTTATAAAAAAGCCGCGGTACTTAACGCTTGGTTCTTTTGAAACCGGCGAGCCGTCGGCGACGGATTTTATTATTTCAGCTACTTCTTTTTCACTTTTTTGCACAGGCTCTACGTCGCCCCAAAAATGCAACGGCGAAACCCCTATATATTCCGACAGGGCAAACATGCCGTAAATAGTTCCCCGCTTATCACTGCCGCAAATCAACAGTACGGCTTCAGCGCCATCATCAAGTAGCTTGATTTGATAAACCTCTCGCTTGCCTTTGATTTCGGACGGGTCATATTTTCCGTCCTGAATAAGCTTTTCCACAATCGGGCTTTTACCCAAAGTCGCGAAAACGACCGTGTTTTCGCCTTTAATAAGTTTTTCGGAGATTTCAGGCAATGCTCCCGTGATTTTTTCAAAGTCTTTTGCGATTTTTTGCGCGATTCTCTTAACGCCTTCATAAGCTTTGGTCTCTACTGTAAAATGATTAAAAAAAGAACTCATGGCGGTAACTTCCTTTTTATATTATAATATTTTTATTATAACCCGAAAGGCGAAAAATGTCAATATAAATAAGTAAATCTCTCTGTTGGGGCATTAAAAACAAATGGACGTTTTAGTAACGTCCATTTTACCTGTTCTGATTTTCATAATATCATATTGCATGGAAACTTGATAAAATCAAATTTCTGTTTTCCACAAACCATGAAGGTTACAGTAGGCGTAAACCGCGACCGGCTTATCATCGGAGAAACTAAACGTCAAAGTCGGCTCTGAACCGATTTCCAAACACTTGCGCTGTCCTCCGCGCTCAGTTTCGACATAAATAAAAGCGATATAATGCGCTTCTTCCATAGGATGCGCCGTACTGCCGACGCTTACGCTTATCCCGTTGCCTCCATCGGTTGCAACCACTACGGGAAGATGTTTTTCAGTACTTGCTTCAACAGTGTTAGGCAAAAGCTCTCTCATTTCCTCACCGCAACAAAACATAGGCACGCCTTTATTTACAATTGTTCCCGCTAAATTTCCGCAATGCTTGCAGATAAAAAATTTTTGTTTTCCTTTCACATCAATTACCTCTGCTTATTTTTTTGTAAACTCTTCCTTGCCTAACCCGCAAACAGGGCAGACAAAGTCTTCGGGGATGTCTTCCCATTTTGTTCCGGGAGCAATTCCGTTATCGGGGTCGCCGACGGCTTCATCGTACTCATAACCGCATACGCAAACGTATGTCATTTTTTGTCCTCCTCTCTTATAATTTTTCAAAATCCTCCGCCCCGTGCTTGCACAAAGGACAGATGAAATCGTCCGGTAAATTTTCGCCCTCATACACATATCCGCATATTTTGCAGACGTAGCCTTTTTTTGATTCTTTTTGAATCGGAGGCTTTGGCTTAATGTGGTCGAAATAATACTGATAGGTGGTACTCGGCTCATCCGACAGCATAGTCGCCTGCGTAACCTCGGCAATAAATAAAATATGTGTTTCAAGGTCTATGGTTTGTATTACCTTGGCGGAGATAACGCTGTTGGTATGTTCGGGAATGTATCTGATACCATTGGCGGTGCGGGTGCTATAATCAACTTTCGAGAACTTGTCGTTATCCTTTCCGCTTGAAAACCCGAACTGCTCAAAAATACTGAAAGGCGTGCTTTCGGTTAAGACAGAAACGTTAAATTCTCCTGTTTTGAGAATCATATCGCATGTATAATTTGTCTTGTTGACAGCAACCGATATTTTTATGGGGGAAACGGTAATTTGAGCCGCCGTGTTAATTATGCAACCGTTATCTTTTTCACCGTCTCTCACGGTTAAAACAAACAAGCCGTAAGAAATTTTAAACATGGTATCAGCGTTAATTCCGCCACCTGAAACCACAGCCGTATCAGAAGTCTTAGCGGGCTTATCGGGCATGGTGTCAATAATCGCGTCGGCGAGGGTGTATAACTCATCCAACTGCTCTTTTTTAAGGCTTGACTTTATGCTGATTTTGTTTTCGAGAATATTGATATTCTTACATTCACTTAATTTTTTTATAATAAGATTTCCGCTTGTCGGCGCCCATGAGCCGTTCTCAATCACAGCCACAGTACGGTTTTGGATATTATGAGCGGCAAGGTCGGAAATAAAGGCTTCCATCGTGACAAAAATTCCCGCGTTATAAGTCGTAGAGGCAAAAACCAAATGACTCCACCTGAACGACGCCGCTACTATTTCCGAGGCGGGAGTGACAGAAACGTCAAACATGACGGTTTTTATACCTTTATCACGCAGGCGGCAGGCGAGTATTTCCGCCGCGTTTTCCGTATTGCCGTAGATGGAGGCGTAGGCTACCATAACACCGTACTCTTCAGGTTTATATGTACTCCATAACTCATATTTTGAAATAAATTCATTAAGATTTTTACGCCATATGAAACCGTGAAGAGGGCAGATTAGAGCTATATCTAAAGCCGCCGCCTTGTTTAAAATCGCCTGCGTTTGCGCTCCGTATTTTCCCACTATATTAGTGTAATATCTTCTCGCCTCGTCCATGTAATCTTTCGCGAAGTCAACTTCATCTGCGAAAAGCGCACCGTTCAAAGCCCCGAAACTGCCGAACGCGTCGGCGGAAAATAATATTTTAGCGGTTGAATCATAAGTCACCATAACTTCAGGCCAATGCACCATCGGAGCCATGACAAAGTGAAGTGAATGTTTCCCCGTGTTGAGGACGTCATTTTCGGTTACAATCATCGAGTGAGAATCCACATCAAAACTGCAAAACTGCTTCATCATGTCGGAGGTTTTTTTATTGCATACAATTTTCAGACCGGGATAACGGCTTATGATTTCGGGTATAGCGGCGGAATGGTCGGGTTCCATGTGCTGTACTATAAGATAATCTAATTTTTCACCCTCCAAAGCCTGCTCAACGTTTTCAAAAAACCTACGCGTCACCGCTTTATCTACCGTGTCGAAAAGCACGTTTTTTTCATCACGCAGAATATAAGAGTTATAAGAAACGCCGTTCGGAACTGAATAAACCCCCTCAAACATAGCTAAACGTCGGTCGTTAGCGCCGACCCAAATTAAGTCCTCTGCAATTTTCTTGATGCAATACATAAATTTTAGTCCTCCATAATAATTACCTATATAATTATAACATATTTACCAAAAAAGTCAAGAATTTCAGCATAATATTATCTTAATTGTGAATTTTCGACTTTTTCATGTTTATGTCCTCCTGATAATTGGGTTTATTTTACATGGGTAAGCCCTGTTGGGGATTAGGGGGAGAGTTAATAGACCCGATTAACTTAAAATTCTATAGATTTTAAGTTAAAGGACTATAACAGTGATTGCGGTTAGGTTTCATCGTTCTCCTCTAATTTGCTCTTTAAAGTTTCAAGCTCGCCTGCCGCCGACAAAAAGTCATAGTCCTCAATAGAGCGTACCAGTCTTTCCGCACCCTTTACGGCGCGGATTTCCCCCAGTAGCTGAACACACTCTGGTGATAATTTTTTAAGCAAAGGCTCTAACTTTTCAAACAGTGCCAGCGCCTGCATATTATTCAGGGTGACGATTTCTTCCCGCGCCGCTTGTTCTTTTGATGCGTTTTCGTCAAGCAAAGGCTTTAATTCTTCAAGTACCGACGTTAATTCGGTTTCAAGAATATTCATTTTGCTGTCCCAAATCGAGACCGCGCCGTCTTTAAGCAATGCTTCGACCTCTGCGGCGGCGTTTTTTAATCCTTTTTTGCCAATCAGCCCCGCGCTTCCTTTTAGAGTATGGGCTAACCTGTAGGCAAGCTTTATATCTCCGAGGGCGACCGCTTGGGCGATTTCAGAATGGATAGTTTGATTATTTTTAACAAAGTTGATTCGTAGTTTTCTTTGCAACTCTTCGTCACCCTGCTCAAATTCGGAATCCGATTCCGCCCCCGACCCCACGCTTAAGGGGTTCAGATATTTCAGCAACACCCGCCACAACTCCTGAGAGGTGAAAGGCTTGCCTAAGCAATTGGGCATTCCGTGTTTTCTGTATCTTTCAAGTTCGCTCGCCATTATATTTGCCGTCATAGCCACTATGGGAGTTCCTGTATTTAATGCTATTATTTTTGAGGCGGCTTCCACTCCGTCCATGACCGGCATAAACATATCCATGAAAATCAAATCAAAAGGTTTCTCGTTATTTTCCATGCGCTTTTGAACAATTTCAACCCCTATTTTGCCGTTTTCCGCAACTACAGTGCGAAGTCCTACCCGCGAGAGGTGTTCGCATACCACCTCTAAGTTAAGGGGATTGTCGTCGCATATTAGAATTAAGCCGTTAAAATACGGTTTTTCAATAAGGGCGTAATCCTCGCGGGTTGAAATCTCGTCGGTTGATTCGACCGTATCAAATACTATTTCAAAATTGAAATTACTGCCGATGCCGAGGGTGCTTTCCAAAGCTAATTCTCCGCCCATAAGCTCCACTATGTTTTTGGTAATAGCCAAGCCCAAGCCCGTGCCGCCGTAGTTGCGGGTTGTGCTGGAGTCGGCTTGTATAAACGGCTCGAAAATTCTTTGGATTTGCTCTGGCGTCATTCCTATACCGCTGTCTTTAACCTCAAAATATACCGTTGTATTGCCGTTATCGGTCTTTTTTATAACTGAGGAGAACCGGACTGTTCCTGTTTCGGTAAATTTTACGGCGTTGGACAAAAGGTTCATAAGTACCTGATAGAGCCGCACGGGATCTCCGAGTAACTTTTTGCCGATGATTGGCTCGGCGTAAACCCTAAGGTCAAGCCCTTTTTCTTTAGCATTAGGCAATATCACCGACTGACAGCGTGAGAAAATATCGCGCATATCGAACGGCACATACTCAAGCTCTATTTTCCCAGCCTCTATTTTTGAAATATCTAAAATATCGTTTATAATGTTTAAGAGCCAGCTTGCGCTGTCGGCTATTTTTTCTAAATAATCCTTGATTTGAGGCATATAGCCGCTGTCTAACGCAAGCTCCGCGAAACCCATTATGCTGTTCATGGGCGTTCTTATTTCGTGGCTCATGGTGGCAAGGAAGTCTGATTTGGCGCGGTTGGCAAGCTCGGCGGTTTCAACTTTTCTCTGCTGGGTAATATCGAACACATACCCCTCAATCAGATTGGGCGTACCGTCCGGATTTTTTTCAATTACACGGCAACTTTCCAAAACCCATTTTAAAGTGCCGTCCGCCATGATAAGCCTGTGGGTGTTTTCAAAGGGCAGACCGATATTAAGAGTTTTCGAGACCTTTTCCTCGATTTGTTCTATATCATCGGGGTGAAGCATTGCCATATATTTATTGGCGCAGTCAACAATTTCCTCCGGCGCGTACCCTAAAAGCTCGCGTGAGCCTTCGCTCACAAAGGTAAGGGGATAATCAGGGAAAGTGCCGAGACATTGGTAAGCCATTCCGGGAAGATTGTCCATAATAGCGTCAATCCTTGACGACATGCGCCTTTTTTCGTGTTCCGCGACTTCAAGCTGCCGTCTTTCGGTCACATCGGTATAATATCCCTCGACTAAATAGGGCGTACCGTCCGAATTTTGCTCAATCACGCGACTGCGCTCCCAAATCCATTTTTCCTCGCCGTCCCGCGTTTTTATTCTGAACGTAGCCTCAAACGGCAATCCAAAGGGAATGGTCTCCGCGCTCAACTTTTCAATAGGGGCAATATCATCAGGATGCACCATGTCAAAAAATTTAACGCCGTTGCTTGTGAGTTCCTCCGACGTATATCCGATTAATTCCTTGCAGCCCATACTTACAAAAGTATATGTATAATGGGGCGGGTTGTAAATCTGCTGAAACACCATGCCGGGAAGATTGTTCATTATTGCTTCAAGCCTTGAGGTCATTCTCACTTGTTCGCGAATATCCTGGGCGTATGAAACAACAATGTAGTCGTCGCCGTATTTGACGCGCTCATAAGTAGTTATGGCCTGTATAGGCGTACCGTCCGGCAATTGATGCGTCCATTTGCCGACAAAACGCTCTCCCGCGAAAGCCCTATCTATAATATCAAAAGCCGCCTTAAAAGAATCTCGCCCGTCCGGCTGATATTTAGGCGACAGTTCCATGAACCGCTCCAAAAATTCCTGTTTACTTCCTAACTCAAAGAGCTTCGTGGCTTCGTTGTTGCAGTCAATACATTCATAATTTTTATTAATAAGGCAACAGCAAATAGGAAGTGTGTCCAGCATAACTTTTGTGCGCTCCCGAGCTTCATACAGCTCTTCTTCCGCCAATTTTCGCTCGGTAATGTCCATAGCGATTCCGAGTAAGCCCACAACATTTCCGTTTTGAACCAGTGGTGTTCTTATGATTTCTTTTGCGCGGCGGGAGCCGTCAACATAGTTGTACCAACCCTCGCTTCTTACGGTGACGTTGCCTTTAATGACTTTTTGGTTGGCTTCCTCAAATTCATCTTCAGCGTCTTTGTCATGAACGTCTATGTCCTTGAAGTCCTTTCCGACTAAATTTTCTTGGCTGACCTGCGCTTCTTCTGTAAACTTACTGTTAAAGCTTGTGTATTTGTTGTTTAGGTCTTTTGTAAATACCATCGCGGGAATTGAATCATATATTGCGGCGAGCGTAGACGCCTGCTCTGCTATGATTCTTCTTTTCTTTTTGTCCTTAATATATATTATCGCCAATGTAATAACTATCAGAATCAGTACGGCGGCTCCGCCTAATATCCACGGTCTTTGAGCCTCTGCCAGTTGCGAGCGGTAGTCGTAAGTTCTTCTCAGCCATTGGTTTGTAATGTTTTCGGCGTCTGCCGCTTTCAGGGTCTTATTTACAATTGAGCGCAGAACTTCCTGTTCTTTATTAAAACCGAATGCCGATTCAATATCGTTATCAAACAGGAAAGCAATCTTGTAGCCGGGGCGCTCGTGATAGTGGGTCAGTTGAAGCATAAGATTACTCTTGCTTATAATCACATCTATTTCTCCATTAACCAAGGCTTGAAGTAACGCGTCATTACTGTCGTATTCCACGACGTTTTTATGGTCGGGAAACCATGTGTGAAATAAATCGACGTGGGCGGTATCTTTGGTAACACCGACTTTCAGGGACAAAATATCATTGATACCGATTTCAGGAAAATCTGCCTTTGATATAAGTGCGGAATGGTCGGTCAGAAAATTAATATCCGTCCATAAAAATTGCCCTTCACGTTCGGGAGTTTGAATTAAGTCTGTAATTATATATGCTTCTCCGTTTTCCAGCATACCGAGCAGTTCGGACCATTCTAATTCCTGCTCATGCACGACCTCAAACTCCAACCCTGTGAGAGCGCCAACTTCATTAAGTATATCTATGCTTATGCCCTGCCATTTTCCATAACGGGTACTGTAAAAACTAATCGGGTAGTTATCGTATTCGGCGGCTAATGGTATAGTCGAATTAGCTTCTAAAAATGCAATCTCGTCTTCATCAAACCGCAAGAATAAATCATGCACGGTATAATCCCTATAGCCCTGCTTGTACATCTCATTTAAATAACTGTCCGCTCCGTTTTCAAGAGCTTTTTGCACCACTGAAATGATGGGTTCAAGCTCAGGATTTACCGCTGTTAAAGAAACAGGACTGAATATAGGGGGGAAAAAGTCTTCAATGATTATATCATCGAATTCCCGAAAAGCGGCTTGTGCGGTATTCAAAGCGATTAAGGCGTCAACCTCTCCGTTTCTTAGCATAGGATAGGTAATTCCTACAGAGTCAATCAATACTGTTTCATAAGTATCCGGCTCGTTTACGGATGCGAAGTCTTCAATAGAAACAGAGCCTCTCCTAAACGCATAGCGAGGTTTGCGGGTTTGTGCAATGGTTTCAAGTGGGGGAGCGTCTATATGACGAATCATCGTTAGTGTACGTAAAGCAATGGGGTCTGTAGCGATATAGGTTTGACGGCGTTCCTCAGTAATGCTGATGTCGCCCGTAAAATCAATTTCACCGCTATGTATAGCGTCGAACACATTGAGCGTCGGCAAAATTTTTGGTTCAAACCTAATATCAAACAGCTCGGTAAGTATATCGCAAACCAAAACGCTGAACCCGCCGATTTCTCCGTTCGACTTCACAAAAGCCTCGGTACTCGGCAACATACCGTAATAAAAATACGGGTATTTCTCTTTGAGGGTTTCAATTGCTTCAACTTCCGCGTCTGTCACACCGGGAATTTCACGATACGAAGAAAACATCGTAAAATCTTCCGTTTGATTCGCGCCGGAGTTGTCGCAACCTGAAACAACCAACATCAACATTATTGCGCCGAGCAGAGTGCAGAGCGTTTGTTTGATTTTTTTAGTCATAAGCGCCTCCATTATCGTTCTCTACTGTTTTTATAATCCTTTTAACTTAAGAAACAAGAAATGTTTCTTAAGTTAATCGAGTATACCACTATCCGAAATCCACAAGGTCAAAATCCAAATCCGATATGTAAAAATTTGTGATTGCGGCAATTTCATTTTCGGTCATAAAATTCCCGAAACTTAAATCCACCGTTGCGTCCAAGCGGTTGAACCTGTCAACGGCGTAAAATTCAACCTCCTCAAAAGGCAAATCATAGTCTGAAATTATATCAAGAATGAAAAGGCAATCAGCGGCAAAATCAAGTAACGAGTTTTGCACATGATTGAAATAAAAACGAGCGGTTACGGTATCGGAGGGCTTTATACTTTTGAGCGAACCGTAGGAGTTTGCACTACGCCCGTTAAGCGTCAGGTTTATATCAGCGCTTTTCAAATTTTCAAAATCGCCTATATCTTTTGAGAGCTTGGCTTTTATTTCCCCTGCAAGGCGTTCCTGCGCTAAAATCCGCGCTGCGCCGCTGTCCTCCAAGGAAACCGAAATCAGCGACAGCATGAACGTAAACGCAATTAGAAAAGCGGCTAAAACGCAGTCGGCTTGGTTTAATCTTATTTTTGATTTCCTTATAAATGTATTATAAAAAATTTCAGCCCCTATAAAAATCAGGACTACCGGAGAAAGCCGGAAAACCGCAATAACGTCCCCTGTTACAAAAGACGACCACAAGAGAATTACCGCCGTGTAAATGAGAGAAACGGCGGCGCTTAACGTAAAAAAATTGTAACCCGTAATGTTTTTGGTAACGTTTTTTTGAGCATTGGGTTCGTTGGCAAAACGCCTCTCCATTTGGCGAGAAACGCTTTCCATTTCGGCTATGCTTTGGTTTATTTCTTCAAAGCGGTTTTCGGGTAGCGGCGCTTTGGCGGTCGGGGGAATTTGCTCAGGCGTGTCTTTAATCATTAATAAACTTCTCCATAAGAGTATAACCTTTTTCTATATATTTTCCGCCTGCTTTGGCGGTTTCTTCCGAGAAAACGTCAGCGCCCGATTTTGTTTTTCTGCTGTCGTAAATCAAAAAAGGTACGGGGTCGTGGGTATGCGTCCTTAGCGATAACGGAGTAGCGTGGTCGGGGCAAATAAGTATTTTAATATCTTCGTCGCCCTCAAAAGCCTCTAAAAAAGGTTTCAAAACCTTTTCGTCAATCAGTTCAATCGCCTTAACCTTGCCCTCAATTTCAGCCCTGTGACCGCACTCGTCGGGAGCTTCTACATGCAGATAAACCAAATCCTTGCCCGATTTTAAGGCATTAACCGCCGCGGTTGCCTTGCCATTAAAATTAGTGTCGAGATAACCCGTCGCACCCTCAACCTCTATTACCTCCATGCCGATGAATTTTCCGATGCCTTTTAGCAAATCCACAGCCGAAATCATAGCGCCTTTCAAGCCGAATTTTTCTTCAAAAGATGTGAAATCCCGCTTTATTCCCTCTCCCCAAAGCCAAATGGAATTTGCGGGGCGTTTGCCTTTTTTTATTCTTTCAAGGTTTACGGGATGTTCTTTTAATAATTCGCATGACTTTTCCATAAGCGCGTACAGTGCCTTGCTGTTCGGGGTTTGGTTTATATAAGGCTTTATTTTTTTATCTAAAATATCGTGCGGCGGAACAAGTAAACCAACGTCAAGAGTGCCGTTATTCCATATTAATAAATGTCGGTAGCTTACCCCGCTGTAAAACGAGAAAATTTCATTACCGAGATTTTTGTTTACATGTTCAATTAAAATCGCCGCCTCTGCGCTTGAAATATCTTCGGCGCAGTAATCAAGCATGGTTTTTTCAAGGAAGTTTTCCTCGTCGGACAGCGTCACTAAATTGCACCTTAACGAAATGTCGGTAGGTTTCATATCAACGCCGATACTACCGGCTTCCAAGGGGCTTCTGCCGGTGTAATAAACTTGCGGGTCATAGCCTAAAACGGATAAATTCGCCACATCACTGCCCGGTTTCATGCTTTCCTGAACAGTTTTAACAAGACCTAATTCCGACACTTTTGCAAGTCTGTCCATATTGGGCTTTTTAGCGTACTGCATGGGGGTTAAGTCGTCTAATTTTTCAACGGGATAGTCGGACATGCCGTCGCATAATAAAATTAAATATTTCATGATTTCACCTCTGTTGCCCTTTTTATTTTGTTATTTCAACTTTAACTCTTTCACAAACTCCAATTTACGGAAATAATCCTTTTCAATAAGGTCGGTCGGCTTAATTACCTGCGATGACTCGAAGTAGGACGCGCCTATATGATTAAGCATGTTGTAGACAAACTGTGAGCAGTACATGATATTAGGTTTATAAGATTGATTGGTGAATACTCCGAGCAGGTTATAGGCGCTACCCTCGCGATTGATTTGAATTATTTTGTCTATTGCGGCGCGTTTTTGCTCATAAGTGACAGACAGGCGGTATATTAAAATTGAAGCCCCCTGCTTTTTATTAAAAAAGTCAACCATCTCATGGTTAAGTCCTGGAGGGTAAACCCGCTCGCCGCCATTGTAGCTTACGATTGTTTGTAATTCGGCGTCAAAGGCTAAAGATGCGTGGTTGAACTGCTTTTGGGTGAACACCGAGATAATCTCGCTTGCGGCAGTGCCGGTGTTGGAAATTATTATATAAATATTAGGGTCGTCAAGGCTTATTTCAACAGCCTTGAAATAATCTTCTGTCAGAGTACCTGCGTTGATATATCGGAAAGAATCGTGACGCGGCAGGTCGCTTATTATATTTTTGAAATTACCGGGGGACAGATTACCGCCGTTTTTTTTAAGCGCGGTGACGGTTTGCGCTACACTGTCGGAAAATTTATGAACCTGAGAGAAACTGAGCATTACGGTATCCTGAAGGGTTGGCAAATACAATTCAGTATACACGCCGACAGAAACATAGCGGCTGATGATTACCGGCAAAAACAGCAATAAAACCGCGAAAAGTTTGCGGAGGGGCTGTTCCTGCCAGGAATTGTAATTGTCTATCACCTGAGCGTAAAACGCCATCTGTAAGACCATAACCATAAGATAGGTTACTATAAGCATAAAACGCACCCGCTTACGCCCCGTGCTTTGCAATGTGCGAAAACTTGCAAACAGGAACAGCGCGAAGTAGGACAAATTAAAAACCTCCGCATTACCATAGAAATACAGTGCCGCTACAGCCGCCACAGCAATCAGAGTGTATAATAATTTGAAACGTTTTTTGCTGTTCATTTCAACCACCTTTAAATAAAATATTTCTTAAAAAACCAAATCTCCGAAGAGTCAACCTCGAATTCCTGTCCTTTGAGATATTCCAAAATACCCGCGTCGCTTTTAAAGTCAAAGCGCAATTTATAGCTGTAAAGCGCTTGTCGGGGGAATGTTTTGGATTCCTTACGCCCGGGTTTTCCGTATTTTCCGTCCCCAATCAGCGGGTGTCCTATAAATGCCAAATGTGCGCGGATTTGATGAGTACGCCCTGTCAGCAGATTTATTTCCAAAATAGACATATTTTTATTTCTGTTTATGTCAAGAACCCTGTAAGCTGTCTTTATGGTTTTTGAATTCGGCGTTTTTTTTCTTTTTATTTTGACCATGTTTTCATCGGGGAATTTTTCAAGATAAGCCGTTAAGAGCGTAAATGCACAAGTGTTGGGTTTAAAGTCGAAATTTTTTAAATAATTCTTCGGTTTACAATTAATTTTTTTAGCGTCTGCGGTTTGTGGCTCGCTTTCTTCTCCGGGTATACCTTTAGCAATGCAAAGATATAACTTTGTCACTTCACGCTCTTTCAGTTTTTGAGAAATAATCCGCAGACTTTCGGCATTTTTTGCCGCTATGACAATTCCTCCGGTATTGCGGTCAAGGCGGTTACATAAGGACGGGCGGAAACTAAGGTCATTTTCAGGGTTGCTCGGACAGTATTCGCCCTTATCCTCAAGATACAATAAAACGCGGTTTATCAGGGTATCGCGGGAGTTTTCGTTGTCTTCATGAACGATAAGTCCTATCGGCTTGTCTAAAATAAGCAGGTTTTTATCCTCATAGAGTATATTTAGTTCGCGTGGGATTTTGGATAAGCTCATATAATTGTTCTTCTCGCTGTTTTCAGAAATAAGCTCGTCCATATAAAGTTTAAGCTCATCTCCTTTTTCAAGGCGGTAGTCTGCATCGGGACGTTTATTGTTTACTTTTATACGGTTTTTACGAAGCGCGCTTCTTATAATACCTTGGCTCAAGGTTGGAAAAGCCTTGGTTAAGAATCTGTCAAGCCGCTGACCAGAATCATTTTCACTTATAATTAAAACTCTCATCAGACCTCCTCGTAACCTCCGCGTTTAGAGTTTCCGAGGAGGTTTGTTATTTCTGAATTCTCAAAAATCCGTGGCTCTCAAAATGGTTGCAGGCTCGGTGAAAAAAGTCACTGGAGCTTATACAATCGACGCTTGCGGCGGGGAGCGTTTTTTTGGCTTTCTCGAAAGTCTCAGAGTTTTCGTCGGCGTCGCCGCCCATGAACCAGATTTGATTTTTCCAGGTTCCGAAGGTTAAATTTACAACATAAGCTTTTTTCATGCTTTATCTCCTTTAAATCCGCCGAGTTTAGTGCCCGAAACGTTTGAAAGTATATTGGTTTCAAACGAGAAATTCACGGACTTATTCTCGCGCTCGCGTTTCAGCGCAAGCTCTGTCATTTTGTCAAGCAGTTCGGGATATTTTAACCCCGTAGGTTCCCATAAGTAAAACGCCAGACTCCCCGGCAAGGTATTAATTTCATTGTAAAACAATTCCCCGCTTGAATTATTATAAAGAAAATCTATTCTTGCTACGCCGCTACAACCGAGAGCTTTGAAAGCCTTGACGGCTAAACCGCGTATTTTTTCCCTAAGTTCATCAGGGATTTCTGCCGGGATTTTTCTTGAGAGGGAAATCATTCCGGCGGATTTAGAATTTTTAGAGCCGGAGTTTCTTGAATATTTATCGTCATAGCTTAAAATTTCATCATTTTCACCGCTTGCCACAGGTTCTTCACACTCGCTTGCGACAGCCTCGTTTTTATCGCCCAAAACAGAAACATTGATTTCGCGCAGATTCTGAACCGCAGATTCGGCGAGTATTTCGGTAGCAAAAAGGAAACCGTGTTCTAATGCCTCTTCCAATTCCGAGGAATTTTCGGCAATTTTGATTCCGATGCTTGAGCCGAGGTTGACGGGCTTTATAACGGCAGGGAAACCGATTTTTTCTTCTATCAGCTTAAACATGCTTTGGCTGTCGGCGAAAAATTCCGCGCTTTTTATCTTAACACAGTCCAAAACAGGAATTCCCTCATGCCTTAAAAGAATTTTCTGGGCATATTTATTCATACCGCATGCCGCTGAAAGTACGTCGCAACCTACATAAGGAACTCCGAGAAACTGCAAAAGCCCCTGCAAAACGCCGTCCTCAACGTTAGTGCCGTGACCCATAGGGAAAGCGACATCGATTTCGCTTATTACTTTTTTGCCGAAACGGGAGGGATATTTAACAAGCAGGGTTTTTTGAGCGTCGCGGACGGGAACTACTCGGATGCTGTTTCTTAAAAGCGCGGGAATATCGGTGTACGACTCGATTCTACCGACTAAAAATCCGGTATACATGCAATTATTTTTATCCATGTAGACGGGGATTATGTCATACTTTTCGGCGTTAAGCGAGCGGATTGCCTGCAGTGCGGTGATGATGGAAACCTCGTGCTCTACGCTCTTCCCGCCGAAAAAGATGGCTAATTTTATTTTCATGTGTAAGCTCCTTTCAAGAGATTTTACGGGGACTAATAATTATCGGGCAAATCATTCTCTAATAAAATTATTTTTTGCTTATTTGAATCAAAGTTGTATATAAATTCAAGCCCTTGGTTTAAGGTTTTGAAGATTTTTATTTTTTCCTCCGGAAAATGATTTTCAATCAACCCCGCCTTAATGGGAACGGCTTGTTTTTCGCCGATAAGAACGGCAAAATCACAGCAATCGGCGGCATGAGCGCCCAATTCTTTATTAAGCTCATATTCCTTTTCGCCGAGTTCAACCATGCCGGGGGTGACCAGGAACCTTACACCCGAGGCGGACTCTCCGCCATTGAACATTTTCAGGACGTCCAGCGCGGCATTTGCGCCTACGGGGTTTGAGTTGAATGCGTCGTCGATGATTATATCCCGACCTTTATTTATAATCTGCAATCTATGTGGCACAGGTTCAAGGCTTTTCACCGGACGAATTAAGTCCTTCATTTCAATCCCAAGCGTGTTGGCGACGGCAATCGCGCCTGTGATATTCTGCACATTATGAAAGCCAAGCAACCTCGTTGTGAACCGCGTTTGTTCTCCCGAGGGGGCGATTACGGTAAACGCTGTGCCTTTTTCCGAAACGCTTAAATCCGAGGCGCGGTAATCTTCCGCGTTTTTACTTATGCCGTAGCGGACGATGTTCTTGTCTGTTTTACGGTTTCTGATATAATCATTATCGTAATTCAGAAATACCATGCCGCCTTTTACGGAATCTATACAATCGGCAATCTCGAACTTTTCATTAATTATATTCTCAATCGTTTTCATAGTTTCAAGATGCTGAGGACCAATGGAAGTGAGCATTGAATGTTTGGGCTTTACAATCTCGCAGATTTCCTTAATATCGCCTACCCATTTCAGCCCCATTTCGCATATAAAGATTTCATGAGTGGCTTTTAGCTCGTTTCTGATGGTTTTGACTACCCCAAGGGTAGTGTTATAGCTTTCAGGGGTCATGAGGGTATTATATTTTACCGAGAGCAGCTTGTGGAGAAAAAATTTCGTAGAGGTTTTGCCGTAGCTGCCGGTTATGCCGACGGTAATCAGGTCTTTGTGGGAATTTATAATGCGCTTGGCGTCGTTAATGTAGCGGAGATTGTTGAGTTTTTCTATTGGAGCGTTTATGATGTTGGCGATAATGGGGAGAAACAGACCAAGCGGTATACAAAAAGAAATTACAAAATAAAGTATAAATGTTAAATCAAATATTAAATCAAAATAAATTAAAATAAAAATTACCGCAGAAACAATCGCTAATAAAACCACCGCCCCCGAAACATACATTCTTATAACGCGCGGGGTGTTTACGAGCGGTTTTTTTGCTTTACTTTTGTTTCTGCCGAAGATGAATACGCCGGCTAAAGGAATATAGATAACGACGCAGGACAAAATAATTTCGCCTGCCGGATTGTCATGTCTGAGAAATACTTGGTTCGCAAAAACAAAAAGTAAAAAAATTATTAACGGTGCGAGCATATTTAAAATAAGCCACTTTTTGTTCTGCCTGAACCATTTGAACTGCGCTTTGGCTTTATATGAATTCAGTTGAAACATGTGCATTGAGCGGACAAAATAAAACGCGGTGCAAAAAATTACAGAGGCGTGAAACAAAATCCCCAAAAACGCCAAAATTATCTCATTCATTATTACCCCCCAAATATGAATCTAAAATCCTCAAAAACAACTCCGTTTGGTCTAAAAACGCATAATGCCCCGCGCCGCGAATTACCGCAACGCCCGCGTCGGGCATAAGCCGCTCCATAATACGGGCATCGGAAAGCGGTGTGGAATTGTCGTTTTCGCCCCAAATCAATAATATCGACGGCTTTACTTTATGTAAAAGCGGCGTTAAATCCTCATTTACGATTTTTACAAGGCATTTCCTCATAACAGGCGAAGCCGCGCGGTAATCCGCCGAGCCGCTCCTGTTTTGAAGCTTTGTAAGCAGGCGCGGAAAAGGTTTTAATACCGCCTTTCCGGCTTTAAAAACCGCGGTTTTTATTTTTCCGGCAAGGCTCTTGCGTGGCTTAATTCCCGCCGCTCCGGTCATGATTGCCTTGGTTGCCGTCAGGGGAAAACCTTCGGCTAAAAGTTTTATAATAATCCTGCAACCAAGGCTATGCCCCAAAAATATAATATTATTAAGCTCAAGCTTTTCACAGAATTTCCTGATTAAGTCCGCGTATTCGCCTATGCCCCATATTTTCGGCAGTTCGGGCGGTTCGGGGCTTTTTCCGAAACCGGGCAGGTCTGGGATTATTACGCGAAAGCGGGGACTCAGATGTTCTGTTATCTTACGGTAGGTTTCGCCGTTGCAACCCCAACCGTGTAAAAGCAGAACGACGGGATTTTCCTTTTCCGAAACACCGTTGTCAATGTAATTTACTTTTATGCCGTCTATTTGAGCAAACAATATAAGCCCTCCACGGAAAAATTATGTTTTAATGAAAATTCAATCCATTGCTTATAAAATAAAAACATTTTAAATTTTTATTTTATAAGGACTATACCCCAATAATTATAACATTTTACAATATAACTGTCAAGTCGTAGAAAATTCTCAGAAAAGCTTGTAAAGTTATAGATTTTTTGTTATAATTAATATAATTACAAATTATGGGAGCAGTGCGTATATGTATAGTCTGTCACCAAATAAACCCGCGGTTCTTATGGTACATAACCTTACGACGCGGCTTTTGCCTATTAAAAGCGCGCTTTCGGAGTTTGCGCGGGTTCATGCCGTAAAATCTAAGCGGTCGGCTTTGAGCGCTCTGCAAAGCGTCGATGATATAAGCCTGATTATGCTTGATTTGGAAACGCCCGCAATGTGCGCTTATGAATTTTTAGATTTTTTAGAGAGTTCTCAGGATTACGGCAGGATTCCCGTAATAGCGGTTACGCTTAATCCGCAGGACGCGATTCAGAAAACTTTGAGTAAATACGATAATGTAACCGGGGTCATCGGCAAACCTTCCTCTATTGAGGAAATTCGTGAAATGGCGGCGGAAATTCTCGGTGCTCACACCGCGCAAACCGAAAAAGGGGGAGAGCAGTAATGCCTAAAACCATGCCCGAAGAAGCAGCTGAAGAAATGTCTGAATCGGCGTCGCGTAAAAAAATAATTTCAGATAAAACCGTAAGCTTAATAAAGCTTATACTTGTATCGGCTGTTTTACTGCTGATGTTTTCTCAGGTGTTCTTCGACGCTATTCCGGGACGCACTTTTATTCGGGACGCGGAAGCGGTAAGGGGCGTAGCCCATCTGAGCGATGCTGAATATAACAAGCTTTCAAGCGTTTTGTTTCAATTGAACGGCGAGTGGGAGTATTATCCGGGAATGCTTTTATACCCCGAAGACTTCAGAGAAGATATTCGGGAATATACCGACTCCCCGAAAAATATACGCTATGTAAGGGTTCCGCATTTTTGGCATGACGACCCTCACGGTATGCCCGGCGGAACGGGCTTTGCCACCTACCGTATGACGGTTGTAAAACCTGAGCAAATGGAAAATGCGGGGATTTACTCGGGTTTCCATTACGGGGCGTACAGAGTCTTTTTAAACGGAAAACTTGTCACAGGTTCGGGGAATATTTCAGAAAACACCGACGAGTATTATATATCCTATACCGGCGGCGCGGGGATTATTACCGAGCCGACAACGGCTTATAGCGAAATAATCATACAGGTTCAATCGTATGACCACATTGACGCGGGACTGAACGACCAGATTCTTTTCGGCTCTTTCAGCGCGATTAAATATTATCATGCTTTTTTGATGACCATTACGGGAATGACTGCGGGCGCTGTTTTGATTTTGGTGTTTTATTTTCTGCTTTTATTTATACGCAATACCGAAAAGAAAGAATATTTTAACTTTGCCGTAACATCACTCTGCTGTTTTTATCTTACGCTGGCATCCTGCGGGGAAAACATAATTTACCATTTAGTTCCGGCGGTAAGCCCGCATTTGCTTTATAAGCTTGAATTCATAACCCTTATGGTCGGCGCGTATTTTGCGTCCATACACATCATTCAAAAATACATAGGTTTCAGGCATATCAAAAAAGTCGCTGTAGCTTACACGGGGGCTAACTGCTTATTAGTTGTTATGCTGTCGTCTTATCAGCTTAGTTCAATGCGTGCGTTTTTTCATTCGATGATTGTATTATTTATGGCAACCGCTTTGATAATAAGCTTTATAAATGCTTTCTTTGTAAAAACCGCCAAGGGCAAATCCGAAAACCACTCTGTTATGACGCTTGAATTTTTAAGTCTGCTGATTTTAATCGGCGGTTCGTCTGCCAGCCTTTTGGGATTTACTCTCTGGAAAGGTTTTTACATGCTCCCCGTATTTGTGCTGATTTATTGCTTTATACAGGTGTTTGTATTGGCGGGGTATTACAATGAAATTGAGAAAAACCTTTATAAACTCAACAAAACCCTTGAAATTCGTGTAGCCGAACGTACTGCTGAATTAGTTGAAATGAGCAGAAAGGTGCAAGTGGCAAACGACGTTAAAACAGAATTCCTTACATATATGAGCCATGAAATCCGCGAACCTATGAACGCAATAGTTGACATGAGCGATTTATTCGACGCCGATAATCTGAATGATACGCAAAGGGATTATTTCAAAGGTATAAAGAAGACCTCCCAAACGCTTTTGTGTTTAATCAACGATATTATGGATTATTCAAAAATCGAAGCGGGGGAAATGGAGACGGTTTGCTCTCATTTTTATCTGTATTCATTTTTTGAAAATATCTGCTCTGAGGCAAGGCTCTCGGCTAAGGCTAAAAATCTCAACTTCGGGAGTAAAATCCGTAACGACCTACCCGGCGTAATATATGGCGACGAAGTAAGGATTAAGCAGATTATAGACAATATTATAGTCAACGCTGTAAAATCTACCGACGAGGGTTATGTAAGAATAGAGGTTTCGGTTGCTGATGAACCGGCGAATTCAGGCAATTCGGATAATACGGAAATAATGCTGATATTTACAGTGAGTGATACGGGAAACGGCATAAGCGAGTCGGCTATGCCTAACTTGTTTAATCCTTTTATAACCTCCCGCACGCTTAACAGCGGCATTGGAGGCGGCGGTACGAGACTGGGGCTTGCATTATGCAAAAGGCTCACCGAGATGTTAAACGGAAAAATTGAGGTTGAAAGCGAATACGAAAAAGGCAGCGTCTTCAAAGTTTATTTGCCTTTGTTAAAGGGCGACGAAAAATTAGTTGAGAACCCGAATTTAAATGAGAAGATTTACGCTAAAAACGCCAAAATACTGTTGGTTGAGGACAATCCCATAAATGTTACCGTAGGGCTCGGGATTTTTGCCACTCACGATATTACGCCCGATGTCGCCGTAGACGGCTATGAGGCGCTAAACATGATTTGCGAAAAGGATTATGATATTGTTTTCATGGACCAGTTTATGCCGGGCATTGACGGGCTCGAAACTACCCGCAGAATACGTGATATGGGCGGCAGATATGCGTCTATGCCTGTGATTGCGCTGACTGCCAATGTCGCGCCGGGCGCTAAAGATATGATGATATTTAAAGGTATGAATGATTATATAGCAAAGCCGGTTGACCGGGGAGCATTAAATAATATATTGATAAAATGGCTTCCCTATGAAAAAATCAGCTCCGCCCTCGGCAGGTTTGAGCAGTTAGACTTAGAGGAAAAAAGCGATGTTTTAGCGGGACTTCCTCTTGAACTTATTAAAATTGTAGACCTTAACTGCGCTGAAGCCGTAAAAAATATGGACGGAAATGTGGAAATTTACATTAATCTTTTGCATCAACTTATCGAAGAAACAGGGGATTATGTTCAAAGTCTTGCAGGGTATCTTATATCCGAAGACCTGAAAAATTATGTTATAGTCATAAATGGGGTCAAAAATTTGCTTTACAGCGTTGGAGCTAAAGCCTGCGCTGATTTGGCGGCACTGCTTGAAAAAGCCGCTTCCGAGGGCAACCGCGAGTTTTGTATTGGTCAAAACGGTGCGTTTTGTGACAATTTGAAATGGCTTTCACAAAGAATCGGCTTTGTGCTGGCGGCGTCGCACGAAAGTAATTCCGGAAAAGAAGCGGACGCGGCTACTCCCGGAAAAAGAGGAATAACGTATAACGCGGGAGATTTCGAAAACGTGATTAATAAGGCGTCCCCGCAAAAGTTAGCCGGAATAATGCAGGATTTGTCTTTCAGCTTTTCAATAGGCGACTGCGACAATATTGACAGACAGGTTGCCGTTTTACGGGAATACTCTTTCGATTATGAATATGAACATCAGGTCGCTGAAATAATTAAAAACGCCGAAGTAATGGAGTACGACGGAGCGGCGGAAATATGTCGCGAGGTTATAAATTTACTGCTTGAAGCACCGGAATAGGGAGAGGGTTTTCCGCAGTGTTATTCAACCAAAGCCTTTACAAGTAAGTTGTTGAAATTTTCGAGCTCGTCATAAATGATTCCGTGGGCGGAATTTTTCAGGGAGAACAGCGTTGAGCCGGGCATTTCCCTGTGTTGTAGGTCGGTTAGCGGAACGGGGACTACGGTATCTTTTTCTCCGCGAATAATAAAAACAGGAACATTAATACATTTTAGGTCGTCGATTCCGTCTTCGTCGCGCAGGGAAACGGCGGCTTTAATTGTGCCTATACCCGAGGCTGACTCGGCTATTGCGATGAACCAGTTTTTGGCGGCGCGGCTGTGCGGCTGCGAGAATAACTTTTCCTCGACAAAGTTTCTGCATAGCTCGGGGCGGTCAAGGTTTGCTTTTTCAATCATAGCGTCAACATCGCGCTTGTCTATTCCGTAGGGAAATCCAATATCTTTTGTAAAACGTGGTGCGGCGGCGGCAAGCAGGATTAATTTCTTCAATTGAAAGTTTTTAAAAAGCCGCGCATATCTCAATGCCACCGCTCCACCCATAGAAAAGCCCGCAAGGCTTATGCGGGACAGCCCGAGCGCCTTGACTACATTATAAACGTCAAGAGCCATTTGGTTATAATCGTAGCCGCAGACAGGCGCGTCGGAATCCCCGAACCCCCGAAAATCAATAGTCACAACATGGTATCCCAACTCAACAAGCAGATTTACTTGATATTCAAATATTTTGCCGGACAGAGGCCAGCCGTGCAAAAATACAACCGTGTCGCCTGTTCCGCATTGGCGGCTACATTCGCGGTTGTATTCAAAAACGGCGATTTTCACACCGCCCGAATTAATATGTACCATAAAAAATTACCCCTAATAGTTTTTTACATTTTATGCCGCTTTGTAATTTTTGTATTTTATGATTTTAAGAATAAAAACGCCGAAAATTACGAAAAATAAAAGAAAAACAAGAGAAAAGGGGTTCTTTATGAGAAAAGTGTCTTATTTAAGCGTAATTTTGTTCTTAATCGCGGCGTGGTTTACTATATTCTTTTTTTGGAATTTCATAGAATACAATAATTACGTCGGTAATATAATACGCGCCGGAAATATAACATTCCGCGGTAATGAATATGAAGTGATTAGCTATTATATGTCAAGCTGTGCGCCTTATGCGTTCTACGCGCTGACGACGGGGGTATTGGGCTGGGTTTTGGTAAAGCTCAGGTCAAGGAAGCTTACCGAGATTGAGAGAACCTCAATAATTAATGTAACAAATCATGATAATCAAATGCTTAATGGCGATGGCTTGCATAACGATAATGGGGATATTAAAGAATAAAAATAAAATCAACGCCGAAGGGCGTTGATTTTAATATATTTCATAGGAAATTAATCGCGGGCAGATAAACGACGTAAAACCGATTGACAGATTTAGGTATTTATAGTATAATTATACAGAGCCGGCTGTTTCAAATATTTAAGGAGTGTTGCAGATGCTTGATAGGGATAGATTGCTGAAAATTTCAGAATTGGACAGTGATAAAATCGCTCAAATGGACGACAATCAGTTTAATTCTTTTGCTAAAACCATTAACGATTTCATTGACGGCTTTCCGGCGCAGGAAGCGGACGTTAAACATGCGCTACGGAATAAGAATCGCGGTGTGCTGTTGGAGTCGCTCATCGGGATTTGCGACATGCTGAAAGAAATAAATGCCGTAAAGCTTTCAAACGAGCGGTTAGAGCAGTTAAGCGCTATGGGAAATGCTGATTTTAAGGACTTGCAGATTTTTGTGATTAATTTATTAAAATCGGCGTCCGCGCTGTCTATTGATTTGCAAATGGCTGAATGTCAGGATGCCGGGGAATCTCAAGATGAACAAAAGTCTTTGAGTAAAAATAACATATTGGTGGTTGATGACAGATATTTTTCTCTTGCTTTTATAAAAACCATGCTCAATAATACCGGATACAGCGTAACCTGTATAAACTCCGGCGTGGAAGCTATAGAACACCTTAAAAGCAATTGCCCGGACTTATTTATTCTCGACATAGAAATGCCGGAGATGGACGGTTATCAACTCGCCCGCAAAATAAGAGAATCCGGTCACGTAGCCCCTATCATCTTTTTTACCGGCAGCGCCAAAAAAGATTCGGTGGTCAGGGCTTTGGAAATCGGGGTAGCCGACTTTATTATAAAAAAGTCAGTCAATAAATCCCAGTTGCTTGAAAGGATTAGCAAGTACATAAAGCCCGAAATTTCCGAATAAAAATAAAAACAGCAGGTGTTAATCAAACACCTGCTTTAGTTTTGAAACCAATGATGCGTCAAGATGACGATTTTCAACCATGCAGTCGATGATGTACCAAACCTTTTTTGAGGGCAATTTCGCCCTATAAGGGCGTTCCTCCGTAAGCGCCTGATATACGTCGCAAATTGCCATTACTCTTTCAAGCTCGCTTAAACGTTCTCCCGGTATTTGATAGGGGTATCCCGTTCCGTCAAGTTTTTCATGATGATTTGACGCGTAGTTTACAATATCTTCAAAACCGCCTATTTGTTCTAAAACCTTTCTTGAATAGTAAGTATGCTTATTGATTTCAAACCGTTCCTCCGGCGTAAGTTTGCCGTTTTTATGCAATATATGGACAGGCACATGCAGTTTTCCTATGTCGTGCAACAATCCGGCTATATACATTTTATTTTGCGTTTCTTCATCATATTTAAGTTCTGTAGCGGCTTTTCGGGCAAGCGCGGCGATTCCGTGAGAATGGTTACAGGTAAAAGGGCTTTTACAGTCAATGATGTCGGCAAAGCAACGTGCATATTTAACTACATCGTCATACCCGTAATAAACATCGTCCCCGACCACAAGCTTATTTGACAATATATATTTAGTTTCACTATTGAAGTAATCAAGCAAAAAATATTCTCGCTTTATTAAGTTTTCAAACGCAATTATTATATCGCTTGAAAAAAATTTCTTTTGTGAATCAAGCCAATCACAGACAGATAAAAAAATCTTTCTTTCAAATTCGCCGGATATTTTACTGAATTTATCATCAAAGGCGCTTGAAAAACATATAATTCCTGCGCCTTGCGGAATGTTATCACCCGATAAGCCAAAGCTTCCCGAACCGTCGTAAAATTCATGGTGATAATGCACATTTTCCGCAATGATTTCGGGTAGCGGTAATTTCTTTAACATTTTTTCGCCGTCTATGCAATGCGCCGCCACTTCATAAGTATTGCTTAAAGCTATATCATGAAGTAATGCGGTATAATAAAGTTCAAGAATAGAGTTTTCAGCAAGACCGATTTCCCTGCCGATTGAAACGGCGATATATGCCGTGCTTTTTGAATGTGACAGGTTATTTTTTCCCGCAATGTCCAAAGCGTAAGATAACCCGAAGATTAAAGAATGTCTGCTGATGTTCATGAGATTAGCTCCTTGGCAATTTTATATAGTAAGACAAGCAAACCTCGTGTTTACCTGTATAAACACGTCTGCTATCAGCGGGTCAAAGTGCCGCCCTGCCTCCTGCGCTATAATAGAAACGGCTTTTTCATGCGTGAAGGCTTTTTTATAAGGGCGCTCGGAAACAAGGGCGTCATATACGTCGATTACAGCCATTATACGCCCGTGAAGGGGAATTTCCTCACCTTTCAGCCCGAAAGAATAACCCGTGCCGTCCCATTTTTCATGATGGTAGACGGCGAATATTTTAGCGTTTTTTAAAAACTCAGCGTTACCCGTTCGCTCTATAGCTCTGTCGATAATTTTACCGCCCTCTGAAACATGTGTTTTCATTATTTCAAATTCTTCAGATGTTAAAGAGCCGAGCTTATTTAAAATAGAATCGGGAATAGCTATTTTTCCTACATCGTGCAGACGCGCCGAAGAAATTACCGAGTTCATATCCCAATCGCCTATTTCGTCGGAGTAAACACCCCGCTCAAGCATAGCGTTTATTAAAATTTTCATATAAACCGATGTGCGCTCAATGTGACCGCCCGTGTTTTTGTCACGGCTTTCAACAAAATCGGCTAAGGTATACACAATGCCGTTTTTAAGGGTTTCAAGTTGTTCGGTTCGTTCAATGAGCTGTGCTGTGCGCTCCCGAATCAGCTCGTCAATGTTCAGGTGGTTTTTAATGCGCTTAATCAGCACAGCCTCCGAAAAGGGTTTCATAATAAAATCCACCGCACCGATTTCAATGCCGTTGGCTTCGTTTATGGCGTCGGTAAGACCGGTCAAAAATATTACGGGAATGTCGGCGTGGCTATCACACGACTTCAATCGTTTCATAGCTTCAAATCCGCTCATTTCCGGCATTTCAACGTCTAACAGAATTAAATCCGGTCGTGTTTTCTCCAAAAGAGAAAACATCTTTTCCGCTGACGGCATAGTCAGAACAGAATATTCCGATTCTAACGCCGATGCGGCTTTGGTCAGGTTAGAATCGCTGTCATCAACAATAAATATAAGTTTTTGAGTATTTGGCATATTTTGAACAGTTTGCATAATTCCCCCTTATTTAGACGACCGAACACGCCTTCTCATCACAAAATCAGCTAAGTGGAGCGCTATTTTTTGACGTAGTACAACCTCGTCTATCGGCTTTAATATAAAGTCATTGACGCCATAGTTGATTGCCACAGATATATTATCAAGCGTCCCTTCGGACGTTAAAAAAAGAATCGGCGTTTCCTCATGTTCCGCATGCTCCCGAATAATATGTACAAGGTCAAATCCGTGTAATCCCGGCATTTTACAGTCTAATAAAAATAAATCGGGTGTCATGATTTTTAAAAGCTCTTTTAAATTTTCCGGTTTTGAAAGTGTGCGAATCACATATTTTTCGTGTAATATATGATTGACCGCTTTTAATATACTCGGATTGTCGTCAACGGCAAGCACTATCGGTTTGTCCAAATCCCGCTTTTGGGGGTCAAGCTGATATTCTATACATTCGATTAACTTTGCATCGGTGAAAGGCTTGGCTATAAAGTCTGATGCGCCGCAGTTTTTGCACTTAATCACAGAGTCCTTGTCGTTCTTGCTTGTTAAAAATATAACGGGAATTCTGGAGAAACGTTTGTCGCCTTTAAGCTTTTTAATGGTTTCAAAACCGTCAACGTCCGGCATGTTTATATCTAACAATATTATGTCGGGGTAGATTCTCTCAAGAATTTCAAACAGCGCTTCGGCAGAAATCGCGGGATATATGTCGTAGCGCTCTTTCAGCCTTTCCTTAGCCGACAACAGTAAAAACCCTACATCGTCAACCATAACAACTTTTTTACGGAATTTTAACATGAATATGCCTCCTGTTGAATTAATTAGCTGAGTTAATTAAATTTTATCTGACAGTTTTTTAACTATTTGAGGATAATCCATAACATCAACGCACGCCCGCAACCAAAGCGCGAGACCGTCGTCGCCGACATAGGTATAAGCGTCTATTTCCGCCATTGCTGCGTCCACACCGTCCATATCGTAAATTTTACAGGCTGTGGCAAGTTTTGACAAGCTTTGGGCATCAGGTTTAACTTTTTCCGGTTTCGGTTTTTTAGAGCTTAATGCTGAAAGCATATTATCAATATTTTCAATGAGTTTGCCGGCAGTTTCAAGGAACGGTGGGTTGTGTTCCTGTATATACTTAAAGTCGCTGTCCTTAGCCGCAAATTCAAGCTTTTTGGCTTGTTCCCCAATTTGGTCGGCAAATATGTCAAAGCTCATTCCTTTGAAACCATGTACGGTTATTTCATAATTTTTCAAATTGTTCTTGTCGATTGTTTTCATTGAGTCAAGCATGGAACGGGCGTTTACCGCGAATGAGCGCAATATTTTTAAATATGTTTCGGTATCGCCGTAATACCTTTCAAGACCTTTTTCTATATTTAATCCGTCGATTCCTTTTTTCAGCATTTCCATTGCTGTTTCTTCACCGCTTTCCGATAGGTTTTTGGGGGTTGCAATATTCGCGGTATTCACAAAAGACAGAGCATCCTTATATTCCGCCGCGCTCCTTTCGGCTTCCTCAAAGTCGCTGTGGAGCGCGTATTCCTTGATTTTATCCAAAATTAACCTTGTTTTTTTTGAATACTTTCCCGTATCGGCTAAAGCGTCTAAAATGTCTTTTCTGTTATAACTTGCGCATAGGTCTATAATATAAGACAGTTTTTCAAGCAATTCTCCGGGCTCTTCGTCAGTAACAGGCAAATCGTTAGCCCGCTGCTCAGATTCGTTTTTTTCAAGCAACTCGTTTAATTGTTTCAAAAATTCGGGAGTCTCGTTTTTTATAAGCTCTGTATCCGGCTTGCGTCCCGCCGTTTCTAACCTGTACGCCGATTTTGAAAGTTTTGATTCTCCTATATCGTCAAGGGCGCTTTTAATACCGTGAACGGTGACGGTAAATATCCGTAAATTTTTCCGGTCATAACAATCTGCCGTTTGATGGGATTTACAAAATTCTTCCAAAAACGCTACGGTTTTACGGGCGTCCCTGATAAAAGATTCAAGCAAAGGTGAATCAGCCCGCAATAAAGAATCGCTGTCCCGTGAAACGGTGGCTTGTTTGCTTGCGGCTTCAATAACATCTTCTGGCTGTTTGTCTCGTACAAATTTATTCAAAATTAAATCTAACATGCGTATGTCTATCGGCTTTGGGAGGAAAGCGTCGAAACCGCTTTGCAGGAAAATATCAGCTTGTCCCGCGACCGCATTCGCCGTAAGCGCCACGATTGGCTTGGAGTAGCCGGAATTACGTAAATGCTTAGTGGTTGAAATTCCGTCCATTTCAGGCATCATGTGGTCCATAAATATAATGTCGTAACTCTTTCCGCTCTTAATTAAATTAAGAGCCTCATCTCCGCTCATTGCTGTTTCTATTTTCAAGCCGTAAGGTTTTATAAGCCCCCGTGCTACATATAAATTAGTTTCCACATCGTCAACCACCAAGATGCTTCCGTAAGGCATGAAGTGGCGTACAATCTGTGATTTTTTCATATTTGACGCATAGCGAAGGCGGAACTGCCGCAGGCTTTCGGCTACGTCTTTACCCAACACCTCGTCGTTAACCTTACCGTGCGGTAATTTGACGGTGAACAGCGAACCCTTACCTTTTATGCTTTCCACTATTATTTCGCCGTCCATAAGATTTACCAAACGATGTGTTATAGATAAGCCCAAACCCGTACCCTCAATGGTTTTACCTGAATCCTGATTAAAGCGCGAGTACTCGTCAAACAGTTTTTCTACCTGCTCTGCCGTCATTCCGTTACCGGTATCACTAACGCTTATAACAAGCGTTATACCGCCTTGGCGATTAATTTCTGAAACGACAGTCAGCGTAACCTTCCCCTCGTCCGTATATTTGAAGGCGTTGGAGAGCAGATTGTTCAAAATTTGTTTTATGCGAAGCTGGTCGCCGATTAGTTTTGACGGAATCTTTTCATCAACCTGTACCTCAAGCTTAATAGGCTTGCCGCCTATTCTCATAATATTAAGGTTAATGGAATCGTTAATCAGACCGGCTACGCTGTATTCCTCCGGTGTAATATCAATTTTCCCCGCCTCTATTTTTGAAAAGTCAAGTATATCATTAATTATGCCAAGTAGCAAATCACAGGAATTCTGGATTTTACCAAGCCCCTCTAAAGTTTCCTCCGGTAAATCGCGGTTTTGCAAAATGATTTCGGTAATACCCCAAATAGCGTTCATCGGTGTGCGGATTTCATGGCTCATATTGGCTAAAAAAGCCGATTTTGCCTTACTGGTCATTTCGACCTCAGCCCGCTCTTTGGCTAATTGCTGAATATTAGTTATATCCTGCACGACTTCTATGAACCCCGCAGTTTCTCCCTCTATATCGTGGAGAATCTCGACATCGACTTGGTAGGACGACTCATTGTGATTAAAGAAAGTACGCTTTATTCCGCGTTTGGCGCAGGCTATGCCGCAGTTTTCAGTACCGCATATTTCAGCATTCCAATTACTGCAATGCTTGCCGAGCATATCCTCAAGCTTTGTCCCGAGGAAGTCTTCTACAGCTTTATTGACAAACGTCCAGTTCATATCCGCGTCGGTAACCGTAATTGGTAACGGAATAGCGTCAAGAATGGACTTGTACCAGTGGGCGTCCGCCTCAATTTTGGCAATGTTATCGGAGATTTCCTGCTCCATCTGCTTTTTTTCAGTTATATCCATAAGCGCACCGGCTGTTCTGACTGGAACGCCGTCTTTGTTTCTGTGTGTGGTTCCGAGGGCGCGGAAGTATCGGTATTCGCCGGTTTTTATCATCAGACGGTTTTCAACGTCGTATGGCGTTTTCCCGCTAAAGTCGGACAAGTGCGCCGCGAAAGCGTTAATTATCCTTTCCCTGTCATCGGGATGCAGACGGTCGCTCCAACTTTTGAGCAGGTTCGGGAAATCGTTCTCGTCGTTAAATCCGAGCATTTGACGAAATTCCTGCGACCATGTGAATTTGTTTTTAGGATTAACAACGTCGGAGCTTATAACGTCCATATCCCAAAGCGCGATATTTAGAGCGTCGTTTGAGAGCTTATATTTCATTATATCATATTCGTTCATACGAAATTGCTCTATAAGTTTTATTTGGTTTAAAACCCTGAGCTTTACAAGGGCAGGGGAGAACGGCTTAATTAAATAATCGGCAGCTCCCAAAGCCAGCCCTCTTTCCTCATCGGCGGCGTCGCTTAACCCCGTGATAAAAATAACGGGGATATTTTGTGTTCTTTCCAATTTTTTCAGCGCAGTGATTACTATGTACCCGTCCATTTCAGGCATAATTATGTCAAGCAGAATAACGTCGGGCTGATGCTTTATAGCCGCCTCAATAGCTACCATTCCGTTTTTTGCCGCATAAACAGTATAGTCCGATTGTAATATATGGGTCAGCTCCATAAGATTAGACGTTTCGTCGTCCACAATAAGTACGCTGTTCTTTTTGGCGTCAATCATGATTTTCCCTTTCCAATAGTCCTGTAAAAAAAACCTACTTAGATTTAAATTTAAACGACAATAACTTATCAAGCTCTTTTGCCGCAGACGCAAAGTCGTAATCCTCTATACATTTCGCAAGCTTTTCCGAATACGGAACGGCGCGGATTTGAGCAAGCAGATTTATGCTTTCGGGAGATAAGCTTTCAAGCATGGGCGCTAACTTCTCAAACAAAGCCGTTATTTGCTCATCGCTCAAACGGTCGGTTTCTGCCTGAGCCGCAGATTGCTCAACCAAAGGTTTCAGTTCTTCAATAACCGATGTTAACTTGGTTTTAAGAAGATTCATTTTGTCAGCCGGAATCGGAAGGCTTTGTTCTTTAAGTAGCGTTTCAACCTCTTTAGCGGCGTTTTGTAGCCCGCTTTTTCCGATTTGTCCTGCGTTTCCTTTTAAGCTGTGCGCCAATCTGTGAGCCGATTTGACATCGCCTTCCTCTATTGCCCGTGAAATCTCGTAGTATTTGTTTTGGTTGTTCCTTATAAACGTAACTCGCAATTTTCTTTGGAATTCGTCTTCATCTTCATTTTCTAAGGTTTTCGGTGGAATTACCTGAACCATATATTTCAGCAAAATGCGCCATAATTCCTGCGCCGTAAAAGGTTTTCCAAGACAATCGGGCATTCCGTGTCGTTTGTATTTTTCAAGTTCGCCCCTCATTACATTGGCGGTCATGGCGACCACAGGCGCTCCGGTGTTTAATTCGGCTATTATCGACGCGGCTTCCAATCCGTCCATAACCGGCATAAACATGTCCATGAAAATCAAGTCGAAAGGCTCTTCACCTTTTTGCATACGCTCCTTTACCATTTCCACGCCTGTTTTTCCGTTTTCCGCCGTTACGGTTTTAATTCCCGAACGCGCAAGGTTTTCGCATATAACCTCTAAGTTCATGGGGTTATCATCGCAGATTAGGATTAAACCGTCGAAATACGGCTTTTCAGTTATTTCAAAATCCGCCTGTTCAATTGAATCGGCAAGCGAGCTGTCCGGCACGTCTGTCGTTTCAAAAACAAGTTCAAAGCTAAAGATGCTGCCTATGTTTGGCGTACTTTCCACCATAAGCTTTCCGCCCATAAGTTCTACTATGTTTTTAACGATTGAAAGTCCGAGCCCTGTACCGCCGTAGTTGCGGGTTGTGCCGGAATCGGCTTGAATGAACGGCTCAAATATTTTTTCAATCTGCTTGTGGCTCATGCCTATACCGGTGTCTTTTACTTCAAAATACACTGTTACTCTGTTGTTATCCACGCTTTTAACCGACGATGAAAACTCAATTGTTCCCCTGTCGGTAAATTTTACCGCATTGGACAAAAGGTTCATAAGTGCCTGATACAGCCTTACAGAGTCGCCGTTTATTTTTTTGCCTGTGAGAGGTTCTGCGTAAACCTTTAAATCAAGCCCTTTTTCTTTTACGCTCGGCAAAATAACCGAACGGCAACGTGAAAAAATATCCTGCAGGTCAAACGGCATACGCTCCAGCTCCATCTTGCCGGACTCAATTTTTGAAATGTCAAGAATATCGTTTATAATATTAAGAAGCCATTTGGTACTTTCCTTAATTTTAAACAAATAATCCTTTACTTCAGGCGCAACGCCGTTATTCTTTGTATTCAGCGCAAGCTCCGCAAAGCCTATAATGCTGTTCATGGGGGTGCGGATTTCGTGGCTCATGTTCGCCAAAAATTCGGATTTGGCGCGGTTGGCGTTTTTTGCCTCAATTATTGACCTGTGCAAAGGTTTTAAAAGCCGTGCGATAAAAATATTAAATATAATGAAAATTATAACAATTACAATAAACATTATGCTGAACAGCACGGTTAAGGGGTTATTAAAATCCTCAATGCTGTCGGGCATTACCGCGACCGCATACCATTCTAAAAGCGGAACGGTTCCGACGGCAATTCTTCCCAAACCAATGTCCAACACCTCTTTTTGATATGGTTCTAATTCCTGCGCGGAAGCAAAAACCCTGTTGCCTGCTCCCTCTAATTCATCTTTAATGTTCTTTTTCTCTTTCACCATTGCCGAATCCTTAGCGCCGGTAATTTCACCTGCGGCGTTGAACAGATAAATATCGGCTTTGTCGGCAAGGTTTTGGTTTACCATTTCAAGGTATGTGGTTATGTCAATACCGGTTCCCACCATTCCGACAGGTTTGCCGCCGTCGTCAAAAACCGGCGCGTTAATCCATAAATTTGTAACGCTTAAATCCGGGTTATAGTTAATATTAAAGTTATATAATCCCTCGGTTTCATAGAGGGTCATGTTATACCAGTAATTATCAGGGTTTTCCGGGTCGAGTATATATGGGTTGGCGCCGCTGTAATAAAACATTTTATCAGTGTCGTTAATCCAAAAAACAATGCCTGATGAAAAAGCGTATCGGTAGGATTCCAATTCATCAAATGCCAGCTCTTTCAATTCAGGGTTGTGCGGTTCGGCAAAATATTTGCGTACTAATGGAGAATCCGCCATTTTAATAGCAATTACAATTTCGTTATTTGTGGACGTCTCTAATTTAACCCGTTCAATTTCAAGCATTTGAGACAACTCAACGCCCTTGTTTTCCCTGATAATTTGACGCATTGATAATATAAAAGCCAAAGTCCCCGCCGCGAAGACAATTAGAAAAAAGACCACGGAAAAAGCTATAAAACCGCTCATTAAAGGAGGTTTATTTTTTTGCGGACTCGGTATAAGCTTATTCCTCAAAACCTGCACTTCCTTTCAGTCTTAATTCGGCAAGCGCTTTCGCCGCAGACGAGAAGTCGTAATCCTCTATATGGCGCACAAGCTCTTCCGTTCCCCAAACGGCACGGATTTCATCAAGCAGAGTTAAACATTCGGGATTTAAATTTTTAAGAACAGGCTCTAATTTATCAAACAATTCAAGGGCTTGCTCCGCATTAGCACTTATAGTAGCCGATTCTTTATGTGTTTTTGAATTTTCGGCAAGCGGCTTTAATTCTTCAAGAACCGCCGCTAACTCGGTTTTAAGAATTTCCGTTTTTTCTTCGGGAACGGGACTATGAGCGTTAAGCAGGGCTTCTATTTCCCCCGCAATTCTTTGCAATCCGCTTTTACCGATTTGCCCCGCGTTGCCTTTCAGGGTATGCGCTAATCTGTGAGCAAGCGCTGTATTGCCGCTTTGAATTGCTGCAGTGATTTCGGCATATTTGTTTTGATTACTTTTTATGAAATTAATTTGCAGTTTTCTTTGCAATTCGCCTTTAATTTCAGGTTTTATGAATTCCGGCGCGGTTACAGGCGTAAGGTATTTCAATAAAATCCGCCATAATTCCTGCGGGTTGAAAGGTTTGCCCAAGCAGTCGGGCATACCGTGCTGTTTGTACTTTTTCAATTCGCTCGGCATTACGTTTGCCGTCATGGCCACAATAGGGACTTCGGCATCTAATTTCATTATTTTCGTGGCGGCTTCAATTCCATCCATGACAGGCATAAACATGTCCATGAAGATTAAATCAAAAGGCTTTTCACCTTTTTGTATACGCGCCTCGACTATTTCAACGCTTGCTTTTCCGTTATACGCCGTTTCAGTACGCAGTCCTATTCTCGAGAGATGTTCGCAAATTACCTCCTGATTCATAAAGTTGTCGTCGCATACCAAAACCAAGCCGTCAAAATGCGGCTTTTCAAGTGAAGCCAAGCTTAACGTTTCTGCCGTTTCGTAAAACCCGGTGGGTATATCCGACGCATTTACGGTATCGAACACAATTTCAAATCCAAAGACGCTTCCGACGCCATAGGTACTTTGCACTTTCAGCTCCCCGCCCATAAGCTCCACAATTTTTTTAACAATGGACAAGCCAAGCCCTGTGCCGCCGTAATTGCGGGTTGTACTCGAATCCGCCTGAATAAACGGTTCAAATACCTTTTCAATCTGTTCGGGGGTCATGCCTATGCCACTGTCTTTTACCTCAAAATATACCGTCGCGCTGTCGTCGTTTAAACCTTTTACCGCGAAAGAAAAATCAATGCTTCCCGAGTCTGTAAATTTCACTGCGTTAGACAAAAGATTAGTAAGTACCTGATAAAGTCTTACCGAGTCGCCGAGCATTTTTTTGCCGGCTATAGGTTGGGTGTGAATACGCAGTTCAAGCGCCTTTTCCTTAGCAAGCGGAAGAATAACCGACTGACAGCGCAGAATAATTTCTTCAAGCTCGAAAGGTGCGAGCTCAAGCTCAATTTTACCCGATTCTATTTTTGAAATGTCTAAAATATCATTTATGATGTTTAACAGCCATTTTGTGCTGTCCTTGATTTTACTCAGATATTCTTTAGCTTGAGGTTCTATGCCGTTATTGCCTGTATTGTTGGTATCAAGCGCAAGCTCGGCGAAACCCATGATGCTGTTCATTGGGGTGCGGATTTCGTGGCTCATTACCGCTAAAAACTCCGATTTTGCCCTATTGGCTGTGACGGCAGCGTCGCGGGCTTGACGCCGTTCGGCTCCTGATATAGCCAAAGCCATTAAATCGGCTAAGGAGGACGCGAAGTTTTGTTCCTCTATCGACCATTCGCGCTGTTCACGGAACTCATCGTTTCTGTCCTGCTCAATGCAGACTGCTCCCGCTAATTCGCCGTCAACCCGTATGGGTACGTCTAAAATAGCGCACAAATTAGGTTCGTAATCATCAACAATGCCCGCCCAAACATCGGACATTTTCACGTTGGTGGTAACAATAAGCCGTTCAGATTCAAAAAGCTTTGTAAATTCTAAATTACTTAATAAATTAAAATCTTTCTGAACGGTATATTTTTTGGTGGAGATATTATAGCATGAAACGCTTTTCAGCTTGTCGCCCTCTCTTGAAAGTTTCCAAACGCCGACACGGGCGGCGTTTAAAACGTTGCACCCCTCCCGCGCTATAATATCGGCGGCGTCTTTTAAAACGCCTGCGGAAATGGTCGGCGAGCGGGTAATTTTGGCTAAGACGCCGCTTAGTTTATTGGCGTATTCGTAGTTTGTCGCCATAGCCTTTTGAATAGTTATAGCCTTGCTTTTACGAATATTGATTGTATAAAAAATTGTCAAAATAATAAGCAGTAGCAACAGCAAGCCCGACGCGCCGATTATCCACGGGCGCTGGGCTTCGATTAATTTATAGCGGTAATCAAACGACCTGTTTTTCCACTCGTCCGAGATTGATTTAGTATCAATAAAGTCGAGGGTTTTATCAATAATTGAGCGCAGAATAACTTCATCTATGTTAAAACCTATTGTAGACTCCTGAATAGTGTCGTCAAAAACGATATTGGCTTTAAAACCCGTCAGCTCCAAATAATTAGTCATGACCAAAAGATTGCTGGTACTCGACATAACAAGGTCACATTCTCCCCGTCGCATGCCTAATAAAGCTTCTCTCGTGTCGTCGTATTCAACAATGTATTTATGGTTGGGAAACCAACGGTTAAAGGCTTGTGTTTGAGCGGTATTTCTGATTAAACCCACCCTGAAATTTTTTACCTCGCTGAGGCTTATACTGCGTAGTTCCTGTGTTGAAACAAGTGTTAAGTATTCGGTGGCAAGGGTGGTTTCCAAATATTCAAAAAGCCCTGCCCGCTCCTCGGTGCGAATCAGCTCGGTTACAAACGCCGCCTCTCCTGTTTCAACCATTTCCAATAAATCGCGCCAGACTATATGTTCATCGCCGTGGGCAAGCTGAAAAGAAAGCCCGGTCAGCTTTTCAATCTCACCCAACAGGTCAAAGGCTATTCCCTGCCATTCTTTTTCATTTTCATTATAAAAACTCATGGGGTAGTTATTGTACTGGGTAACATAATATATAACCGGATTGTCACGGATATAATCGCGTTCTTCCGGGGACAGCTTTAATAACAGTGCGTTTTTAGTGTACTCGCTTTCCCCTCGGTTGTATAATGCGGCAAGCTCGCTTGCCGCGCCGTTCTCAAGAGCTTTTTGTATAACATCTGTGATAGGTTTCAGCTCCGTATTTTGGGTCGTAAGGGAAACCGAGCTGAAATGCGGCGGGAAATAAGGTTTATGAATCACATCGCCAAAGCTGTCAAATGCGGCTTTCATGGTGTTTTCTGTAAAATAAGCGTCAGCCTCGCCGTTTTTCATCATGCTGTAGGCGTGGTAAAAATCACGGGCAAAAACCAACTCATAAGTTCCGGCGTCGCCGAGAGATGACTGAATATTTTTCAGTGTTATAGCGCCCTCCAAAAAAGCGTACCGCAACGGGCGCTCTTCAGCAATCTCTGAAAAGGGCAGGCTGTTCTCCGGGCGAAAGTATGTAACCGTGCGTTCGGCAATGGCGTCGGTCATATAATAGATTTCGCGGCGTTCGTCGGTAGGCGTAAGCTCGCCGGTAAAATGAATATCACCGTCATCGAGACCCGCAATCAAACTTTCCCATATATAAATCTCCGGTATAAACTCTATCCCGAAAATTCCCGTCAGCCATTCGCAAAAGAGCGCTGAAAACCCTCTTATTTCGCCGTATTCGTCACGAAACGTCTCGGTACTCGGCGACATGCCGTAAATAAAATATTCATAATCCGAGTTTTCCAAAAGCGCCTCAATTGCGGCTATTTCGGATTCGGTCACGCCCGGAATATCCCTGAAAGATGCAAAAGCAGGGGGATTGGATTCCGTCTGCTTTTCATCGGAATCAAGACACCCTGCAAATAAGTGCAGTAAAAGTATTACGGAAAGTAATGCGAATATAATTCTTTTAGTCTTTTTCATCTAAAAAGCCTCCTGCATAATTCTTTCCGCCGGAAACGATGATGTATTAGAAACATTTGCTAAATAAAGACATGCCTGCGACTTTTAAGTTCACGTTATAATAACTTGATTCAGATAAAATTATACATTAAATTGCTATATTTGTCAAGATTTTTAGTTGATTTTATATAAATATATGTTTTTTTAAAAATTGTTTGCAAAATAAAAAAACAACCCGTTCAAAAATCTGAAAAGGTTGTTTTTTGTTTATTTTTCCGCCAATATTCCAAGCTCTTTAATTTTAACCACCGCGTCGGCGCTACCGGAAACATCTAACTTTTTATAAATAAGCTTAACATGCGATTTAACGCCGTCGGGGCTAATACCCATTATTTCGGCGATTTCGTTACGGTTACAGCCGTCGCACATTGAGCGCATTACAATTTTTTGCTGTTTTGTGAAGTTTAAGTTTTTAGGCACTCTCCCGCCGCCTAAACCTTTGAAACGCTTTGACGCCGCTAAAGCTGAAAAATAAAGCGATTTTATAAACGTGACGGGAACGCCGCCGTTTTTATGAAAATCGGATTGCACCGCACGTTTTTGCATTATGTGAAGCATGTTTACAAGGTCGGCTCCCTCATTGGTAAAAATCTGCGTATATCCGTATTTGTATGCCTCACTAATTGCCTGCTCCAAATATTCGAGCGCGGCGGCTCGTCCGCTCCCGCTTTTTTTACGATAGGCTATTGCGAGCAGGGTACAAGCCTCAATTATATCAAGGGGACGGCGGTAGCTTTGGCTGAGTTCGAGTAGCTTTTTGAGATATAAAATCGCCGTGTTATAATCCTCAATGACTATATACGCCCTTGCGCCTGTGAAATGCCTGTAAAGCTTATAAAAAGATATAGCATTATACGGGGATTCTTCATTACCTTTAATCCAGTTTTGCGCCGTTTCGACGTCGCCGTCCGCAAGCGCGAGGCGGCAGTAAAAGGCGCGGAAATTGGCGTTTAAATAATAGGCTTTGTACCGCTCTATCATGGCGTCGGCGGCTTCAAGGTTTTTCTCGGCGTCTGCGCGCCTGCCAAAAGCGTCCAATACTGCGGCAAGAATCATAAAGGCGCAAAATTGAATTTCGGGAGAGAAATGCTCTTTTACTTTCGCGTTTGCGGAAAGCGCGAATTCATGAGCGGTATTAATATTCCCACATTCATAAGCCAAGCCTGCTCTTATAGCCAACTCCGCGGTTTCGTACTCGTCGCCGATTAAAACTCCTATGGTTTCCCTAAACAGTTTGAAAGCGTTTATATTATCAGGAGCGTATTCAGAAAAGTCTCGGCTACAACGGTGAGCAAATGGCATATTTTGGGAAATTGACGGTGTATTCGCCTGTGTAAATAATTTTAACGGCAGTTTCTTTAAGCTTTTTGTCACTTCAATCATGCTGTTGCGGTAATCCATAATACGCAATAAAAAAGCCGTCTGTGCCGAAGTGGGGTTTTGCAGGATTATTCTTGGAAGCTGTTTGAAATAGCGGTCAAGACAATCTTCCATCTCGACTCCTCGCCCCTCGACGTATGCTGCCCAGGCTAAGGTTTCAAGTAAAAACGGGTACTCTTTAATTGTGGCGTTGCTCACCGACAGCCAGATAATTGCCACCGTATCTTCAATAGAAGCATAGGACGAATTGTGGTTATACATCAGCTTTAAGCACTTGGCAACCCCGCTTGTATCGCCACATTTAAAGTAGTACTCAACAGCTCTGTAATAGTCCTTATGCTTATAAAACCAGTCGCCCGCTTTTTTTCTTTGTTCGCTTTTTGCTGAATTACCCTCCTGCTCCAGCATATTCATCAAAAAATCGCGGAACAGGTCGTGGAATTTATAAGCGCCGTTTCCGAGCGTCCGTAAAAAAGCGTTTTCGATTGCAAGTTCGGCTAAGATTTTCCCGCCGTCCCTTACTCCGGCAAGGGCGTTGAATAAGTTCGGCGTGAGTTCTGTCGCCACCGATGCTTTCATCATGCAGGTTCTGGTTCTTTTATCCCATTTTTCCCAAACATGTTCTTTCAGGAATGCCTCTAAATATCTGTCGGTCAGTTTTGCATCGCGGGAATCCCCGCCTGAAATCAGCAGGGCGCGAAGCCCGATTGCCCACCCGCCGGTTAAACGGCAAATATCGTCTGCTTGCTTTCTCGTGATGCAATGTCCGTTTTTATCAAAGAACGCCTTTATTTCATCGTCCGAAAACCGCAGTTCTTCTGTTCCGACCACAGCTAAAGCGTCTTTTAACGTAAGTTCGGCAAAAATATCGGGTGGCGACGAGCGGCTGAGGAGAAAAACGGTAAAATTTGGCGGCAATCGTCCGTATAAAACCCGAAAGAGTTTAAGGACGCTCTCGTCTCTTATGACGTGCAGGTCGTCTATTACAAGGATATATTTTTGAGCGTTGGCACTAAACTCGCTAAGGGCATGAATTGCAAACTCGTCTGCAGCCGCTTTGAACGACGGGTGGTTTACGACCTCTCGCAGTTTTGCATTGCCGGGTTGTAGGCTTAACAGCGCGGCGGCGAAACGTTTGCAAAAACCGGTTATTTGGTTATCGTATTCGTCAAGTGTAATCCAGGCGTGTTTCACACCTTCGGCGTTTTTGCGCCCAAGGGCAAGCTGTGCCGAAACCGTCTTTCCGTAGCCTGCTGGAGCGTGTATATAGATTAATCTTTTTTCGGAAAGTCCGTCCAACAGCTTCATCAGCTTAGTTCTCGGCGCCTGTGTCGTTGTTACGCGATTTTTCATTGGATAAACCCCTTTGTTAAAACCGGCGCGGTTTGAATCACGCCATCCGGTTATATTATACATTATAAATTTCTTTAATTCAATACATTTTAAGAGGAAAAGTTTCGGCATACTACCCAAAGGGGACTTTTTTAAATCTTTCTATAAGGTATAATTATTATGGGTAAAAATTCGGAAGTCTTCCTATTTAGGACGGTTTCTTACATTAGCGGGAGGCTATTCATGGCGGATATATCATTACTCCTAAGTATCGGCTCTGTTTCACAGTTTACCAAAAACCAAATTGTTTTTATGCAGAATGACATCGGCAAAAACATGTACATAGTACTTAAAGGTGAGTTCGGCGTATACATAGATTCATTCAGCGACTTCCCCATACGCGTTGCGGGTATAAAACAAGGCTCGTTTTTCGGGGAGATGTCGGTTATTGATAATTCGCCCAGAAGTGCGACTATCATTTCAGAAGATGAAAGCACGGCGCTTGTGGTTGAAAGGGAAAAATTCGTTTTATTATTGGAAAAAGCCCCCGATATAGCGGCAAGCATGATGGAAACACTGCGAAACCGCGCCGAATCAACAGCCAAAGCGGTCAGGGAAGCCGGGAAAGAAGCCGCCGAGCTACCCCCGCTATTTAAAAAAGTACAGTACAGGGACGCTAAGAGCAGTATGGCTTTTATGACCGCGTTAGCCAAGCGGGTACGGGAAATGAACACGCTTTTATGCGCTCCTAAGGGTAGCGACTATTTGAGCGAGCTTTTAGCGGAAGCGCTGGAGGAAAATTCACCCAAACATTCAAAAAGCACCGCGCCTGAAATTTTGGCGGAATTACCCGCGCAGTCCGTTTCCGATAAGGTATTACCCTCCGCTTTGTTGCAACTTCTGCCCGAGGGATACATACCATTTAACATTAACGATGAAAACGATAACAGATTTAAGCTTAATATCCGGAAATTTATCTGTCCTTTTTGCGCCGCCGAGGTCAGCGCGCCTGTTCCGGTATTTTCTTCATTGAGCCTTAAAAGCGTAGAAATGGACGGTCGGGCGATTTATAATCACTTTGATATACTTCGTTATACTAACATAGTCTGCTCAAATTGTAATTACACCGACGCCTATCAGGAGTTCGGCAAGCCCGTGTTTGAAATACAAAAAGATTCTATAATTGGAAATCAGTTTAAAAACGTTGAAAACTTTATCGGATTTTCCATGGAGAATTCTCACAGCCTTGACGAAACGATTAAGAGCTATTACTTAAATTTAGCCTGCTTAAAGCGAACCACCAACGACCCCATGCGTTTTGCTAAGGCGTGGATTCGCCTTTACTGGCTTTACGGCGACCACGGAAGTACAGAGTTTGCAAAGCAGTCTGCTGTAAAAGCGGGGGAATTCTACGGCATGTATTTGGCTCAAAGCGGCGATAATATTTCCGTAAAAGATAAAATGCAGCTTAACGCGATTTTAGGGGAGTTAGCGTTTACTTTAGATGATAAAGAAAAGTCGGTTCAGTACTATAAAGAAAGTCTTGCTATAGGGCGCGACCGAAATGATGAATTTTTTAAGTTATGCTTGAGACGTTATAGTAACCTCAAGTGAAAAACAGCTAAAGCCGTTGCCTGAGAAAAATGAAACATAAGGCGATGATGAAATATTATGCTTTTAATTTTAAATTTGATAAATTTAAAATTAAACAACTATAACAGGAGTGCTTATGTCAAAAAGGAAGAAATTTGCAATATATGCCGTAATTGCCTTTTTGTTCATTTCGGCGGTTTTAACAATTACGCTTTTTATAATAAATCTGAGGCAGGAAGACGTTCCCGTTTTCACCAACGGTACAGCCGAAGCTGTAATGACCACTAAGGCTCTTGTTTTGGACGGAATATGGGACTCCTTGCGCCACTCGGATGAGCTGTATTACCCGCTCGGAATCATGATTGTTGGAGACAAAGCGGTGGTAGCCGACTCCATGAGTGACAGAATTCAGTTTATAGGCGGTGACAGGAATGTGCGGGTGGGCAGACCGGGGCAGTATGGATTAGCCTACATAGATTCCGGAGCGTTGGTTGACGGCTATCGCGAAAACGCCTTGTTTATGAAACCGTCCGATGTATCCGTTACACCAAACGGAGAAATCATAATTTCTGATACCGGCAATCACGTAATCCGCAAAATGGACGACACCTTTGTAGTTACAATAGCCGGTAGCGGAGAAAGCGGCTACAGCGAGGGCAGGGAACGGGAGGCTCAGTTCAATTCCCCCCGCTCTGTCGCAGTTGACAACGACAGCATAATTTACGTTGCAGATACCATGAACCATTGTATCCGCCGAATTGACAAAACCGGAAACGTAACCCTTTACGCCGGAACGCCCCGTACACCCGGTTATCGTGACGGAGAAGCGTTGGAAGCCATGTTCTATGAACCCTGCGGCTTGTTCCTTTCACCGGAGGGGGATTTATATGTTGCCGATTCCGCCAATCACAGTATACGTAAAATTTCCGGCGGAAATGTGTCAACGGTTGCGGGTAGTTCCGAAGAAGTTGACAGGCATACAGGCTATCCTAAAGGCGGTTATATTGACGGGGAAGTTGATGTAGCCCGATTTAACTTTCCGCGTGCGCTTACCATGTTGCCCGACGGCTCTTTGATTATAGCCGACAGCATGAACCACGCCGTCAGGCTAATCAGAAACAATCATGTTCTTACCCTTGTAGGTAACGGTGAAGCCGGACAATATTACAGCTCGGCGGAAAACATGCAACTTACAAGACCCGAAGGGGTTTGCGTCACTTCCGACGGTGAAATCCTGTATATTTCAGATACCCTCAACAATCGTGTGGTGGGTGTACCGCTAACAGAACGGATCTTGGAGGGTCGCCCGTCCCGTCAAAAAATGCTTGAAAACACCGGTCTTACCACTGATTCGAGGTACGCCTATAAGGGCGAAATCAGAATTTTCATAAATGAACAGAGAATTGATATGGGCAGGGTTCAGCCGTGGAATACCCCCGAAGGTATTTACATTCCAATTCGTCCGCTTTTTGAAGTGTTGGGGGCTGAGGTTACGTTAAATGAGAAAACCGATATTCTTACAATAACGATTGACGAGCAAAACACTCCCCTTGCCTTAAACAGGGATTATTTTATTCTCAAAGGCGTTGCCGTCACCACTGCGGACGAAATCAAAAGATTATTTCCATATACTTTTGAATGGTTTCCCGAATTAAGTTTAATTGCGCTTAACCGCTGACCCTTGCGTCTAATGAAATTAGCCGCGCCGACGGTAATTAAAAACAACAGAGGATTTTATGTATAATAAGCTGAAAATTCTTGTCCCTTCGTTTTTACTGATAGTTTTCGGATTGGTTCAATTTTTTGCGCTTATACCGTTAATTGACAGTCTGGTATACGACTATGTTTTAAGCGGCGAGCGGACTCCGTATAAAAATATCATCATCGTCGGCATGGACGAGCGCAGTATCAATGAAATAGGGCAGTATCCGTGGTCAAGGATTTACATGGCGGATACTATAAGTAAACTTTCCGAAATGGACGCCGCCGCGATTGGAGTAAGCGTTTTATATGACACCTACAGCGTCGATGAGGAAAGCGATATGGCTTTGGTTGCCGCCGCAGAAAAGACCGACAGATTGGTTTTAGCTACCATTGCTTATTTCGACGACGAGTCCCAGAAAGAGCTTATAGCCGCCGATTATCTAACGCCTTTTGAGCAACTTGACAGTGTTACAAGAACAGGTTTTATCAACGTTCAAAACGATAGCGATGGCGTTTTGCGAAACGCGCTGACCTCCTTTAAATACGGGGACATCACAGTAAATTCACTGCCGTTTGAGGTTTACAGAACATATTGTCAAGTTATGAATATTCCGGAAGTTGACATTCCGCTTGACAGATTCGGGCAATTTCCCATTAATTATGCCGCGAAACCGGGAAAGTATACAAGAGTTTCTCTTTGGGGGGTAATTAACGACGAGTACAATCCCGCCATGTTTAAGGACGCAATTGTCTTAATCGGACCCTATGCTCACGGAATTACGGTAGAAAATCTGCGAACGCCTTTAGACCGTCAATCACCCACCTTTGGGGTTGAAATAAACGCCAATATTATGCAAAACCTGCTTGAAGGCAGATTCAAGCAATATGCAGGCTGGTATACCGACCTTTCGGTTTTGGCGTTGACAGGACTGATTGTAATTATATTCTTACATAGGTTAAAACCTGTTTGGGCGGCGATTTTTACTGTTTCGCTAATAGCTGTTCAATTTTTAGGTGTGAAACTTGCCTATGAGCAATTTGACATTATTCTGAAAGCGGGCGACTGCGTACTTTTTCTGTTAGTTTGTTACATAGCAAATCTTGTACTCAGTATACTTTCTGCGCAAAACGAAAAACAGCATATACAAGGGCTTTTCGGGCGTTTTGTTGCTCCTGAAGTTGTTAAGGAATTAGTAGCCGGCGGTGTAGATATACAGCTTGGCGGCATAGAAAAAGAGGTTACACTTTTATTTGTTGATATACGCGGTTTCACGGCATTTTCGGAGGCAAATCCGCCCGAAAAGGTTGTTAATATGGTAAACCGTTATCTTAGTTTAACCAGTCGTTCTATACAGGAAAACGGCGGCACTATTGATAAGTATATAGGCGATGCGACTATGGCGGTTTTCAACGCGCCCAATGATTTGCCGGGTCATGCCCTTTGCGCTGTGAAAGCGGCGTGGGCAATGAAACTGGGCTCTGTAGCTTTAAGGGAAGAAATTCTGCGCGACTACGGCGTGGATTTGCAGTTTGGCATCGGAATTAACACAGGTTATGCCGTCGTAGGCAATATGGGTTCTGATTTCCGTATGGATTATACAGCCATAGGTGACACGGTAAACACTGCCGCGAGACTTGAAGCCAACGCTCAAAAAGGGCAAATCATACTTTCGGACGCGACTTATCAATTTGTCAAGAATCATGTTAAAGTATCAGATATGGGTGTACTGAACGTGAAGAATAAGAAAATAGGAATACAGATTTACAACTTAGAGGGTTTGAGTGATTGACCTTGCGCGTCTGCCCGTAAAGCTCCCTGCAAGGCATGAAAAATTATAACTTACAAGGAGAACGCCGATATGACTAAAAAAGTTATAATGTATATATTTATATCGGCGATTTTTATTTTGTCAAGTTTATCGGTTTTCGCCTCCGATGTGGAAGATGTGCCGAAAGTTACTTCAGTCAGAGGCGCGGTGCGGATTTACAAGTCGGGGGGATATTTTCCGACCACCGTTTACAATGGTATGGAAATAGGTCGCGGCGATGTGATTGTGACTAACCCGAATTCTTCGGTGACAATAAGTTTTCATAAAAAAGAAATGTTAATCGGCGAATGTACGCAGGTTTCAATAAACGATATGTGGAGTCGTCATGAGAGGGACATTACATCAATTGTTTTAGTTGAGGGCACTCTCAGAAACAGGATTGACAAGGAACTCGGCAGAAACTCCAAAAACGAAATCCGCACATCTAATACCGTTGCGGGTGTACGCGGGACGGAATATGTTTTAGTGTACAGCAGAATGGGGCTTGAAGACGGTGAGGAAGAGAGCAATTATACACGAATAAGAGTAATTGAGGGTACTGTGAGGCTTGACGTTGATAATTTTAACGACGAGGAAGAAACACAAAGTTTTTTGGTTAATACCGACGGTGCTGTGCGCGTGTCTGATGATATTTCAGGGAATCGTGAGGTTACGGAACTTGACGTAACCCCGGAAAAACTTGACCTGCCTTTAGAGCAACTTGATACTTCTATTCTTGAAATACTGCGGGAACATCCCGAAATGCATACTTTGACAGAGCAAATTGACGCTGTTTTGGAAGAACGGGCGGAACAGGAAACAAGTGCGCCCGTCAGACCTCAAAACGGCATGATTTCAGTTTCGGAAGCACGCGACCAGTTGGTGTTTGACAATTATACAGCTGATAATGAGCCCGAAACGGAGTCTATACCAATACCCCAAACAGAATCGCCGATTGAAACAACAGCGGCGGCGGAAGTTACGACGATTGCAGAAACCTCAACAGCTACAGAAACAACAACGGCGGAAGAAACGACAACCGCATTTTCAACTACTGCCGAGCCGATAGTTACTACAGTGCCGATAACGGTTACAACGCCGCCTACCCCGCCTCCGACCACAACTACGCCAACAACTACAACCACACCACCGACCACGACTACACCACCGACCACAACTACACCTGAAATTACTACCACACCACCGACCACAACTACACCTGAAATTACTACCACACCACCGACTACAACTACACCTGAAATTACTACCACACCACCGACTACTACCACACCATCGACTACAACTACACCGGAGATTACGACCACTCCTGCGCCCCAACTCATACCGCAGGACGCATTAATTCTGACAACGGGATTGAAAGTTGCGTTCACTTACGGCGACAGTCAAGTACAGCTTGAACTCAGCGGCGGAAGCGGAAGCGGAGCGGTTTCATACAGCAGTAGTGATGAGAGTGTGATTAGTGTTAGTGATACAGGATTTGTTACTTTTAACGGTGCGGGAGCGGCGGCAATTACCGCTAATAAGGCGGGGGACAGCATTTATTTACCCGCTTCGGAGACTTTGAATCTGACGGTTGAAAAGCGCAATTTGTCAAATGTAACAGTTACAGTTGAAGACGCCGAATATAACGGTTTGCCGCAAACGCCCCAGCCCACTGTAACCGATGATGTACTGATTACGGAAAACGACTGGGAAATTGATGAATATGCAGACAACACCAACGCGGGGACGGCAACGGTTATAATAAAAGCTAAAGACGATGGGAATTACACCGGTACGGCGATAACCGGGACGTTCGCGATTTCTCCTGCGCCGCTGACTGTAACGGCGGCGGGCGATCTTGACAAGTCGGTCGTGACGGTTGCGGGCATGGTAAACAATGAAGCCGCGCCTGCTTTATCTATGAACGCCGCAACAGGATTTACATTCACTTCTCCAAATACAATCACGTATGACATTAACGCCAATCTAACCGCTTCGCTCACATTCACTACAAGCGACACCAATTATACAATAAGCAGTACAACTAAAATCAGCATGGGCGGCACGGAGGCTAATATTCCCCTGTCTGTAAATCAGGATAATATCGCCGTCTTCAATAAATACGCCGACACAACAGACGGCTTATCACGGCATTATATCCTTACGGAAAACATCACGCTCACGAGGGAGGGCCAAACAAACTGGAATCCGATAGCATATACTCCTTCTTCAAGCGTCTTTACAGGAAGCTTTGACGGAGCGGGATACACAATAAAAGACATGTATATATGGGGCGCAAATCCCGACCTCAGGAGCATGTTTGGGAGAATGTCAGGAACTGTAAAAAATTTAGGGCTGATTAATATGCTCACTTACAACGGGGAATATCTCGGCAGTATAGCGGGAAGAAACCTCGGTCTGATTGAAAACTGCTTTATTGAGGGCGTTGATATTTCGGGAACAATGCAAACCGGCGGCATTGCCGGCTCTTCAGTTTCCGACAGCACCATAAAAAACTGCGTAGTGTTAGGCGGTAAAGTTGTGAGCCGTAACGAGCCGGAAACGATTGGGCGTATAACCTACGAAAGCGACGGTATACTCTTAAACAACTACGCCAGTTACAATGTGGGCAACCGCCAAGAATTTTTCACCGACAAAACCCTAAACGGCAAGGACGGCGAGGATATTACGGCGGATAATTATATAACTATACAGAAAATGCTTGATGACATTTTCGGCGATAACGCCCCCGATTTAACCGATTATCTCCCGCCATACATAGGCGATGGAACTGCCGCCGATCCGTTCCAGATCACCGATGAAACAGGGTTGCGCCAAGTAGGACATGGCACGGGCAAATATGCAGCGTGGGGGCTTGATAAGCATTATAAGCTGATGAATAACATCACGCTGACAGGCGGGAACTGGACGCCGATAGGCGTATTTCAAGGCACTTTTGACGGAAACGGAAAAACGATAACAGGACTCATAATAGCCCCGACAAATTCAAACGCCGCAATGTTCTCCACCGTAGGCGGTAGCGGAGAGGTACGTAAGTTAGGCTTAGTTAATGCTAAAATCGCCGCAGCCAGTGATTTTGACGCAAGCGGCATAGCGGGAAGAAATGAGGGCAAAGTGTATGATTGTTTTGTTTTAGATTCGGAAATAACAATTGTAGACCCCACTAAATCCGCAGGAGGAATTGTCGGATATAGTTACGGTGCATACAGTATAGAAAATTGCGTAGTGCTTAACTCAAAAATCATAGGGGAAAGCAATGCCAATCGTGTATTTGGCAGTTTCAGTACGAGTACCGGCGGCAAAAGAGAAAACAACTACGCGAGCGTAAATACCACAGTAAACGGAGTTACAAGAACCGGCACAGATAAAGACTCTAGTGACGGCGAGGATATTACTTTAGACAACATAGCCTCAGTACAGACAATGCTTGATGATGTTTTCGGCGATAATGCGCCTGATTTGACCGACTACCTCCCGCCCGGCGGCACAGGCACGGAAAGCGATCCGTTCGAGATTTATAACGAAACTCATCTTCGTCAAGTAGGACACGGCACGGGCGATTATGCAGACTGGACGCTTGATAAGCATTATAAGCTGATGAATAATATCACGCTGACAGGCGGGGAATGGACGAAAATCGGCGATACAGACAACGAATTCTCGGGAACTTTTGACGGCAACGGACATACAATAAGCGGCTTGAAAATAAATAAGTCGGATTTTTATAATGATTCACGGTCAGGGATGTTTGGTGTAATATCCGCAACCGGAACGGTAAAAAACTTAGGGTTGCTTGATGTAAACATATCTGCGCAACAACAGGTCGGCGGGATCGCGGCGATTAATTACGGCACGATTTCAAACTGCTTTGTCACCGGTACACTCACAGGAGCTACACAAACCTACGGTATTGCCGGCTATGGCACGATCGAAAACTGCGTATCGCTAGTCGATAGTATAACACTTACGAGTGACCCGCCTTCTACTGCCGGTCGAATCGGTCGCCAAGAAGGTACGCGCACCAACAACTACGCCCGTTACGATATGACGGTCACAGGAAATTCAGGCGTGAGAACGCTTGACAGAGGCTTAGACAGACCTGACGGCGAGGATATTACCTTTGCAAACCGCGCTACCGTACAGACAATGCTTAACAATACTTTCGGTACGAACGCGCCGAATTTGCAAGATTATCTGCCGAAAGGTACGTCGAGCGACCCGTTCCTGATTTACAATGAAACAGAGCTGCGCCAAATGGGGCGCGGAACTGGCGTACATTCTACATGGACGCTTGGTATGCACTATAAGCTTGTGAATAACATCACGCTCACAGGCGGGAACTGGACGGGACTCGGAGATTCAACCAACAGATTTACGGGTAGCCTTGACGGAAACGGACATACAATAAGCGGCATTACCATGTCGGGCAATAGTGCCAAGGGTATGTTTAGCGAATCGTCGGGAACGATAAGAAATTTAGGCCTAATAAACGTAAATATAAACGGCACGGCACAATATTGCGGCGGTATTGTGGGGAATAATCTCGGCACGGTAGCAAATTGCTTTGTCACAGGCACTGTCGTAGGAAGTACGGGCGTTGGCGGTATTGTGGGGCGGCAGGATAACAATACAGCCGGCTTCACCGCCAGAGTGCAAAACTGTGTATCGCTAACCACTAATGTACAGTCAACATCAAATGCAAACGTCGGACGTATATCGGGTATGAACGCCACCAATCTTACAAACAACTTTGCGCGTCAAGTTATGACTGTCAGAACAAACACAGGCGATAAAACACTCAACAAAGGCGCGACCACGGTTGACGGTCAGGATATAACAAGCGCGAACCTCGCTTCCGCCCAGGCGAATCTCGCCATTTTCGAGACAAAAGGCAACATGCCTGATTTAAACCAATATTTGCAATAAAAGGAGCAAAAAATGAGTAATTTTGAAGTAACTTTCTTAGGCACAAACGGTTCGTGCGCCTATAACGGCGGCAGCCGCGCCAAATACGGCACAAATACATTATGCGTGGCGGTCAAAGCCGGAAAGGAAACCCTGATTTTTGACTCAGGTTCGGGGATTTGCGGATTCGGTAAACTTGAAAGTTATCAAAAAGAGCATTTAAGAATATTTTATTCCCATTATCACATAGACCATTTCAGTGGGCTGTTGTTTTTTTCGCAGTTGTTTGACAGTAACAAAAAGTTCGATATTTACGGTTGCGGCGACGGAAAAAATAAGTTTTACGGGGTGGTTAATAATTTTCTGTCGCCGCCGCTTCACCCTGTCGGAATCGGAGCGCTCGGGGCTAAGGTTGATTTTCACACAATTGAGGCGGGGGAAATGATTAATTTATCCGAAAAGGTAGTTGTAAAAACCTATCCGCTTTCTCACCCGGGCGGCGTAATCGGCTACCGCGTGGAATACGGAAAAAAAGCCCTTTGTTACTGCACCGACGTAGAACTCGGAAAACATAAGCATGATACGGGCTTGCGGGAATTCACGCAGGGGGCGGATTTATTAATATTAGATTCATTCTTTGACGACGGAGAGGTAAAACCGGGCTGGGGACATTCAAGCTGGCGTGAGTGCGCTGAATGGGCGAAAAGCGCGGGAGTAAAAAAATTAGCGCTGTTTCATTACGAATTTATGCTTACAGACGAAGATATTGATATTATTGAAAAAAGGGCAAGGGAGATTTTCCCGAGCGCCTTTGCGGCGGCGGACAGTATGAGGGTTGAGTTGTAAATTCAATATTGACAATTTTTACCGGACATGCTATTATGTAAATATAAATTTTTATAAAGTATTGAGCGTAAAAAATATGAAAATAGTATTGCAAAGAGTATCAAGCGCCTCGGTTACGGTAGAAGGCAGAGTTATGGGAAGTATTGAAAAGGGGTATGTTGTTTTACTTGGAATCGGCGAGGGTGACGACAAATCAAAAACAGAAAAAATGCTCGACAAGATTCAAAAACTGCGGATTTTCTCTGATGAAAACGGCAAGACCAATCTGTCGCTCATAGACGTCGGCGGTGGTATTTTGGTTATTTCACAATTCACTTTATATGCCGATTGCAGAAAAGGCAACCGCCCGAGTTTTGTAAACGCCGCGAACCCCGCGCTTGCCGAAGAGCTATATGACTATTTCATCGAGTGTTCAAAGGGGAAATTCAAAAGGGTTGAACACGGTGTTTTTGGTGCGCTGATGCAGGTTGAGCTTGTAAATGACGGACCGTTTACGGTGATTTTGGAGAGTTAGGATGAAACATTTTATTTCACGGCAGATAGGCAGGACGTTTATTATAAGAATGGAGCGGGGCGACTACCTGTTAGAGTCGCTTGCGGAGCTTGCCCGAAAAGAAAAAATCAAAAATGCAGTTTTGGTTTGCGGTATAGCGACTTTCGACGAGGTGAAAATTCGCATGGCTACTACTGTTGGTTTTCCGCTAAAGTATACTGCTCTTCATTTGAAAGAGCCATTGGAATTAGCCTCTCTTGATGGTACTATAATTAACTACGAACCGCACGTTCACGGAGTTGTGGGAAACACTGACAGAACATGGGCGGGGCATTTATCGGATGGTTGCAGAATCCTCTATCTTGGAGAAGTTGTTGTGCAGGAATTGCTCGGTAATGATTTGGTAAGGAAAGAAGACGGGAACGGCGTAAAGCTGATTTACGGGACTGATGAGGATTAAGATTTGACAAAATTTACCTTTTATGCTATAATAATCAAAGTCTTAAAAATTAATACATAAAATGGGGGGGAAATATGAAATCAAAAGTTATAAAAGTAGCGGCAATCGTCTTAAACGCGCTGTTAATAGGTGCCGGAATCCTTTTGCTGTTCAACCTGAACGCAATTGTCTGGATAATTTCAGTCGCTATTATAGTTTACGGTATTATGCTTATTGCTCAGTATTTCGGTAACAAAAAGGAACGCAGTGGGTGGGATATAATTTCGGGTCTTGTCCATCTGATGTTCGGCGCATTAATACTTTTCGGTACTTTTGAACTAAAAGTATTGGGGTTATTCGCAATTGAGGTCTTTTTGATTATTTGGATTTTTGTATCGGGCTTGGTTCACATTGTCGGCGGCGTAACCATGAAAAAAGCCGGAATAAAGAGAGGTATTTGGGGCGTAATTACAGGTTCTGTAATGCTGGTTTTTGGCATAGCTTGCGTGATTTGGCCTAAAGCGTTCGCCGTTACTATGCTTGCTGTTGTCGGCGTGGTTGCCGGTATTACGCTTATCGTGGCGGGACTTGCGGGCTTGGCGTCGGTTTTAGCTTTTAGCGCGGTAGTAGAGCAAGTATCAGAGCAGGAAGTGAAAATTGAAAGCGGAGAATAGAGCGCACCTCGCTTAAAGTTTATCCTATAACGCTCAACGCCCGTGTTTCTGATATTGAATTTACTTCTTAATAAAAATCCCGCCGATTAAAGCGGGGGTGTCATAAGAATACTTTCTTAAAAACAGCGTAACAGCATTGTTACGCTGTTTGCTTTTGACCCGGTTTTAGTCTTTTCCGAAATCGTACTAACTCCGGCTTTATGCCCTCGTCGCGGCAGAGATATAATTTAGCCCCGTGGTCTTCGCACACCGATATGAATTAAGGATAAAGGTGCAATTCCTGATATTTTCCACTATTTTGTGAAAATTGAGGTTTTAAATTGGGACATATACCTTGCTTATCTAATCAATAACCATCCTTATAGAAATTGTTTAATTATCGTTTAAATATTTTTGAACATAAAATCGAAGTGCCGTAGGAATCGCAAGTGTTTCAAATTTAGATTTCCCTATCCAGTGATATCCGTGTGGTGCACCTTGACTGTCACATTTGCAAACATATCCGCACATCTGCCATATTATATGTGTGAAAATATGTTTTGCAGAGCCAAGCGGTTTGATTTCATCTGCTGTAAATCCAAAAGATTGAAGATGCGACAAAACGTCTTCTTCATTGATAAACCCATCTGAACTATAAAATTCCCAAAGACCAGAAAGAAGTTTTTCTGAACGCTGTCGCATTAAAATTTCGCCACCGTCATTTTGAATGATGAAGATAGTTTTATTTATTGGCTTCGTTGGAGCTTTCGATGATTTCTTCGGCAGTTTGTGTTGCGTTCCGGCTATATAGGATTTACAAAGCTCAGATACCGGACAATGAAAGCAATCCGGATTTTTCGGAATACAAACCAAAGCTCCTAATTCCATCAACGCCTGTGTAAAGCAACCTGCCCTGTCTTTGGACATCACAGTTTCTACGAGTTTAGCGGTTGCTTGGCGGGTTTGGGGGAGGGAAATATCCGAATCAGAGTTTTCAAGACGGGCAAAAACACGCAATACGTTTCCGTCCACTGCCGGTACAGGGATTCCATAGGCGATACTCATAATTGCTCCGGCTGTATATTCTCCGATACCGGGAAGCGAAAGAAGTTCTTTTTTTGTTTTAGGAATCACACCGTTAAATTCCAAAACCACTTTTTGTGCTGCTTTCCGTAAATTGCGAGCCCGTGAATAATATCCCAGCCCTTCCCACGCCTTTAAGACATCGGATTCTTCAGCTTTCGCTAACGATTGTATAGTGGGAAATTGTTTGGTAAAACGGTTATAATAGTCTAAAAGGAAGCTGATTCGTGTCTGTTGTGCCATAATTTCGCAAACCCAAATCAAATAAGGGTTGTTTGTATGCCGCCAAGGTAAAGGGCGTTTGTTTTCAGCATACCAATTTATCAGACATCGGCGAAATTGTTCTGTTTTTTCCATATCTTTATCTTAACATATTTATCCTTCGATTACAAGACCAATATCAAGAAAAAATAACAGCAACCACAATCACCGCTATTATTCCATATTAAATTTTTCGATGCAGTTAAAAATAATTTCAATTTCCTGTGTTCCGGTCTGATGCCCTTTGCGTTTCGGATTATCAATCATAACAAAAAATCTTCAAGCTTATAAATGCTGCGTTTTCCCGCTTTTTCACTATAAGAATATTCTTTGCTGATAAGTCCGAGAGTAATCAACGAACTAAGGTATTTTGCACATTTATTGCTTTCGAGTTTACATTTCGTTGAAATTTCATTTAACCGTGACGCACCACTTGCAATTGCTTCGATGATTACGTTATAAGTCGAAAGTTCACGCAATTCTTGTTTGATGAGATTTGCAGGTTCTTCAAAAAAATGCCCTGAGGGGGTTAGGAATAAATCAATTCCGTTGCAATCGGCACTCCACAGCGACAAGACGTTCGTGGTTTTCCTCACCCAAGTGTTCTCGTATTCTTGCCTCGTCAGGCATGATGTTTTTATCAAGCAGTCGTTCATGCATCAGCTTTCACCACGGGCGTCCAAAGTTCGTAATTACTATTCACGCCGTTAGGGTAATACTCGAAGAAAAATCCATGTTCATAATTCGGAGCATAGCCTGCTTGCGGGAGTGCTTCAAAAAAGAAATCCGTCCATGCTTTAACACCATCATAATCCTTTTCAAAATACGCAACCGCATAAAGAGAAGCGGGTATTTCCTTCCATTCCGCTTCAACCGGAATAGCGGAGGGATTGACCGTTTCTTTTCCCAAAAGATAGCGGTATCGTTCGTGACCTTCTAAATACCACATTAGCCCATAATACCCTGCGGCTTTATTTTTCGCCGCGTTATCAATCAACGTAGCTTTTTCGGTATTGAAATAATCGCTATACAATGCCGCCACATCTTTACTGCTTTCGTCCAATGAGGTTTCGACGGAGTAGCCGATTATTTGGAAATCAGCTTTGTCAATGAAGCGAATCTTCATAATAACCTCTCCTAATAATATAAATTTTATTCGCAACTCGGCGGAAATTAGTTGACGTGTCTAATGCTTATTCGTTACGATTTAACTAAACCCAAAATGCCCATCTAACATCGAATTTATCAATAAATCTAATGGTACGAGGACTGTAATTTGTGGGTTGCATTGGACTAACTGTAATACTTTCAAATTGCATAACTGAATAGGCGTTTTTTAGGTCATCCTCATTGTTAAAACGAACAGAAAGCTGGTATCCACCCGACTTAGAAGTCCCATCATTATCTCCAAAATCGTTTAACATAAGCAACTCACCGTGAATCACAATTTCAGCGTGAACAACAAGATGTGAATTAGAATCCTCAAAGAGTGTTTTTACGGTGGCATCCAAAGCGCTCTTATACATTTCTATAGCCTCTTTACAGTTACCATTTAAGTAAATATGCGTCGTCAGCATATAAGCATCTCCTGCATAGTATATAAATTTTATTCGCAACCCTGCGAAAGTCAATTGATGTGCTTAATACTTAAATTATTCGTTAAGATTTCGTTTCAAATAAACCATATCCACTAATTGTTAATTTGTGAGATTCCTAAGCCACTTTCCCCCTTTGATTCTAATACTGCAAATTACAGTTTTAATTACTTCATCAAGTTTCATTCCGAGGTAAACGATGGGTACGGGAAAGCGGAACACGAAAGCGAACAACGCGGCAAGGGGAATCGATACGCCCCATATGCAGATAATCACAATCATAAGGCAAAACCTTGTATCGCCGCCGCCCCTGAAGATGCCGATGATTGCCATTGTAGCGATTGAAGCGAAGAAAGACATAAAGCCCACAAAGATGAGTAACTCTTTTGCAAGTGCCGCCGTTTCGGGTGACAGACCGAAAATGCTGAGAAACAAATCTCTGCCGCTGATTATGACAATGCAGATTGCCGCGCCCGTTAATATTCCGATTCGGAAAAGGGTATCGGCGTAGCGGCGGGCTTTTTGCTCCTCACCCTCTCCGATTGCTTTGCCTACGATAACCAAAGCGGCATTGGCAGCACCCCACATTACAACCATAAACAACTGAAAAATGGCGTTACAAGCGGCGTTAGCGGCGACGGAATCACCGGCGACATAATCAATCCTCCCCATAATCATTGCTTGAACTGTAATTGCCAATGCCCATACACATTCGTTGAACAAAACAGGGAAACCATACTTTGAGAGTGAACGAAACAGCGGTTTATCCGACAAAAATAAATGTTTTAGGCGAAAGGCGAGACGTTTGTCCGTTACGAATACGTAAACGCACACAATGATAAAACAAACAGAGCGGGCAATCAGCGTACCCAACGCCGCACCTCTGATTCCCAGCGCAGGGAAGCCGAGCCTGCCGAAAATCAGAACCCAATTGAGAAAGATGTTAACAACCAATGCCGCTATGTCTGCACACAACGCTATCCTTACAAGTTCAACGCTTCTTTGCATCATCGTTAATACAATAGTGAATCCGATTATGTAATACGACCAACCCACGATGTTAAGATATTCAACGCCGCTCCCGATAATTCCCTCATTTGCGGTGAATACCCGCATGATTTGGGCGGGGAAGAGCAACACCGTCGTTCCCGCCGTGAACGAAATTGCAAAACCTAAGCGCAACACCATAGCGGTGATAATTCGGATTGACTTAACGTCGCCCTTACCCCAATACTGCGAGGCAAGCGCAACCCCGCCCCCCGTTAAACCGAAAAGCGTGATAATTAAAAGGAAGAACGGCTTGTTTGCCAAGTCGGCGGCGGAAACAAGCTCATCGTTTGAACCCGCACGACTCAGCATCACCGTATCCGCAAAGTTAATTGACATAACAATGAGGTTTTGCAATGCAATAGGCAACCCGATTGTCAGTATTGATTTATAGAATTGTTTTTCTTTTACCATACTTATATTATGTATAAAGTTTTTTATGCAGGGGGAGCTTCGTATATGGACATAGAAAAAGGACGCGGTTTTTATTAAACTGTGTCCTTTTTTGTTTTCCGTTTGCCCGTCTGCACATAAGATGTTGATTGTTACTGGATTTGTTGTTGTGTTCTTATGTCAGCCCCTTAAAAATCGGCGGGATTTTTATTAAAGCTTATTTCTTATTTTTCTTTCTTCCCGAAACAATCATTGCTACGCCAGCCCAAATGGGTAAAGTAAATACAATTGTAACACCTGTCGGCGGGTTGGGAACTGATATTTCTCCGGTGCCGGTATCTCCAAAGGGTTCTCCCATAGTCTCGAAACCTATATTGTCGTAAAACACATAGCCCGAATAATCCGACCAGTCGTCGTTCTCTCCGTTTTGAAGCTGTAATACAAAGTTACGGAACTGTATATCGGTATTGGGGTAATCCTCAAGCGAAAACGGCACTGAAACAAAGTATTTACGTAGCGCAACGCCTTCGGGATTAGTAAATAACGAACCGCCGTTTATGGGGTCAATGACATAGCTTCCCGCCTGATACCACCACGGGTCGCCGTTGGGCTGGGCTACGACATTCAGCACAAGATGACCTCTGGTCGCCTTTCCATCCTCTAAGAAGACCTCCAATGTGATAATGTCTATTTCGCCCTGCTCTTCGGGGGGGATAATGTTGTCGGGTGAACTGATTCTCGCATCGTCGCCGCCCTGACCCTGAACAAAGGTGAACGGGAACATAAGCGCACTGGTTTCGGCTATTCCAATGCTCAAATCTTCGTTTTCGAGCAGGGTTGACTCTCTCGCCCACCAACCCTCTCTCGTACCCGATTCAAAGTCGAAAGGCAGTTTTATGAATTCCCCTTTTGGGTCTCCGGGGAAATTGCTGATGTCGCCGTTATGGGAGTATGAAAACGATATATTGCCTATACCCACGTTGGAATCGGCAGTCGCGCCTGCAAGTGAAACTAAGAACACTATATGCCCTAAAGTATCGCCCGTAGCGGGGTTCAGGGGAGCTAACGACAGGTTGACGCTCGCTTTAGCCCAATTTGTACCTGCAACAGGGGAGAAGTCGCTTTGGGTTACGGTATGCTCGGGCATAGCATCGTTCCACCAGTCGGGAGGATATTGTAATACGGTCTTTACTTCAAACGCGGCGGCATTTCCGTTAGCAACTGTTACCGGAAGATAAACGTCAAACTCAATGTTCCGGTATGAGCCGAAGTCAATTCCGAGGTCGCTTAACTGTAATCTGTTATCCCATATACCATTAGTTGAAATACCGCTTATATTGGCAATCGTCTGCCCGCCGACAGTTTCATAAGTGATTTTCAAAGCCTCGTTCGGGTTATCTGCGTTAAGGGAGAATCTCGGTGAGGTCGCTCCGAAAGAGGTTACCTGAGTTGAATCTCTGTACATAGGCACTTCATCGCCGCGAATCATAGCTCTGTAGAAGTTGCCGGTAACAGTTCTCTGAACCTTATTCCAACTCGCGAGAGGCGCGTCGGGAAGGTCGGGGTTACTGCCGTCTATCATTGTGAACGCGCCTGAAATTTCAGCCTTGTTGGTCAAAGACCAAGCCGTCCAGCTTATGTTATTGTCCGCCATATAATCAACCCAGCGCTTTGCCCAGTCAATATACGGACCGCCGTCTCCGGTAGCTTCACTGACGCCCCATTCACTTGCAAATATAGCTAAACCCGCATCAAGGGCGGCATCTGCCATTTGCCGAAGCCAGTAATGACCTACGATACCTTCAGCGCCTGCCGCTTCAAGACCTCTCGCATCGGCAGGTCTTATTGTTTCTCCGGGGGGGAGTCTCTTTTCAGCCTCTTCTAAGGGAGAGAGGGAGCCCGTATCATGCGTACCTGAATAAAAATGCATGGTATACATGACCTGAGGGTCTTTTATGGGGTTATCAATTGGCGCATCAATAAACTGACTCCAGTTATCCGTACCGCAAATTACGATACCTTTATAACCGTCGGTGTCTGCCTGAGCGTTTAAGGTGGTTTTGGTTTCGTATTCCCTAATTGCCTTTATAACGCTTTCGTGATAAGGTTTTAATATGTTTGACCAAACATTAAAGCGATTTTCCATACTGCCGAGCCCGCTGGGTTCATTGGCTGTTTCATACAATACGTTGCCTTGTTTGCCGTATTTAAAGGCTATGTAGGCGAAAAACACCTGCGGTCCTGTCCAGGTCGGGTTAGCGTCCCTTATGGCTATGAAGTCGGCGGGCATATTATCGGCGTTTAGCCCCGCTTCAAGGTAAACAGGGTCGGTAGGATTGCCCGGTGCGTGAACATGCCAGTCTACAATCACGTACATTCCGTGCTTTGTAGCTTCCTGAATAGCCCATTCAACCCTGTCAAGAATTGTCCGCGGATTTACGGCATAACCGCCTTCTCCGACATACATCGCCAGACGAATCACGTCTGACTGCCAGTCGTCCGCAAGGTCGGCGAAAGCGGCTTCGGTAAGAATCCACTGTCCTACGTTCCATTGCAGACCATGCGTACTCATTCCTCTGAGCTGTACGGGTTTGCCCGCTTGGTCGCTTAACTGTCCATTAATAATTTGGAGTTTGCCGTGCCGTTCAAACGGCGAAAGAGGTTCATCCGCGACTGCGATTAGCGGCAAAGCGCTAATCAGCATAACAACGGCGATGACGCCTGCTAAGATTCTTTTAAACTTCATAAAATTCCCTCCAAGCCACAGTCCTTTTCGTAAATTCTTCCATTGTATAAATATAACATAAATTACAAATTTTGTCAACTTTTTTTGTGAAATTTATAAATATTTTATTGTAAGATATACAATGTGTTTTTGAAAAAGCAGTTGACTTTTTTATGTTTCTGCGTTAAAATAAGCAGTAGAAGTGCTTGACAAACAAGCAAAGCGCAGTTTTTTATATCGGGGATGCAGGTAAGAGAGGAATCAAATCGGGAGAATGTGACAATGAAAAAAATCCGTCTGTACACAATTGGCGAGGAAATAGGCAATTCTGTAAGCCACGGCGTTATGGCATTAACGGTATTGGGGGGGATTGCGCCCACGGCAATTCATGCTTATATGAAGACGGGGGCATTAGCCGCTGTCAGCACATCTATATTTATGTGTTCGCTTTTCCTCATGTTTCTGTCTTCGGCGCTTTACCACAGCATGACCGCCGAATCACGGGAAAAACAAGTAATGCAAATCCTTGACCATATATTCATCTACGTTGCCATTGCCGGCACATACACCCCTATCGCATTGATGGTGATTGGGGGGTGGCAGGGGATTGTAATTGCGTCTCTTCAATGGGCAATGGTAATATTCGGTATTTTATATAAGTCTTTAGCCAAGCGGAAAATACCGAAAATATCACTTACAATCTACCTTGTAATGGGCTGGTCGGTAGTGTTTGTCGCGCCTATGTTTATTCGTAACGCGAGTATAGGGCTACAATTGCTTATTCTCGGCGGCGGATTATTTTACTCGACTGGCGCATATTTTTACGCTAAAAAGGGAAAACGATTTTTTCACATGATATGGCATTTCTTTGTGAATCTCGGCGCAATATGTCATTTTTTAGGTGTTTTGTTGTTTTTATAAAATTGCTTGTAAACTTTTCATTGTATTGCACCATGAAAATATGTTAATATGAAAATGCAGAAAGCTGCCCTTTAAAAAGGGGCGGCTTTTTGCAATTAAATTTAAAAAGGAGAAACAGGGTGATAAAATGAGAAAAATTTATGACGCGCTTGTTATAAGCGCGGGTGCGGTTTTGGGCTATTTGTTCGGAGAGCTTGACAGGCTTTTCTACGCGCTGATTGCGTTTGTAATACTCGATTATATAACCGGCGTAATCGCGGCAATCATGAACAAGAACCTGTCAAGTGAAATTGGTTTTCGGGGAATCTGCAAAAAAATTACCATTTTCATTGTTGTAGCGGTCGCAAATATAATCGACGCGCAAATAATTAAAAGCGGCTCTGCCTTGCGAACGGCGGCGCTGTTTTTATTTATCTCAAACGAGGGAATCAGTCTTTTGGAAAACGCGGGGAACATAGGTCTGCCTGTACCGAAAAAAATGCTTGACATACTAAAGCAGTTGAAACTGAAATCGGGCGAGGAAAACTCAGCCGGCGAGGCGCTAAACGGCGAGCGCAACGCATTGCGCCAATCCTCTACTTATGCAGAAAATTTTAACCAAAAAGAAAAGGAGAATGAAAAAAATGAAAAAAATCAGTATTGAAGTAGGTCACGGCGGTTCAGACCCCGGGGCGGTGAGCGGGGAAATTTTAGAAAAGGATATAAATCTTGTGGTTGCGCTGGAATTGAAAAAACAGCTTGAAAAACATGGCGCAGATGTATTGATTAGTCGCCGTGCCGACGTAAATGACAGGGCGGCGGATTTTTTCAAAAAAGCGGAAGTATACAAGCCCGACGTCGGTGTAAGCGTGCATACAAACGCGTTTAACGGTATGGCAAGGGGATTTGAGGTTTTTCGCAACACAAATTCATTCAAAGACGCGTCAAATTCGCTTTGTGCGGCAATTGAAACCGAGGTAAGGGCGCTCGGGCAGACCAGCCGTGGAATTAAGGACAGTCCGTTTTTGATGAGCGGATTGCGTTGCCCGACAGCGTATTTGGAGCTTGGTTTTTTGGATAATCCGGCAGATTACTCACAGTTTGACACCGTGGAAAAGCAAAGGGAATTTGCGATTGCTTACACCAAAGGGATTTTGAGATTTCTCGGTATAGAGTGGAGAGAACCGAGAAATAACCCCAACGGTTTAATCTCAACTTCCCCGTCCATTCCTGCTACGGTTTGGCGGGTGGTCGCGGGGAGTTTCCGTGAAAGAGCCAATGCAGAAACGCATGCCGAAGAGTTGAAACGAAAGGGCGTTGATTGCTTTGTAGCGCAGTATAGTTTATAAAATACCCCCCCGACAGAAAACTCTGTCGGGGGGGTATTTTATAAGTACTTGAAAGTAAGTATGTCATGAATACGCTTGGTTAAATCTTTATAAACTTCTTCCTGTTCGGCTTTTTTACGATTTTCGAGTGGATTTTTAGGGTCTGTTACAGCTTGATATTTTGCGACGTCCGTTATTTCATAATAACAAGCTCCAATAGGAATCCACAATATGATTGTGCCGCCCTCGTCCGCTGCTTTTAATATTTCGGGGAACTCTTTACGCCACACATACTCGGAAGAAAAGAAATCAGATGAAACTAATAATATCGCAATTTTCGCTTTCTTGATAGTTTCGTTTATTTCTTTTTCCCATTCTTCTCCTGATTTGATTTTGGTGTCGTCCCAATAATTTATGTTTGTAATATTTTTTAGCATGTTCAGATGAGTTTCTAATCTTTGTCTGAAAGGTTCGTCTTTATGCGCGTAACTTATGAATACATCTGTACGTTCTGCTTTCCGCGCTACTTCGACTTTCTTTTCATTAAGCTTTTCGTTTACTTCAACTATTCTTTTTTGAATACGGTCTCTTACATCTTCATTAGCAGGGATATACCAAAAATCAAAGTTTAAAATCGCTGTTTGTCAAGGTAGTAATCCATTAGAAACTGAAATTTCATTTAATTCTCACAAAGAAAAGCCGCTCGTTATATTTACGAGCGGTAAAATTATTTTAAAGTAATTATATTTCTGCAACAGATTTTCATATTTCACAAATTTCGAAAAATATTAAAATAAGGTTTATTGCTTTTGAAATAGAAAGTATTTTTCGTTTCCCGTTCGTAACCCATCCTCGCGTAATTCTGCCATATAGAGCAACCCTGTTTGACCATTAAGATAAAACATGAAATCACAATGGTTATAGGCATAATCGCCCACAAATTCATACAATACATCATTCATAACATCATATATGCACGGTGGCTGATGCTGCATTGTTGTGTGCCAAGCTATGAAATCGTTATTTGCTTGCAACCCGAACAACACATTTCCGCGTCGGGATTCTGCAATTGCAGTATCGCTGTTCCATTCAAACACGCCCGTAAGCGAAGTCCCCAAAGTCGAATCTTCCCCCATACCTCGAGTTGTAAACAGCTCATCACCGGAACTTAAAACCTCGCCGATTTGATGAGGATTTTTCAATACACCATTACCGCTTTTTGACTGTAATAAACTGTAAGCGCCATTTTCGTCCGGAACAAAGAACCATATTTCGTTTTTATAGACAAGGGGGTTCATGGCACAATCTCGGACTATGTGCAGCTCGCTACTCTCAATGTCATAGGCGTAGAGGGTCGGGTCGGTTTCCTGACCTATAACATAATCGTCAAAATATACTTGATTATCCCAGATAATGATATTATTGGGGTGATAGCCGGTGTAGGGAATGGTGTCATCACCGACATGATACTCAAATATAGTTTTGCTGTTGTTATTCACTCTGTCAAACAAGACGAGCGTTCCCGCCCTATACACCATTGACTCTACAGTTGTCGTGGCGATGCAGTATTTTTCATCAATGTATACAGGGTATACATAAATATTTTCGTATTCCTCACCGATATTCATTGGTTCGTCCCATTCACCGGAAATAAAGTTATAAACTACAATATCATTTATAGGTGGAAAAACGGGAGAGTCATCACCGCGACTTCTCATCAGAAGGACGTGGCTGTCATCAAGTATGTGCGAGATACGTACCTCTTTATAGTAGATACTCCCATCCACATTGTATGGGTCTGTTTGACTCGGAATTTTTACCTCCGTAACAATAAAATCGGAATCCTTAATATTTTTTACTTCGGCATTATATATTGGAGCGTCATTATATTCCGAAAATGTTGACACGGTGGGGGATTCAACAAGCGATAATTCAGTATTGTAGTGCGTATTGCTTTCTTGTATTGTGCACGAGGAAAATATAACACAAAGAAACAACACATAAATGAATCCACCTAAATGACGTGTTACCATATAAGACCTCGAGGCCAAACATTAGCACTTGAACAACCCACAGCATTTACATAATCCGTAGCCTTCTGCATAGAAATGGTATAAGCTGGACTTATATTACTTGACCAGTTAATAACTCCGGGGCTGTATGCCGGGTCTGCTATAACTGCAGTGTTTCCATTGTCAGTGTATCCATACGCGACAAGCCAATGACCTACAACGGAGTTCGGATATCCGGGAATATGACTGGCGGCATTATTGGGACCGCTCGCACCACAAACCATAACAGGCTTATTGTTATCAACATCATATGTGATTGATGCCCTCACCCTATTAAAATCAACATTTACGTAAGTGGCGGCGAGTGGTTGATAGACCGAAGAACCAAGATAAGCGTTTAATGTTACGGCAGCCGGGAAATAACGAGTTTCATAATACTGCGAACCCTCTCCTCCAATGAACCAAGGCAACTCATCAACGTTATAGTTCGACGTTTTCATTTCGTGTTTCCTTTTCACCCCATACGTTCAGTATGGAACTTGCCTTGTATCAAGGCGTAATTTTTTAGTCTTGTTTTGGTTGTTATTTTTATTTACCCACCCCGTCTAATGCGCACTTGGCAGAGGAGGATTTATGGCTAATATCAGAAAACGAGGAAATTCGTGTGTCGTGCGGATACACGAGCAATAAATACTGCATCGCACTTATGGCATAGTATGTTTCTTTGCATTACATGCTTTATTACTCAAAATAATCAGTTTTATTAACTTTAATAAATAAAAAGGGAAAAAGAAGTATAATATAAATTATAGAAATAATAACACACCTTATAAAAGATAAATTGAATTTTGGTAATTCTACAGAAAATACAGACAGCAGACCTATGGGAGAATAGTATTTTAGATTAGTTGAACTGTCTAATGTACCCAATATAAATACTACAATTAGTCCTAAGATGGTCTGAATTTTTATTGAAACTTTAGCCAAAGATACTAATGCTATAATATTTGAAATTATTATTGAGGGAAGAATACATGAATAATGAATTAATATAATTTCAAAAATATCGTTGAAATTAATTGACTTTTCAAAAAATATTTGTCCACAGAACAAAGAAACAAAAAAATTAAAAGTTAATATAAAAAATGAGATAACACATATAGAAATTATTTTACCGATATATATTTGATTGAAATTTATCCCTGTAAGGTAAGCAAATTTCATATTTCCGGTATCTTTATCGATGCTAAAAATATTAATTGCTATTAAAATAATAAATATAGCATAGATGGAGAAGTAATTTTTAAAAATAAAATCTGTCAAAAATAATCTGCAAAAACCAATACCATTTAAATTAAAAAGAGTTGTTTTTAATTCATATGAATAGTTATTGGCTTTTGGGTCATTATTTAGTACATTTAAAGCTAATTCTTTATACGCAATAACACCTAATATACACAGACCGAGTATTATAAAAAATAAAAAATAAATTATTTTACCATTTAAGAATTTATATATTTCATTAGAAATAATTTTCGATATATTTTTCATTATTATCGCTCCTATAACCAAAAATCTTTTTTATTAAATATCATTAAAATAACGATATTCAATAAAAGAGTATAAAATGCTATCATTATACAATAAGAAGAAATATCTATAAATTTCTCGAAATAAAGATTCGCATTGCTAATGAATCCTGTCGGTGAGTAAAATTTTCCTTCAAAAAGTCCATCAGTAACAAGCGATAAAATCAAGAAGCCAATACTTATAAAGTTTGTTTTAATAAAATCACTAATAAAAAAAGATATAATAATCGTAATTAATACAATCGGAATCACACCTATTCCTATAAGAAAGTATGCTGATAATGCTATTAAACAATGTTCGATTATTATAACATCCTTAAAAAAAACAACAAAAGAAATATTTAGTCCCCAAAAAATAACGAGAATTGTTAAAATAGAAATTGACATTATGAAAATAATTTTGCCAAAATAAATCTTATTTTTACTAATGTCTGAAAGTAAAAAGTATTTAAGTGTACCGTCTGAATAATCAGATGAAAACACATTGGAAACAATAAAAATCATCAAAACCGGAAAAATTATTTTTACAAGCATAAATGTACTGTTAAAATTAAGAAATTCAAGATAACTAAAGGCGTCAGCCGTGTTTTCAAATAATGTTTTTTCAATAAAAGTAATAAAAAAACATGTTATAAAAGTTATAAATGTATACAAAATAATAAATTTTGTTTCTAAAAATTTTTTGAATTCTACTATAATCATTTTAATCATATTTTTCGCCCAATACTTTAAGATAGTAATCCTCTAATTTTTCAAAGCGATTATCCGTAAGAAGTCTTTGTGTTTCACTTTGTACAAGAATGGCGCCATTTTTTATAATCGCTATTTTATTGCATAGATTCTGTATTTCGCTCAGAATATGAGAACTTATTAAGAAAGTAATATTTTCATTTTTAGATAAGTTTAGTATTAAATTCCTGATTTCAATTACCCCCTCCGGGTCAAGTCCATTTGTCGGCTCATCTAAAATTACAAGTTCGGGGCGATTTAAAAAAGCTCTAGCTATTCCTAATCTTTGTTTCATACCCATTGAATAGTTGCCGAATTTTTTATGGGAATCATTTGATAGGTTTACAAGTTCTAAAACATCATTCACCCTGTCTTTGCTCAAATCATAAAATTTGGCATATAAATTAAGGTTATTAAATCCACTCATGTTCGTATAAAAACTTGGATACTCAACCATTGCGCCTATTAATTTTAGTGCTTTTCCTCGGTCTTCATTTATATTGAATTTCATGATATTTACATGACCAAATGTAGGTTTTACAAGCCCCAAAATCATTTTTATGGTAGTACTTTTACCAGCGCCATTAGGTCCTAAAAAACCAAAAACATCGCCCTTATTCAGGGTTAAATTAACATTATTAACGATTATCTGATTTTTAATTTTTTTAGTTAAATTAGTTGTTTTTAAAATTGTGTTCATGTCTTCCTTTCTTCCTTTCTTCCTTTCTTCCTTTCATAGCTGATATGAACTTTATTACAATCAAGAATAATATAATAGCAATATAGTATTTTATGCTCCATAAAGCACTAAAAATACCATTTTCCGAATACCCGGCTAAAAATAAATTATATATAGATATAAATTCATTAAAAACCAAAAAAAGCATTGCTAAACTGCTTAACACAACATAAAATAAATAAATTCCTTTAGATGTCAGTTTTCCTGTTTTAATGAAATTTTTGATGTTTAAAAATGATTTTTTACGCAAATTTGGTATTTTGAAAAGTGTTGCTATTATAAAGTATCCGTCTAAGGGAAGTAACGGACTCATATTTGATATAATCATAATTAGATTCATGTACCAAAGCGTTTTCAATATATCTATAAAAAAAACATTTGCCCCTATTCTCAATACAATAGTATAAAGAATTAATCCTAAGCCAAATAAAAAGCAATTCGCGATTACGCCAGCCAACCACACCATAATTCGCTGATAGCGTTTTATGGTATATAGACCTGGAATTTTCAAATAAATAATCGGACTAATATACAAATATAATGAAAATATTATTTTTCGAGGAATCAGTCCGTATTTTGTTGCTACTACCCCATGTGCTATCTCATGAAAAAATAAACTTATAAATCCTATGAAAAATATCATTATGAAATTGATAATATGATTATTTTCAAAGTCAAATAAAGCATAACTTGTATCAACGGAAAAAATATCGGAATATATTAATGAAATTCCAACAATAATAGCCGTCAATATAAAAGCGGGAAAGACAAAAGGTGACAACATTTTGAATATATTATATACCCGAATTAAATTTGTTTCTACTAATTTTAATGAAAATTTTTCATATTCACTTTTTTCTATAACGGTCTTATCTGAATTCTCAAGTAGATTTGCTTTTTCTAAAATATGACAAAATTTATTAATATCTATTTCTTTTTCTGATGAATCAAATGCTTTATTTTCAATATCTTTAATTGTATTTTCGCCATTCAGTAAATGTATAATATTCATTATACATTTAACATCACTTTCATTAACTTCTATGAAACGGTCTTTTTTAATACTCCCTATTGCATATTTGTCTTCTTTATCTTTATACTCATAGAGAAGATATTCTTTTATATCTTCTTCAGCCTTAGGAAATGTCATCATAATATTGACACCTTTATTTATTGTTATTTAAGTAAGAAAGCTCTATTATTACTGACTCAGTCATATTTTTATACATTTCACACTCTTCATCTGGAGTTTCAAATATATTTCCTGTGTTGAAATGATTTGTTCCAATACAACCATAACAAACTTTATTATTAAAGCAATTACTACATTTTGAATTTTCAAACTTGCTGAAATTCGATAACATGTTATGTATACATAAAAATTTATGAGATTCAAAAACGCCATTATCGTATACATTTCCCATTTTATATTGTTCAATATCTGTTAAAATAAAACAAGGATATATATCGCCCTTAGAAGAAACAGAAAATATTGATATTCCTGCACCACATAAATAGCGGATAGTTTCTTTCTGTTTTAATGATTGGATGATTCTGCTGACAAAAGTATAAGAAAAATCTTTATTTTCAGTTCTTTTTATTTCAAATATATCATGTACCGATTTCACAAAAGGGCTTCTGTCATCTAATTTAAGAGGAGAATTACAATCTACAGATACAGGTACAATATGTACATTTTGAATTCCGGTAGTTTCCTTTATAGAATCAAGCACATCTACAATTGATTGTCCTGCTTTAATATGGATAGCATTAAAAGTGCTTTCAATGGCAACAGGTTGATTTGTTTTTGATTTATACTTTTTTATATTTTCAATTATTGATTTCCATGTTCCATTGCCGTTATTATATATCCTTGCCGAATCATGAACATCTTCACAACCATCAATACTAACTGTCATAGAAATAGGAAATTTATTAAGCAAATCTGCCATTTCTTCTGTATATATTGTCCCATTAGTTATAACACCAAATTCAGGCATAAAATCAATTTTATTGTTTTTAAGCAAATCTGCAAAATAATCGCATGTGTGTTTAATCATAGGAATATTCATAAGTGGTTCGCCACCAAAAAACTGAATAATTTTAATATTCTTGTATTTGCTCAGAAATGTTTTAAAAGTTTGATTTGCAATATCTTTGGTCATGACTCCTTCTTCAGAATTATATTGACCGCCGTCAGCATAACAATATTTGCAATTCATATTACATTTGTTGGTGATATTTAGTGTAAGTTTATATAAAGTTTCTGAGTTTTTTATCTCGTACTCTTTTATATGGGTATCATTAATTGAATTTTCAATATTATCAAATATATCTTCTGTTATATTGTGTTTATTTATAATTGTGTTTTTGCTAATACCAGCTATAATATCTTCTATAACTAATCTAGTATTATGGTTGATTTCGAAAAACTTAAGAGTTTCACAATTAAATGCAATGTAATCTTGTTTATTATCAATAAAATGAATTCTCATATTTTACTTCCTTTTGAATATTTGCATTTTTTCGTGAATATTTACAATATTTATATTTAATCAACTTTAGTTAAAGATTTCATTATAAAGTTTAACACAATTATTCACAAACTAAGGAAAATAGTCGCAGAAAGTTAATTTTATGGCGCGAATTGTTTTAGTTGCCCATTCGCGACAAACTACAGAGGGATTTTGAGGTTGCGTAGTCAGACAACCAAAACAAATAATCCCAATACCTTAGTATTGGGATTATTTGTTTTGAAAAAATTAACCAGCACAAAATACTCCAAAGCAACCAGCACCGCATGCTAGTCCAAATGAGGGAGTTACGGTCTCTTCCAAAACATCAATTTCTTCAAGCTTTACTTCGTTAATTTTGAATTCCATTCTCTTGCCTTCCTTTTATGTAGTATTTTTTATGCAAAAGTGTCTTTTTAACACCTAAACATCTTCAGTAAAAGATTTCATTTGTAATCAATCACCATATACAGTTTAACATAATTATTCAACAATCGAGTGAAATTGTCGTAGAAAGCTAATTTTTTGTCACGGATTGTTCAATTTGTCAATTAGGGACAAATTCCCCATAATTTAGGGCGTAAACTCAAATAAATTTCAACCGTTTTTTATCGTATAAGTTTTTAAAATATGCCGCTACCATTGATATGGCTGTCAAACCCATACCCAAAGACATCGCTATTCCAATACGTTCAGATACACCCCAAATCAAGGTGTTGCTAAGAAATAATACGATAATAGCCAAAATCCAAACAAATTTCCGCATTTTCAGCCGTTGCCTTTCGCTCATTTCAACGTTAACATGCGATACAGGTGCGAGTTTAAAAACAATGGGCATAGACAAAACGCTCAAAATCGTAGCGACAACAGGCGTAATAAATGGTAGTATAAAGAAAGCAAACCACCAAACAATATACATAGCCAAAAAGCACCTCAAGTGAGTTTTTGCATGATACCCTCCTCCGCATGATTGCAATGGAAGAGTTACCGCGAGAAGTGCAAAACCTTCCGGCAGTTTCCCGACCAAACCCGCCGAAACCAAAATTACGGCTATATTTAATATAGTACAGAGGAGTAATTCTAAACCGTATTCATACACGTCTTCATCAGATTTTTCGATAATTCCGGAGTTGCTCCACTTGCATATAATTTTTTTAATCAATAACGTCATTTTTTAGTTTCTCCCTCTGCCGGAATTAGCGGCAATATAATATGTGTTTCAAAAATATTGTCCTTGTATTCGCGCAAAACATGGCCTTGATATTTATTCACAATTGAATCAACATATTTAATACCAATACCATGGAATTTCTTGTCCTTGACCGTAAGGTATCGCTCTCCATTTCTCTTTATTTTCCCATTAAAGCTATTGCTAATGGATAACGTAAGATTTTTTCCTTTAAGAAGCAACGAGAAAGAAATAAATCGGGTTTGCGCGGATTCCTCTATCCGCTCACAGGCTTCAATAGCGTTGTCTAATAAATTGCCTGCAATGGCGCATAAATCATTATCTTTTATATGACTATTTTCGGGATGCACCGCATGTATGCTGACTTCAATTCCACGTGAGGACGCTAACCATAATTTTGAACTAACCACAGCGTCAAGTACCGGATTACCGGTTTGAAGCATGGCGCGTTCCCTCTCGGATTCAATGCTAATTCCATCTAAATACTCTAAAGCTTTTTTGGGAGTTTTGTTTTCAATCAATGCCCGCAACGCGATTAAGTTATTTTTATACTCGTGACGCCATGTACACAAGTCGGTATGTACTGCGTTGAGTTCCTTGAAATATCGGGATTCCAATTCTAAATGCTGTAACTGTGCGGAAAGGTCAATGTTACGAACCTCTTCGCGCACAAACAGTTCATATATTAGAAATATCCCAATCAAAATAAATAATAAACAAATCGCAATCCCCGTTATTAAGCCGCTTGATTGCAATCCTATGTCCTGCATGTTAAAGAATATAAGCAAGAGACATGAAAAGACAATAAATACCGCTCCGTAGAGGGCAAGCATAGGTTTTTTCTTTATAGCACGGACACGATTGTGCTTTTTTGCCAGCGCATAGAATATTACAACCTGCATCATTTTAACCAGAATAATCGCAAGCAATCTTGAAGTATCTTGATACAATAAAGCATCTTCCACACGCGCATTAACAATAAAAGACACTAAACTTATTCCTAATAATGAAACGCTTAGTGTTAAAGCCGCCAATAAAAAAGTTCCAAATACCTTATAAATTAATTTTCCTTTTTTGAATAAGCAAAGATAGGTAATTACTATTACGATAGAAAAAATGTCGTAAAAGGGCAAAGATAAAAATGTTGCGGAAAGTCCCCAGACGGTTAAACAAAACCAAAATAAGTACTGTGGGACAACCGCTTTTGTCTTGGAAGAAAATCGGCTGTTTAAAATATACACTATAGCGAAGTTTTCAACAAAAATCGTTATGGTTTCTATCACAATCCACTCTGTGCTCATACTTATCTCTCCGTATGCAGTTTTAGAAATGCATCGTTTACTAACTTTGAATTATTTCGACTTATAGGAATCTTATCTCCATTTGTGACAAGAAGCGAATCTTTATACACACAATCAACTTTAAAAAGATTGATAATATAAGAACGATGGCAACGTATAAAATAGTCCGGCAATAATTCAATCAATTCGTTAGCCGTTTTACGCATTTCATAATTTTTATTTTCCGTATATATAATCGCATTGTGCGACAACATTGAAATAAAAATAATATCGTTATAATGTATTTTCATCATACCGCCGCCATCCGGAACCAGCATCGTGGCGTTTTGGTGAGAACGCCATATTTTATGCGCTTTATCTAGAATCGGAATTAATTTTGCCGCCGACAATGGCTTTATTAAATAGTGTAGAGCATTTACATCATATCCTTTTAACGCATATTGATTAAAACTTGTTAAAAAGACAATAAGCATATTTTTATCGGTTTTCCTAATATGCTTTGCCAGTTCAATACCTGTCATTTTTTTCATCTGAATGTCTAGAAAAGCAAGGTCAAAAGTAATATCCGCCCAAGCAAAAATGAACGCTTCAGCGCTTGGGTAGCTCAAAACATCAATCTGAACTTTCCGTGTTTCAGCCCAGTCTGAAATAGCGTCTGATAGACGCTTCAGCATGCCTTGTTCATCATCACAAATTGCAATACGCATTTTAATTACCTTCTTATATATTTATTAACACAAAATCACCCGAGGAAATCGCGTAAGGTTTTCCGCGGGCGACTTTGCTAATCATACATTTTTTACTTTACCAATTTTTTAGGAACTTTCGGCTGATATATACCGCAATTGCTTGCCAACCCCGCTCCCTTTTTTGCGACATGATATGTAAGCGTTGCAAGTGTTTTACCCAGCTTATGTTTGGTATTTTTCACGGTTACCCCTCCTTTACGTTTATTTATGACAGTATATCATAAATTGAGGGGACTTAAAAAACAATGGCGTGAGAGGGTGCAAAAGCAGTATGAGAGGCGAGATTTTACCATTCGCGTCATTATAACTACCATTTACACCGAGTGCTAATAAAGGCATTATAATGCTATTATCCATTATTTTACTACATTTATTGAGGAAAGTCAAGATTTTTATGTAGCCATAAGTCTTCATATAATTTCTACCTTTCTGTAATAAATTGGTATTGATTTATACGAAAACTATAATATATTTGTACCGATAAGACATTATAAGACTCTTTGAATAAGAATAGGGAAATCGTGTTAAAAACGGCGTAACAACTCTATTAAACCGTTTTATTAGTCTTGTCATACGTTGTAGGGAGACTTGTCCCGCCCTTTTTTATAAAAATTTTAAGACAAATGTAAAATACGCTTGACATTTACAATAAGACCTGCTATACTTTTATTGTAAAGCAAGCTTTACATAAAATTAGCCAGCCCCCCAATATTCGTAAGGGATAATTGTGTGAAAAAATGAAAAACCGCCTTGAAGAAATCAGAAAAAAATATCAAATACGACAGGAAGACCTTGCCGACGCCCTTGAAGTATCGCGGCAGACGATTTGTTCCCTTGAAAACGGTAGGTATAACCCGTCAATCCTGTTAGCTTTTAAAATCGCCAAATATTTTAACAAGACTATTGAGGAAATTTTTATTTATGAGGAGGAAGAAAGATGAAAAACAAAAAGCCGGAAGTTAGGATTCGCTCATTGAAAGAATTAATTGTCGTAACAATAGGGATTGTATTTTTATTGGCGGGGGTTTTGATAATTTTTTTGGCGAATTCGGAGGGAATTATAGCAGGCGTCTGTTTCGGACTTGGCGCGGGCTTTTTATCAGGCGGGATAGGCGGAGCGATTAACAACCTCACAATACAAAAAAATCCCGATTTAGCAAAACAAATCGAGATTGACTCAAAAGACGAAAGAAATATAACCCTCGGCAACAAAGCTAAAGCCAAGGCGTTCAATTGTACTTTGTTGATACTGGCGGCACTGAACATATTTTTTGCGGTAATGCAGGTTAATGTGTTTGTAATTTTAGCTCTGACGGCATCTTATTTGCTTATTATAATTATCTTTATATATTTCTTACAAAAGTATCATAAGGAAAATTAAGCAAAAAATAACCGTGATTTTAAATAATCACGGTTATTTTTTGCTATACTGAATCTTTTTTATCCGAAACAATTTTTACCGCATTTTACCCTCCGCTGATAACCCTAAATCTGCAGTGCTTGCCACAGCGGCAGAGGGTTTGGCGTTAGGGGCTGTTTCTTTTATAACTTCTTTTTCGGTTTCTTTTTTAGAGTTTTTAACGGTTTCTTTCTTCTCGGATTGAGCCGGAGCTGAAAGCGCTAACTTATCAAGCTCAAGTGCTAAGTTATAATCCCCATTAACGTTAATCAGACCCGAAGAAACAGCCTGCTCTAAAGTAAATTTGCCATTTGCGAGTTTTATAAAATTTTCACCTGCGGCGTAGAGAGTTGCGTTTCTGTCCACATAGTCATAAGGGGCTACTTCAAGCTCGCCGCCTCTGTAAGCTACATAAAAAATCCCTTCGCCGGCTCCGGTTATATTAAACTGGAAAGCGAAATTATCCTGAAACTTAATTTTTTTCGCTTTTGAATAAGCTTTTTTAACATCATCAAAAATTTTTTCGTATGTCATTTGCGATAAGTCCTTTCATTTTCATAAGTTGCTTCAAAAATATTATACCACAATCTAATGTAATATGCAATATAAAAAATAACCAAATATATTCCCTAAAAGACGCGGGAACTTGTTTTGGTATAATATAATAGGTAAAATATTGAAACTTTGCCTTAAAAAGCTTTTTTTGTTGACAAAAGACGAGTAAAATTGTATAATAAAAAGGTAGGACAAATAAACAGGAGGTAAAACAGCAATGACCTATATAAAAAAACTGTCATTAATTTTTTTGGCGGCGGCGTTAACGGTAACGTTTGTTGCCTTTACAACGATAAGCGCGTACGCAAGCGAAAGCACCGCTAACCCCGTGATTTTGAGCGTAGAGGCGTTTACGGTCGGCGGCGACTTTATTCTACAGCCGACAGAGGTAACCACCAACGGTACAAGCACCCTTTCTGACCTTTTGAACGATACCCTCGGCAGAAATGAAATTAACTTCGGGCAAGGTGCGGGAAGAGAGCTTACCAATTTTACGATTACAAGAAGCGATTCTCTTAGAATCAAAGATGAAATCGTTTCGGTTTTACAGGAAAAAGCTATACCGAGCGGTGCTATGAGAGACCACGGCTGGCTTTCTAAAGGCGACTTTACCAGAGAGAGCCATTGGGTTATAATAGTCAATAACAAAGCCTCGGCACAAGCTCCTGATATTTTCAGACCAAGCGCCGGCGATGTTATAAGAGTTTCTTTCTCGGTTTTCGGGGACGGAGCCGACCTTGCCCTGGCTAAAACCAATATGCCTTCGGAAAGCAAGGAAGAACCGATTTTTCCCGCCGCCAACCGTGATGAACTGTACAAAGAAATTGCGCGGCACAATGCGGAAAGTGATTTTGAGCTCGACTATTACATAATAGGTACTGCCGCCAACGTAACCTCGACCCAGGCAGAAATAGACAGAGCGCTGAACTTTTTGAATTTAGGCGGTGAGTATGAGGAAATCTATGACCCGTCAGCAGAGGGAAATGGCTACGAACAAATAGAAAACGGTAACGGCTACAGCGACATTGACGACCCTTATGAGGAAAATGGCGGCGAGCCGCCGCCTTCGCCTCCCCCGTCTTCCTCCCCTCCCGGTACGCCCTCGCAGACCGTACCTCAAACTACCAACCCCGCCGACAACATACCCGACAGTCCTTCGTCGCCCACAGGCGTAAACATTTTTTCCGTTGCTCCGTTAGCGCTTATTTCGGGAATGGCGGGAATAATTGCGGTATTGTCAAAGAAGAAGAAAAGATAATATTATATTATTATACATTGATTTCGAGAGGAGGCGATTTTATGCGTAAAACCAAACGGCTTGACGACCCTTTGCCGCCGCGAAGTAGAAACTTCGCTAAAGACAATATGAAAATAAAAACCTGCATAAAATCGCTGCTGTTATAAATTACAGGCATATAGAACCATGCCTGTATAGTCGGTTAAATTAAAAAGACTTTAGGGTTTTAGATTTAGTCGGCTACAATAAAAGCTGCGTGTTTATGCGCGGCTTTTTGTTTTCATGCTATTTTCAAATTAAAGGAGTTATGCATGAAAGATTTTTCAATTTATGAAGAAATGCTCGACAAAAAACAATATCATGCGCTGAGGAGCGAATTGTTGGAGCAAGACCACGCGGATATAGCCCAGTTGATTGAAAATATTTCGGTTGATAAGGCGGTGCTGATTTTCCGTATGCTACCGAAAGATATAGCAGCAGAAACATTCGCGGACCTTTTTTCGGATGTGCAAATGTCGCTGATTCAGCGGTTGAGCGATACCGAAATTCATTTTATAATTGAGGAGCTTTTCCTTGACGATGCGGTGGACTTTATTGAGGAAATGCCCGCCACAATAGCTAAAAAGGTTTTGGCAAACGCCAAAGCCGAAACACGGGATGAAATAAACCGCCTTTTGAAATACTCCGAGAATTCAGCGGGAAGTATTATGACGGTGGAATACGTTGACCTTAAAAAGGAAATGACGGTGCGGGAATCATTCAGCCGCATACGAAGAATCGGCACTGATAAAGAAACCATTTACACCTGCTACGTTACCGACTCGGAGCGCAAGTTAGAGGGTGTAGTAAGTGCGAAAACCCTTATGCTTGCCGAGCGGGACGAAATTATCGGCGACATTATGGAAGACACCAACCTTATTGTCGCCGAAACTTTGGAAGACCGCGAGGAAATAGCGCACAGGGTAAGTAAATACGACCTTTTGAGCATACCCGTGGTGGATTCTGAGAATCGTCTGGTGGGAATCATCACCGTTGACGACATCGCCGACGTTATCCAAGAAGAGGCAACCGAGGACTTTGAAATAATGGCGGCTATGCTCCCGTCGGAAAAGCCGTACTTGAAAACAAGCGTTTTCGAGCTTTTTAAAAACCGTATTGGCTGGCTTGTGGGGCTGATGATTATGGGTATGGGTACGGGAATTATATTGCAGGTTTTTGAAGACGCTATGCTTGCAGTACCTCTACTTATTACTTTCATACCCATGCTTACCGACACCGGCGGTAACGCGGGCAGTCAAAGCGCCACTATGGTTATACGCGGTATGGCGGTTTCCGAAATATCCCCCCGCGACTTTTTAAAAGTTGCATGGAAGGAAATACGCATAAGTCTAATGGCGGGAGTTGTTTTGGCAATAGTTGCTTTCTTGCGCGTTTTATTAATCAATACGGGAAAATCCGACATATATATCGAGGGTGCTGTCATCAGCGTTACCATTATTTTCACTGTATTTATGTCTAAGCTTTGCGGCGCTGCACTGCCCATACTTGCCAAAAAAATAAAAATAGACCCTGCTGTTATGGCGGCGCCTTTGATTACAACAATAGTTGATACAAGCTCTCTCATAGTGTTTTTCATGATAGCCAAATTGTTTTTGGGCATTTGACGCAGTAACAAATTCAGGGCTTCCCGAATAAAATAAGGTATTAATTAAGGTCGGGGGAATGGAAGATGAGAAGAAGAAGATATTATCGTAGGCGAGAAAGAGGCAATCTGCCTATGGTCTGTCTTGCGGGGGCGTTTGCACTGGTTTGCGTTTGCCTGCTGTCGGCGAAATTTTTGTTTTTCATGCTCGCGGTAATATTAATAGCGCTCGGCTTTTGGCTGTTAAGTTGCGGTTGACGGCGGCAAAACTAAAATCCAAAGGTCAGTTATGAGAGGTGTACATAATGAAAATCGTCGTGGTGAAAAGTCCTAAAATACTTGCCGGATTTTTAAGGTTTTTCTTTAAAATCAAAAAGGAACAGACTGCATAGGTGCAAAGTGCAAATAAGGGCGGGGAGTAGCATAAATGCGCTCCCCGTCCTCTTTATCTGCTGTTTATCCTATCTTTAATTTTCCAGTGCCGTCTGTTTTTATTCTGTAAAGATTTTCGCCGTCGTCGTAGTTTATGTAGTAAACCCAATCCCCGATAACCTGTATTGTTGCAGCGCTATCACTCGAAATTTTGGTTTTTCCTTTGCCGTCCGTGCCGATTTTATTAATACCTTTTGAACCTTGACCTGGTGGTGTTGTGTAATAAACGGTATCGCCCGATACGTTAAAATAACGCATCGATTCTTTTATAACCACCGTCTTTTCGCCTCCGTCAACCGGCATTTTGTAAAGCCAACCATTGTCGTTATTCAAGTATGTTGCGTAATAAATATAATCTCCCTCAACAACTAAATGAAACGAACCATCGGTGGTCAGTAGTTTTTCGTCCTTGCCGTTGGTTCTGACTCTGTAAATACCGCTTTTTTGTATACCGCCCCAATCCCCTTTTGAAGAATAAACCCAACCGTCAGCTACGTTCATTTGTTCGCATCTTGCCGCTATCTTGGTTCTGTTTTTCCCGTTTAAGTCAACCCTGTAAATATCTTGATATTGTCTGTAATAAATCCAATCGTCAACAACGCTTACTTCATAAAAGTTAAAGCCGGAAACAACAGTAGTTTTACCGCTACCGTCAAGGCGCATTTTATGAATACCGTTTTCATCCAGATAATAAATCCAATCGCCGTACACATTTAGGCCAGAAGCGCCCCACTCTCCTGCCGCTTTTTCGTTTGCGTTATAGCGTATTTTGCCGCCGCCATAATATACCCAGTCGCCGCCCCGCACGACATAGCCGCCGTTTGCCATGTTACCCGTAGTACTCCCGCGCTTTTCTGCCGCTTCCGCCACCGTCACTTTAAGGGTCGTTGTCACGTTATTATATGTAGTTACCGTAATTTCACAATTACCCTCGCTCACGCCCGTCACAACGCCGTTTTTGTCCACTGTAGCGATTTTAGTGTCGGAGCTTTTGTAGGTGTTGTTTCTGCTTACCGAGCCTTTGTTGAATTGCAATCTGA
>Ga0099364_10000165_pt1 | contig 111508 bp, 76 predicted proteins | sample TergutTh196P3_FD_73070 | JGI IMG/M metagenome (GOLD analysis project Ga0099364, IMG submission 73070) | Microcerotermes parvus P3 segment gut microbial communities from Pointe-Noire, Republic of the Congo - Th196 P3 | ecosystem: Host-associated > Arthropoda: Insects > Digestive system > Gut ...
ACCTTTGACAAAGAATATTTTTTTATCCTTCAGCCGGATGATGAACGCCTCCCTTATCTTGAGCCTGATATGGATACTGCTGCAAAATGGTATAGTTCGGAAGTGCTGCCGGAGGGAGAGAAACCGCTGATTTTTTTCGACGGCTTTTCTGAGGAGAAAAAGGAAAATAATATAATTCCAATCAGTCCGCCGCCGGATGTTTTGTTTGACGCCTATGATCTGCTGGTTTGCAGCAGAATTGCCGATAAACTGAGGACATTTGAAATTCCAAATCTGGCAATCCAACCGGCAATTTTTATCGACCAAAAGGATGAATGGCATGAAAATTATTGGTTTTTGACGTTTACGGAAGAATTTGATTGCTGGGACAGAGAAGCCTCCGCTTATGATCCTGAGCCGATAGACACGGAACCACCGCTGTACTCGATATATACCTACGCGTTAAACGAGAGTTTGCTTCAAAAAACGCCTTTGTCTAAACGCCGGCTTTTTAAGATGGGATGGTCGCTGGATCCGTATATAGTTGCCCACAAATCCATCGTCAGCCTTTTCTGTGTTAAAGGGGTGGACATCGTTCCAATCAGCGACTATGGTGTTAGCTATCCCTGATTTTGCCTGCTTTTCACTGCCGTTTGATGCTTCCGTTACCTAGCTTCCGTTACCTAGCTTCCGTTATCATAGTTTCCATCGTCGCTGCTTCCACCACCGCTGCTTCGGGTTGAAATTGATATTTTTTTAGAACATTACAACAGCTTTGTATTTATCAAAGAGATTCATGGAATCAAACCGGTCGATTTTATCAAAACTTCTGATAAAATCTGATGAAAAATTATGGTTATTGCATTTGATTTTATCAGAAGGTTTAGGTTATATATTCTCAAACCTTTTTTTCTTTGTACGACAGACTCAGAGCCTATCTTTTTTCAGAAAAATGTTTTTCGATAGCTTACAAGTGAGTTGTTGTGTGTAATATAATTAGATTTATGGGTGAATAGATATGTCGAAAGAAGAAATTTTAAAAGCGTTGGCAGATGCTGTCATCACCGGCAATGATGATGATGCGGTGGAATATGCACAAAAGGCGCTTGATGCGGGAATTGATCCGCAGGAAGCCATCATCGGTGGTCTTGCAAAGGGTATGGCGGTTATGGGCGATAAATATGAGCGCGGCGAAGTTTTCGTCCCGCACTTAATGATCGCATCTGCCGCTCTTTATGAAGGTATGGACGTCTTAACGCCCCATATCAAAAAAGATGAGTCTACCCGTTCTGTAACCGGTGTGATCGGAACCATTGAAGGCGATGTTCACGACATCGGCAAAAATCTTGTTAAGACCATGCTTGCAGCAGCTGGTTTTACAATGATAGATCTCGGAAACGATGTTCCTCTTGAAAAATTCATTGAAGCGGCTAAAGAAAACAAAGCGGATCTTATATCTGTCAGCGCTCTCATGACAACAACCATGACCGGCATGGATAAAATATCAGAAATGCTTCTTGAAAACGGTTTTCGTGACTCACTTGTATTCTTGGTCGGCGGTGCACCGGTTTCTCCACAATATGCTGAAAGTGTCGGTGCCGACGGTACTGCAAAAGATGCATCTGCAGCAGTTTCTTTGGCAAAAGAACTCACTGCAAAATTGGGTCCGGTCGCTGAGCGCTGGAGTGATGCCAAACTGAGTATTACAAAAACAAAATACAAAGACGCTGTTCTTAAAAAGAAAGCTGCAGCCTCTGCTGCCGGAAACGTTGGGCTTGAAACAGCTAAGAAAGTCATCGACGAATACAACAAAGTCGGCATCAAACAAGTCTCAAAAATGTCACACAAAGACCGTGTCTTTTCCGCTCTTGGCGATAAAAAGGTGGACAGATTGCCTGTTTACCCGTTGGCTTGCGGTATCACACGTAAGTTTGTTCCGTGCACATACAAAGAGTTTGCAACGACCCCTGAAAAATTCGCCTCGTCCGCAGAAGCCGCTGTTAAATATTTGGATGTTGACACTTATGTCGGCTTAACCGACTTGTCTATTATGTCTACAGACATCGGTGCCGATGTCATCATGCCCGATGAAGACACGCCCTCTGCCATTCACCTCAAGGACTATGAGGAAATCGAAATTCCGGATGTCAAGAAGGGAACTCGTATTTACAACCACATCCAAGCCGCTAAATTGGCAACAGAGAAACTTCACAAAGAAGAACTCGACGCACCGTTTGTCGGCTTCCACGAAGGTCCGCTGCTTACTTTGACACAAGCAATGGGTGCAGATCGTGTCCTGCACGATATGAACGCCGATCCGGCAACCGTTCACAAGGCGCTTGACAAAATTACAGGCTTTGTCAATGCCGTTTCTACCGCATTCTTTGATGAAGGGGCTGCCGATGCCATTTGTGTCGACAACCTTTGGTCAAACAACATCATCATGAGTGCCGACCAATATTGGGAATTTGACGGCAAATATGTCTATGACAGACAACTGCCTGTCTTTAAGAAATACAATGCACCGTATGTGATTCACAACTGTGCCGATGCCGTCCACTTCGATATTCAAATCCGCAAGTTTGGAACCTCTTTGTACAGTTACGCTTACTACGAAAAGAAGCGCGACAAGGGTTCTAAGAACTATGCCGACTTGATTCCCGAATATTCCGACATTTGCTGTGTGATGGGAGAAGTTGATCCGGTTCAGTTCATGAACAACGACGAAGCCACCTTCCAAAAGATCAGAAACGACACTGCCAAATTGATGGACGGTGTGCTGCAAACTCTCAAAGACAGCGGCCGCCAATCCAAATATGTCATGTCCACCGGCTGTGAAGTGCCGCCAGAGGGTTCTCTCTTGTCAGTTAAGACAATGGTTGACACAGTCAAAGAAATCGGAGAAGACAAATACAAACAAATTATCGGCTGATTCTGCCGGTTAAAAACGAGAGAATTCAACCAATTGAATCGGCAAAAGCCGGATACACAACCACACGTAAAAACAAGCACAGACAAAAAAATAAATAAACCCAAACAAATAAACACAAAAAAATATCTGATGAAACGGTCCGGTCAGAAAACATATTTGAAATTTCGTCTTGTTTCGGATATGATTTTCTCCGGACTTTTCACCTTTTTATGAAATCGGTTCCGGACTGTTTCCATCCGTGTTTTTGGGTGATGTGCTCTCGTCGTCTGCGGGGACTCTTTGTCGGATTTGGTTAAAGGCATAAACATATATGTGACTGAGAAAACAGTTTTGGTTTTCTTGGATTCAACTCTTCGTTATCAAAAACTCTTCATTATCAAACTCTTCGTTATCAAATTTATCAACTCTTATCAAATTTATCAAATTTATCAAATTATCATGAAGGGGCTTATATGGACTTAGGACTTGGAATAGATACCGGCGGCACATACACTGATGCTGTTTTAATGGATTTGAAAACGGGTGCCGTCATTGAAAAAAGCAAAGCTCTGACAACGCATTCAAATTTGATGACAGGCATTATGCAAGCCATGGACATGCTGTCGGCGTCTCATTTTCAAAACATCAAATTTACATCCATTTCAACAACGCTTGCAACCAATACAACATTGGAAGGAAAAGGATACCCTTGCGGTTTAATATTGATCGGCTATTCGATTACGGGAGATTTGCCTGTAACGGATGTTCTTAAAATGCGCGGCGGCCACGATGCTGACGGCAACGAACTTGATGATCCTTCCAGGGACTTTGACGTCTTGGAAGAATTTGTTAAGGAAACGCAAGATTACGTATCTTCCTATGCGGTTTCTTCTTTTTTCAGCGTCCGAAATCCCGAACATGAACAAATGGTTCGAAAAAAAATCACAGAGCTGACAGGTCTTCCTGTTGTCTGCGGCCATGAACTGTCCCGCGCTCTTGGTGTTTACGAAAGAACGCTGACAGCTGTATTAAATGCCCAGCTGATTCCGGTGACCGATCAATTTGTCAAATCCGTTTTAAGCGCAATGAACAGCCGCGGTATTCAGTCCAATTTGATGATTATGAAATGTGACGGCTCGATTGTCAACATCGAAGAAGCGATTCAAAAACCGGTCGAATCCGTTTTTTCGGGACCGGCTGCAAGTCTTGTTGGTGCTTCTCATTTGACAGGCGAAAAAACATGTATTGCAATTGATGTCGGAGGCACCAGCACAGATATTTCCATGATCGTTGATGGTATCCCAAGTATCAGCGAATCGGGTGCAACTGTCGGCGGCTGGAAAACAATGGTTCGCGCGATTCAAATGAACACATCGGCACTCGGCGGCGACAGTTATGTCTGGATCAGCCAAGGGCTGCATCTGGGCCCGCGTCGGGTCACGCCCATCTCATTAGCTGCGATCGAACATCCGGGTTTGAAAGAAAAGATGAAGACGATGGACATTCCGTCCGAACGCATTTTAGATCATACCATTCAAGGAACGGCTTTTTACATCAAAATGCCTCCGTCCGCCGACATTTTAAAAGCAAAGATGTCGCCCTATGAAGAAAAAGTCTATGAAGCCATCAGCGATGCTGATAAAATACCGTCAACTGTTTATGAAATCTCTAATGCGCTTGGCGATCATCCGGTGTTGTTTTCAAAAGCGTTGGATTCTCTGGTTACGAAACGATGCGTCCGGCAGATCGGATTTACGCCAACAGACGCCCTTCATGTTCTTGGAATATACGTGAATTGGGATACGGAGGCGGCAGCCATGGGGGCTAAAATCATTGCCGAGTATCTGTCTTTGACCCCAAAAGACGCCTGCCGCCGCATTCAGCTTGCGGTTTCGGAAAAGATGGCAACAGACCTTCTCTCCTTCTTTGAACCGAATTTGAGGCCGGAAGATGTGGTCTCCCTTGTTCTGAAATCTTCCATAACAAAAATCAAAGTCATGGCGCCCATCATTCTTATCGGGGCGCCTGTATCTGCATATTCCGAAGATTTCCAAAAACTGTTTGATGCAGAGGTCATTCTTCCGGACTTTTATGATGTCGGAAACGCTGTCGGCGCCCTTGTCGGAAATGTTATTTTCAGGACGGATGTGCTGATTCGTCCAAAAAGCATCACGGGTTTGGTATATGTCGCTTTTGACGACACCGGGCGTTATGAATATGAATCGCATGAAGAAGCGGTTGAAAAAAGCACTGAAAAGATTCATGAGATGATTTATGCGTATATGAACACATACGGCCTTGACAAAAATGCCGTTCAGATTGAGATGAAGCGTGAAGAAATCCAGGCAGGATATACAACAAAAAATCCGCTGGAAATCCGGCTTTACGGCGTCGGCATCGGAACACCGAGAAAGACAATCGGAGACGTTTTTTCGGATTCAGATTCCGAAAAATAATCTTGAGCGGATGTTGTTGATTGTTGATATTTGTTGATATATCGGAAGAACATATATTGATCAGGAAGTTTTAATTTTGACAGCATCATTTAAAAATCCCGGCATTTCGGCTCCTCCGCCATCTTCACTTTTTCAGCAGGATGAGTTTGTCCGCCAAATTCATGAGAGGGTTGCTGTCGATGGTCCGGTTGAAGACGACCAATTGCTGTTTCATATTGAAACGATGGTGACCGACATTCGGAAAATGCTGGCTTCGTCTTATGGGCCCTGCGGGATGAATAAGCTGGTTTATGGTCCTGCCGGCGACGTTTATTTGACAAGCGACGGCAAAACAATTATTAAAGAAATTGATATTCTTCATCCGGTTGCCGTTTCCTTAAAGCGGCTGGGCCAGTCGATGAACAAATCCTGCGGTGACGGAACGAAAACGGCGCTTCTTCTGGCATGCAGTCTTTTGAAGAATGCTTTGCCTCTTCTTCGGAAAAAGGTACATCCGTCCGCCATTGTTTATGGCTATGAGCTGGCGATGGGAAAAGCCTACGAAATGCTGGAATACATCAGCGAAGAAGCCGATGACAAAATGATATTTTCCGCTGTTAAATCTGCTGCTTTTGGAAAAGGCATTGATGAAGATCAGGCAGAGCGGATTGCTGGGGCGATGTATGCGGCTGTCCGCGAGATGAATGCTCTTGTCGGCGATTCTTTTTTGGATTTGGAACGCAATGTGAAGGTTTTGAAAAAAGCGGGCGCTCCTGAAGTTATTTCAATTTCCGGCGTGATTCTAGATGAGACGCCTGCGCGGGAAGATATGCCAAAGTTCATTGAAAACCCCCGCGTTCTTCTTTTAAGAAATGACATCAAAGTCGAGAGCGGCTACATCAACCCCGAACATTTTGTTAAAATTGACAGCCCGCAAACGGCGTTTGCCTTTGCAAACGCCCGAAGGGACGCCGCAGCCGCCTACGCTTCAAAAATCGTTGAAAGCGGCGCCAATCTTGTTTTTTGTGAAGGCGAAATGGACGCCGTCATTGAAGAAATTTTAGCCCAAAAGAAAATTCTCGCCTACAAGCGTCTGAAAATGAAGGACATGGAATACATTTCAAACGCAACGGGCGCCGACTTCATGAAAATCCAAGATGATGCGGCCGACATGTCTTTAGCCCTTGGCCATGCCGACAGCATTCGCGTTCAAAAGACGCGTTATGAAACTTTTGCTTATTTGCAGGCAGCCGGCCGTCCTGTGATAACCGTCCTCATTCACGAGCCCATGAAATACGGCCTTGGAAAAATCGAAGAAGCCGCCGATGACGCCCTAAACAACGCCGCCCTTCTTCTTAAAAACCCGTATGTGGTTACCGGTGCCGGCGGAACGGAATACTTCCTTGCCCGTTCCCTTCGGATCTACGCCCACACATTGTCGGGAAAAGAACAGCTTGCCGTCCTGGCATTTTCTGATGCCGTTGAAGAACTTGCCAAATCTCTGGCAAAAAACATCGGCATGGACGTCATTGACGCCATGATTGATTTGTCGGCACAGCAAGAGCAAGGCATTGACGCCCGTCTTGACACAGACCGCCATGTGATTGGCAACGATCCGATCGTTTATGATTGTGCAACCGTTAAAAAATATGCCGTGATTGCCGCGACTGAAACGGCGATGAATATTTTGAGGGTTGATGAGATTTTATTGAAAAAGTAATCCTTTTTTTCTTTTTCTGCTACGATTGAGCCGATTATGAGCCAATTATTACCTAATTTGCAATTATCAAAACTTCGACAGGCAACTTCGGTAAAACTTTGGTTGGAGATATTGCCCCAAAAAATTGCGGATAAATAATATATTGCAAGAAAAATGATATCTTAAGAGGGAAAGCTTTGCCGCAAATTCATTATTCGATGCCTTCGCCTTCCTCATCATCCGTCAAATCTTCTGCCTCCGCCAACTCGCGCAGTTCCCGCAATTTGTTTACAAGTAAAGCCTTCTGTGGCAAATGGGTTTGATACTCGGCAATCAGTGTGGGCGACATACTTCGACTCAATGCGTATTCTACGACTTCATCATCTTTTTTAGAACAGAGAATTAAGCCGACGCTTGGGTTTTCATTTTGCTTTTTTACATCACGATCAAGAGCTTCAAGGTAGAACTCGATTTGCCTCTCTAATTCACTCTTGGAATAATTGTTTTTAGATAAAGCAATAGATAAAATTCCCGTTCCTCATTCGATTTTGCAGCCATCATTATTAAGATATTATTTGACCAACTAATTTCTCTCACCAGTGGTGAGAGTTTTTCGTTCTGAGCTTTTGAAAGGGTGCCCCGTGTTTATCAAAATGGTTTAGGATAATGTTTAGCTGTGCAGTGCGCAGCGAATTGATCAATCTGAAAAAAATTACATAAAATCCGTCAACTGTTTCTTTTTAATCCGGTGGTTTTCAAATGTTTTGATAATATCTTGTTCCAGCAGCTCGATTCGTTCTTTTGTATATGTCGAAACATTGTATTTTTCAGCGATCTGTTTTGAAACATCGACGTATTTTCGCACTGCCCCTTCATGAACGGTCAATATGACGTTGCCGCCGCATTTGGGACAGCTTCCTGTCAAAGGCGGTCTCCTGTATTTTGTTTCACATTTGGTGCAGCGGACGGTTTGTTTTGAAAAGGCGCGCAGGTTACCGGTAATGTCGGGAAGGAAATGGGTTCTTAAAACGAGTTCTGCAACATCTTCGGCGTCAACGGCTCGAATCTTTTGTGCTAATTCAAGTTGGGCTTCCATCTTTTCTGACATCGTCTCAAGCGTTTTGTAGGCGGAAAAGTCGGGTCCGCTGGCGATGTCTGTTGTGTTGTGCGTAAACATGAAATTTTCGTATTGGTCGGGGGTTTTCAGCCGCACGCTGACCAAATCCATAATATCTGAGATTTCGCCGGGGTTTTTGTAGTCTTCCGCTGCCAAATAAAATTCATGCGGATAGCGTGCGCACATATCGATATTGTGGGCTTCTTTGTCAATTTCGTTTGGATCAATCCGAATTGTCAAAACAAGCGGCGCATCCATCTGGCCGCCGCGTTTGTCCGGCAAATATTCGCGCGAAAAATTCAGCATGCCGTCTAGGAGAAGCATGATGCAGTCTTCATCTCCGTCACAGTTTCTTCTTTTAGAGGCATGGAAATAAGGATGGGCAAAGCCGACAGATGCTTTTGTAAATCCGACGACGCGCCCCAAAACGCCGGCAGAAGTGTGAGGTGCAAGACCGATGACCAAGACGCCAAGCAAATCGTTGGTGCTTTCGCAATTGTAGTAAGGGTCAACGCCATAATACCGCGTCAGCAAATCATCCACATATTTGGTCGTCTTTAACAAGTATTCGGCACAATCTAAAGAGATGACGATGTCTTGGACAAAAAGGCAGACAACTTGGTCATCGCTTGTCAGTTCTTTGCCGTAAATGTCTTTTTGATAACCCATGTTTTTCAAATCTTCTGCCGTAATTCCAAGTTCGTCGGCGCGAATATGCGTCAGCGGAATGTCGGACATATCGTAGCGGACGGTTCCGTCTTTGAAAATATAAACGCCATGAAGCGACCTAAGGATTCCTTTTTCAAGCGGCTCGGGGGTTTTGGAGCGGCTCATCATTCCTTTAACGCCTTTAATCATGTCAAAATTGTCGCGGACACGAAGGCGTTCAATGGCTTCTTTGTAAATTTGCCGAAACTCGATTTTCATTTTGCGTCCGCCGACTGTCGGATTTTGGCATTTCGGACATTTCGGATTGGGCGTTTCAATCGAACAGCGCGGACAATAGAGTTTTTCGATCGTAAATTCACCGCATCCGCACCGCCATTTGTGTGTTTCGCGCCCGCACCTTTGACATGATCGGAGGCCGATTTGAATCTCTAATTTTCCGGTGGTGCTGTTTGAATTTTCACGATAATCGGTCGCATCAACAATGTTTCTTGTTTTTCCGCCATGTTCCCCGATTGGAAAAAGAGCTTGAGCCGCCGGCGCCATTTTTCGAAGATCTGATTTTTCGGGACGCCCCATGCGCGCACCGATTCGAGAAGGAGCGCGTGCCTTGACGGTCATTTTTGAAAGCAGGCAAACTGATTTTAAACAGCTTTCGGTTTGATTTTCTTCCAACTTTTTCCAAGCCTCTGTTTTTTGAAGCATTTGATTCTGATCGTTTTTATTGAAAGTGTCTGCAAGATTTTGGGATTCTTCCGGTGTTAATAATCCCAAACATCTCAAAAAATGAGCCGGCGGAGAAATCAATATTTTCTTCTCGGATTGATTTGCTGTGTCCTGCGAAACTTTATGAAGTAACAGCATATTTTCAAAAAGTGTTTTTATTCCGGCAGATGTGGTTTTTTCATACGGCAGCTCTAAAAATAGGACGTTGTCCGAAACAGCCAATTTCCCGTTTTCAACGACGAATGATGTTATTTTTTCAAGTTCTGCTGTTGTCAAATCATGCCACAAATAATTATAATCGGGGTGCAGAGGTATGCCGCAGTCCGCAAATAAAAGTGCGTCCGCTTCAGAGATGTGTTTTAGCTTTTCAATATCCTGCGGGTCGGGGAAACGACCGGAATCAAGGAGGGGGGCGTTTTTTTCCTTCAAATCCGCATATCCTTTTTCATAATCATAAAGCCACCATTCAAAACAATAAGGCGACGGCATTAAAATGTGATTGTTTTCTAAAAAGTCGCCGTAATTGAACAAAATTTCACCGACATCGATGATGTATTCAATTTCTTTTTTGATTTCAAGTGCTGTTTTTTTATCATCGGCTCGAACAACATCGCCGTTTTTCAAACGGACGGTAGGACCTTCAATGGTGTCCACCGCAGCCATTCCGGCAGCTTTTCCGGGGCGCTCAACTTTTAGTTGTGTCCCGTTGGTAACGAAATCATCTAAAATGTACATGGCGGCAGGGTTAATTCCGGCGGCAGCAAGCGATGTATTTCGAGATCGCCCGTATCTGAGCCGAAAGCCGCCTTCTCGGGACGGGTGCGAAAAAAGAGGACGGCCGGCAATTAAATCTTGCATGTATTTGTTTTTCGGCTTTATTTTTTGCGTCACTTTATCAGAGCATGGGGTTTCAGCCGAATCGTCATCTGCCGTCTTTTCTTCTGTTTTTGTTCCGGCGATGAGTTTGTCTAAAAATTCCCAGCCGTCCATTTTGAGGGCACTGACGTGTTTTTTAACTTTTGGCGCTTTTAAAATCATGCCTTCTGCAATCACAAGTGCCATGCCGCCGCGAACACGATTTTGGGGGATTTCCGAAAGATTTCGATAGCCTTCGACTTCGGCGTCTTCGGTGGGGTCGCCGTCCACACAAACCGGACAGCTTTCAACAATCAATCGGATTTCATCATCGGTTGGGGAATATTGAAGTGATGCGGTTCTTTTGTAAATTCGGATTTCTTCGGCATATCTTTCGACCAACTCTTTGCGCGGCTTAAATCGATCAAGACCGATACTTCGGCGGACATAATCGCCCACCAAAACAGAAAGTGCTTGGGCTGTGCCGCCGGCACTTCGGATCGGGCCGGAATAGTAAATTCTCAAATATTCGGTACCGTCGCTGTTTTTGTCAATTTTTACTTCTGCGATTCCTTCTATGGGTGCGGCAACAACGCCTTCCGTTAAAACGGCCATTGAAACACGGATTGCGGCATCGACAGCTTCTCGTTTTTCTTTAAAAGTTCCGACATTTCCCTCGGCAATTTCTTTGCCGATTTGAAGGGCAGATTCTTCTCTGTTTTTTCCTTCCCGCTCCATTTCGCGCAGCCGCTGAGCAACACCTTTGACCCCGATTAAATTTTCAACACGGTCTGCCAAGTCTTTTGCAAGCGGAATTTCAACATGCGGGTACGGGTCTTCGCCGTTGGCACGGGCAGCATTCGCTCTTTCGATTTCCTGATACAATTTTGTTTCAAGCTGTGCGAAATAAGCTTGCATTGCCTCGCTTTGTGACGGTTTTTCCATATTGAACCCTTTTGTAGGAAGTATACAGTATCAATCATGTTTATATACTATTTTTAATTGTAGTACCTTTGGAAGAAATTCGCTTTTTTTGTAAGCAAGATGTCTGTGGTGGCATATAGGTTAACAGGTGAAGGTTAACAAGTCGTTAAGTTAACAGCAGTTAAATTAACAGAAGTTAAATTAACAGAAGTTAAATTAATGGATTTAGGTAAATAGATTAACAATTTTATTCATTTAATCACTTCGGAGGAAAATAATTATGATTCAATCAAAAGTTGAGGAAGCAACCATTTTTTTCAGAGGCGCTGAATTGATTCAGTCCGCAAACGCTGAATTAAAAAAAGGAACAAACGAGATTCGTATTGCCGGATTAAGCCCGGATGCGGACAGAAACAGCATTAAGGTAAAGACAACAAAAGGTGTTATCGTTTCGTCTTTTGAGTTTACGGTCGATTATCTGACCGATAAAAAACTCAACAGCGAAGAGATTGAAAAAATTCAAAAGGAACTGGATGAACTTAAAAAGCAATCCGATGAACTTGATGCAAAAAAAACAGTTTATCTCTCCGCAATGGACATGTTGCAGCGCAGTGTTCTTAAGAACGTCGAAGGATCTAAAAGGGGGTTAAGTGCCGATGATTTGGAAAAAACATTGGATTATTACAAGTCTTTTTCACTTGAAACACAAGAAAAACTTCGTGAAGATGCCATAAAACGCAAAGAGTTAAACGACCAGATGTCTAATTTGAGAAAGCAGCTCAATCAGGAAGGTTTTTCGGACGGCAAAACAAACAGAGACGGCATTTTAGTTTTAAACGTCAGTTCCCCCAAAGATGCGCTCTGCGAGTTTACGATCACTTATTTTGTACCTTCCGCGTCATGGACGCCTTATTATGACGTCAACGTGTCATCCACCGACAAGCCTGTTAAAATCACGGGCCGCGCTAAAGTGCGCCAAACGACCGGAATTGATTGGAATGACGTCAAATTGTCACTCTCAACAGCGCGTCCGAGTTTTGGAAAAACTGCTCCCCTCTTTAGCGCATGGTGGCTCCAGCCCTATGTCCGCCAGGACTTGAGGAAAGTGAACACATTGTCACGAATGACTCAAAACGCTTTTTCTTATGCCAGATCCGATGAGGCAGTTTATATGTCTGCGGAAGCAGACCCGGTTGTTGTTGCTGATTATGATGCATATGCCCCTGAACCTTCCGTGGCGAACCTGACCATGGATGATTTTGTCCAGCAAAGCGAGAATCAGCTGAATGTGACTTATGAAATTGATCTGCCGTATTCGATCCCCGGAAATGGAAAAGAGCAAAGCATTGAATTAAAAACGCAGGAAGTTCCGGCGGAGTTTAAGTATTATTCCGCAACGAAATTGGATACGGAAGTTTATGTTTTGGCAGAAATCCCCGACTGGGAAAAATTGAATTTGATCAGCGCCAAAGCCAATGTGACTTATGACGATACTTATGTCGGCGAAACATACATTGACGCAGAGTCAACCGCAGAAAAGCTGTCTTTAACTCTTGGAACCGACAGGCGCATCACCGTCAAGAGAGAAAAGCTAAAAGACCAAAGCCGCAGCGGAATTTTCGGAAACGACGTGACAAAGACATTTACGTACCAGTTCACCGTCAGAAACAATCAAAAAGTTCCGGTCGATATGGTTGTCAAAGACCAATATCCAAAAGCGTCACAGGAAAACATTAAAATCGAACTTTTGAAGGAAACGACAACCCCGACATTCAATAATGAAGACGTGGGTGTTGTCAGCTGGGAGTTTGAATTAAAGTCCGGCGAGACAAAGGTTTTCAAATTGGTTTACAGCGTTAGATATCCAAAAGATATGGAATTGAATTTGTAAAGAGGAATCTTTCCTCCGGAAGAATAAACAAATGAAGAGAAAAAAATTCTCTTCATTTCGTTTAACGGCGAATCAATTGCTTTCCATTATTTTTGTAATCAATGGAGAGTTTGTTTGCTCATTTTTACTTTTTTGCATCGTCTAAATAGTTTGTCTGCGCGGACAATCCAAGTATTGAAACCAGAGTTTGCCGCACCATTTCTTCTTGTCTTAGTTTCATCATCAAGTTAAAGTATCCGCCAATTTCGGTAATATTAAGCGGCGCCGGAATGCGCGAGGGTTTAACATCGCTTTCCATGATGATTTTGCGCAGAAGCAACTGTTTGAGTTCCAGCATTTCAGGTGCAGTTTCTTGTTCCAATATTTTTGTCACTATTTCTGATAAAGAATTATCATCTGTCATAGCTATCATACCTTTAATTTTTTTAAGTTTTTATTTTTATTGTGCTTTGTCATCAGTTTTGTTTGAAGTGTCATCAGTTTTGTTTGAAGTGTTACTTTTACCAGTCGAGCCGCTCTTGAGTTGTTCTATTTCCAGCTTATCTGCCGTTATTTGTAATTCTAACGCCTTTAGCGCTAAATCATTGGCCAACTTTGCTGCCGCCAACTCTTTGTCGTCTTTTTGCTTCGTTTCCGCTAAGGCGTTTTCCTTCTCTTTCGTTTCGAGAGTGGTTACAGCCCCAAGTGCGCTTTTAGCGTATTCTAATGCTTGTTGAGAGAGGGCTACATTGTGGTCAAGCAGTTCTTTTCTTCCTTCTGCAGCACTTTTTGTTCCTTCATTGAGAACACTTTGTAGTTGATCAAGCCCTGTAATGTTGTCAAATGTTGGCGTTTGTTTTGCAACTAAGGAAGAAATCAAATCAATCATTTTTTCAGCAACGGGAGGTGTTACGCCTTGCAAATTTAACGCGGTAATTTCACTGGGCGTTTTACCAGAAAGATAATCCTCACTGTTGAGGTAACTGCTGTCAAGGGTCATTTTGTCAATTGGAGAGTCTTTCCAATTCCAGAAACGCGTGATGTCTATTAACTCGCTCACATTCGTTTCACCCAGCACTGCCTCTCCGATCATGCCATCCGTCGGCAACGAAATAGCCGTCGTAGGAACACGGAAATAACATGTGTGGTAACGGTAAAGCGAATCCTGTATTTCTGCGGCTGTTTTCCCCAACTTTTCTGCCAATTTTTGCGGATAAGTAAAAGGCAGCAAAATACAGTTGCCATAGAAACCCAACAATTTTTTAACATTCACACAATTCAATAACGGAATGTTAATATTGCCGGTTTCTGCATCTTCTGCCTTCAAGCTGTCAAAGTCCATATTGATCGTGTATTGTTCAAGCAGCATAGCGCGTTCATCCGCAGACAGTGACGCCCAAATTCTTTGGGAAAAATGAAGAGCCTTAGAAGCCACATAATGCATCAAAGACTCCATCTGCTGCAACTCGGAACGCAGCAAAACAGGAACATCGCTTACAATACTTATTGTAACAGACGAACGAATAGTGCTGCTTGACAACATTGCACCCAACCTTCTAGCAGCCTTGATTTTCGGGTCGTTTGTGGCACTGCCAAAGTAGAGATCCATATCTGAGATAGTCGGTGCTCCCTCAGCCAATATTTCTTGGGGTGAGAGAGTAACAATAGGTGTTAGGAGACACTCCGGCACTTTGGACTTATAGTAATCTATTAATTTCCGATCAGTGTCGCTTTTATCATTATCTTTCGCCAAGTCTTTCATTTTGTGGTCCATGTTCTCTAAATTCTTTTTGTCGTCTTCGGTTACTGAAGCCTGACTAAGTTTATATTCAAGTTGTTCACATGAATGGGTTATTTTTATATACGAGAGGTCAGCATCAGTAATCCCTGCAGGTATAGTAAAATTACATATAACCACAGCAAGGACGTCAATGTGGTTTCGTTTCTTACGAATATCTTGTTTCAGTTCCACTGTCGTTGTATTTGTAGTTTTCAAGCTAAGCAGGTCGTGACATTTTGCATCTCCTGCGATTGTACCTTTTCCGTTTTTCAGAACCAAAGAAGCCGTAACGTCATCAAATGGCATCAAAGTGCAGTTAAACTCCAAAGTTAAGGTTCTTTGACCGGCTTCGGAGGTTTGGAATTTCCATTCCGGATAAGCAGCATATTTTTTAATAAGGTTTAATCCGGTTCGATATGAAAAAGGCAAAGCATATGACAAAGTATCTGCGTATTTTAGCAGCACTTCGTAGCGTTCATAAAATTGGGCCTTGTTGAATGTGTCAAATGGTTTTAGAGCATAATCTTGTCCTTTTGGAAGGAAGCGAATGAGTTTTAGGGGTACAAACAGTACGAGATCGACACTGTCGATGCAGGTTTCAAGGCGATAGCGGCGCAGTACTTCCCAGTATTGGATAGTCATGGCGTGCGAATGATTGTGGTTGGCGATGATTTTGGTTGCGACAGAATCCGTTTCTTCGCTGGTTGCCATACGCATGCTGACACGTTTTGACGCAGAGAGTCTGCTTGACGCCATATTGATGCTATGCTGGAATCTCTCAGCAGTGCTAGAAGCTTCATTATGCTTATTAGACTGGCGAGAAGAGGATGAGCCATGCCCTGTCGTTTTAGAAGTCCCCTTAGAATAATTGCCGGACAAACCAAACATGCCTGCAACACCGCTCACAATACCACCAAGTCCAAAACCGGCACCAAACCCGCCGCCGGAAGTTTTGGCGCCCGTTGAGTAATCGTACGAAGAACGGCCTGTTGATAACTGATCTAAAGCATATTGGTAAGAAGCAGTTGCATCATCTATCTGCGACAAAGCGTAATCTTCAGAGACACTGTCTGTTCCCATTGAATCGTCGGATACAGTATAACTTTGTGTTTTTTCTCTGACAATGAGCCGCTGTTCCTCGCCCGGAGCCAAAACCAACGAGTAAAGCAAAGTTCCAAGGGCAAAACCGTCAGGACACCAAGCTTGATGCATATTGAGAACATAACCAATTCCAAGAGATGCCATTTGAGGATACTCATCCGGATCTTTGTATAATTGTTCTTTAAAATTCATCACATCAATCGGTCTTTTCATAGTCTGCCGCGCTTGAAGAGTGCTTACGTGGGGGAAAATTTCCGGTTCTACCAAACGCTGCAGCATACTATAGTTAAAAACTTTGGAAGGAGCAGTATCGGTTGGGAGATGAATCGCATCATCATCGTTGCCCATCAACTTTACATTTGGCAGAACTCTTTTCAAATCCGTGCGATAACCTTTAAAAATTTCCTCGATCAAGGTAAAATCGCCCATCTCTGCCTCCAACTTTTTGCTCTCCAAGATATTTGTCAATATCTTTTCCAAATCGTTAGACGTCTTGTCAAAATCGAAAATTTGTTCCTTTATCTCTTGATATTGGTCTCTTTGGCGTTGAATTTCCTCATTTATCGCTTTTTCTTGTTCCTCTAATGTTTTTAGTTCCCTTTTCATAGCATCTTGTTCATCTTTGGGATAGGAAGCGAGATCGCCCAATTCCCCCTTCAGCCAATCGATTTGAGCCAATTTGGAGTTGTCAATTTCTATAAACTTCAATATGGCGTCAAGACTGTCATAACAGTTGAGAATTTCCTGTTCTTTTACCGAATTAATGATGTCGGAAGCGTTTCGTATGAATTTTTGTTTAAAAGACCCTTGCGAAATCGTGAGAGTAATGCCTTCCTGCAAATTATAAGTGTCAGGCATAATGATATAGAATTTCCCTTCGCTGTCAGTGAATCCGGAACATTTGGCGAGCGTGTCGTCTTTGCTGGAAGACGGACTGGTGATACCGTCTATTTCCACCGAAGCATCAGTGAAACAAATTTTATCAATATCTTTTTCTCCTTGTTTTCTCATAAAAACAGTGCCGCTGATAACATGAGGCAGTGGGAGAGCCAATTCAATCCCGTTCAAAAAGTCTAAGCCTTCTCGAATAATCTTTCCGCTCGATTTAATGCCAATATCGTTTCTAAAGAGAAATGTTGGCTCCGGCTCATTCGTTTCAATACCCAAAGTAAAATCATATTTAGAATTCACAAGAATGGATTTTATTTCCTCTTCGGATAAGCGAGGAAATTGGTCGGATTGTTCTATTTCTTGCTGCTCAATTGGTTTTCTTAGCTTTTTGTCGAGGATTGAACTATCTAGTGTCTTGGCAATAGCTGGTGTCTTGGTCATCGCCAGGAGTTTTTGTGTTTTTGCATCCGGTGTCACAACGCCGCTTTGTTTCTCTTGCATCTTGGCAATAATGGAGTCATCAAACTTGTTTTGATTGATGGAAAAGCCTGTTAAATCACCCGCTTTTTCAATTATATTCCTAAACTTTGTCTTGTCAATTAAACCGGAAAGAAGACCCGACTGAAGTTCGCCAAGCCTTTGCATAATGGGGTAAGCTATTTCAGCATCAACTTTTGCCAAATCCACTACATGGCGCACACCAACCTGCACCAACAAACAAGCCGTCTCGGGCGTCATACCGTCAACACGCCACAAATCTGCCTGCTTCACCCATGAATTAACAACTGAGACATCCTTCCCAAGATCCTTAGCCAAAGTATATCTTTGTGCCTGAGTCCTGCCCTTCGTCAACAAACCGGGAACGTCAAATACATTTAGGGTGTTTAATTTATCACGGTCGGCTGGACTTATCCATTTAATTTTAAGAAGCGGATCAGGATCATATTTACCAATAAGTCGAACTATATTTGGATTAAACGGTGGGATTTCATCAAACCTTTGGATTATTGTATCAGAAATTTTGGTTGTATCAGCAGTAATTCCACCTTTTTTAATTAGATCAGAAAGTACCGGTTTCTCAGATTCAACCAGTTTCACATTACTGAGCGCAGCCATTTTTCTAACAGTGGATGACTCCGATTGATCAGCAGCATCTTGTTTTTCCTCTGACGGATTTGTTTCAATAGGGAGAGATCCCATCATAGATTTTAAACTCATGGTCTGTTGGCGGCTTTCTCCGACTGTTATGGTACATTCTGCTGAAATGTCTTTGTTTGAAGTGTGTGCGGTAATTTGTATTGTACTGCCCGGTACGGCGGTTGGGGAAACTTCGACGACGCCTGAACTGTTCACTTGTGCATCCGATGGACTTGATGAGCTCCAAGTTACTTTTTTGTCGGCAGCATCGGGGGGCTCAACAGTTGCAGAGAGAATGTCATGACTGCCGGGTTCTATGGTTAATGCATTTTCATTGAGCTTTATTCCGGTTACAGCTGCTGTATCGGGCGCATTTGCAGTTCTGGATTTAACTGTTTTAGCGTTATCAGAAACTGCTTGTTTCTCATTATCAATCACTTTCGCATTCGATAATGTTTTCTTTATCTCAGGGGTGGATGATTCTTTTTGATTCGGATCATCTTGGGCTTTTTGTTCATTTTCTGGCAAAGTATCTCCTCGTGTGACTTTTTTAGATTCGGATGATTCCTGTTTGGCAGCATCATCTTGGTTTTCCTCAAATATATTCAGTTCGGTAATGGATGCATTATCTAAATTCTTGGTTTGTTGGGTGTTTTCTCCTACTGTTATGGTGCATTCTGCTGAAATGTCTTTGTTTGAAGTGTATGCGGTAATTCGTATTGTGCTGTTTGGTATGGCGGTTGAAGAAACCTCTACGACGCCGGAACTGTTGACTTGTGCCGTGGAGGGCGTGTCTGAATTCCAAGTTATTTTTTTGTCGGCAGCATCAGGGGGTTCAATGATTGCAGTGAGGGTGACATTGCCGCCGGGTGCTATGGTTAATGCGTTTTCATTGAGCTTTATTCCGGTTACTGCGACCGGAGGCACATCTACAGTGACGGTACAGGTTGCCGTTTTGGATCCGTCAGCGGTCGTTACAGTAATTTTTGTTGTGCCTGCTTTAGCGGTTGTTGGAACCGTTATTTTGCCGCCGGTACTCACTTTTGCTATGGCGGAATCGTCGGATTTCCAAGTTACTTTTTTGTCGGTAGCAGTAGAAGGTGTTACATTTGCTGTAAGTGTTTCACTGCCTCCGACCATTAGAGTCAATGCTGTTTTGTTAAGCGTAACGCCGGTTACTGCGACCACAGGCACATCTACAGTGACGGTACAAGTTGCCGTTTTGGATCCGTCAGCAGTTGTTACAGTAATTTTTGTTGTGCCTGCTTTAGCGGTTGTTGGAATCGTTACTTTGCCGTTGGCATCCACTTTTGCTGTGGCGGAATCGTCAGATTTCCAAGTGACGCTTTTGTTTGTAGCAGTAGAAGGCGTTACATTTGCGGTAAGCGTTTCACTGCCTCCGACCATTAGAGTCAATGCTGTTTTGTTAAGCGTTACGCCAGTTACATCTACCGAAGGTACATTTACAGTGACGATGCAGGTTGCTGTTTTGGCACCGTCGGCGGTCGTTACAGTAATTTTTGCTGTGCCTGCTTTAGCGGTTGCCGGAATCGTTACTTTGCCGTTGGCGTCCACTTTTGCTGTGGTAGGAGTGTCTGAACTCCAAGTCACATTTTTGTTTGTCGCCGTAGAAGGCACCACACTTGCGATAAGTGTTTCACTGACTCCGGCCATTATGGTCAGTGCTGTTTTGTTAAGTGTTACACCGGTTACGGCAGTTGTGGTGGTTTTTGCGAGATTATTTAAAACAGGAGCAGTCGGTACTGCCGTTATGTTTGATCTTATGTTAGTGGTTACGGTGCCAAGTATGGATTTAATGGAGGGAGCAGAATCCACAATCCAACCTTTGTCGGTTGCAGTTTTTACAGTGCAGCCGGACACGCCGGGATTATTTAAAATATACAAATTTTTAGGACCGATATCAGTAGCGGAATTTAACGCTTTAAACAGGTTGTCCAATGCCTGGGCGTTTAAGTTATTATTACAACAATTTAATGTCTGTAGCTTGTTTAAACCGCTTACATTTAGACTTGCCAGTTTATTATTATTGCAAAGCAATTCTGTGAGAGTAGAATTATTGCTAACATCTAAAGATGTTAAGGAATTATCAAAACAATTCAGAGAAGTAACCGTTCCTTTTGCGGGTATGGTTATAATTATTGTATAAGTGCCCGACTTGGAATAAACATGAGTTAAAGATGTAGAATTCGTAAGAGAGAGCGTGGCAGTCTCAGTTTTCTGATCGCTGCTTTCTCCCCAATTAATTGTTATTGCGCCGGAACCTTTCAGAGAAAAACCCAATCGGGTTCCGGTAAATACCGTCGTTATTGCCACCATAAAACACACCGATATTTAGGATATTTCGAGAATATTTAACTTTATCTATATATCAGCAGTATATCAACAATAAAATAAAATTAAAAACAAAACAAGATCAACAATAAAATAAAATTAAAAACAAAAACAAAAACCTTTTTCCCAGAAACAAAAGCAAAACATCAAAAACCTTTTCCTCAAAAACATCCAAACCCCCTCAATTTTTGTTTTCAGTAGCGGAGCGGATGAAAGCAAAAATTGAGCCTTTTTAAAAAAAAATGTTGTTTCTACAGTTGTGATTACCGTTTTTGATGTTGCTGTTGCTTCTTTCTACAGCTGTCGCCCCTATAATTTAAAACAAAAAACGGATTCATATTTTTTCTTTATTTATTTTTCTAAGTACGAAGCCGTTCGATTCAGCCGCCTTTGGCGACTGATCGAACGGGTGGTTGATTCGGATTTCATGATGATAAGAAAAATGAAACATCAATTTGTATCACATCAAATAAAAACGGGGGTACCCTTTTCCCCAAATCTTCAAACGCTTTTAAGGAAAAACGTACCCCAATCCATAATCGCTTCAAGAAAACTGATGTTTCGGGTTTCAGGCAAAACAAAATCAAAAACAAAACAAGATCAAAAACAAAATAAAATCAAAAACAAAACAAAATCAAAAACAAAACAAGATCAAAAACAAAACAAGATCAAAAACAAAACAAGATCAAAAACAAAACAAAATCAAAAACAAAACAAGATCAAAAACAAAACAAGATCAAAAACAAAATAAAATCAAAAACAAAACAAGATCAAAAACAAAATAAGATCAAAAACAAAATAAGATCAAAAACAAATTTGGATCATGATAAACACCGGATTATTTTGGTATTTCATCATGATCTAAAAAAATAGAAGACAAATTGTCTTTCTTTTTAAACTTTCAATTTTTAAGCGAATTTGTCTCTGGAAGCAACCATTGCTTTAATGTTTGCAAGCGGAGTCATTGGTGCAATACCGCATCCGGGTGCTAAAATAGCAACTTGGGAATCAAGAGCTGATTTGACGGCTTCTTCGACTTTTGCAGCATCGCCGCTTAAGAGAACGAAGGGGCTTGAGACGTTGCCGATAATAACAGAGCGTCCTTTTGTTAATTCAACAGCACCGACGACATCTGTAACTTTTTCTTCAACACTGAGACCTTTGCAGTGACAGTCAGCCATGTCATTTAAAATAGCAGTCACATTGCCGCAAACGTGGAAGACAACGGGGGCTTTTACATTATCAGCAAATTCAACAATGCTGCCCATCAATTTGTCCTTGAAGTCCTGCGGGCTCATTAAATCGGGTGAGCAAACCGGATCAGCAATACAAACAATGTCTGCACCTGCTTCGACCATCAAATTTGCATATTCAACGGCTGCATCTGTTGCGAATTTAATACATTTGGACAATGCATCCGGATTTTTAATGGACCATTTCATAAAAGATTTAACACTGCATAAGTCGGATGCAAGTGTAATCGGACCTTCCATACCGGCAATGATCGGAACATCGGGACCGATTCTTTCACGCGCCATTTTAATGGCTTCAATCACAGCAGGGATTCTGCCGGCTGTTTTCAAATCCGGTTTTACAACGCTGTCAAGCATTTCGGGTTTTTCGTAAGGATGAGCAATGACGGATGGTTGTCTGTTTTTTGTACCCATATTCACACCACAGCCCATCGCTTCAGCAAGAACTGTCAAACAATAAGGAAGACGAACAGCTTCAAGTCCGGCAAGTTCATGTCCGGCAATTGCCAAATCAGCCATCATTTTGGCATTGGCCTGTGAGTCCGGCCATGGTGCATTAACGGCATCCATTAATTCAACTGTGCCTGTTTGTGTCATGGAGACAACCGGTATTTTTGAAACAGGCTGACCATTTAATGCATTTAAAAGATTTTCTTTGAGATTTGTCATAATCTAACCACCAACCATTATTATGGTTAACATACCTAAATAATCTGATTATATTTAATATTTGAGGACACACCAATTAACGATATTTCTTTTCAGGATTGATGAATTTGACGAAATCGGGAATGTGACTCAAGCTTTGGAGATTGCGGTGTGTTGCCACTCCGATAAAAGCAAATTTCATTTCAAGGGGGGATCCGGAGTCTGCAAAGAGCTCTTTTTGAGAGTGAGATATTGAAATTTGATCTTCTTTTAATCCGGATTTTCTCATCTTTGAAAAAACCGATTCTTTGCCGATTTGAATAGCATTTTCAATAGCCGTTGATGAATCCAAGAAAATCTGGCGCTCTCCTTCGTGGAAAACAAGATATTCAACAGCGTCTTTGTTGCCTTCTTTTAACTTGTTCATTTTGACCAAAACTTCTGTTCTGTAAACGCCCTGCCCGACAAGTGCACCAACCGCATTTCCAACGTCCGAAAATGGTGGTGTTAAAAATTCTCCATGAATTAAATGCCGCAGTTCATCCGCATAAACTCGAGATGAAGCACCGATTAAAACAATCGGAGTGGAAACGGCAAATTGCGTATGATATTTGCCGGATAAAATTTTTTCAACATCGCGATTTAAAATGCCGGGAACAAGATATTCAATCAAAGCCGCAGCCATATTCTTAGCCACTCTGTTTTTAACATACAAAGCCAATTCCTGCGGATTTTTTCGTGTCAACCGATCTATTTTTTGCGCTCCAATTAGAGAAGCCTGAGCATCCCATTCATTAAAATCACCCGTAATATGAAGAGCGTCTGTTGGTGTAAACCCGATGGCTTGAATTAATCTTTTTTGAACCAAAGATTCTAAAGCAGATGTCATCGGCATTTTTCCATCCAGACGATCAAACAAATCGCTCCATGAAATCGGGAAATCCGAATCAATTAAATCCAAATGAATTTCTTCAAGAGATGTCAGCTCAATCGGCACATTTTTCGTTCTGACAAAAAACACAGCCGGTGAAATGAACTCGGAAATAAATTTTCGCGGCGGCAATTTTGTGTTTTCTAATTTTTTCAAAAAACCGTCGTATAAAATGGAGGCGCGGCAAAGAGGAATCATACGATGCGGACCAATATAGATGGTCATGTTGGGCTCCTCAATTGAAAAAACATGGCTGTCACCACCGGTTGCAACGGTGTTCATCCGAATCGCTTTGACGCGCGTCGACCAGCCGCCGACGCAGGCGCCTGAGTCATCCATTATCGGGAGACTATTTTCAAGCAAAGCGACATCCGTACTTGTGCCGCCGATATCAATCATTGCACATGTTCCCAAGCCCGACAAATAAGATGCACCCATTAAACTGGCAGCAGGACCGGAAAAAATCATTTCAATCGGTTTTTCAAGCGCTTCATCAATACCGACAGCCGATCCGTCACATTTCAGCATCAAAAGAACCGCATCCATTTCAAGATTTTGAAGCTCTTTTGAGACAGACTTTATAAAATAGTCTGTGACCGGAATCAGCCGCGCATTCAAAAAAGCCGTAATTGCGCGATCATAGGCACCCAAATCTTGAGAAAGCTCATGACCACAAACAACCGATTGCCCCGTTAATTCAAAAATTTCTTTTTTAACTGCAAGTTCGTGATCTGCGTTTCTCATACTAAATAATGAAGAAACCGCAAAAGCCGAGACCTTGTCTTGCACAGAAAGAGCAAAAGAACGAACAGCTTCAATATCAAGAGGGTGGATTTCTTCGCCGTTGCTGTCATGTCCGCCGGCAACAACACAATAATATTGAGCAGGCATTGCCTCGGGAAGTTTATAGTCGCCAATCAAAATGAGCCCGACAGGAAAACCCGTATCTTCAAGAACCGTGTTTGTTGACAGCGTTGTCGAAAGAGAAACAACTGTCACTTCTTTTAAAAGAGCCGGCTCAAAAAGGCAAAGAACATCTTTAATACCGCCAATCGGGTCCGGATATGTCGTAAAAGCTTTGGAAGAAGCAACAACAACGCCGTCAGATTCTCGAATTATAGCAGCATCCGTATATGTGCCGCCGGCATCAATTCCCATATTATAAACCATAATAAACACACTCAATTCATTTAATTTAAAAAATAATCAACCAATGAAGGCTTGGATACATAAATAATATACCCTTAATTCCAACAATTCTATTTGACCTTTTTCCAACAAAAGTTTCAAGACAGAATATTTTCAGCAACAGCCATGAGAAATCTTATCAAATGCAAATAACCAACCGCTAAAGAAAACAAATGAAAAACAACCCAAAAAAACAAAAACACAAAAGCAAAATACAAAAAAAACACAAAGCAAAATACAAAAAAACACAAAAGCAAAATACAAAACAAAAACATAAAAGTAAAAAATAGAAAAACAAAAAAAATAAAAGAGCTGAAAATTGCTCTGAAATGTTTTTACATCGGGAGCTTGTAACCAATCTCATTCAAAACAATAGCTATTGCCGTATATAATGCAGAACTTCCTAAAAGAAAAGCACAAAATCCGGAAACAAGAGCCAATATATGTAAGTCAATGATGTGTGCTGCTGCGGTGACAAAGAACGTCAAAACCAACAAAGTAAAGATGACAATTAACATTTTTGTTCCTATTTTTAGGGTTCCCAAAAGCAAGAAAAGACCAAGAATTCCCCAAAGCAGCAAATACAAACCGACTGAAAAATCCCCCGCTTGAGCGAGCTCAAACGGTGCAATCAAGATAAAAGCAAAACTCAGCCAGAAAAACCCAAAAGACGTAAAAGCGACAGTTTCAAACGTATTCCCTTTTTTCCAAGCCATTGATCCGGCAATCACCTGAATCAAGCCACCAACGAAAATAGCCATTGCAATAACAGGCAAATCATCAAAGAAGAAACCCATATTTTTAAAACTCAACATCAAGGTCGCTAAACCAAATCCGGTCAATCCGAGAGCCCCCGGATTTCCAGTCATATCAACCGTTTTTATAATTTGTTCATTCATTTTTTAAATCCTTTTTTTATTCAATAACGTGTTTTTATCAAAATTGAACGTGTTTTTATCAGATTAATCATGATAATCTGATAACCAGCACGCAATTTATCATTCTGCTTTAAATATCTTTCAGTTGACATTGTTTTTAAAAAAGGCAAATGACGAAAAATAAAAGCAATTATTCCCCTTTTTTTCGACAACATGAAATAAAAATCAAACGAAACAAAAATGAAAATTCTAAAACAATTGAAATCAGACAAAAAACAATATCGAACAAGAAACAGCAACAAACCGACAACTGAGCAGACAAAAACAGTCCAAAATTGAAATCAGACAAAAAACAATATCGAACAGGAAACAGCAACAACGACAACTGAGCAGACAAAAACAGCCCAAAAAAGATTAAAAACTCCAAAGCTCAAAAAAGAAAATAAATAAAAATTAAAATCATTCAAAAAAAATATTAAAGGGCAAAGATGCCCTTCAATGTCTTTACAATGGAAGTTTGTAGCCAAGTTCGTTTAAAACAATTGCCACTGCTGCATATAATGAAACAACTCCCAAAAGAAGTGTTGAAATGGCGGCAATGGTACCTACAATTGCGATTCCTGTGAAAGTTGCAATTGCGGTAATGAAGAAGGTTGTAACCAACAAAACAAAGATGGCAATCAATGCATTTACTTTCAGTTTAAGGGTTCCGAGAAGTAAACAGAAACTGAGGATACCCCAAAGTACTAAGTACAATCCGGTTGACATTGGGCTGGCTGCAACTAATCCAAGAGGAGCAACTAAAATAAAGGCAAAACTGACCCAGAAAAAGCCGAAAGCTGTGAAAGCAACGGTTTCAAACGTATTTCCTTTTTTCCAAGACATGTATCCGGTAATGACTTGAATGAATCCGCCAACAAAAAGCGACATTGCAACAAGAATCAAAGCGTCGCCAAAAAGACCTAAACCACTAAAACTTAACATTAAAGCTGCCAAACCAAGACCTGTTAACCCGAGAGCGCCCGAGGCACCGGTTGTATCAGCAAGTTTTACATCACTCATTTTGAACTCTCCAATTTCATTGAATATTTATTTTCATTACTAAATTTAGTTATTACAATAAAGACAATTAAGACAATTATAATTAAAAGGAATCGGCAAAAGAATGAAAGTCCTTTTGCCGATCGTTAAAAACAAATGAGAAAAATGGGGAATTTCTCATTTGTTTAATTCACTGTACTTAAAGGACATAGTTCTTTTCTGGTTCGAAAACCTTAACTTCTGCCTTGTATTTCTTCATGCAGTCGTCAACGAATTTGCTCTTTTCGGCAGGCAATGCAGCCAAGTCTTTCTTGACAGCTGCCAATGCATTGGTTTCGAATTTGGTCAAGACCAATTTGCCGCCCTTGACGCCTTCTTCAACGATCTTGCAGCATTCTTCAGCTGCTGCTTTTGCACGGAGGTATGTGTCGTTTCCGTTCTTTGCAATGGCTTCTCCAACACGGAATGCGTTGTCGTATGCCAATACATAGCCTTGTGGGTCTCTGTATTTGTCAGAGAGGGTCAACAAGTCACGGAGAACTTTGTCTTGTCCGGTCTTGATGGCTGTGTTCATCAATGCACAGTCGTAGGCAAGGGATTCAACCCAGCACTGAACGGATGTACCACCGAATTCGCCGTGGTATTCAACGGATTCGTTGGACCAAAGGTCACAGCACTGCATTGTCAAGTTACCCATGACGTCAGAGTGAGCACAGGTAGAGGTCTTACCTTCTTGTGCAATCGGGACACCTGCAATTGATTTAATGATTGTGTTTTCGTAACCACAGTCTTTGCCCGGGCCGGTTGCGCCGGATTCGTAGGCTGCAAGTGTTCTTGCGGCTGAAATACAGCGTGCAACGATGGCTGTTGTGTGGGCCAAGTTCTTGTCGAGTAAACCGCCAGCAATGAACATGGCTGTGTTTGCTTCAGAACAGTCTGTGTCACCGGCTGCGACGACTTTGTTCTTTTTGGCGATGTCAACGATGTTTTGCCACACGAATTCCATGTCGCTTGTACCGAGGACACCAATACCGAACAAGACACCAGCAGTGTCATCACGGATGATGGCGTAGTCGAAGACTTCCTTGCCGCCCATTGTTTCAATGGAGAGCATGTCAGCGCCGCTTGCGGCACACTCGTCGAATGCTTCGAGCATTGTGTCGTTTTGTTTTGCACGGAGAGCGAGGTAGTCTCTGTCTTCACGGACGTCACCGATGGTGTGTCTGAGAGCACATTTAATACCGTATTCTTCGTGGTATTCTTCCATAATTGCTTTTTGTGCAGCAGCGACAGCGCCTCCCCATTTCGGGTTGTTTGTCATTTGTTGCACGTGTTCGGACTCAAGGGAGATTGCCGGAGCACCGATTTGAACGAGTCTTCCCAATGCGTCTTTTGTGATTCTTTCATATTCTTTAACAAGGGCGTCTTTGGAAACACCAGCTTGTGGTCTTGGTGCATAGTTTAATTCAGGAATTGCGTATCCTGCACCGATTTCAAGACCTAAACCTGCTTTAACAGGGAATTTACATCTGGCGAAAACCATATCGTCTGCATTTGCGTATGCCATTTTTGTGTATCTTGTAACTGCCATATTTGTGCCTCCTTAGTGAGTGTGGAATTCATCCCTCAATTTGTCAATGCTTGCACCATTCTTCAAAATGAAGTTTGCAAACTTGGGTGCTTGTGATGCATCTTCACCATAGACACCAAGGCTGTAGGTCTCAACGAAGTCCATGTTCACGGCACCGCCACCACAGGCGAACGGTATCTTGATACCTTTTTCGAGAAGTTTGTCGTTAACTTCTTTGAAAGCGTACATGGTTGTTGTCATCAATGCTGTACCTGTAAGCATCATGGGTTTCTCTTTGACAACGCTTGCAATAACTTCGTCAACCGGCACATCACGGCCAAGGTCAATAACACTAAATCCGTCGGCTCTTAAAAGGGCAGCAACAATGGTTTTACCGATGTCGTGAACATCGCCTTCTGCGACGTGGCAGACAACGAGTCCTTTGGATTTTGGAGTTTCTTTTGTCTTGGATTTACAGTATTCTATTCCTTCAAGCATTGCGTCAGCAGACATCATGACAGTTGGCAAGAAAATGATGCCTTGGTCATATAATGCAGAAACGACTGCCATTCCGGGGAGAAGAGCATCATCAATTAATTTGAGTGGGTCTTTTCCGGCTTTTAAGCAGGCGTCGAGTGCTTTAATGACGTCATCTTCTTCACCATCGAAAATGGCAACAGCCACGTCTTTGTAAAGAGCGTCTTTTGGATAAAGCTGTTTAGCAGCTTCTTCGGGTGTCATGGATTTTTCCATTTTCACGTTATATCGAACAAAAACTGTTCCAATATCTTCTTTTTTTAAGTCTAACATTTTCTACTCTCCGTTTCATATTTTTTGAAGAAACCTCGTAAATAAACAACATGTTTTGAATGATTATCAGAAATGTTTTTTAAAAGAAAAAACTTTTAATTTGCATCTCTCCAACACACAAACCATTATATTACAATTAGATGAACATCAATGAATAATTCATTGGCGCTCGCGTCAATTCGCGTTTATTTTCCGAAATTTCCAAGTCATGAACCACATGTAAAAAACATATCAAATTTGTTTTTTACGAGGAGAGATTTGTAAATTTGGTATATACATTAAGCGATTTTTTTTTTTGGAAATGAGACGTTAGGAAAATAATATTTTGATATCATGTCTAAAACAATTTAATTTTAATTTGAAGCAATTGATGATGAATATAATCCGGTTTTGTGAAAAATAAATTGTTTTTGTTTTTTAATATGAATTTTTGGAGTATGAGCCATCAAAATTTTTGATAGTTCAGTCATATAAAATAATAAATGGAAGCGTGTAATTTTTATAAGAGTTTTTGAAAGATAGATTGGATTATGAAAAAAATAATACCATTACAAAATATCATACTAAGCAAATACTGAGAAATATTACAAAATAAAAATTTGTGTTTATACAAATTAAAAATTGTATTTATGAAAAATAAAAATGACGATTAATACAAAAAATTTGTGTTTGAAACCATTGAAATTTTCAAAATAACGAAAGCTGTACAGAGATTTGCCAAAAGAAGGGAAACTGTTACAAAGATTTGTCAAAATAACGAAAGCTGTACAAAGATTTGTCAAAAGAAGGAAAACTGTTACAAAGATTTGTCAAAATAACGAAAGCTGTACAAAGATTTGTCAAAATAACGAAAGCTGTACAAAGATTTGTCAAAAGAAGGAAAACTGTTACAAAGAATTGTCAAAATAACGAAAGCTGTACAAAGATTTGTCAAAAGAAAGAAAGCCGTTACAAAGATTTGAAAGGGAATTAAATTCCCTTTCCAATTTCGCTTTTTTTCAGCCAATCAATATCGGATTGATATAATTCTCTTAAATCTTTTAATCCGAGTTTTAACATAGCGACACGGCTGACACCCAGCCCCCATGCCAATACCGGTTCGGTAATTCCGAGAGGTTCTGTCACTTCTTTTCGAAAAACACCGGCACCGCCAAGCTCAACCCACCCGAGGCCATCAATATAAACTTCAGGCTCAACGCTGGGTTCTGTATAGGGGAAATATCCCGGACGGAACCGAACTTCAGGAAATCCCATGCGCTGATAAAATTCTTTTAAACAGCCGAGAAGGTGGGCAAAACTCATGTCTTTGTCCATCACAACGCCTTCCAATTGTTCAAACTCAGGCGTGTGTGTCGGATCAATGGTTTCGCGGCGGTAAGCCCTGTCAATGCAAAACGCTTTAATCGGACCTTTCGGATGATCGGCAAGATATTTGACCGTAACAGCTGTTGTATGCGTTCTGAGAACATTTTTCTCGGCGATTTCAGAGTTCCATTTCCCGCCCCACCCCGTTGATCCTGTGTCACCGCCGGTTTCGTGGCTTTTGCAAACGGAACCAACGTATTTTTCAGGAAGTTCTGAGCGGCTTTCAAGGTGAAAAGTATCTTGCATTTCACGGGCCGGATGATCCTGCGGCTGGAAAAGAGCATCAAAATTCCAAAAAGATGATTGGACAATATCTCCTTTAATCTCTGTAAAACCCATTTCTAAAAAGATTTGGCGCATTTGGTCAATGAGACGCTGGTACGGATGGATTTTGGCACCATAAATTGATCTGGCGGGCTTTTGGATTTTATAGGGACGATATGTTTTATTTTCCCAATTGCCGCCCTTTATCAGTTCCGATGTGATTTGAGCAATTTCTTCCTTGATTTCAATGCCTTTTGAAACGACCGCTTGACCAATGCCTGTTATTGAGACGCGGCGCACGGAAACATCTTCTTTTTCCAAAAGTTTGCGTTTTAAAAGATCGGAAAGTGTGCCTTTAGAGATCGATTTTTTTAATAATTCTGAAACAGAAACGGATTCATTGCCTTCCTCTTTCATTTTAAACAAAACAAAAAGAGCTTTTTCATCGTCCCCTTTCTCGGAAATACTGTCTGACGGGATGAGCATATTGCTTTCAATTTTTGCCCATTTCTTTTTAAGAAGCCATCCGGTTGCGATATTGACAAACTGCGGCGAAAATTGGCTTCGGATTTTTTCAAGAGGAGTCGGACCGCGGGTGCTGTCAATAATTTGCCTTTCCGGAAGACCGACTTCTGCATATTGTTTTCCTTCACTTGAAAGACAATAAAACTCAAAAGATTCTTCGACAATCGTGACCAAGCCCTTTTCTTCCAATAAAAAAGCCGCCTGCATTGAAGCATCCACATTTAAACCGGAAACGTCTGCAACTTTTTTTGCTTCCGCTGTTTCCAATGTGCTTAATGCCAAAAGAACCTTTTTTTCATTCGCTGTTAAATCATAATCCGTCATTTTGAAACACCAAATCTCAAACACGTTTTTTTAAATAAAAAGCGCGTTCTCTATTTTGTCTTTATTGTCTTTATATTGTCTATAATATGTCCTTGTGTTATTTTGCCTTTGTTTTATTTCTTTTGGTAGTTGATTCCAAACATCGGCAGTTTGGCATAAGCGTCTTCTCTTTTTTGAGATAAATCAATTAAAAATGCTTCTAACTTTTCAGCCGCTCTTTTTTTGCAGGCGCCGCATAAAATCTGACCGCTGCGGCATTCTTTTTCCATTTGGAGCAATTCGGCGTCATCGTCCATTAAGTGAAATAAACAGAATTCATAAACAGAACACCTGCTCGGATCGCCGCCAAGTTCTTTTTGCTCCTCAACAGTTGCTTTGCCGCCTGTCTTGGCTTTCATAATTTTTTTAACGGCGGATTTCGGGTCTTCCGATAATGCAATATTGCTGTCGGGAATGCTGCTGGACATTTTTCCGCCGGTGAGACCCGTCATGAATCTGTGATAAGTAGAAGCCGGCAGCATGAATGCAAATCCACCGTTGTCGAGTTCAACTTCCCGAACAATGTAATCTAAATCTTCTTTGGAAATAGTTCCAAAAATGTCCATATGTTCCTTAGAAATTTTGGTTGATATTTTGCTGAATCGCGATTTTATTTTTTGGTCAATTTCTTTAAAGGACGTTTCCGGCGCGTTTTTACCGCGAACACTCCAATATTTGTGACCGGATTTGGCGTCTTGGCGCTGTTCAACCAAGAACATATTCATTTTAGAAGCAATATCTCGTGTCAGGCGAATATGCGGATCCTGATCGGCGCCCACCGGAACAACAATGGGAATCGGACCTTCAAATTCTTTTAATTGAGAGTGAAGGATGTCAGCACCTTGCGTCACGGTACTTACCATATGCGCCAAATGTGTTTCGCCGGAAAATCCGTATATTGCAGACATTTCTGAAAAGTTGACTTTGGTTCCGAGCTCAAAAGCCAAATCTTTCACAGCTTGAAATTCGGATTGGAAATACAAACGCGTTTTTTCGGGCTGCAAACCAAGGGCAATCAAGCTGATCAAATATTCTTCAACACCGATTCTTTTGCACTCTTCCCAAGTGTATCCGCGAACAGCGTGTGCTTCTTTGTCGGCGATTCCGACAACGGCAATTCCGCCGTTTTGCTGATACCAAATAATTTGATCCATCACCATTTTGTGACCAAAATGCGCTTTTCCGGTCGGCATGAAACCGTCCAAAACAACAAACGGCTCTTTATCCGAAATGGCTTTTGCAATCATTTCAAAACCGCGATGACCAAAAATTATGCCGCGCGTCATGTACTTATGCGGATTGGGGATCTCATCGACCATGTCTGTAAACGGCGAAATGCCAAATTCATTAAAGAGTTTTGAATAGTCACTGATTTCAGAAGACTTCCATGGGTCTAATTTTTGTGTCATGAAAAATCACATAATAAAATTCAAACATTTGATGGATGGAAAACTCAATTCTTCTTTTTATTTATTTCTGTTTTAGACAAAAGTTTATTGCAACAAAGAAAAAAATTGTATTTATTCTTGAAATATTGTGAAATAAATCAAAAATGTAAAATGATAAAAACAAAAATAAAAATAGCGAGGGATAGATTCGAACTATCGGTCTACGGGTTATGAGCCCGTCGGGATCTCCTGGCTACCCTACCTCGCTTTAATAAAAACAAAAAATGAATTCAAGCCTAAAGAATAGGATTGTAGTTGCGTAGAATACACCGCTCATATATAAACTTCATCCCTAAAACTGCAAAAATGGCGGATTCTTTGGCAGGCTTCCTATTAGAAAATAAATATTTAAATACGTTAAATGATTGTTCTACTCAATAAAAAATAAATTTTTTTCATAACGGTGTAAATTCATGCCTCACAGATGTACAAAATGCGGTTCCGTATTTAGCGATGGTGATTCTGTTATACTGACAGGCTGTCCTGAATGCAAATGGAATAAGTTTCTTTATGTAAAAAATGAAGAAATGAATTCATCCGGAGAACTTGAACAAGATAATGACCTGATAGAGCATGAAATCGAAATCCTGATGAAAAAACAAGATGAAAACACCCAAGCAATGAACGATGTTTTAGAAAACATTGACAAAGCTTTGGATTCGGCAGATGTCAATAAAAAAGACTTGAATCCGGACAGAGTTGATTCAATTCGAATTTTAGACGCAGGATCTTATGAATTAAACCTCGGATCCATCTTGCAAAAAGAAGAAATTGTTGTCGGAATTAAAGAAGAAGGACAATATGCAATTGATTTGCCGATGATGCTTCAGAAATCCAACAAAACATCAAAAAATAAGAAAAAGAAATAATTTTGTCTTTTTTTACTTTTCTAATTTATTCTTTAATTTATTTTTCTAATTTATTCTTTTAATTTACTTTTTTAATTTACTTTTTAAATAAACACAATCACATTTTGCGTTCTATTTTTAAAAATAAAGTAAGGCATTGAAAACAAGTATTAAAACGGTTTTACTTCGGATTGTTTTTAACCGCGATCACGCCCATATGATCGGTGTGAAACGGCGCCAAATCGACTGTTTTCAAGATTTTGAAAGAGGCATCAGAATTTTTCTCTAATTTTTTAATTTCGTCGCCGAACACTTTTTTGGGATTTTTAACCACATCAACACTGCGTGCTTTGATAGATAAAATTAAATGACCGCCGTCTTTTAAGAAATAAGCGGCGTTTTTGCAGGCAATTTCGGATTGATTTGCTTGGGCAACATCTTGAAAAAGAACATCAACCGGTTCAACAATCGGGAAATAGAATTCCGGGCGGGATGCGTCTGAAAAAATCGGAATGATGTTTTGGCGCTTTTCTGAAAGCATGACCAAATCTCTCATCGGGCGCTCTGAAAATTCAACCGCGTAAACAACGCCGTTTTTTTCAGACAAAATGTCTGAAACATGACTAACGGTTGTTCCTGAAGCTGCCCCGAGGTAAAGAACGCGTGAATCCGAGTTCAGCGGAATCGCAATACGCTTTTGATAAAGCGCGCCAAGCTTGCTGCGCTTTGGATCCCAAGAACGGTATTCAACACCGTCGTCGTCTGAAATGATTTTTTCACCATAAACACATAATCCGGGAGAAGCATTTTTGGTGTAAAGCTGGAATTTTCCCTTCATGTTCCCTTCATAAACGCCGTCAGAATAGGGTTTCAAAAATGAAGACATCAATTCACCGCCTTTTGATCGTTTTGTTTGATTCGATTCACTTTTTTGATCAATTCGATTTCAATTTCAGGACGTTGTGTTTGAGAATAACAATCTGTCCGTGCAGCCAAACTGATTGAAGCTGAAAAAGCACGCGCGATTTTGCCTCTGACTCGAAGAGGTGCTGTGTTTAAAATCGGATGGCTGAAAATAATACCATGCTTCGGGGACGGTGCATTGGCACGCAGATGTTTTATCATTGCTTTTGCGGCACCCATGACTTGGATACTTCCCGACGGCATGGACGCTAAATTTTTAAGGCCGCCGGCCATGCTGAGAAGACGCGCTCCTAAAACAACGCCGGCAATTTGTGATAAATTCGGAGCCGTTTGGTTCATTTTGAGTGAAATAAAAGATTCGACGGCTGTTTTTCTCTTATAAAGAGCGGAAATGTCACCGGCAAATGCTTGAAGAAGAACAGAATCTTCTTTTGTCAGCGGTGCACCCATTTCCGAAGCTGAAACCTTCTCCGGCGTTTCGGACACAAACTGTACAAAAGCCTCCCCCGGCAAGTTTAATTCCGGATAATAAAAACCATACCATTCCGTTAACCGTTCTGTCAAATGATTAATGGTCTCATTCAAATCATCTAACGCTTCAACCGCCTGAATGATTTTTTTATCTTCCGTTAAAGACTCAGATAATTGTTTTCGAACCGCTCGAATGGAAAGTTCCCGAAGAAGGGAAACATATTCGGCATCGGAAGAAACAATATTTTTCAAAACAGCAAGCATTCGGTAATCCGGTTTTTCGGATTGGAAAACGGATTTTAAAGCAGCAATTGATCGCCCGTTTGAGGCGGCGGCTTTTGAATCTGCTGTAAAGGAAAGATATCGATCTAAAAAATCAGAGGATAAAGGGGATGATGAAGCAGATGATGAAACAGATGAGGAGGTAGATAAGGAGGCAGATGGCGAAACAGAAGTTACAAAAAAACCGGACTCTGCATCCCATGAAATTTCGGCAAACCAAGATGAAAATTGTGCTTTTGATTCTTGTTCAGACATGCTTTTTTGCTCCTGTATTATTGGCTTTTGTAATTAAAACATCGCTTCCTTGGGGCATTTTTTCAAGAAGAATCGATCGAATTTCTTCGGATTGTTTTTTATTTTCAGAAAAACCGTAAACTGCCGGACCAAATGAACTGACACCGGCACCATAAAGACCGCTTTTGAGCATGAGGGCTGCCGTTGCTTTGACACTTTCCGGCTGAATGTCAACTTCATATTTTTTAAATCCGACTTTTTGAAGGGCATTAACAGCATTTCCAAATCCTTCAATTTCATTTTCCACAAGAGATGGAATCATTTGCATTAATATAATGTGAGAAACTTTTTGGACATCAACAATGGGAATCGGGCAATGCTTTTGAAAAAAGTTTTTCTCGGCGTTTCCGCTGATTCCGCATGCTGGCGGAAGAGCAACGACAACGTCCCAATCTGGAAAATCCATCCGAAGCATTAAATCGGCCGGTGATGCATTACTTTTGGAAGACGGCAAAAAACCGCTTTTTGTCTCAGCCTTGTGACCGGCGTCCATAATAAACCCGCCCCTTTCAAAAGCCAAAACGCCAACGCCTGACGTTCCACCACGTCGTGTTAACTGAGCCAACTCTCGAACACTTTTGCCTAAAGAGTAAAGATCATTAACAGCAGTTGCAACAGACAAAGCAATTTGTGTGCCGGAGCCGAGACCAACATGCTGGCGGGCCGGCGATAAAAATTCAAGTTCAATGCCGGTGTTTTTTGGAAGAATACATTGAGCAACTTTTTGAACATAATCTGCAAAATCGGATTTGGTTTCCCGCGCAGAACCATCAGACCATTCGGTGACCGTAACAACATCCGACTTTTTAGCGCGCATCCAAACGCCGCCGTCAGAAAGAGCTAAACCGACACTTCCGTCGATTCGTCCAAAACTGCCGTTCATGTCAATCAAAGTCATGTGAATGCGAGAAGGCGTTTTTATTTCAAACATAATGTCACAAAGCCTCAATTGAAAACACTTCAATTGTCATTATTAAAATGAAACAAAAAGAACTCAAATAATTAAAACTATCCGTTCATTTTTAACCGGAGGATTAAAAAGGTAAAATTAAAGCGCCGCACTTGGAGCAGGTGCTTCCTTTCGTTTGAATTTTTTGTGTATTTGGTTTTTTAAATAATGCTTAATGTAGTAAACCCAAACATACCGCCTTAAAACCCAACGTGTGTTTTTACTGAATAAAAAGCGAAGCAGAGGGATATAGAAACGAATGATCCAAAATGAAACAGACACCTCGGATTCTAAATTGACCTTTTTTTCCATGAACGCCGGTGTGATGAAAACATTATTTTGAATGTGCGACGCAATTTCTTTGGAACGCTTGCGTTTGTAAGAAGAATGCGATTTTTTTGCAGTGCTGTCTAAATAAGCGTAGATGCCGGAAATAAAGGATTGAATCACACCATATGAAATGGCCGTATTGGCTGGATCGGAAAAACCGTAATCAAAATTGAAAGAGAGATTTTTGATGTTCATTCTTAAAAGAAGCGCTCCAATGAGACGTGAGCCGGAGACTGAAATTTTGGCAGCTGCCGTCAAAGAATCCAAAATAAATTGTTTGGGATTTGATAAATCCACATACATTTTAATTTCATCATAAGAGTCGGACAAATCCTCCAACTCGTGTTGAAAGCTCTTGTTTTCTTTTGGTTCTGTATCCCCAGAATCTGTTTTTTCATCAACCGGATCTGAATCTTCAGAAACAGATGCTTCATGTGTTATTTGTCCATCTGTCTCACTGACCGGAGCCGATGTCTCATCTGTCTCGCAGGCAGAAACCGGTGATTCATCTGTCTCGCCAATAGGAACTGATGATTCATCTGTCACACTGACCAAAGCCGATAATTCATCTGTCTCACTGACCGGAGCTGATGATTCATCCGTCTCACTGACCGGAGCCGATGCCTCATCTGTCTCACAGGTAGAAACCGGTGATTCGTTTGTTTCATCTGCCGGAGTTGAGATTTCATCCGTCCCTTCAGCCAAAATTGATGTTTCGTCTGTCTCCTCTGAAAAATAGGATCTTTCAATCACAATATCATAGACATCCCAATGTTTTTGAGACTGTATGGTTTTGATTTTGATTTCTTCGCCGGTTTTTGTGACATAGCAAGCATTCTTTTCAACAGTTTTTGATTCCGGTTCTTGAGAGGCAAGCATTTGTTTGACTTTGTCATCATCTTCAAAATCATCAACTTCAAAAGCATTGTATTTTAAAAACAAATAATTAATCAAGAGACGTACTTTTATTAGATAAACGCCATTTGAAAATTTGAATTTCGCATAAAAATTGATACGCGTCAATAAAAGAGCTGATGCTGATAGAATTAAAATTAAAAGAAAAATCAGACCAATTGCCCAAAGCAAATAGTATCCGATCTCCGCTAAAGTCGTTGGAAGTGCCATAAAAATCAATCAAAATGCTTTAAAAAGCATCCATAAACAAAAACGATCGTTCAATGATGTTTAATATTCAATGATCGTTCAATGATTTTGATGTTGTTCAATGATCATTCATCATTAACTTCAATGACTTTGGATTTCGATTTTTCTTTTTTTGTATTTTTGACTTTGTCAATAATTCCCGGGATCATGCTGATAAATTTAGCAATCTCGTCTTCTAATTGGGATTCTTTAAGTGTTAATATTTCGGTTTTGTTGTCATCAATGACAATGAAGGCAAGAGGTTCGATTTTTGCGCCTGCGCCCCCACCGCCACCGTATGGTGATTTTGAGCCGGTGGAATTGGATGTGCCGCTGTCTTCAAAACCGCCGCTTCCAAATCCGACAGAAATTTTTGTAATCGGAATCAGTGTTTTTTCGCCGACAACAATTGGTTCACCAACAACGGTTTTTGCACTGACAATGTTTTCAAGTTCTTTGGTCACTTCTGAAATGATATCTTGGATGGTCATATTTATCAATCCTTAATCCTTTATCCTTTTACTGTATAAGCTAAACCTATTTTAATTTATCAACTTGTGTATGATTCGCCGATGGATCAGATTTCTTATCGTATTTAGTCTGATTTCATGTTTTCTTCAAAAAAGAAAGATAAGTTTTCTTCGAGTTGCATCGGTGAAATATCAATAAATTCCGATCTTTCTTCTTCCGGAAAACTCCTAAAAATTGAATATTTGCCAAGTTTTTTGGCAGAACTTTTTTGAAAGCGCGCATCCATTAAGATGCGGACACCGTAATCATCGGGTGATCTGACGACACGCCCCATTGCCTGGCGAATGCGCCGGATGGTCGGATTGAGAATGGCAAACTCCCAGCCCTTTCCGATCCCAAAAACTTCATCATAAGCGGATTCTATCGCTTTGATGCGGTCGTTTAAAGCGGGATAGCCGACGCCGACAATAATGACGGCACGGGCGCGACCATCTCTGAAATCTACGCCTTCGCTGAGCGTTCCGAAAATATAACTGACCAAAACACTGCGTCCGCCGGATTCGCCTATTTTAAAAAACTCTTCACGAACAGTATTTGATGATATGCCGGCTTGGTCAAATAAAACTTGAATATTCAAATGCTTCAAAACATCTTGCTTAGACAAAAAGGAATGGTATTTTTCCGCCTCGGCAAAGCTTTGGAAATAAACAATTGTATTTCCGCTTACTGTACAAATCGATGAAAGGAGGGCGTCTTCAACAGCCTCGCGAACATTATCGTCGTTTCGGCGGCTTAAAAAAAGGGGTGGCACAGATACGGCAAATGTTCTGCGGTTTTCTGCCGGAAAAGACATCGGATAGGCGATTTCAAGACACGGCTTTTCAATGCCAAGGATTTCTTTTGACATGGAAAACGGGCGAAATGTCGCGGACATTAAAATCAGTCCGCCTAAGGTTGCAAAAAGCGGTGCTGTCACGTTTCGGGGGATGCACGCAAAAAGCTCAACCCTTCCGTAAATTTCGTTTGTTTCAATATCTCGGCGAATGTTTAATATGGGATAATAATTGGGATTTTCCGAGTTCATCAAATAAGAAAACAAAAAGCTTGCTGCTCTTCGAATATTGGATTTTCTCCGAGTCGGGTCTGTGCCGTTTTTGTAATGTTCGTGATATTCATATTCGATTTCATCCCCAATATCGGCAACGTTGAGCAGAATGCTTTGAATGGATTTGATGGTAAGCTTCTTTTTTTCCGACAGATTGTAATCCGCGATTTTTTGAAGAAAACGATGTTTTAATTTGTCAAATCGCTCATATGGATCACTAATTTGGATATCTTTCCAATGATGAGTGATTTGATTTCGCTCGCCAAATCCCAAGGCGGAATCATAAGATTCGCGAACGGATTTGAGGAAAAAAAGAAAAATTTGCTGAACTTCTTCCTTGAGGCGCTCTGTAAAACGAGCGCCGTGTTCTTCAATTTCATTAATCGCTTTGTCTAAAACGCGTTCTGAAAGCGTTGAAGACGAGTGAGAGCGCGCCGCATTTTCAATATTATGGGCTTCATCAAAAATGACAATAACGTCCTCCGGAAGTTTTTCAAGCCACCCGAGAAACGTCATGAAAATTTCTTCGCTTAAAACATGATGGTAATTGCAAATAATCAAATCCGCATGCCTGATCTCACGCTTCAGCAATTCGTAGGCGCACATGCCTTTGTCTTGAGCATAGTCGTAAATTTCTTCAGGGCTTCGAACATCATCATAAAGCCATTTTTTAAAAGACGCCCCGTCCGCCTGAAGGACTTCATAAAGATGCGGGCAAATACGCTCCCGCTTTCCTTTAAGTTTCGTTTCCATTTCTTTAATTTCTTGTTCGATGTCAACGCGAAGTTTATTGTAATCCTGATCTTTGGTCTTTTTGAATTGATCTGTCGCCTCAGCCAATTCTTTTTTAGCCTTTTGGTACAAACGCTCTTTTTCTAAAAGTTCATATGTATTTTCAGTGCGGGCGCGGCAAGTTTCATAATCCAGCTTGTCGGGGCAAACCGACTGCTTGCCTTTCATAACAGCAACTTTGATGTTGGTTTTCTTTTTAATATCCCGCGCTTCATGAATGAACTGAACCATTTGCTGATGAACATTGGTTACAATAACAACTTTTTTATTTTGCTGAGATGCAATATCAAGTGCAGGAGATAAAGCACTGAGCGTTTTTCCGGTACCGCAGGCCCCTTCAAAAAGCACAAATTCTCCTTTTTCAAGAGCCGTTGCTATCTGCTGCATTGCATCTTCTTGATTTGGATAGCAACTATTTTTTGTAAAATATTTCATGAAACCGGAAATCGGCTGCTTTGATTCCATAATAATGCCGTTTTGAAATGAATTGAAATAAAAATACAACTGTTTCATTTTATATATAGCGGACTGTATTTGAGACCGTATTTGAAATCGTATTTGAAACCGTGTTTGAAACTATATTTGAAAAACAATTTGAAACCGTGTTTGAAACTGATTTGAAAAACGATTTGTTGCAAATGATCATTTTTTTAATACCTTTTGTGTTTTTTTCATAATAATTTGCTTGCTGCCGTTTTGGTCAAGGCGGAACACAATGATTTCAACATCCGTATTGGTAGAAAAACCATAGTTGTTGGATGTGGCGGTTTCGCTACCAACGGATGTCAAAACACTGGAATGTGTTGTATTATAGCTGTCGTTTCCCGTTAAAATTAAGATTTCTCCCGAAGACCAATATCCATCTATTAAAGTCCCTGCATTGTTTTTTTGATATTGGCTGTTTTTTTTATCCGCTCCCAGATGTTCATAAGAAACACAAACATCTCCAAAAATCATCTCGCCGCCGGATCCTGGAAAACCCTTGTATGAATTTCCTTTTCCGGTCAATTGAACAGAAACAGATTCCAATAAAAGAGGCGGACCGCCGGCATGTCTTAAAACAAGAACATTGTCTTGGAAACGAGTGGAATCCGCATATCTGCTGCCGCCCGAAAAACTCTCAACGCGTATAACAGGAGATGAGGGATCGGAAATGCCAAATTCAAACATAGGAGAGAGATAAAAAAATAAAAGCCCTGAAACCAAAACAATTAAAGCTAAAATCAAAAGAACGGAAGTGAGTGAGCTGATGCCTTTGTTGGATTTTAGAAATGGAACAATCATGTGAAAACAATTAAAAATTAAAGATAAATTAAATGTTTTCATTTTTTTAAAAACGATGTTTTTAAATATCTCCTGTTGATTTTTCTCATATATCAATTTGATAGATATTGCTATACGGTTGATTCGTTCTGATTTTGAGAATAAGAATATAGAAATTGATACAACTCATGTTTTGATTATAGGATTTATTATCAAAAAATATCAAAAATTGAACAAAATTTGTGTTGTTATTGCGACTGTTTTTAAATATATTATGGTTACTTCTTCACATTTTCGTTCTGATAAATACCGTTATACAATTGATCCACATCGGTTCCAAGTCTGAAAAAGAGCAACTGCATAATTCGCGCATCTTTTTTCAAATCAAAACCTGCCGGATTATGAACAATCATTAAACATTCGCTGCGTCCGCTGTAGCCGGCGTCCCAGACAGCTGTTCCGAGAACAACGCCGCTTCGAATCAAGCTGGAACGATGCAATGCAATGGCTCCGATGTCTTTTGGGATATGAACGGTTTCGTTTAAAACAACACAATAAATTCCGGGATTCAGATGAACCCAGCCGCTTTCTGAAAAAGGCAGCAATTTTTTTTCTGATGTTTTGCGGCCGCTGTTATCAAAATCAGCAGCACCGGCTCCAAAAAGAGCATAAATCTCGGAAACTGTCATTTCAAAACCGTTGGGCTGTGTTTGTGTCTTCAAATCAATATAATTTTCAACAAGCGGCGGATTTTGAAGAATCAGTTCTCGAATTTCGGTGTCGGATAAGAAAGACATTTTTGATCCCTTTTTGATTTTTTAATCTCTTAATTGCTTTTTTAATCTAATCTTTTTCATTTTTTATCAAATGCGTTCAAACATTTTTTCAAGTTCTTTGCGCGAAAATACCAATATTGTCGGACGCCCGTGAGGACAAGAATAAGGATTTTCCGTACACTTTAATTGCCGGATGAGTTCTTCAATTTGAGCGTGATTGCAGCAGGCACCGGCTTTAATCGCTGCACGACAGGCGGTTCTTTTGGCAATCGTTTCTCTTGCCCCGGACTCATCTTTGATTTTGCCAAAAGACAATAAATCGGCGATAAATTCATGGATGGTTGAAACGTCTTCCATTTTTCCAAAAACAATCGGAACAAAACTGATGGCATAAGAATAGTCTCCGAATTCGGAAATTCCAAAACCGGCTTCTTCCAGATAGGGAATGTACTCATCCATGAGAACTTTTTCTTTCGGAGAAAGCGTTACCACAGCCGGAGAAATCAATTCTTGAACAGAAACATTTTCTTTCTTTTTCAAAAGGTCATAAAAAATGCGTTCATGGGCAGCGTGTTGATCAATGATTAAAAGACCACTGTCTTTTTCCACTAAAATATAAAGATTTGAAATTTGACCAACAACACGAATGTCGTCAAGCAAACTGATTTCAGAAGGGCGGGCGTTTTTTTCAGGAGATTTTTGAGAAGCTGAAAGCAATCTTTCTGTTTCCTTTAGTCTCTTTTCCGTATCTTTCGGCGGCGCCGTATAGCCGGATTTTGAACCGGAAGATGCGCCCGTTTTAAAATCAGAATAAGCGGAAGATTCTTCCTGAGCCAAAACGGCTGCACTTCCTGTTTTTTGCTGCATAAAATCAATGCCTTTTTCGGATTTTGATTTTATGACATCGGAATCCCCTTTTGGTTTTGACTGCATATCAACATCTTTTTTGGATTCTGATGGCGTGCCGGCATCCTTTTTGGATTCATCTGCATTGCCGATTTTGCCTTTTTGGCCAAAATCTGAAAAGGGCCTGTCAATAACTTTTTTAACATCAGTGGATGTGACTTGGAAAGCCAATTCATTCAAACGAAGTGTGGTTTCGATGACTTCTGTAATAATTCGGATCAGTGTTTTTTCATCTCTGAAACGCACTTCGATTTTTCGAGGATGAACATTGACATCCACTTCTTTGGGGTCTATTGTGAGATGAAGAACAGCTGCCGGATATCGATTGTTTGGGATTTTTGTATAATAGCCAAGGCGTACTGCTTTAATCAATTCTTTTGAGGTGACAGGACGATGATTGACAATGAAAAATAAATGATCGGGGGTTGTTTTCGTAAAAGAGGGCTTTGAAATAAAACCTTCGATTTGAACGCCGGTGTCTGCAAGAATTTTTTGAATTTCATCGCAGGCTTTTGTATCAGATTTGGATGCATATGTCGGAATCGGCATCAATTGGCGGGCAGCGTCGTGACCTAAAATATCAACAACAGAATTGAACAAATCTGAAGAAGGGCTTGAAAGAATGGTTTTTCCGTTGTTAATTAATGTAAATGATATGTGAGGATCAGCTAAGATTAAATCGCTGACAATTGCTGCAATGTGTGATAATTCTGTGGCGTCACCTTTTAAAAATTTCAAACGTGCAGGTGTGTTGTAGAATAAATCAAAAACTGTAACCGTTGTCCCATCCGGCGCCCCGATGTCTGAAATGGTTTGTTTGCCGTCTTCCAAATATAATCGTGTTCCGCCGGCATCTTCTTTTCTTTTTGTAATGATTTCAAACCGAGAAACCGAACTGATGGCTGCAAGAGCTTCTCCTCGAAAACCCATTGTTGAGATCCTTTCTAAATCAGAAAGGGAAGTGATTTTGCTTGTCGCATGCTTAACAGGCGATAAAACTAAATTTTCTCGTGACATGCCGACGCCGTCATCACGAACAGAAATAGATTTTTTCCCACTGTCTTTTAATTCGATTCGGATATTGGCAGCGCCGGCATCCAGCGCATTATCAACCAATTCTTTGACGATGGAGGCGGGGCGTTCGACCACTTCACCTGCCGCTATTTTATTAATTGTATCTTTATCAAGAACTCGAATGGATTTGTTTACACTCATATTCAACTGACCCTATCCTTTGTTAAAATTTCTATTATTGATGTTGGTTTTGTTGCATTTATATCTTTACTTTGGGACCGTTTAACAAAGACAAAAAGTATGACTTGGATAAAAATTCATGAATGGAAGACAAAATGATTTTTCCTTTTTCTGTGCCTTTTTCTTTTTGAATTGCCAGATGAATCGGGTGTCCTTTGTCATCAGATTCCATAATGGTGCAGCTTTCATCCGTATTTTGGAACCAGCCGTCACAAAAAAAAGATTCCTGATCCAAAAGATGCGTCTTTTTTCTCAAAACTGTGTTTTTTGGAACAAATGTTATTGGAAGATTCAGCCATGAAAATGATGCCGGCTCATTTACTTTTGGAGAAAAGACCAAAAGGTTGCCGCCGTTTTCAACAAATTGAATGAGTTTGCCGGTGATTTTTTCTTTTGTAAAAGATGTGGCAGCGGTTGTATATGCCTCTGACATAAATCCGGCCGGAATGAGAATTAGCTTTGTCGGCGGCAAATAAGAGGAGAGAAGAGCGTCCGGCAATGCTGAGGAAGAAGACATGCCGTATTCTTGAAATAAACGATCCCATAAAAGGGATTGGTTCCATAAAACGAGAATATCTGACATAAATATCATCAAATAAATGAATGACATAAATAAAGACAACAATTCAAAAATACCTTTCTGCGAAATAAATTTAAAGGTAGAAAAAGAATAAGGGTTTATGCCAAACGTTCCGTCAACGCCTGAAATGAGATTAAAGCGCGTCCGAATGATGGCGGATTATCAATTTGGAAGGGGCTGCGGTGCGGCTCTCTTTGATGATCAGTCAACGTTTTTGCTTTCAAAAACAAAACGTATTCGACAAGTACTGTCTGATGGAAAAAGGATTGCAACTGTGCGCGCCAAAGATGGTTTTTTTACGCTGAGCATGGAAGGAGCTGCCCGACTGCATCAGCATTTAAAAGCACCGGCAATGCGTGTTGTTGTGGAAGATCAGGCGGCTTTGTTTGTCGCAAAAGGAAAAACCGCTTTTTCAAAACATGTCATTTCGATTGATCCTGAAATCCGAGCCAAAGAAGAAGTGCTGATTACAGACAAAAATGATCGGCTGCTTGCAACAGGCCAGCTTGTTTTGTCGCCGCAGGAAATTTTATACAGCCAAACCGGACCAGCGGTTGTTGTTCGAAGCGGTATTGAAAAAGATGGTGAAAACGATGATGGAGACGATAGCGGAAAAAATAATGAGTTAGATGATAAATAATTCATTTGATTTTAAAAATATTAGATAAATAAAATTCAATAAGTAGACATAGATAGAACTGATCCAAAACTAATCCGAAAAAGACAACAAAATATAAATCTGTCTTTTATTATCTTTTATTATCTTTTATTATATCCATAACGAATTTTGGGGCTGACGTTATTTCTGAAAAATTACTGACAACATTTATCATTCCTGATAATGCTGCCATTGAAAAAGATGCCATTTTCACAAAATCCAGCATGATCATTGGGCATCATGCAAACATTGAGCTCAAGCTTCATGTCGGCTTTTTGATGATCGGCGAAGGTGCCATCATGGGTGAAGATGTCGTATCTGACGGCGACATCCGCGCAGATATGTGGTGCAGATTTGAAAAGACTGTGAAAGGTGGTGGTGACGCTTATTTGGGCGAATTTACCGTCATCAACGGCAAAATCACTGTTGAGGGTGATTTGGATGTCGGCAAAAATGTAAAACTCAACGGCGGCTTTTTATCAAAAGGCTGGATCGTGGTGAGAAATTCACTGCCGCTTATGGTTTTTATTTACATTTATATTCGAGAGCTAATCGGCATCGGCAAAACAAATGAAGAAATTGACAAGGCTTTAAATGATCTGTTTCAAGACGATGAAATTGACATCGAAAAATTAAAAGAAGCCAATATTTCCGACATTTTAAATCACGGCGGATTTTTCATTGTTCCTGTCGGCTCTAAATTTTCTAAAGACGCGATAAACACTCCCGAAAATGCTGTTGTCGGAAAAAACTGCAGAATTGAGGGAAACCTTTACTGTTCTCGCTTTGAAGGCGGCCCATATATGACTTATACCGGATTTTTAAAATCCAAAGGCGATATTTGGCTGGCTGAAGGCACAAAATTCAACGGAACCATTCATGCCCCCGGCAAATTAATTGTCGGGAGAAATGTTAACATTGTCGGCAATATTTCAGCAAAGGCTGTTGTTATTCATGAAACGTCCCGTGTTGTCGGCAAAATTTCCTGCGGAAACATTCGTGTTGCTATCGGTGACGATTTTGACTTGAAAGATCACGATAATAAAGAAAAGATTTTTTCAAAATCGAATTCGTTTGACAGATTAAGTGAAATTTATGTTGTGAAAGAATTTGCAAATGTTTTAAAAATTGAAGAAACAGAAGACGAAGACGAATCAAAAACTGAACAAACAAAAACAACTGAAAATGATGTTGAAGAAACAGTAAATGCTGAATCGCCTGAATCCAAAAAGACAAAAGAAAATGAAGAAGATTCAAACGGAGCTTCAGAAGACGTTCAAAAAGACGCTCCAAAAAGCAGACGCCAGCAAAGGCGCGCGACCAAATCAAAAAAATCAAAAGAAGATATTGCCATTGTAAATGTTTTTACAGGTGAAAACATTGAAAAACCGGAAGAGAGAGAAGAGGTTTCCGGTTCCAAATAAAATCAAAAAAACGAATCCTAATTTCCGGTTCCAAATAAAATCAAAAAACGACTCCTGTATTCAATAGAGAAGTACATAAGTCTCCAAAAAATATATGGATGATTCTCTTTTGCAATTTTTTCCAAACGGAAAAGATAACCATGCACCGGATAACCTTGGGATAAAATAACAGCTGTTTGCATTATTAATAACAGATTAAAAAAAGTGTTTAAATCCCTGCGGCATCTATTGAAATCATAAAATGTGACTGAAAAATTTCAGTCACATAAAAAATAAAAGAAGAAGAGAAGACTCTTCTTCATCGTTTTTTTAGTTGTCAAGCTCCTTGTCGCCTCTTATTCTCCTGTATGCAAACAAGATGACGGCAATGAGGAATAACAAAATAATCCAGAACCATTCTACTTTTAGAAGCGTATCAACCGGAGTATCAGGAGGTGTATCATCTATTCTGCTGCCGTTACTTTCGGGCGGCATGGGTTCTTCTTGTGTGTCTTCCTGGACTGGAACAATGGTTGCGTTACCGAAACCTGAACCGGATGTTCTCACTGCAATATAAACACTCAAGATGTCGCCATCGTTCATTTGCACCGGAAGAGCCGGTGATGTTGACTGTATTCTGTAGCCTGACGGGACCGGAATATTGGCTTCATAAACCATAATTGCCCCGACACTAATGTTTGTATCAAGGGTCGGGTCATGGGTATTGTTGATGTAATATTGCACATGTATGGTAATTGTTCCGCCGGGAGCCATGATCAGATCAACACCTGTCATGTTGCTTGTCACATTGAAGGGTGCAGGGATTGTATCCTCAATGTATCCTGCCAAGACAACGCTCACAAAGGTTATACATTAGAAAAACAATTGATATATTGAATTCATTATTTATTGCAAATATGATTAAAAAGTAGGAAAACTTAAAAACCAAAAAAAGACACAAAAAAACAAGAGTTTTATCATTATTTCAAAGGTTGTGAATGGAAAAAAAAGTGAAGAAGGAAAGTTATATCAAAAAATAATTTAAAACATATAATTATTATATATTTGATTAACTTCGATAAAATTGGATTTATTATAAATTTTGGGTGTATAAAATTTTAAAAATCGCAGATATGATAATATTTCTTAGAATTTCCCTGTTTCTGCTTTTTTTCCTTCTTTGATGCTTTTTGCCATTTCTTCATCGCCTTCAATAACAAAAGTACCGACGTAAGTGCATTTTTTACAGTGATAAATACCACCCATGATGCCGCCGGATTCAATATACATATCCGCACTGCCACATTGAGGACAAATGGATTTCATATCTAAAACCTCCATCAAACTTTTAAGAAAAATGTTAGAAATTTTATCATTCTTTTGATGCATTTTAAAATATTTAAACCGTCTTAAATCACTTTAAAATATATTTAAATCGCTTTTTAATTTAATTTCACACGAAGGTAAAAATAAGAATAAAGTATTCGTAATCGACAATATTTTGTGATAATATGACGGATCAATCTACCCCCGCAATGCGCCAGTATTATGAGGCCAAAGAAGAGTGTCCTGACGCTCTCGTTTTTTTCAGAATGGGGGACTTTTATGAGTCTTTTGGTGAGGATGCCAAATTGATTGCAAAAGAATTAGAAATTACACTGACAACCCGAGGCAAATCCAAAGATGGAAAGGATATGCCGCTTGCGGGGATTCCGTACCATGCCATTGATACATATCTGCCGCGTCTGATTAAAAAGGGATATAAAGTTGCCATTTGTGAGCAATTGGAAAACCCCAAAAATGCAAAAGGCGTTGTTAAAAGAGGGGTTGTTCGTGTTGTAACACCGGGAACGGCAATTGATTCATCGATTATTACGGATGCTTCCAACAATTATTTGATGGCATTGGCAAGCTCTTATAATCATGAAAACGAATCTTTTTCTAAAATTAAAAGAGCAAAAAATGCCGAAGAAGGAAATGAAACATTTGGCATTGCTTTTTTAGATATTTCAACCGGCGAATTTTTAGCAACACAATTTGAAGACGCGCCCCCTTATGAAAAAGTCGTCAGTGAAATTGCCAGATTCCGCCCAAGCGAATGTATTATTCAATCAGACTTAACTCAAAACGAGATGCTGATGAATCGGCTGACGGAAAACAGAGTGAAAACAGAAGCTTTTGAAACCGGAAAAAATGTTTCTGCAGATGTTAAAAAATATGAAAGCGGTTTAATAAAACAATTCAAAACCGCCACATTAGAAGGGCTTGGCTTAAATGAAAAAGATTATGCGATTTTAGCCTGCGGAAAAACATTAGAGTATGCTTTAAAAACGCAAATGAGAGCGTTGGATCAAATCCGTTCGGTTCAGTTTTATTCAATGTCAAAGCATTTGATATTGGACTCTATGACACTCAAAAATTTGGAAATTATCAAAAATGTCAAAGACGATGGGAAAAATTATTCACTCATTTATGTTTTGGATCAAACAAAAACACCGATGGGAATGCGCCTGATTCGAAATTGGCTGCTTCGCCCGCTGGTTTATCCAAATGATATTAATCGGCGTTTAAATGCCGTTTCTGCACTCAAAGAAGACAATTTGCTTCGCTATGATTTAAGACGGCACCTTTCTGAAATTTCAGATTTAGAAAGACTGATCAGCCGTATGATTTATGGAAACTCTAATGCCAGAGATCTCATTTCAATGCGCAATTCTCTGGCAGAATTGCCGCAGCTGGTTAGTGTTTTAGCAGAATTGTGCGAAAATTCAAACTTGAATCCAAATGCAAATTCAAACCAAAATTCAAATCCAAATGCAAATTCAAACCTAAATGCAAACCAAAATGCAAACCAAAATTCAAATCAAAATTCAAATGCAAAATCGTTACTTTTAAACATTTGCGAAGAACTTTCGGATTGTGAATTCGCCGGCGAATTGACAGAATTGATTTCAAAAGCAATTGTCGATGACCCGCCGATTACCGTTCGAGAAGGTAAAATGATTCAATCGGGATATCGAGACGATTTGGATAAACTCCGAAACGCTTCCGGAGACAGCAAAGATTGGATGGCAAATTTTCAAACACAAGAGCGTGAAAAAACGGGTATCAAAAATTTAAAAGTCAGTTACAATAAAGTTTTCGGATACTTCATTGAAATCACAAACGCGAACAAAAACATGGTTCCCGATAACTACATCCGAAAACAAACAATCGCAAATGGAGAGCGCTATTACACACCGGAATTAAAAGAGCGCGAGAATTTAATTTTAACAGCAGATGACGAATCTGTGGCATTAGAATATGAAATATTCAAAGATGTGACAAATTGTGCCATTGCCTATGCCAAAGAAATTCAAAAAGCAGCTCAATTAATCGCTCAAATCGATGTTTTATGCAGTTTTGCAGAAGTTGCGGGAGAAAACAATTATATCTGCCCTCTTGTGGATGACAGTTTAGACATTCTGATCCGTGACGGGCGCCACCCTGTTGTTGAAAAAGCAACAAATGAAGCATTTATTCCAAATGATACGGAAATGGATGCTGAAGAAAATCAATTTTTCCTAATCACCGGACCCAACATGGCCGGCAAATCCACATATATGCGTCAGATTGCAATGATTGTCATTATGGCACAGGCCGGAAGCTTCGTGCCGGCCGCATATGCAAAAATCGGATCAGTGGATAGAATATTTACAAGAATTGGCGCTCACGATGATTTGTCCGGCGGAAAAAGCACATTCATGGTTGAAATGGTGGAGCTTGCCAACATTTTAAACAACTCGGGAGAAAGAAACTTAATCCTTTTAGATGAAATCGGACGCGGAACCAGTACTTATGATGGTTACAGCATTGCAAAAGCTGCTGTTGAATATATTCACAATAAAGATAAAAGGGGTGTTCGGGCGCTTTTTGCAACACATTATCACCAATTAACAATCCTTGAAAACAAATTAAAGCGCCTTAAAAATTATCATATTGCGGTTCGTGAAACCGGAAACGATTTGGTTTTTTTAAGAAAAATCGTTCCGGGCGCTACCGATAAAAGTTACGGGATACATGTCGCAAAATTAGCCGGCGTTCCTGAAAAAGTGAATGACAGAGCCGCTGAAATCTTAAAAGAAATTGAGAATGAAAGTTTCACGGAAGAAGATGAAAAAGGCGGTAAAAAAAGAACATCGGCCCGTTATACGCAATTGCTGCTGTTTGATCCTGACGGGTCCGGCGAAGAACGTGTTGTTGAAAAATATATTGAAAATCCGATCATTGTTGAATTGAAATCGGAATTCAAAGACTTGGATGTCAATCAAATGACGCCGCTTCAAGCACTTTTGAAGCTGGAAGAAATCAAACAAAAATTACTTGAAAATTAAAAACGAGAACAATAAAAAGAATTGTGGCATCAGTTATAGAGTTTTCTTCATCCTTTGCTCAAGATGGGGTAACTTTCATCATACGCCACGATTTTGTTTATGACTTTGTCTTATTTATGTCTTATTTATGTCTTATTTATCTTATTTATGAATTGTAAATGAAACAAAAACATTTGGAGACATTGAAATTGGTGTTGATTTTAAAAGCCGTTGAAAACATCCCTTTGATTCAAAAGGGGGACAATTTAGCGGAATTGATTTGTGCAAATACAAAAATTTCGGATAAAGATATTATTGTCATTGCATCCACGGTTGTTTCAAAAATGATCGGTTTGGCATTTTATGAAAAAGAAATCATTCCAACGCCTGAAGCGGAAGATATCGCCAAATTAAACGGAAAAAATCCTCAGTTTGTCCAAGCGGTTTTGGACGAAAGCATTGAAGTTTTAACCAAAACCCCGTTTCTACTTGTTCGAAACAAAAACGGACATATATGCATCAATGCCGGAATTGACGGGTCAAACGTCGGCGGCGGAAAACTCCTTAGGTTGCCGCAAAACCCCGATAAATATGCTGCTGAAATCGGCCAAAACATTGAAGAAAAAACCGGTAAAAAAATCAGTGTCATTATTACAGATACAAATGGCCGTGCCTTTAAAAACGGGCAAACGAATGTTGCTATTGGTCTTTACAACATCAACCCGATTAAAAAATGGATCGGTGAAAAAGATCTCTACGGAAAAGTTTTGGAAATTTCCGAAGAGGCTGTTGTTGATGAAATTGCCGGCGCCGCCAATTTGATAATGGGGGAAGGCGATCACGGATATCCCGTTGTTGTTGTCAGCGGCTTAGATCTTTATACAGCTGAACAAACGGGCATCAAAGAAATGTATCGAGATAAAAAAACAGATGTGATTGTTCAATCACTTTTGAATTCAAAAGAAAAAAACAATGATGCATGAAGGGAAAACTCTGCTTCTTAAAATTTTTTTTTAATAAGAGCAAAAACTTTCATATTTTAGAGTATGAATTTTCACTTCCTTAACAGGAAATATAGTTTGAGTCATGATAAGAACAACGAAGCAATTTGATGTTCCAATCATGACTGCAACTGAAAAAATATTCAATCATGACTGCAACTGAAAAAAATATTCAATTCATTCGTTTCTTATTTTTTCAAATCATCAAAAACCGCATACAACATGCTTAATGTTCCAATACCGAGTGGCTCTTGAACAATCTTGATGTTGTATTTGTTTTGAAGCTCTTTTGAAAGACAACACGGGATTCCGGGTGTTGATAATAAAGAGCCTTGTCTCAAACAGTTTTCCGGAACTGTATCCGGACACGGTGTGGCTTCAAAAATTTTGAAAAATACTTTTTTATCGGACGGATGATACGTCAAAACCGGATATTTTGAAACAATTTCTTCAATGCGTTTTGTGTCCACATCATAAACATGAACTTTTTTGCCGGCTTTTAAAAATGTTTCGAGTGCAGGTGTTCCGACTTTACCAAGACCAATGAGCAAAATATCATTTTCTTCCGGATAATCTTTGGCATGGCACAATATTTCGGCATAAATGCGACCGGTACTGATTTGATTGTGAGCAATTTTGCCGTTTTTCAGATTGTGGGCGACATAAGCCAAATCGTCTGCCATTAAAATGATATCTGCACCGTTTTTGACGGCTTCGTAATAGCCGGCAACATCTGTGTTTTTTGTAATAAAACCATCCATTCCGAATTGTTGAACTGTAAAAAGCAAAGATTCCGAAAAGCGACCAATAATGCCGCCGCCGGCTGTAATCGGAATGATCGCAATCTTTTCATTCTTTTTTTCCGTGCCGTAAATGAGACGGCACAATTCATCCAGTGACAAACCGGTTAATTTCGAAATCAAACGGTCGTTTTCAACCAAACAGTTTCTCATATTCGCCAAATCTTCAGGCGTTAAAAGAGCCATAATTACATCCCCTTTTATTATTGATCATATTGATCATTGTTGTTTTTTATAATTTATGATCGTCGTGATCATAATCGTTTTTTATAATTTATGGTCGCAGCGATCATAATCGTTTTTGATGATTTGTGATCGTATTGATCATAATCGTTTTTGATGATTTGTGATCATAGTGATCATAATCGTTTTTTATAATTTATGATCATAGCGACCATAATCTTTTTTTATAATTTGTAATCGTAGTGATCATTGTCGTTTCTTATAATTCAAAATGATGGATTCCGCTGTTTTCTTTTTATATTCAGCTTCCTGTTGTGTTTTTGCATAACTGATAACCGTGTAAGCGCAATAATTATCATCTCCTGTGCACTCAAAAATTTCAATACCGGATTCAAGGTTTGTTTGAATCGGGTAAAAATTGCTGCCGGCAGAAATCAGGTGTTCGCCACCTGAAATGAGTCTGTCATCCTTTAAAAGAAAATGTTCGAAAATACAATAAGAATCAATATATTTTGGATTGGTCACTTTGTGAAGGGAAGCTGTCGGTTCAAATGCCGGATGAAAGGACTCGACCAGCAAAAGAAGCAAGTTGACGCCGCACGAAAAATAAACACAAATGGGTGTTTGGCTTGGAAAACGTGCATCGATTTCAAGGACTTTCCAGCCTTTTTGGCTTGCAACAGCTTCAACATCCATCAATCCTTTCAGCGATAAACCCTTTGCCAAACGATAAGCAATGTCTCGATAACTTTCATCATATTGGAGCGGGGTGACTTTGAAACAATCATAAACGTCGTCAATGTGAATGTGCGTCTCTTTAACAACAGCGTATTCTCTGCCGTTTCCGACAATTTCAAGAGAAACAACCGGACCCGTTAGATATTCTTCAATCAGGTAATCACTTGGAACGGTTTTTAATTCGGCGTCCGTTTCAATGATTTGAGCACCGATGCTGCCGCTTTCTGACGGCGGTTTGACAAAATATGGCGGCTCAATTGGATGATCATCGGGCGTCGGGACATTAATTTTTCGGAAATAATTTTTAGATATTGTTTTGTTGCAGCTGACACGATAAGCATCGAAATCAAAAAGAAGCGTACACTGAATTTCTTTTTGGACCGATTCCAAAAAAGCGATTGTTTCTTCGTTTTCATTGGTTGGAATCATATAATCGACTTTTTTTGAAAGCGTAATAAAACGATCTTTTTCTTTTGTGACATCAAAACAATGAAAGTCGTCACAAATGTTTTTCACAAGAGCGTTGGAATTTTTATCAATCAAAATAACATGCATTCCGGCTTTTTTGGCAAGGTATGCCGCTTCTGAGCCTTGAAGTTTTCCGCCGATTAAACAAATACGCTTTCCGGCATAATCGTTTGGAAAATCTGAATCAATTGAATGATTGACTAAATCTGAATCAATTGCATGATTGATTGAAGATGCCTTTTTTTCGTCTGTCATAATTATTCCTTTCACTCCCTTTTAATGAACCGATTGATTGCGTTTTAAATGCATTTCAAACTCTTTTTCTTTTTGGCTTTCGAGCTGTATCCCGTTTCTTTCTGCTGATAAAAGCAGATCATTAAACATCAATCGTATGATAAGATCCTAAGTTTTTGAAGAAACTCGTTTTTCTTTTAATCATCGTAAGCGCATCGGAAACATCGGAAATATTCTCGTATCCCGAAATTTCAACGAAGAACGCATATTCCCCATGCCTGTTTTTTGTCGGACGCGATAGGATCTTCGTCATATTCAGATCCCATATGGCAAAGATGTCCAAGATCTTGTAAAGCTCCCCCGGTTTATCCTCTGTTGAGAATACGATGGATGTGCTGCATCCGGTCTTTGGCAACGATGTATCGGCTTTCGTCAGCAAAATGAACTGGGTTGTATTGTTCTTGTTGTTTTGGATATTTTCATGGATGATCTTAAGACCATAGACTTCGGCAGAATTCTTTGAGCCGATCGCCGCAATGATCTCTTCACTTCCCGGTTCGCAGCCGGCGGTGATCCTTGCTGCCTCCGCTGTTGAATTGACAATTTCAACAACCGCGCCCGGATAGGATTTGTTTAAAAATTTTCGGCATTGTGCCAACGCCTGAGGGTGTGACAAGATCTTTGTGATCTTGCTGCCGGCATTCTTTTCGTTGATCATCAGATTTTGCTCAATCGGCATCGTCAGTTGTTTCAAAATAAAAAGCTTGGAATCAAAAATCAGCGTGTCAATTGTTGTGTTCACTGCTCCTTCGATCGAATTTTCGATCGGTACGACGCCGTAGTCAGCTCCCTTGCTCTCAACAGCTTCAAAAACGTCTTCGATTGTGGCAAGCGGAGAAAGCGAAAAATCTGATTGGATGTCATCCATTGATTTTGCAAAACGGTTTGCTGCTTGCTCTGTAAAGGTCCCTTCGGGTCCAAGGTAAACGATTTTCATTATTCGTCACTCTTCATTATTCGTCACTCTTCATTATTTGTCACTCTTCATTATTTGTCACTCTTCATTATTTGTCACTCTTCATTATTTGTCACTCTTCATTATTTGTCACTCTTCATTATTTGTCACTCTTCATTATTCGTCACTCTTCATTATTCGTCACTCTTCATTATTCGTTACTCTTCATTATTCGTTACTCTTCATCACTTCGCTTTTTCAACCGCATCTGAGAATTAGTTCATTGATTGCGTTTTAAATATGCCTCAAATTCCTTTTGGCTTCCGGGCTGAAGTCCCATTTCTTTCAATCTTTCAACAACACTTTTTGCATCTCTTTTGCGTTCTTCAAGCGAAACATCGCGGTCAAAATTAACAACGCCTTCGAGTTTTGAACCGGAAGAAATAATTGATGTGACAACGTTTGCGCCGGCGTTAATGCGCAAAACCATGCCGTCAATGCCGGCAACATCTAAAGACGCCGGAATAAAGCGATCCGGAAATACGAATCGGAGGACTGAAATTATTTTTAGCTCCATCAAATCGGGCGCTTGAATTGTTTCTGCAAGCGGTGTTCCGGGCTGCGGTTCAAATGTCATGACACGCACTTGATCCGGATTATTTTTTTGCATACCTCTTATTGAAACAATTGCAGATTCAATATCATCCGCAGTGACCGAATTGATTTCTTCGCCGCCCGAAATTTTCATTTTTGAAAAACCGGTAAGTAACCCGTCTTCGATGCACATACCAATGTCTTTAGCTGTATTTCTGGCATGAATGCGTCCTTCAAAAGATTGACCGGCGCGCAATTTTTCATAAAGCTCTTTTTGATAGGTTTCTTGATAAAGCGCAAAAAAGTCGGCGCCTTCCTTTTTTAACGCTTTGATAAAATCATCATCGACAACACCTGGAGAGACCATGACGGGTAGTCCGGTCACTTCTTTTGTAATGCGGACAAATTCCAAAAGATTTTCGGGATGATTGTGAAAATGCGGGTCTTCGCCCATTGTCAAATCAATCATGTGAACACCTTCATCCTTGAGCTGAGCGCACATGATGCGCAGCTCTTCCGGAGTTAAACGATAGCGATCGATTTTATTGGCAGCGTTGTAATAACAAAATGTGCATTTGTTTTTACAGTATGTGGAAAAATAAACAAAGCTGTACATGTAAATATCTTTTGAAAAAAAATGTTCGCGGACTTTGGAAGCGGCGAAATACATTTTTTGCAGGCTTTCTTTGTCATTAATAGAAAGCATTTCCCGAATTATTTCATCGGTGATCGGTTTTTTTTGAATGATGTCCTCAATAAACGTGTTTAATTCAGTATCATTCATTTTTGAAAAGAAATTCTTCATATGTTTCCCCCAATGCAAAACATATCATTTGATTCAACTCGTTTTTATAAGTTTGTATAAATGCCGTTATAGTAATATTCAGAGCGGCTTCCTCTTTTAATGTTTTTAAATTTGTGCCGGGCTTTAAGCAAACGCTCTAATCCAAATCCGGCGCCCATCCACGGCTTGTTAACGCCCCAATCCATATCCATTGGAATCGGACCGATAACTGCCGAAGAGAGCTCCATGTCGCCATGCATCACATCAACGGTTGCGCCATAAACCATACATTCGTCCCCTTCGATTGTATAATCAATGCCTAAGAAAGTTAAGAATTCGTCGAGTAACGAAATCAAATTTTCTCGGTTGACGCCTTGTCCCATGTGACAGAAATTCACCATTGTAAATTCTTCCAAATGGCTGCTGCCATCTGATTCTTTACGATAGCACGGACCGATTTCAAATATTTTAATCGGGTCCGGCAAAATTTTGTCAAAGCGATGCAAATAATTGTAAAGAACCGGTGCCAGCATCGGACGCAAACACATTCCGCCGTCGGTTCTGAAAATTTGCTTTGATAATTCGATATCTTTGTCAATGCCCATTTTGATAATGTATTCTTCCGGAATTAAAATGGAGGATTTGATTTCAATAAATCCTTTTGAAATTAAAAATGCTGAAATGTCACGCTCTAACTTGGCTAACATATGCTCGCGGCTGTTTGCATAAATGTCGCAAAGCTCTTGTTTTCGGCGCGTGACCAAAAGAGATTCCAATTCTTCAAAAGACGGCAACGAATCATCATTTTCCAAGTCAAACTCGTCCGAGATTAATAAAGATTCAAGCCTTTTCTTTTGTGATGGAGAATATTTCACAGACATGGGTTTTGTCTCCGCTGTCTTTTTTTCTGTTGTATTTTTTTTGGTTGTGTTCTTTTCAGCCGTATTCTTTTCAGCCGTATTCTTTTCAACTGTGTTCTTTTCTGTTACAATATTCGGCACTGCCTCCAACACTGGAGGTTCCGAAGTTGCCATACTTGAAATTGGTGTCGGAATGATGTTGGCCGTTGCCTTCTTCCCAACCTTTTTTGAGACAGATTTTTTAGAGGCGTCAACATCAACATATGTGATGCCGAGATCATTAAAGTTTTTTGTAACGAAACGATTTATCCGTTCTTCAGAAAGTTTGCATTTTTTACAGACTTTTTTATATTTTGAGTTGCGAAGAGAGCGTGCAGAAGCACTGCGTCTGGAGTTGTTGGCAACGATGACTTCGCCGCAATCCGTATAAATGCGGATCTTGCGTTGAGATGTCTCATATCTTTGAATGCCATGAAGAACATCCTTTCTGGAAAGCCAAACATCATTTTGTTTGATAAGCTTTTCAAGTACCGGACGATCCATATTCTTCCCCTCTGTTTTTTTAGCCTGTAATTTAGCCTATAAATAAGAAAATGCGGAAATCCCGGGAATCTAACCCAGCTAAACGGATCTAGAGTCCATTTGGTCTACCTGACCAGATTTCCAGCCGATTCGATTGATTAAAGGATTTTGCCTCAATTATGAAAATTGAAAACAATGTATTTGCGGATGTATGACTCTTTCTGAATTGAAATACCTTTCCAAATGATGAATGAATAAAAAGAGTTGAATTAAAATGATTTGGATGTTAATTTCTAAAGTGTCAAAAGGGATAAAGCCGTTGTATTGATATTATCTTCCCAGGATCCGTTTTCTTTTTGAGACTGAATCAGCCAAGAAAGAGAATCTAAAGCCTTTCTTTTTTGATCGCATAAAATGAGCGCATGAAGAACCAAATTGCTGGTCGCAGGATATTTCCAGCAGCCGTTTTCTCGAACAGAAACAAGCCAATCATTTTTCTTTTTGATAAATTCGGAAATCAGAGCGTTCTCTGACTCTTGAAAAAGAGATAAATTTTTTTGTTTTTGAAGTGCTGTGATGATTAAAGCGGTTGTTCCTGGGTGTTGCCAATCGGGAAGATCATGTTCGCATAAATTCAAACAAAGTTCAGGCTCAAAAATACCGGCGTCGCCAAATGCTGACAATATGTAAACCAGATCATAAATATTTTCATTCCATCTTTCTTTTTGAAGTTTTAAATAAGAGATAGACTTGCTTGCAGCGATTTTTGCGGCTTCAATAAGCTGTGACCCGTTTTCAAATTGAAAAGAGGGGGCAGAAGGCTTTTGTTTTTTAGAAATGAGAACGAATAAAACAGATACAAAACGAGCAGTTTCGCGAATGTCTCCAAAGGAGCCGTCCGGATTTTGCAGGGAAAGAAAAAAAGACAAAAATTTTTCCACGTTCTTTATCTCTTCTTTTTCTAAATAAAGCAAAATGAGAGAAGATAACTCTTTTACGGAAAATGTGTCCGCTTTTGGTAATTGAGAAGAAAGCCATGAAAAACCAAGCGTATACACTCGTGACAAATCAAGATCGTTTATTTCAAAGCCGGATTCGTTCAACATAAAAACCAAAATAAAATTGAATGAAAAGAAAAGAAATCAAAACTATAAGAAAGTAAAGAAAAAAAACAAAATAAGAAAGTAAAGAAAAAAAGACAAAATAAGAAAAGTAAAGAAAAAAAGACAAAAATAAGAAGTAAAGAAAAAAAGACAAAATAAGAAAGTAAAGAAAAGAAGATAAAGCAAAAAAGTAAAGAAAAAATGAGTTCCCACGAAACGTGGAAACTCTGGTTTGTGTGTTTTATTGGTTTGTGGTTATAGAATGTGTGGTTTTAGACTTTATTTGAAAACGGATGACTTTTTTTTAAATACAATCTAAAACAATTCAAAAAAGAAGTGCCTCTATAAATAGCTTTTGCAGATTTTAATGGAGCTGCATAACAAAATCAACACGTTTTAGTTATTTAACAGCCGTTTTGTTAAAAATATATCATTTGCTAAATTATAAAGTGATTGTAATTTTAAGTTCCCGTTTTAAAATTAATAAAAAGGAAAGTGTGTATCCTGTTTTAAAATTAATAAAAAAGAAAGTGTATATATACTCATAAATACATTATGATTTGTTTGGATTGTATAAAGTTCAAGGAAATAAAATACAAATGGAAAGATAAAAATGATTTGGATGCTTCTTACACATTTCATTGGTCTTCGAAGGTCTCGAAAGTCGCGAAAATCCCGCAGTGCATCATATGTTCCAAGTTCAAAAATGAAACCCAATGTCGGCCGTGAGGACCGGCTGATTCATGCCATTATCGGTACAGTTGCACTTGTTTTATTAATAATTATCAAAAAGGGATTTATCATCAGATATATCTTAGGATTGGCTGCTTTGGTTGGTCTATTGACAGCTTACACGAAATATTCACCTGTTTATACCCTCATCGGTGAAAACACGACGAAAAATAAATAAAATGAAAAACACCCAAATTATAGCATTCAAAATATGATCCAAAGTTTTTTTGGGTTTAATTTTTTTTTGGAAAAGGTTTTGGTTTAAATCGATTATTTGAAATTTTTTTGGATTTAACTTGTTTTTTGAAAAAGTTTTGAGTTTTAAAACTGTTTTTTTGAAAATTTTTGGATTTAACCAATTTTTGAAAAAATTTTGAGTTTTAAACTACTTTTTTGAAAATTTTTGGATTTAACCAATTTTTGAAAAAATTTTGAGTTTTAAACTACTTTTTTGAAAATTTTTGGATTTAACCTATTTTTGAAAAAATCTTAAGTTTTAAAACTGTTTTTTGAAAATTTTTTGATTTAAACCTATTTTTGAAAAATTTTTCGATTTTGGCTTTGTTTTGATTCCTTCCTTAGACGACTTTTCCGGTTGCTGTAAAGCGCTGATTTTCTTCAAGGCTTGCAAATAAAAATAAATCGTCTTTATTGTAAGCGATCTTTTTAGAACCGGCCAGTTTTAAAACAGCTGTACTGCCGGGACCGACTTTTTCAACTTCAGAACCGTTTATAAAGATGTTTTGAACACGAACGGGGTCGGATTGAAGCCCAACAAATAAGTGAAGAACGTCGTTGACTCCAATGCCGTTTTTGGCAAACTTTGAGAGTCGGCAATTGATTTCAAAATCCGTTGCAATCACTTCGCTGTTAGATAAGAGATACCCGCGATCCAACTCACGCTCTAAAAGCCCTTTAAGAGCCAAACCGACACGCGATCCTGTACCGGCTGTTTTAACATCAATATCATGTGTTTGAATGGAACGAATATCGATTTTTTTGTCAACCGGATACAAACCAATTTTGTCGTGCGTATGAATCGTTCCTTGAAGAACTTTGCCGAGAATAACAACGCCAATGCCGGTTACGTTGAAAAAATGGTCAATAACGACACGCGGCGGCAAATTGTCTTTTGTTTTATCGTCAGCATCAATTTCAGAGCCGATTTTGTGAATTAATTTTTTCAGCTCTTCAATGCCTTCGAATGCATTTGGCGCATCTTTGTTTGTGTTGAGCGACAAAATATCCCAGTTTTCAAGAACGGTTCCTTTTGTAATTTTTTGGAGCTTTTCTTTAAACGCATCAATTTCTGTCGGATAGCTGGTATCCGCTTTTGTGATGACAATAGCCCCGTGCTTAAAGCCAAGCAAATCTAAAGCAACAATACATTCCCCCGTGATTGGCGTCAAACCGTTTGGCGTAATGCAAAGCAGTGCCATATCTGCCAAATTCAGCGCAGCGACTATGGATTTCATGGATTTGGGATAAGATTTCGCATCCACATAAACATATTTTTGCTCATGCCTGTCGTCATTAAATAATGTAATATCTGTGTCAGTTCCCTTCTTGCCGAGTTTGGATGCCAGGGTTGTCCTGCCGGTTTTTTCATCACCAATAATTGCAATGTTTGTCATATTTTTTGTCCTATTTTATTGAAAAGTCTTATTGTTTTCAAATATATGAGTTTTGTTTTGAGAAGTGATGACTTTGGAATAAATTTCAATTTTTTTTAATCTTATTTTAAAAATTCACAATTTCAATTTTTTTTAATCTTATTTTAAAAATTCACAATTTCAATTTTTTTTAATCTTTGAAAAAAATCACAAATGGTATTGTCGAAAAAATAATTTATCCACTGCTGCGATTTTATATTGTAAGCAAAAGGAGGCGTCAAAAAAATTAAATTTATGTGAAAGAAAACAGAGAATAACTCTGTTTTCTGTATTTTTCAATTTTGTTTCTGTTTTTTATTTTTTGCTTATTCCAATGTCGGAATGGACAAAAGCAAACTTCTTCTTGTGATAATGCCGACAAGCTTTTCGGTATCATCCATGATCGGGACAATACCGATGTTTTTGTGTACCATCAGGTCAACAATGTCTTTTGAAGGTGTTGAGGGGGATGCTACAATTGGTTTTCTTGTCATGACATCGGCAACAAGGAGATTTTTAATTTGGGCTTCTTGGTGTTTGTCGGGGACTGTGTCTTTAAATTCTTGGAAGGCAACAGCAACGTCGCGTTCGGAAATCACGCCGATCAGCTTGCCGTCTTCCATGACCGGAATTCTTCCGATATTGTGTTCAAGCATCAAATAACGGGCATGAACAAGACGATCACTGGAATTGATTGTAACGGTTTTTTGGAACATCACTTCTTGAGCCGTGCCGGCGAAATCAAAAGCGCCGATAATTTCATTGGGTGTGATCCATCCAATAACATTTTTTTCATCTTCGGAAACAAGCATAACACCGCTTTTTTCTTTCAAAATTTTTACAGCAATGGCAAACTTTGTCGTCGGTTTGATAAATGTAAAATCGGTTGTGACAGCCGTTACAACCGGAAGAGAAGAAGCAGGCTTAGTTCTCTTTTTTGTTCCAAGTTCTTTGGCAAGATTTCTCATTGTTAAAATGCCTGTGACTTCATTGTTATGCATGACAAGAAGGCGTCGGGTATTTTTCTTCTCCATAATATTGAGAGCGTTTGAAATCTTTGCGGACTTATCAATTGTCGGCGGAGCGACCATGATATCTTTAACCTGCATTTTTTCACCTTTGTAAGATTATTTTCGATATAGGTTAACTAATTTTAATAACAAGACGACAAAAATACTGTCTGAGGACAGCAAAAATGCCGGCTTAATTACAAATGAATCGGATTCTTCCTCCGGCGCATTTATAAACTTGATTTTTTGATCTTTGGATCTTTTGATCTTTCGATCTTTTAAATTTTTAATTTGTTTGATTTCATTTTCTTTCTGTTCTGTCGGCTTTCAAACGGATTCTTCTTGTTGAGAAAGCCATGCAACAATATCATCTTTTGAAATCATGCCGACAACCTTGCCGTTTTGCGTCACCGGCAAAGAAATCACATTGTTCTTGATAATTTTTTGAGCGGCGCTGCTGACGGATTCACTGACATCTGCAACAACGATGTTTGTCATGATGTCTTCTGCGATAAACGGCACATCAATCGCAAATCTGGATTCTTTGGAAGCTTCCTTTTTGGATCCGCGAATACTTCTTTTGCCGTCACTGTCAATCAGTTCATTGGCTGAAAGGTCTTTGATAGAAATGATGCCGACTGCTTTTTCGTTGTTATCCATCACAATAACTTTTTGAACACGATTGCGTTCCATTTCATGAATAATATGATTTAAAGTATGGCTGACATTGACTGTGACAGCTTGACCGGACATGATGTCTTTAACGCGCCCTTCGGCCCCAAGTTCAGATACATGTTGGATAATATCTGTCTTTGAAACGATGCCGAAAATTTCTTTATCAACAACCGGAATATGATCAATTTTTTGATCCGCCATGATTTTGGCGGCGCCGACAATCGGCATGTTGGGTGCCATTGTGATCACATCCGCCGAACAAACCGAAGAGACCGGAATTTGGTCAATCGGACGTCGTTTCCAAGCAGCTTCACCTTCAAAGAGTCTGTTTTTCAAGTCGGATTTCGTGAAAATGCCGACAAGTTTCTCATTGTCAACAACTAAAATGGAACCGACTTTGTGTTTCATCATAAGATTTCGTGCATATGCGATTGTGTCATCAGGCATGACGACATAAACCGGCGAACTCATGATATTTTTCATTTTCATGCATTTTTCCTCCTTGTGGCCAGAGCTAACATTTTGTTTTTCCGGCTCAAATTTTAAATTTAATTTATTTTTGTTTGTTATATTTGAGAGATTTTTATTTTTATAGATCAAGTAAACTCATCCCGATAAAAATAGCAGAAATGATTTTTCCGGATTGAATTTCAAGCATTTAATAAATCACTTCCACAATCGCGTTTATCATTCCAAAAAAACGGTTTTTTCTGTTGTTTTAACGACGATTTGCAAAAGTCAGAAATGTATTCGAACAGAGATGCTCTGAAATTGGGATAAGTTGTCATTGATTTCACCCAAACATTATTTCCGGATGATTTAAAATATGTGTGTTTAGCCATAAATAGCTTACTCAAAAAATTTTTATAGAGATTATACCCGTTTTTAACCCCCCCGTTTCCTTTGGAAAAAGATAACCGTAGGTTGAAAAATTGATGTTATATTTTTTGCATTTTACTGTATTTAAAATTATACAACCATAAAGATTTATATATAGAAATGAAAAGATTGTGTATAAATATAAAAACGTGTTGAAATCGTATAATATTATAAAATATAGAAACGGGCGTTATAAAAAATTAGAAAAAAAAGAAGAAAAATGTTATTTTTCTTCTAAAAACGTGTCTATGTTCCTTCTTAAGCCGCGGTCGACACCATTTTCTGATTTGAGATACATTTAACTAAATTTATTTAAATCTAGTTAAATTTGTTATAAATCATCTTTAAATTTTTTTGAATCAGAGAATGATAACTCGCGTTTTGTTACCGGCGCTCAATTCGATTTCTTCATTCATTCCGAATTTGGAGAAGGCGTCGATGATACGGACAGTCATGCCAATTTGAACACTGTTCACAATGTCGGCATGTTCACCCCAAAGTGAGACACGAATTCTTCCGGTGTCGTCTTCAAGTTCGATATTTGAGACGGTGCTTTGTGTACCGTCGTCGCGGTTAAATTCACGAAGCTCACCGATTTCTAAAATGCGGCCCTGTACAGAATAAGATTTCCCAGGCAAAATGTCATTGATGTTGTCCAGCTTTTCTTGGTATTGAATTTTTTTGTCGGATGCAACGATGTTTCCACGATTGCCGACGTTTAACTCCACTTGCTGGCTGAAATTGTTGATACGAGAATAGGCATTTAAAATATCAACGGTTTCATCAAAGTCGAATTCATCTAAATAAACGGTTTTATCATCCCAAAGCGTTACGCGGATTTTGCCGGTAGAATCGCCAACAGTAATTGTTCCGATTGTTCCTTCAGAACCGTCTTTTTTGTTGAAAGTGCGGACGTCAGAAATATCTAAAATGACACCGGAAAGATTTACACCGTTCATTCCGTCTGTGATTTCATCCACCCTAAGAAATTTTTGCTCATAGCCGGCATCTTCATCAACAATTTCAATAACAGAAGAGTTTCCAAGTGACATTTCAACTTTTTGAGAAAAATTGTTGGTTTTTGAATAAGCGTTTTGGATTTTGACGGAATTTCCGATTTTTAATATGTTTACAAATTCGGCTTTGTCGTCCCATAAACTGACACGTATTGTACCGGTATCGTCACCGATGGTTATATTTGAAACGCGACCTTCGCCACCATCTTTTTTAGAAAATGTTTTGATTTGATTCAGATCCAAAACCTCTCCAAGAAGTGTAATATCATTCATACCGTCTTTAATGTCTGAAATTTTGCGTGTCGGTATGCTGTATGTCACATCTTCATCGCTTTGTGCAAAGACGCCGTTGTTGCCGACATGGACTTCTACGCCGTTTAATCCTTTTTTTGTATAGCCGGAAATAGCAACATTCATGCCGACTTTGACATCGCCGTTTGCAATGGCGTCAACTTTAGAATCCCAAACAGAGACACGGATTTTTCCGGTGGCGTCACCGACCATAACATTGGAAACACGACCGACTGTACCGTCGTTTCTGCTGAATTCGCGCGGGTCATAAACAGCCAAAATTTTTGCAACAAATGAAATATTGCCGCTGTTTTCATCAATTGCATCGATGGTGACAACTTCTCTTTCTGTTGAAGAAACGCCCAAATCATTTAAAACCAAACGTGCACACATTTCATCATCGCAAAGACCGCCTAATGCCTCTTTTCGCTCTTCGACCTTCGCCAAAAAGTCTTCATAGCTGATCAAGTGGCGGACTTTTTCATAAATGTTTTTTAATTCTGTCATCTTTAACCCTCAAAATTACTGTACTATCCCTCAAATAAGCAATAAAATGAAAACAAAATAATTCATCAAGCCGGTTCAATCAATTGAAAAGAATAAACAATAATATTAAAAAAATAATGAAACAAATACGTTGTTTTTATTATTTGATTTTTGTGTTGGTATTTAAGATTTGTCCATTTAACGAAACAACAATGTTTATAAAATGGAGAAGAGAGAACAAATTCAATCTATAATAAAATGGAGAAGAGAGAACAAATTTAATCTATAATAAAATGGAGAAGAGAGAACAAATTCAATCTATAATAAAATGGAGAAGAGGGGACAAATCCTATTTATATTAAAATCTCTTTTATCATGTATTATGATTCGAAGATGCGAAGAGCATGGCTGTTTCAGAGGAGATTGCTGTCCGGACTGCAATCAAGAAGGACAGTTTATCTTAGATGATGAACGAGAAGAGCGGTTGGGACGTTTGGTCTCCGGCGCTTTGCGGCATTTCCCTGAAAAACTTGGTCTTTCAATGTATGTTGACGGCTGGGTCAGTATTAATTCGTTGGCCGCCGCAGCGACTGCAAAATACAAATGGCCAAAAAAATTTCATCTCTATGCGCTCGTCGAATCTGATAAAAAAAACAGATATGAAATCTCCGGCGGCAAAATTCGTGCCGTTTACGGGCACTCTGTTGATGTCGTTTTAGATTACCCGACTTATGAAGGCAAATTCGCTTATTTTGGCGTGAGTCCGGAAGAAGTTGATATTATATTGGAAGACGGGATCACACCTTTAAAACAAAAGTATTTGCATTTAAGCACAACTCTTGAAAAAGCAATCGAAGTTGCCATTATTCATGTTGAAAATCCTTCTATCTTCAAAATTGATGTGCAGGCTGCAATTGAGGACGGAGTGAACATTATGGTTGCCAATGAAGACATTTTGCTGACGGAAGAAATTCCGGCAGACTATATTGTTGAAATCTATGAATAAATGAAAAGCGCTTTGTATTTTTAGCAATCGTTTGAATATTTAAACAGCACCACAAAATTATTAAAGTCATATACTGTTTTAATAAATGTTTGGCTTTCAGTCGTTTTCTGATATTGAATTTAAAAACGATGACCAAATCCAAACGTTTATTAATTATTAATTATATGCACCGTTGCTGAAAATTTTAGCAAAGGCATTTAACAGACATTATGTAATTAGCTATATGATATTAATGAACTTATGATTTCACAGTGATTTCTAACTGTAAATCTTAATAAAATCACCTCCAACTTATAACCAACTTATAAATTACAAATAAAAATTATCAAATTCGATGAACAATGAAACTTTAGAAAAAGATTGTCTCATCCGATAAAATCAATTCAAAATCAAATTTATCGTCATCGTTATGACATCATACACGGCAAATTAACCTAATCATAAACCGCCGTGCTTAAACCGGAAAATTATTGTTATCCGATTCAAATTACCAAAAGATGTGTTCGCAAAAACATACTGCGGATCACTTATTGAATTCAATGTGGCAAAAGAACCGTTAAAAGAAAAATAAGATCGAATGAATGAAATATTGTCTCTGCTTTAGTTTTATAACTAAAAATCATAAAAGAGCAAAAGGCTGAAATGAAAATCAATATTATTCAATCTCACCTCCAAAAGAGCCTTAACTTTATTAATATTTCAAAAGAAATGAAGCATGAGTCTTCGTGTTCGGTTTTATAAATTTAATTCATTTAATCCACTAAATTCAGTTTTTGTGATTTTGTTTTTTGTTTGACATATTCAAATGATCGGATTTCAACAGCCGCTCTCAAAGCTTGCCGATATGTGCAAGATATTAAATCCCCTCCATTGATTTTGAATTTTTTGTTTCGGACAGCTTCTTTTTTGGGTTTTTGCCTTCATGATCGATTGCAGATAATTTTTGGATCTGACAGGAGACAAAATTATGCAAAATGAAGACACAACAAAATATATTATTCAAACAAAAATTAATGCGGACGGCATTATTGAACGTCCGGACATTGTCGGTGCCATTTTCGGGCAAACCGAAGGCCTTTTGGGAACAGATTTGGATTTGAGAGAACTTCAAAAAACAGGGCGTATCGGTCGAATTGAAGTCATGGTCACAACAAAAGCTGGCAAAACACGCGGCAACATTTTCATTCCATCCAGTTTGGACAAAGTGAAAACGTCTGTCTTAGCCGCTTCCCTTGAAACCATTGACCGCGTCGGTCCGTGCGTCGCAACTATTGAAGTGATAAAAATCGAAGACGTCCGCGCCGCAAAAAGAGTCAACATTATCGAACGCGCCAAAACCATTTACAAAACGATGTTTGATGACGAACTTTTGGAAGCACAAGAAATTACAGATGTTATTCGTGAATCTGTACGCGTTGAAGGCATCACAACATACGGCAAAAACAAACTTCCGGCAGGTCCTGAATACAGCGCCAATGAAATTATCGTTGTAGAAGGACGTGCTGATGTTTTGAACCTTTTGAAGTACGGCATCAAAAACACAATCAGTGTCGGTGGTACAAATGTACCTCCTGAAGTTGTTGAGTTGTTGGCCGGCAAAAAAGTGACGGTCTTTACAGATGGTGACCGCGGCGGCGAATTGATTATTCGTGAATTAATTCAATTAACAGACGTGGATTTCGTGGCGCGCCCACCGGATGGAAAAGCCGTGGAAGACTTGGTCCAAAAAGAAATTATTTTGGCATTGCGCCACAGATTGACGCGCGATCAATACATCGAAAAGTATGGCATCATTTTGCCGTCTTCCGGCAAATTTAGAAAATCGCCGGCGGTATCTGAAAGCGGTACAGAGCGCCAATTTTTAACAAGCAAGTTCCTTGAAAAGAAAACACCGAAAAGAGTTGCAAAAATCAGACAAACCGCTCTTTTGGCCGGCAGCAAATTTGCAGAAGAGCCAAAGGAAGAGGAAGAAGAATCAATTCACAGCGTCCACAAAAACCGAGATCGAATCAAATCTCTTGAAGCATTGGAAAAAACACAACCTCGTCCTGAAATAAAGAAAGATGAAGATGTTGAAGATTTTATTTCCGTCAGATATGTAGATTTAGACCAAGAACCACAAGCTGAAAAGCCTGTTTTTGCACACCGCCCTGAACCTGTCTTTGATGAAGAGAGACCTCAAAAAAGAGGCAGAAAAGAACGAGAGGAGCCTGAAAAAGAAAAACCCGCAATTCCGGCGCCTTTTGACAAAGAAATGAATGACTTGACAGGAACATTAAATTCCAAAATTTTAGATGAAAACAATGCCGTTCTTTGCGAAATGCCGGTCAGAGATTTGGCAAACACCCTTAAAGAAGGCGTGGAAGGCGCCAAAACTGTTCTCTTTGACGGAGCTGTCAGCCAAAGAATTATTGATATTGCTGCCGAAAAAGGAATAAAAACCGTTATTGGATTAAGAATGGGCAATGTTGTAAAAATGCCGTCTGATATGAAAGTCTTGACATCTCAAGTTTAACCAAAAAAGTGGTCGTGATTTGAACACCGAATTGTTTGGCTGTTCTTATCATGACCTTTTTTTATTTTTTAAAAATAGGGCGGATATTTTTTTGAAACTTTTTGTGTCGGCTTGACACGTTCTTCATACCACAACTTGGAATTTGAACGTTCGGTTTCGGTTTCTTCTGCCGATTTTTCTATATTTTTAATCTCTGTTTCTTCAATTTTTGCTGTCAAAAACAGGTCTTCAAATACGACTTTAGATGGGGCGGATTTGTTTTTGGGTTCCGGCTGATTTTTGATTTCTTCCCCTCGGTTTGCTGTTTGAGAGGAATTTGTTGTTTGAGAGATTTTACTTTGAGAGGATTTGCTTGGAGAAGAGTGTGTGTGTTTTTCAGCAGGAACTGCCATGGGTGCAAAATCGGGATAAGGTTTTCGTTTTGGAGATGAAGCTTGCGGCGAAGAAGAGATTTGTGATATTGAAGCAGGATCGGTAGGATCGACGGGATTGGCAAGGTCGGTAGGATCCGGAGTTGATTTGGACACCGGCCGGGTATTTGAATTGTCACCGACAACAACGGTTCCGAAGGGTGTTTCGATGGTTTGAAATTTTAATGTTTCATCTTCAGCCTCGTCGTAAGAAATCAATTCAACATCCAACATTTCATCTTGGGGGACAGCTGCAATTTCCGAAAGCTTTGGTTTTGGATAGCCGTTTATAATAAATTCAGCATCGTCTTTCGTGTTTTCCACAGGAAACTGTGGGGTCAGCTGATCGCTTATCTGCTGCAAGGGGGTTATTTGGGGATGAGAATTATTTTCATCACTTATTTCAATTTCAGAAACATGTTCCGGCAATATTTCCAATTCAGAAACATGTTCCGGCAATATTTCCAATTCAGAAACATGTTCCAGCAATATTTCCAATTCAGAAACACGCTCCGGCAATATTTCCAATTCAGAAAATTCAATATCTTGTTCTTCAGAATCATTACGGCAGCTTAAATTGTCTGCTTTGACAGTCTTTTTTGTGATGGAACCGATTTTTTTAACTTGGGCTTTGCCGATGATTTCTAACCTTTTGCTGTTTATATAATCCGCAGTACAGCCTTCCATTAAAATAACGCTGCTGCCGCATTCAATGGACTGAACAGTCACATTTTGAAAGAGTGAAATGTCACCGCTCACATGAATGGGACCTTTGACAACCGATTGAGAGCCGAGAAGTACATTTTCAGCATTCAGGCAGCCTTCAATAACACAGCCCTTCCCGAATTGTGCATTTCCTTTAATTTTAACATTTTTCCAAAAATGAACACCCGGTCCGACCATGACATTGCCGTTAATGAGAATATCTTTCTCATAATAAGATTTTTTTGAAATAATATATGTGTCTGATGGTGAATGATAGCGAATACTTTGAGAAGAATGTGAAGTCATAATGTTAAAATCACGTATTATTATTTAAATTCATGTTCAAAGAAAAGGAGGAATAATGCGTTTTTTAAAATTTTTCAAATACAAATTTAGAAAAGGGAAAAGAAAAGAAGACAGATTTAAGAAAAGGAAAAGTGGGTGTTTTTATTTTTGTAAAATGTCAACGTTGCTGATTTTTTCATTTAATCTTCTATGTTTTTGATTTTTTTCATTTAATCTTCCAAGATTCTGATTTTTTTTCTTTTAATCTTCCAACGTTTTTGATTTTTGGACATACCAAAGAGCGTTTTGAATCGTTTGTTGAACCTCATCATCCGTCACTTCCCGAATAACTTTTCCGGGAACGCCCAAAACCAAACTTTTTGGCGGAATGATTTTTCCGGCCGGAACTAAAGCATTTGCTCCGATAATGCTTCCTGCTCCGATAACGGCATCGTCTAATATGGTTGAATTGATACCGACGAGTACATTGTCTTCAATGATGCAGCCGTGAACGACGGCGCAATGCCCGATTGTCACATTTTTTCCGATAACGGTTGCAACATCTATATTGCTGTGAAAAACACAATTGTCCTGAACATTGCTGTTATCGCCGATTATTATTGGACCGGTATCGGCTCGAATCACGGCGCCGTACCAAACACTGACGTTTTCACCAAATGTGACATCACCAACGATTGTTGCATTTTTTGCTTTTTTAACCATAATTTGCCTTTTTGTCTTTTTTTGAAATATTAGAAGTCAAAATATTTGAATCCTCACAAAAAAAGCACAAATATTCAAAAACCGGAACAGATTCACAAAAATAATTTAATTTCTTTTAATTTTTGTACGAAATAATTTAATAATAATCAAAGAATAAATCATGAAAAAACGAGACATAGATAAATATATATAATTTGAAGGTAGATTGTTTTTTAGGATTCTTCGGAATTCAATTAATAATTTGTTCTCCACACCCATAAAGAGAGAAGATAATATGGCAAAAGCAGAAGCAACAAAAGCACCGGCAAAGAAAGCAAAACCAGCAGCAAAAGAAGCACCAAAAAGAGCAGCATGCGGAACAAAGAAAAAATAAATCCGTGTTGTTTTTTGAATAAAGTCTTTATTCAATCTGTTTTGTCATTTGTCTGCGAAGGCAAATGATTTCAAATTTATTTTCAAACAATTGCTTTCTTCTTGATTTTTCATTTTGATCAATCGTGTTTTGCAGATGAAACAAGCGCTTTGTTATTTGTTTTGATCTTTTTTTCTATTTTTTCTTTCTTTTTTTCTTTCTTTTTTTCTTTCTATTTTTTTTTCTTCTTCTTTCTATTTTTTCTTTCTTTTTTTAAAATGTTGACGCTTTTTTTGATTTGATCTGTTGCTGAAATCAAATTCTTCAAATTTGGATGTTTTTGGATTTTTGAATTTAGCAAAAAGCAACGTAATATTGGCCATTTTTGTGAACGGTTACAGGAACGTCAAAAAGCGCTGTTAAATTGTCATTTGTCAGGATGGTATCCTTCGGACCGTCTGCAAAAATTCTGCCGTTTTTAATCAGAATAACGCGCGAAATTTCGGGGATAATGTCAGACAAATCATGTGTGACCATAATAATATTTTTGCCGGCTTTGGCGATCCCGCTGATTGTTTTTCTGAATTGGGACAGGGATTTCATATCCAAACTGTTTGTCGGCTCATCTAAAACCAATGCTTGAGGGTCATGAACCAAGGCTCTGGCGATTAAAACTTTTCGAGCTTCTCCGGTGGAAATTTGTGTCATTTTCTTGTCTGAAAGATGAGAAATATTTAAAAATTTTAAAATTTCATAGGCAGTGGCTTTCATTTCAGTATTAACACTAAAAATATCATAGATGCCGATACTTGAAAAAAAGCCGGACAAAACGGTTTCAAAAACAGTCACATCTCTCAAACATAAACTTTGAAGGTCGGTGGTGATGATTCCAAGCTGCCGGCGCAAATCAAAAATGTTCCAAAGTTCTTCGCCCATGATCTTCATTCTTAAATCGGAAACGTCTGCAAGCGGATAATATTCTCTTGTCATCACTTTAATGAGAGAAGATTTTCCGGAACCGTTTGGACCGATAATAGCAACATTTTCACCTGCGCCAATCGTAAGTGAAATTTGATCTAATATCAAACGATCTTCTTTGATGACGGAAATATTATTAAAGTCAATGAGCGGTGATTTTTCCATATTGTATCTCACGCCTTATTTTTTATATCAAGTATTTGGCGTTGTGTGTATCATTTTTTTGTCTTGTGTTTGGCGTTGTATGTATCATTTTTTTGTCTTGTATTTGGCGTTGTATGTATCATTTTTTATGTCATGTTCTTTGGTCACATGCTTCATTTTTTATTTCTGAATCCTTCTTCAGAATTCGGATCAGACAAATGCGTGATTTGTCTTAACTTTCGGATTTGATATTGATATCTGAACCAAATAAGTCCTATGAGCGCAAGCAAAACAATGCTGGCAAGAGTGAAATAAAAGGGTGCGCTGTTTTTATAATACTTCACGCTGACATTTCCAATCGGTGCATTCCATGTCAATATTTTTTGCCCGTTTGAATCGGTTTGAATTGAGTCAGGGTTAGGGGATGGTTTTCCAAAAAGGCGGTTTCCGGTTTCATAGTCCTCGGATAAAATAATTTGGACAGCTTGGGTGCCGTCGTTGACAGAAAAAGAATTGCTGCCAATCATCGGAGTCATTGTATAAACCAAAATGCCTGAAAAATTTTCCTCAAGAATTAATTTTACATCTCTGGAGGATTCTTTTTGTGCATATTCTAACGGTAAAATGACAGGCGATGAGACGGTTTCATTAATACCGTCTGTCGTCATTGAAAAGTTTTCATTTGTGATAAAATAAACATCCTTGATACGCGTGCTTGAAAGCCCGAAAAGTCCGGTTTCCTTAAGAATTTGAATTTCTTTTTTATTATCAACCAACAAAACAACTTGAACGTCGGAAGAATTTGAAACCGTGAAATATGTTCCGGATTCCACAACCTTTTCATGACCGCTGACTGTCGGAATAAAAACATTCAAATCATAAATTTCTGAAATATTCACATCTGTTTCGTTCGTTTCGCCGGAATCTGAGAGCAAGCCCAAACAACCGCTGAAAGAAACAGCTGCAAAAAGAATGAATATGAGAAAAATTAAAAAACTTTTTTTCATGGTACCAAAATGAATGTTGATTCTTAAAAATTTATTGTATCTCGGATGAAATGAATAGGTTTTATTTTTTTTTCATTTTTTTTCAAAAACTCTTTTAAACTTCAAGACATATCCCATCGTATAACTATTCACTTCAAAAAAGGAAATTATTATGGTCATGGATAACTTGGGAAATTCCCTCCAAAGCGCTTTAAGAAAATTGGTCGGTGCAGGCCGCATTGATGAAAATATCGTCAATGAGGTTGTCAAAGATATTCAACGTGCTCTTTTGACGTCGGATGTGAACGTAAAACTTGTCATGGAAATGTCAAAACGCATTAAAGAGCGTTCATTAAAAGAGACGCCGGAAAAGGGTGCTGATCCGCGCGAACATGTTGTTAAAATTGTGTATCAAGAAATGGTCGGCATAATGGGTCAAGGCGCTCAAGTCGAATTAAAGTCTCAAACCATTATGATGGTCGGTCTTCAAGGAAGCGGCAAAACAACCTCCGTTGCAAAATTGGCACGCTATTTCCAAAAGAAAGGATTAAAACCGGCTGTTATCTGCGCCGATAACTTCAGACCGGGCGCTTATCAGCAATTGAAAACACTGTGTGCCAAACTCAATGTTCATTTCTACGGCGAAGAAAACGAAAAAGATGCCGTCGGAATCGTTGTGCGCGGTATGAAAGAAATTGAAAAATACGACATCAAAATTATCGACACTGCCGGCCGCCACGCCCTTGAATCGGATTTGATTCAAGAAATGGAAAATATCCATGCTGCTGCAAAACCGGATCAAAGATACTTGGTTTTGGATGCGGCGATTGGTCAACTGGCGGGCCAGCAAGCCAAAGCTTTCAATGACGCTGTGGGCGTGACCGGAATTATTATCACAAAATTAGATGGTACCGCAAAAGGCGGCGGCGCATTGTCTGCCGTTTCTGAAACAAATGCTCCCATTGCTTTTATCGGTACCGGCGAAACATCGGATGATTTCGAACGATTCGATACAGATCGATTCATTTCGAGATTGCTTGGAATGGGTGATTTGCAGTCGCTGCTTGAAAAAGTGCAGGAGTCCATGAAAGAATCCGATTTGAATGTGGATAACATCATAAAAGGGCGTTTTACATTAAACGATATGTATGCCCAGCTTGAAGCCATGAATAAAATGGGACCCCTCAAACAAATTTTGAATATGCTGCCGTTAGGCTCAATGGGTCTTGGCGGTGCGAAATTGTCCGATAAAGAATTGGAAACCACCAGTCTAAAAATGAAATATTACAAAGTGATTATGGAATCCATGACCGACAGCGAACGCAACGATCCGAAAACCATTGGTTCCACCCACATCAAACGCATTGCAATCGGATCCGGCAGAAGCCCCGAAGACGTCCGTGAACTTTTGAAGTATCACAAAACCATGCAAAATGCCTTTAAAAACTTCGCCGGAAAAGGTGGCGGTCGCAACATGCAAAAAATGATGAAGAAAGGAATGGACGGAAATATGAATGCGGGCGGAAAATTCCCATTCTGATTTGTGAAGGATTTTCTTTTTCCTTTTCTTGTTTTTTTTTGTTTTCTTTTTCTTGTTTTTTGTTTTTTTCATTTGATTTATGTTCGTGTCTTAACAAAGAATTGAATGCTGTAGCCATTTTCCTTTTTTCTTTTTCTTGTTTTTTTACTTAATTTTGGCTCGTGTCATTAACAGGGAATTTAATGTCACGGATACCGAACTGAGTGCCATAAAAGCGGCAGCCATCTCGGGAGTAATTAAAACGGTGTGGAAAATCGGAAAGAGAATTCCGGCAGCAATCGGGATTCCAATGGCATTGTATCCAAATGCCCAAATCAAATTTTGTTTTATTTTTCGAATCGTTAATCGGCTTAAATGAATGGCTGCGGCAACATCTTCGGGGTTGTTTTGGATTAAAACGATGTCGGCTGATTCAATGGATATGTCGGTTCCTGCGCCCATCGCAATGCCGACGTCGGCTTGTGTCAAAGCGGGGGCATCATTGACGCCGTCACCGACCATCGCCGCAGATATTTTTTGAGATTGAAGTTCTTTGATTTTATTGGCTTTGTTTTCGGGAAGGACTTCTGAAATCACATGATTTTCATCAATGCCGGCTTTTTGAGCAATAGATTTTGCTGTTCTTTCGTTATCCCCTGTCAGCATGTATACGAAAAGACCCATGTCCAAAAGTTTTGAAACCGCAGATGCCGATGCGTCTTTGAGGGTATCGGATACCGCAAATAAAGAAACAAAAACGTGGTCAATTGCCATTAAAATGACCGTTTTGCCTTCTTTTTCGAGCTGCTGAATTTGCTCTTCTTGTTTGGCGGTTGCTGTCAAAACACCCTTTTCCAAAAAAAAGAGACGTGTTCCAAGAAACACATGCTTCTCTTCAAAAATGGCTTCAATTCCTTTTCCTGTTATTGAAACAAAAGAATCGACCTGTTCAATTGGGATGTTTCGATTTTTTGCACCTTCGACAATGGCTTTAGCGATGGGATGTTCAGATCCGTATTCACAAGCCGCTGCGATTTTTAATAACTCCGGTTCTGTATAGCCGGCAACAACGTCAGTGCTTATGCCGGTGTCGGTGTTTGTGCCGATGTCGGCAAATGCCTTCAAAGAAACAATATCTGTCAACATCGGCTTTCCGATTGTGAGTGTTCCGGTTTTGTCAAAAACAACGGCTTTGATTCCTTTTGTTTTTTCAATGCTGTCTCCGCCTTTAATTAAAATGCCGTTTCGGGCGCCAAGTCCGGTGCCGACCATAACAGCTGCGGGCGTTGCAATTCCAACAGCACACGGGCATGAAATCATCAGAATTGTTACAAAAATCAGTAATGAAAACAAAAACGGACTCGTGCCTGCATATGCCGGATAGTCTGAAACGGCGAATAATTTAAATCCGACAAAATACCAAAATAAGAAGGCTAAGGCGGATAAAATAAAAATTGTAACGATGAAACGACCAGCGACTTTGTCAGCCAATCTTTGAATCGGCGGCTTTTTTGTTTGCGCTTCTTCGACAAGTTGAATAATTTGATAGAGGGCAGTGTCTTTGCCGACTTTTTCGGCACGAAATTGAATCCATCCGGAAAGAACCAAAGTACCGCCGATGACTGAATTTCCGGCTTCTTTTTCCACAGGAAGGCTTTCTCCCGTGAGCATGGATTCGTCAATCGTTGACGTCCCGAAAAGAACGGTTCCGTCAACCGGAACCTTTTCTCCGGAACGAACAACCAAAATATCTTCAATTTGGACAACTTCGATCGGGATTTCAAATTCATTGCCGTCTTTTAGAAGACGGCATGTCTTGGGCTGCAAACCCATTAATTTTTGGACGGCTGCGGATGTTTTGCCGCGCATTCGAGCTTCCAAATATTTGCCAAAAATGACAAAAATAAACAGCATTGCAACTGTTTCATAATAAAGATGGTGATAACCGGGACCTAAATCAAAAAATGTCGACGCCACGCTGACCAAATAAGCACACCCTGTTCCGGCGGCAACCAACATATTCATGTCAGCAAGTCTGTTTTTTAAGCCTTTAAAGGCGCCAATAAAAAATTGACGTCCGGGACCGATAATTAAAAGTGTTGTGAGACAAAAAAGCAAATAGTTGTTTGTTAAAAAATCGGGAACAAAATCCAGCAGCGGTGTCATCATTTTCATGTTTCCCAGAATAATCGGAATACCGATAATGACGCAAAGAAGGAAACGGTTTCTTTGGAGAACAGCCTCCTTTTCAAAAATATCAAAATGGGATGAATTATCTGTTTTTTCAATGGAGGCTTCATATCCGATATCAACAATTGTTTTAATAATGTCATCCGGTGTGATTAAAGAAGGATCATACCAAACCATTCCTTTGAAAAGTGCTAAATTAACAGAGGCAAAAGACACGCCCTTCTTTTTCAAGAGGGTTTTTTCAATATTTGCAGCACAAGCCGCACATGTCATGCCGCCGATATTGAGGGTGAGTTTTTCATTTGTTTTGGATCCGGTTTGGGAGGTTAGAATGGATTCTTTCGCTGCGGTTTTATCAAAAGCAATCGGGCATGATTGGTCAGAGGGCAGATTGGATTGATCAAAAGCAGTCGGGCATGATTGGTCAGAGGACGGACCGGATTTATCAAAAGCAATATGATCTGATTGATCGGATTTTGAAAGAAGCGGTTCTTTTGAGAGAGAGGGAAGATAATCTTCTTTTAAAATGGCATCAAACAAAGCATCCGTGTTTGTTTGGCTTTCATCAAAATCAATAACAACCGTTCCAATTTGATGGATTTCATCCAGTGTGATGTCTGCAGAAATAACGCCGGGAACACCGGAGACGGCTTTATGAACGGCCGAAACGCAATGTTGGCAAGTCATACCGCCGACATAAATTGTTTTGATTGAAATGATAAAACCTCCAAACTCAAAAAACAATTAAAAAAATAAATTAAAAAATAAACGAAAATTAATTTTTTAAACACCGTAACCGGCATCAACAACAGCTTTTTTTATGGCTTCAACTGTTGTCTCTGCAGGATCATAATCAACTGTTGCCTGAGCGCCGGCTAAATCAACAACAACGTGAGAAACACCTTTTACATTTTCGATGGCTTTTTGAACACGTTTTTGGCAATTGCCGCATGTCATTTGAGTGATTTTGAATTTGATTTGAGTCATATTTTTTCCTCGAATAAATGATTTCATCAAATAAATGTATATTTTATTCTTTTTTACTCTTTTTGTAGTAATATTATATTTATTGTATATTGGGGTTTTGATTATTTTTGTTTTTTTTAAATAAATTTCATATAAATGTGATTCGTTCTCTTGATACTTGTTTTCATTAAACGACATTTCACAACAAATCATCCTATTTTTGGGACACTTTCCACTGGAAATTTTTTAGGATTAAAATAAAACTCTTTTTTAGAAAATATTAGAATCGATTGAGACCTTTTTTGGTTGATATTTCATAATTATTGTTTTTTGCAAAAGTTATCCAAAGGACAAAATGTATTTATTAAATTAGCCTACTGATCTTGATTTTCCATGTGAAATGGGGGGGTGTTGTGACCATAAATTTTAATACCTTTACTTCAAATGGATGTATTATTCTGACAAAAAATATCACCATAATTGTTTTTTAAATGCCGCCTCCGTTTAAAAATGAAAAATCTAAAACGCTTTAAAAATGAAAAATTCAAAAACGCTTTTATGATATTTTCAAAATGTGTTTGACACACATAAAACCTCCCAATTCATTGATTTTTTTTGAAGGACTCGATCTTCAAACATTGAAAATCTCAGGATTATATAAAATGACACGCTCCCTTGAAAAATTATTTGAACATTTACTCGAAAACGAATCCATCTTCAAAGACAAAGAAGTTTTAAGGCATTCGTATACGCCGGATGTTCTCGTACATCGTGATACTCAAACTGAAGAGTTGGCAACAATTTTAGTTGTTGCTTTAAAGGGCGAAACGCCGTCCAATATTTTGATTTACGGAAAAACCGGAACCGGAAAAACAGCCGTGACCAGATATGTTGGAAAAGAGCTTGAAAAGATGAGCGAGCGGATGAATGTCAAATGTACCGTGATTTACGTCAATTGTGAAGTGATTGATACACAATATCGTCTTCTTGCAAATTTAGCCCGCCAATTCGGAGAAGATATCCCGATGACCGGCTGGCCGACGGATCATGTTTTCCAAAAATTCAGAGAAGCCTTGGACTCTCAAGAACAGGTTTTGATTGTAATTTTAGATGAAATTGATAAACTCGTCAAAAAGGGAGATGATGTTCTTTACAATTTGTCGCGCATTAACTCAAACTTAAAGCGCGCCAAAGTCAGTTTGATCGGCGTGTCAAACGATTTAAAATTCACGGAATTTTTAGACCCGCGCGTCAAAAGCTCTCTGGGTGAAGAAGAGATTATTTATCCGCCATATGATGCGGATCAAATCCGTGACATTCTCTACCAAAGAGCTGCAATGGCTTATCATGAGGATGTGTTGGATAGTTCTGTCATTCCTTTGTGTGCAGCTTTAGCCGCTCAGGAACATGGAGATGCACGCCGCGCTTTAGACTTGCTTCGTGTTTCCGGCGAAATTGCCGAACGCTGTGAAGATAAAATTGTCACAGAAATTCATGCACGCCGCGCACAAGACAAAATAGAAATAGACCGAATTGTTGAAGTTGTCCGTACATTGCCCACACAATCAAAATTGGTTCTCTTCAGCATTGTTATTTTGAATATCAGCGCCCAAAACCAAAATATGTCGCTTCAAAATATCACGACCGGTGAAGTGTACAACGTTTACAGAAAATTATGCAAAGCCATTGATATGGATATTTTAACACAAAGAAGAGTAACGGATCTCATGTCTGAACTCGATATGTTGGGTATTATTAACGCCGTCGTTGTCAGCAAAGGCCGCTATGGCCGCACAAAGGAAATATCCCTTTCCGTTCCGGCTAAAAACACACACGATGTTCTTTTGGAAGATTACAAATTGGCGCCACTTCAAAATTACAACCACAGCATTAAAATCGGATATTTCTGAAAAGGTGCCTTTTTCTCTTTTCTTTCTTCCTTTTCTTTCTTCCTTTTTTTTCTTCCTTTTCTTTCTTTCATCCTTTTCTTTCTTTCATCCTTTTCTTTCTTTCATCCTTTCCCTTCCCTTTTCTTTTATTCATTGAAGGAAGCAAAACCTAAATAATGCAAATGTTCATTTTTGTTTATGAAAATCGATTTTATATCTAATCGGATTATTTTCACTCAAGTAAAAATATTTTAAGGTGATTTTTTGACATCTATCGGCACACAATCCATCGGAATTAAAGCTCCCATTATCAAAACGGGAGATGATTTGGTTGAAATAGTAACAAATTCGGTTCTGCAAGCCGGCAAATCCGCAGGTTTTTCGATTGATGACGGGGATGTCGTTTGTGTGACGGAGGCTGTTGTTGCCCGCGCTCAAGGAAATTACGCAACGGTTGAGCAGCTCGCAAAAGACGTCCGAACCAAATTTCCGGATGGCGAAATTGCTGTGTTGTTTCCGATTCTGAGCCGCAATCGTTTTGCAATTATGTTAAAAGGCATTGCAATGGGCGTTGACAAACTGTATTTGGTTTTAAGCTATCCGTCTGATGAAGTCGGTAATGAATTGGTGAGCGCTGAGCAAATTGAAAAAGCCGGCATCAATCCGTACACGGACATTTTAACGGAAGATGAATTTAAAAAGGCATTTGGGGCGACAAAACACCCGTACACCGATGTAGATTATGTAGAATATTACAAAAGTTTCTCAGACAAAATCACGATTCTTTTTGCCAACAATCCGCGTGCTGTTTTGAAATACACGCAAAATGTTTTGGCAGCTGACATTCACAAACGTCAAAAAACCAAAAAAATTCTCAAAGAAGCCGGTGCCAAAACCGTTTATGGTTTAGATGATTTGCTGAATGCGCCCGTTGATGGCAGCGGTTTTAATCCGGATTATGGTATTTTGGGTTCCAACAAAGCCACCGAAGATTCAATCAAATTGTTCCCAAGAGACTGTGATACTTTTGTCAACCGCATTCAAAAAGAATTTTTGGACAAAACCGGCAAAAAAGTTGAAGTCATGGTTTACGGCGACGGCGCCTTTAAAGATCCCGTCTGCGGTATTTGGGAATTTGCCGATCCCGTTGTTTCCCCCGGATATACAAAAGGACTGGTCGGCACCCCAAATGAGCTGAAGCTGAAATACTTGGCAGACAATGAATTTAAACATTTGAAAGATGAAGAATTAAATGAAGCTCTTCGTGAAAGTATCCGCTGCAAAAAAGATCTCTCCGGAAAAATGGAATCACAAGGAACCACGCCGCGCCGATATGTTGATTTAATCGGCAGCCTGTGTGACTTAACAAGCGGCAGCGGCGACAAAGGAACGCCGATCATTTTGGTTAAAAATTACTTTGACAATTATGCAACAGAATGAATTGTCAAAAAAATAAATGTGGATATGAAATTGAAAAAATTTCATTCCTTTCATTTTTTTAGCAACATCAAAATTTTTTAGCGATGTTAATGCTTTTTTTAGCGGTATCAATGTTTTTCGGTGACAAAATTTTTTTAGCGATATCAATGCTTTTCTTGCAGCATTAGTGCTTTTTTTAATCGGCATCTAATACTTTCTTTAAATCAACAACCAAGTCATCAATTTCTTCTTTTGTAACATGCGGCATCAAAACAAAACGAAGTGCCGGCACTGTTGTTGTTGCGGAAATATTCCAGCCGTGTTCTTTGAGTAATTTGGATCGGATACGGTTTGTTTTTTCGTAGTCTCCGATTTGAACGGTTAAAATATTGATCTTGGGTTCAATGTATGGTTTAAAACCGACTTCTTCTAATTTTTTTTGAAGATGATGTGTTAAATCCATGCAGTCGGCAACTTTTTGGCGGTAGCCTTCGCGACCAAGATGTTTCATGACGGCGTATGTGGCTGCAACAGCTGAGCCTGGGTGTGTTCCTGTTAATGTGGATTGATATGTGCTTGTCAAATATGGTGTTTTGACTTTTATTTTCTCAAGAGAAGCGTTTAAAAAGGAGGCGTCTCGAAAGACCAAAATGCCTGCCGGAATGACAGAAAAACCCATTTTATGCGGATCAATAGAGACAGAAGTGACTCCGGAGACATCAAATCCGAAAGAATTGGGGTGTTGGGTTCCACTTGATATAAACGGGTAAACAAAGCCTCCGAATGCGGCATCTATATGAAGCGGAAGCTTTTTTTGAAGAGCAATTTTTGAAAGTTCAACAATCGGATCCATTTCTCCAAATTCTGTATTGCCGGCAATGCCAACTAAACCGATTGTGTTTTTGTCAATCAAAGAGTAAACAGACTCTGGAATGACTCTGGAAGCAGAATCAACATCTGCTTTTCGAAGTTCAATATCCAGTAAGTTGGCTATTTTTTCAAATGAAAAATGAGCTGTTTTTGGAAGAACCAAATTTAATTTAAAATTGTTTGCGTTGTCTGAATTGCCTGCATTACTTGTATTTTTTGTATTTTCTGTATTATTTGCATTATTTGTATCATCTGCATTGTTATTTGCATTGAAATGTTTTTCCAGAAAACGGTTTTTCATATGAAGAGTCGCTTCAATATTTGATTCTGTACCACCGGATGTTAAGTGACCAAAAGCAGTTTTGGGATTGGAATGACTCAAAAGAGAAGCAGTCATTTCAATGACTTTTATTTCCATCTCACAAACACCATGAAAAAGACCGGGATCTCCAATATTGGTGTGAATAAATTGCTGATATGCCTTAACGGCAATCGGATGAGGAATTGTACACATGGAACTGAGTACTTTCTTGTAGTTTGTGTCTGATTCCGAAAAAAAGCCAAGCTCATTAAAGATACTTTCTTCAGGTAAGCCTTTTTCATCCATGACAGAAGAAACAAAAATAAATATTTAAAATATTTGGTTTTCGGATTTGATTTTATTAATTTGATAATCCTAAAATTTTGTAGATTAAATTTTGATAATTATAAATATAAAATAAAAAAGCACATCTAATGCAAGTTTTTCATAAAAAGCAATACTTAATAGAAGTTGATTCTAAAAAGATATCATTTGACATAAAATAGTTGTATTGTATCAAATAGTTATTTGATATAAAATATTCGACAAAAAATAAATTCTAAGTATAGTGAAATGTTATTTAATGTAAACCAACCCCACCATTTCCACTGGAATATTATATCCAGATAACTTAACAAAACATTTTAAAAGATAATTGATTGAAAAAATTGACATTTTAAAGTATATTTATAAAAATTAAAAATATAAGAAATAAAAATTACATATACAAAAAATTTTCGGTAAATTTAAATAGTATTAAGTTCATAACAAAACAACATTGTATTTTTTATCAAAAAATAAAAAATTATTTTTGTATTTTTTAGTTTTCCAAATTTTTTAAAAAAGTTTCTTTTAGTGGAAATGATCGGGTTGTGGACATATATAAACGTTCCATGAGAAATAAAGGGGTTATTTTTGTAGAAAGGATTCTTATTTACTTTCCCTTTATAATTTTACAATATGCTTAATAATTATAAGTTTAAATACCTTCATACTTTTATAGAAACTTAAATTTTTAAGTTTTAAAAACTAAAAAAATAACAGGAATTTTTACTATGACAAATATCGGAAAAGCCATTCGTATGGAAAGATTTATAAAAAGAGAAACGGGTCGAACAATTATTGTTCCTATGGATCATGGTGTTGGTGCCGGTCCGATTCGAGGACTGACAAACCTTCCAAGTACAATTGATAAGGTTTCTTCGGGTGGAGCAAATGCTGTTCTTGTTCATATGGGTCTTGTAAAACACGGTCATAGAAGACATGGCGATGACATTGGCTTAATAATCCATTTATCAGCTTCTACTTCACTTGGATCCAATTCAAGCCATAAAGTTTTAGTTACAACAGTTGAAGAAGCTATAAAAGTCGGTGCCGATGCCGTTTCTATTCATGTCAATATCGGTGCTGAGGACGAACCTGAAATGCTTCAAGGTTTTGGCGAAATTTCAAGAAAATGTGAAGAGTGGGGCATGCCGCTTTTGGCAATGGTTTACCCGAGAGGTCCAAAAATAACATCCGAATTTGGACCAGACGTTGTCGCTCATGCAGCTCGCCTTGGTGCAGAATTAGGTGCCGACATTGTCAAAACAAATTACACCGGAGATATTGATTCATTCAAAAAAGTCGTTCAAGGATGTCCCATTCCGGTTATTATTGCAGGCGGTCCGCACATGGATTCTGAACTCTCACTTTTAGAAAATGTTGCCGATTCATTAGAAGCCGGCGGCAAAGGCGTTGCCATCGGAAGAAACGTCTTCCAATCCGAAAATCCGACACGAACAGTTAAAAGAATTCATGCAGTCGTTCATGAAGGATTTACGGCAACAGAAGCTTTTAAATTGGAATAATTTTCCAATTTTCTCTTTTTTCAATTTTTTCTTTTCCGGTTAAAACTTCCAATTGCCCGTCATCAATCGCTTTTTCCAAATTAGAATTTTCAATCATTCATCCTCAATTGTTTTTCCAATTAGAATTTTCAATCATTCGTCTTCAATCGTTTTTTCCAATTAAAACTTTCAATCATTCGTCTTCAATCATTTTTTCCAGTTAAAACTTTCAATCATTCATCTTCAATCGTTTCTCCAGTTAAAACTTTCAATCATTCATCTTCAATCGTTTCTCCAGTTAAAACTTTCAATCATTCATCTTCAATCGTTTTTCCAGTTAAAACTTTCAATCACCCGTCTCTGAAGGGAACCAAATCACACCCTGTACATAATGAACACATTGTTTTGGAACATTCGGGATGCAGATCATATTTTTTACAAATTTCTTTCTGTATGTCAAATAATTTCAACAGTCTTTCTTGAGTCGGCCGCTCCATAAAACAGTCACCTTTTCGGAGGCTGTTTTCAAAGACCGGCCGAATGTTGGCAATCACACCCATTTTGGCCAGTTTTTCAATGACGTTTTTTACATCATCATCGGTTTCGCCAAGACCAACAATCAAATTGCTGTAAACACTTCCTTTTCCAAAAAGTGAAACGGCTTCCGACAATTCGGTGTAAACATCCGCTTCACTCAGTTTTGGGCAAACCTGCTTAAATATATTCGAATCAGCCGCTTCAACATTGTATTTCACTTCAGAAACGCCGGCATTTTTTAATTGGGCGGATCCGCCGGGGACAACATAAATAGAAACCCCGATCGGCACATTGTAAGAAATCAAATCCGGCATCAGCTCCAAAACACGATTTAATTCATTTTCCGGTGTTTTTTCAACGCCCGATGTGATTGAAATCGCTTTTATACTGCCCGATTTTGCGGCATTTTCAATAATTTCGAGGGTTTCGGCTTTTGATTTGGTATGTCCTTGAAGTTTTGGGACAGAGCAGTATTTGCAGTCAAAAACACACTTACCTGACAAATTAACATAAGCCTGATCGGGACAATGCGCTAAAGCCGGCTCAAGTCGTCCGGTTAAAATGAGCTCGTTTGAAAAAAAGACATCGATATCATCATTATCATCGAAATTTCTTTTTCTTCTGATTTTAACAGGTGAATTTTTGTCGATCGCTAATCGAACACGCCGTCCGTTTGAAGAAATAAAAACAGATCCTCGGCTTCCGGCACTCGGTCCGGCAGTTGACGGGCGTGTCGGTAAAAGCAAATTTAAATCTTCAACATCTGCCGTTCCGATGGAAAGCAACAATGCTTTTATTTCTGCGGTCATTGAAATACGCACGATCTCGGTTTCCTTTTCAGATGCAGTTTTTGTTTCAAAAAGATTTGGCATGGTTCATCTCAGTGTTTTTTACTCAGTGTTTCTTAATTTCAGAGCCGTTTTACAAACAGAAAATTCAAATTCATTTACAAGCAGCAAATTCAAAATCATTTACAAGCAGTAAATTCAAAATCATTTACAAACAATTGAGTTCAAATTTTTTATTGTCGTTACCTCAATAATGCTAAAAAAGTTGAAAATAAATCATTGAATACGATTATGTCAATGATTTACTGTGGTGATTTGCTGTTCGTTTATTGTGATGATTTGTTGTTGGTTTATTGTGATGATTTGCTGTTCGTTTATTGTTCATTTATTTATCAGTCGGCTCTTTTCTTTGTGCAAGCGGAACATAATCCTGAGTTTTACCGACCGCCATATAAGCCGGACGGATGATTTTTCCGGAATCAATCAGTTCTTCCAACCGGTGCGCACTCCAGCCGGCAATGCGACTGATCGCAAAAATCGGTGTGTAAAGCTGCATCGGAAGATCCAGCATACTGTAGACAAAGCCGCTGAAAAAGTCAATATTTGCAGAAACGCCTTTATAAATGCGCTTTTTCTGGCCGATTATATCCGGAGCTAAACGTTCAACCAATGTATACAATTCAAATTCTTCGGTGCGTCCCTTTTCTTTGGACAAAGCTTCAACAAAGCGTTTGAAAATGTCTGCACGCGGATCGTTTAATGAATAAACAGCATGACCGATTCCATAAATTAAACCGGCGTTATCAAAAGCTTTCTTGTCTAAAAGGGCATGAAGATAATTGCTGACTTCTTCTTCGCTTGTCCAGTCTGTAACATTCTTTTTCATGTCATCAAACATTTTGACAACTTTAATATTGGCGCCGCCGTGTTTTGGACCTTTCAAACTGCCGAGTGCAGCAGAAATGGCGGAATAGGTATCCGTTCCGGAAGAACTGACGACGCGGCAAGTAAATGTGGAATTGTTGCCACCGCCATGTTCGGCATGCAAAACCAATGTCAAATCCAAAAGGCGAGCCTCAAGTTCTGTATATTTGCTGTCCGGCCGAAGAACATGAAGTATGTTTTCAGCTGTTGATAATTCCGGCTGCGGACCATGGATGAAAAGACTTTTTTCATCATGGGAGTATGTATAAGCTTGATAGCCGTAAACCGCAAGAAGCGGGAACAATGCAATCAATTCCAGACACTGGCGCAAAACATTTTGGATGGATGTGTCATTTGCATTTTTGTCATAAGAATAAAGTGTTAAAACACAGCGTGCTAATGTATTCATCATATCTTCGCTGGGCGCTTTCATGATGATGTCACGGACAAAATTTGTCGGAAGCGAGCGGTAAGCACCGAGAAGTTTATGAAAATCTTCAAGTTGTGATTTGGAGGGCAAACTTCCAAAAAGCAACAGGTAAGTCACTTCTTCAAAGCCAAACCTCTTTTCATCGACAAAACCGTCAACAAGGATGTTAATATCAATTCCTCGGTAAAACAACTGTCCTTTTTTGTGTTCTTTTTCTCCGGCTTTTGGGCGGCCGGAATCAACGTCACTGATTTCAGTCAGTCCGGTTAAAACACCGTTGCCTTCCAAATCTCGCAGACCGCGGTTCACGTGATGTATTCTAAAAAGTTCGGGATTAATGGGACCGTGGCTGAGACAAAGGTTCGCAAGCTTTTGGATTTCTGCAGCTTTTTCGCTTTCGATTTTTTGGATTTCTGCGGCTTTTTCACTTTCGATTTCCTCAGCGGTTTTTGCAGTCATTTCAACACCATCTGTTTTTTTTGTATCTCCCATATGTACCCTCCTTATTTTTCGACAATGTATTTCATCTTTTAAAAATATCGCAAAAAAGATGATTATTCATTTTCATAATCCGAAATCAAATGATTCCATTTTTATAAGCAACTAAAAGAACGAATGACAGTAGTTTTTCATCAGATAAAAACCTTTTTTAAAACATTTAATACCATAATTTAATCGCATCTTTATATTTTTTCAAAACAAACCATTCGCAACGCTTATATAGAAATTCAATCATTTTAATTTTACAATTTCCAAAAAATTTCATGAAAAAACGCCTTTTTTGATTGCGTTTTAGACTGGGATGAACAGCGTATCGGATGGGTTTTGACCCGAGATAGGATACAAGATTCGGGAAACGTCACATGAATTCGGAAATCATTCATCATCAAATTGCCTTTTGCTTATCGGCACAACGAAAACGCAGGATTGAAGCTTTTTCGCCGGCATGACCATAAGTGATTGTTTTTGTTTTCAATACATTGTTGAAAATCAAAAACGCTGATCGGCATTTGAATTCATAAAATCGCTATCATATGATATCATACGGTATCGTACGATATCGTACGACAACAATTTACATTTCATAATTTACATTTCATAATACACTCATAATACAACATATATATTATCAATTACAGGAGACATAAATATGTCAGGACAACCAATTTTCATTTTAAAAGAAGGAAGCAAACGCACACGCGGAAAAGACGCTCAAAGCAATAACATCATGGCAGCAAAAGCCGTTGCAGAAGCTGTCAGAACAACACTCGGTCCCAAAGGCATGGACAAAATGCTTGTCGATGCGATGGGCGATGTAACAATTACAAATGATGGCGCCACCATTTTGAAAGAAATGGACATCGAACATCCGGCAGCAAAAATGATTGTCGAAGTTGCCAAAACACAAGACGAAGAAGTCGGAGATGGAACAACCAGCGCTGCCGTCGTTGCCGGCGAACTCTTAAAGAAAGCGGAAGACTTAATTGACATGGACATTCACCCAACCGTGATTGCATCCGGCTATAAACAAGCTGCCTCTAAAGCCATTGAAATCGTCAAAAGTTTGGCAAAAAACATCAACGAAAGCGACAAAGAATTATTAAATTGCATTGCCTCCACCGCCATCACAGGCAAAGGCGCAGAATTTGCAAAATCCCTTTTAGCACAAATTTCTGTTGATGCCGTTTTAAGCGTTGTTGAAGAAATCGACGGCAAAAAAGTCATTGACAGAGAACAAATCACCGTTGTTAAGAAAGTCGGCGGCCGCATTGAAGATTCTGAACTCATCAAAGGCATGATCATTGACAAAGAACGTGTTCACAACAACATGCCCGAAGCAGTTAAGGATGCCAAAATCCTCCTCCTCAATGAAGCCATCGAATTATCAAGCACCGAAATCGATGCCGAAATATCAATCACATCTCCGGACCAACTCCAACTCTTCCTCGACCAAGAAGAAGCCATGATCAAATCCCTTGTCGACAAAGTCGTTAAAAGCGGCGCAACAGTTGTTTTCTGTCAAAAAGGTGTTGATGACATGGCACAACACTTCCTCACAAAAGCCGGTCTTTTCGTTGTCCGCCGTGTGAGAAAGAGCGACATTGAAAAATTATCCAGAGCAACAGGCGCCAACATGATTACCAACTTTGATGAAATCGAAGCAAGCGATCTCGGTTATGCTGCATTGGTCGAAGAAAAGAAAATTTCAGGCGACGCCATGGTCTTTGTGACCGGCTGCGAAAACCCCAAATCCGTTTCAATTCTCCTTCGCGGTGGTACCGACCACGTCATTGACAGTATCGAAACCGCTCTTGAAGACTCTTTAAGAGTTGTCGGTGTCGTCATCGAAGACAACAAACTTGTTGCCGGCGGCGGATCTCCCGAAGTCGAACTCTCGCTCAGATTAAACGAATACGCCTCCACATTGCAAGGCAGAGAACAGCTTGCTGTTCGTGCATACGCCGAAGCCCTTGAAATCATCCCCAAGACGCTTGCTGAAAATGCCGGTCTTGATCCGATTGATATGCTCATGGCTCTTCGCGCCGCCCACGAAAAAGGAAACAAGACAGCCGGTCTTGACGTTTTCAAAGGTGAAGTCGTTGACATGTGGAAAGAATATGTCGTTGAACCCCTCCGTGTGAAAACACAAGTTATCAATGCAGCCACAGAGTCCGCCGTCATGATTCTTAGAATTGATGACGTGATTGCCACAACCAAAAACGCACCAACAGTCGGCGCACCCGGCAGCGGTATGGATGGCGGCATGGGCATGGACATGTAATATCGTGAAAAAAAGCTATCATCTAAATACGAAAACAGAGATTTTCTCTGTTTTTGCTTTTTTTATTTTTTGTTTTTTGTTTTTTTAATTCATGCAAGCATTTAAGTCGATTTACGATGTTAATGTGTTGATTTTTAAATTTACTAATTTTTGAGTGAAATCATGAGAGCTTTACTAAAGTTAAAAATTGACAAAGACGTTGTCATTCCTTTTAATTATCAATATCATCTTTCTTCAATGATTTACCATTTTTTGAATATCAGCGACTCCAAGTATGCACAAATGCTCCATGCCTATCAAAAATACAAATTTTTTACATTTTCGTGGTTAGATATACCAAGCCGCCAAATTACAAAAGAAGGAATTAAAAGCCAAGACGGAATTGTTTTTTTACAACTTTCCTCTCCGAATGATGATTTTTTGTCTGTTTTTTTAGAAGGTTTATTTCAGGAGCCTTTTTTAAAAATCGGGACTTTTGACGCTTATCCCGCGGAAATTCATATCATTGAGCCTCCCAAATCCTTTGATATTTTGAAAACAATCTCTCCGATTTGCTTGAGAACACAAGAGGAAGCAGACGGCAAATTAAAAGTTCGAGACTTATTGCCGAATCAATCTAAATTTTATGAAAATTTAAAATTGAATTTAAAGAAAAAATATGAGATGTTTTACAACAAAGACTGTTCAATGAATTTTGATTTGGAAATCTTATCCACCGAACCAAAAAGGATTCAAATAAAAAACACATTCGTTCGTTGCTCAAATTTAGTATTTTCCATTAAAGGAGATGACGAGTTTATTCGATTCGGATACGAATGTGGATTCGGTGAAAAAAATTCGATGGGATTTGGCATGGTCGAAGCGAATAACAATTCTTTTAAAACTTAATTTTAATTAAACAGTGACAACTCAGTCAAAGCCATAATTGTTTTTCATTCCTTTAAGGTCTGATTTTATCCTCAATAACTGTTTTGAGCAAACTCGACCGTCCCGCATTTCAATCCCTCTAAGGTCTTATTTTAACCTCCATAAATCAGTCACCCAATCCAAATTCTTCGAGATTTCAATCCCTCTAAGGTCTTATTTTAACTTGCATTCGTTTCAAGCATGATGATTTTAATTGTGCTATTTCAATCCCTCTAAGGTCTTATTTTAACATTGTCTGCATTGATCCTCTGCCAGTCGGTTTGCGTATTTCAATCCCTCTAAGGTCTTATTTTAACAACCCGATAATTTATAACGGACTCGGCGGCTTGTGCATTTCAATCCCTCTAAAGTCTTATTCGTCTCATGTCTTTCATCCTTAATCTGAATAAAAGTGTTATATGATTCAGTTTTATGAATGTTTTACATTTTTCGTTTTTTGTTTTAACTTTATTAAAAATTTTACAAATATTTCATCTATACAAAAAATATACAATTGTTTAACGATTGTTTGAATTAATTTTAACTACCTTTTTTATGAATTATATAAATAATGTCCAAAGATTACATACGAAAAAAGCCGATTATTAGCGGAACAGTTAGCCCCCAGCACAAGAAAAAAATTGAAAAGCTTGTGACTGATGGCGAATTCGCAAGTGTTTCCGATTTTATCAGTCAGGCGGTTTCGGATCTTTTGAACAAATTTGAAAAAAAAGAACAAAAACAGGATATTTACAGTTCTTTTTCGGAACATGAAATTCTTCTTTTAAAAAATGTTATTCGAGAAAAGTTAGAAGAAAAACCACCCACAACTATGCCCTTAAAAAGAAAAACCGATTTATGAAATTTTCAAAATTTCAGTTTTTTATCTGTTTCCTTCTTATTCTTTTTTTTATTTATTTACCTATAATCTAATGCGGTAGTCTTAAATAGATATAGAAGATTTATTTCATTCTCACTTTTAAGACTTATTTCTTCAATTCATTTTGAATTTATCATTCACAAAAACTTTTTTAAAAATTATGAGGAAAGGGCATGAAAATATTATTAATTGGTAGTGGAGGACGTGAGCACGCGATTGCTGCCGCCATCAAAAGAAGCCCCCAGCAACCGCTTCTTTATTCGGTAATGTCAAAAAAGAATCCGGGAATTGCAGTGCTTTGTGAAGAAACTTTGATTCACAACGAAATGGACGCAGCAGCAATTGCCGATTTTGCGAAAAAAAACGGTATCCAAATGACTTTTATCGGTCCGGAAGCTCCGCTTTCCGCCGGCGTTTCTGATGCGTTGTGGGCAGCTGATATTCCCGCCGTCGGTCCGAAAAAGAATTGTGCAAAAATTGAAACAGACAAAGCCTGGGCTCGTCAATTTCTTGAAAAATACAATATCGATGCCAATCCGAAATATGGCGTCTTTACAGACTATGATTCGGCAGCTGCCTTTATTGATGAATTAAAAGATGTGGCTGTCAAACCCGCCGGTTTGACGGGCGGCAAAGGCGTCAAAGTCATGGGCGACCAGCTGCCTGACATTCGATCCGCCAAAGAATATACAAAAGAAGTGCTGCGTTCGGACAGTGTTGTTATTGAAGAGCGCTTTATCGGAGAAGAATTTACACTTCAGGCTTTTGTTGACGGAAAACATTTGGCTTTTTGTCCGACCGTACAGGATCACAAACGCGCTTATGAAGGAGATGTCGGCCCAAACACGGGTGGAATGGGTGCGTACACAAACGCCGGCTCTCTTTTGCCGTTTTTGACAAAAGAAGAATATGAAACGGCTCAAAATATTATGCAGCAGACCGTGGACGCCTTCCAAAAAGAAACTGGAGAAGAATACAAAGGCATGCTTTACGGTCAATTTATTTTAACAAAAAACGGACCAAAACTTATTGAATACAACGCGCGTTTCGGCGACCCCGAAGCCATGAACGTTTTATCACTTCTTGAATCCGACATGGTTGAAATTATGAACGCAGTTGTTTCCGGCACACTCGACAAAATCACAGTGTCTTTCTCAAAAAAGGCAACCGTTTGCAAATATGCCGTGCCGGCCGGCTATCCGGACAGTCCGGAAAAAGATTCTGAAATCGTTGTCAATCAAGTATCAAAAGAAATCGGTCCGAATGCCGATTTGATTTTTTACTATTCCAGCGTTTATGAAAAGGAAGGAAAAATTTATACGACAGGATCTCGCTCCATCGGTGTTGTCGGTCTTGGAACATCCATTGAAGAAGCCGAAAAAATTTCTCAGCAAGCCCTTGAAACAAAAGTGAAAGGCAACATCTTTTATCGAAAAGATATCGGAACAGCTGAATTGGTTCAAAAAAGAATTGACCATATGAATGACATTCGAAAGAGGAAATGAAATTCAAGGATGGCATTTTAATGTGTGATGAATTTTATAAAGATTAAAAATCATTGAATAACAGGAGACAAATTATATGAAACATTTACTTTCTATGGCAGATCTGTCGTTGGAAGACATTTACGGTATTTTAGAGCTTGCCGAAGAAATCAAAGAAAAACGCAGTCAAGGCAAAGTGACGGACCATTTGAAAAACAAAAGTTTGGGAATGATTTTTGAAAAATCATCCACTAGAACCCGTGTTTCTTTTGAAGTCGGCATGAACGATTTGGGCGGACATGCGATTTATTTGAATTCAAATGACATTCAAGTCGGTCGTGGTGAATCCATCGAAGATACAGCTAAGGTGTTATCGCGTTATCTTCATGGCATCATCGCGCGTGTTTATTCTCACGACACTTTGGTTAAATTATCCGAAAATTCGACGATCCCGGTCATCAATGCACTTTCCGACAAGGAACATCCGTGTCAGGTTTTAGCCGATTTGCTTACCATCAAAGAATACAAAAACCGCATCTCTGACATGAAATTTGTTTGGGTCGGCGACGGAAATAATGTTTGCAACTCGCTGATGCTGGCTTGTGCGATTTCCGGTATGGAAATGGTTGTCGCCTGCCCGAAAGGATATGAGCCCAAAGAAGAATTTGTTCTTCAGGCACTGGATCTCGGCGGCGTTTTAACGATTACAAATGATCCTTTAAAAGCCTGCGAAGACGCCGACATATTATATACGGATGTTTGGATTTCCATGGGCGAAGAAGCCGAAACAGAAAAACGCCTGAAAGACTTTAAAGGATTTGAAATCAACAAAAAAATGGTTGCCGTTTCAAAACCGGACGTTATTGTCATGCACTGCCTTCCGGCGCACCGCGGTCTTGAAATCGCCGCAGACGTCATTGACGGAACACACTCCGTTGTTTTTGACCAAGCCGAAAACAGACTACATGCACAAAAAGCTGTTTTATTAAAACTTTTAGTTTTAGACGACTGATTAATTAAAAAAAGAAACAAAGCATATATTGCTTTGTTTTTCTCCTGTTTTTTACCATTGATTGTAGTGGATTCTTTCTTTTTTGAATCTGTCCACCGTTTCAGGTTCTTTTTCAGGATAACCAATGATAACAAAAGCAAACGGTACAATATTTTCAGAAAGGCTCATCATTTTTACAAAACCGCCGACACGATCTTCTCTTGGATAAACACCCGTCCAAACCGCCCCAAGACCCGCAGTATGCAGTGACAAAAGCATATTTTGTGTTGCAGCCCCCAGATCCTGCTGGAAAAATCCTTCTGCAACTTCATATGATTTATTCAAACAAACTAAAACCCCGGCAGGTGCTTCCTTTGCCATCGCTGCATGTGGACTGAACGTTGGGATTTCATTCAACAATTCTCTTTTGTCAATGATAATAAATTCCCACGGTTGCTGGTTTCTTGCAGATGGGGCAAACATTGCGGCTTTGACGGCTTCTTCTATTAATTCTTTCGGAACCGGCTTGTTTTGATATTTTCGAATGCTTCGACGGGTGTAGATTGCTTTATTTGTATCCATTTTGAATTCCTCGGTTTGTAGAATATGGTAATAGTATTTGGTGGGGGTTAGTTTTAGTATTTTTAGGTTCGTTTGGTTTTTGATTTAATATTAGTATTGTATGTATAAATAAACATTATTTTGAAATCTATAAGGTTTGATTTGATCCAATTAAATTTTCATATGTAATTCTTCCCGATGTGTTTATTTCAATCTTTCTAAGGTCTTATTTTAACTGAGATCACAAAGGACACTCATAAATTTGTTACCACATTTCAATCCCTCTAAGGTCTTATTTTAACACATGTTTAGCGAATACACGAGCACCTTTTTTAGCAGATTTCAATCCCTTTAAGGTCTTATTTTAACCGGATCGTGCGGTATTACCCCACACGCTACTTTCAAATTTCAATCCCTCTAAGGTCTTATTTTAACTGTTTTGATCATGGGATCCTTGTCAAAATCAGTAGAATTTCAATCCCTCTAAGGTCTTATTTTAACATCAGGAAGGTTTTAAAATGGCTCTGCTTTACGATAGTTTCAATCCCTCTAAGGTCTTATTTTAACGCTCAATGTTCCGTCGTGGTTGTAAATGACAATAGCGTTTCAATCCCTCTAAGGTCTTATTTTAACAAGGAACTCTGACGTTTGTCCGTTTCGGGTGTTCGTGTTTCAATCCCTCTAAGGTCTTATTTTAACCTGGTGCAGGACATAACGACAGGGGAAAACATCATAAGTTTCAATCCCTCTAAGGTCTTATTTTAACACTACAGAATCGACACGGACGAACTTAAAGAGGAGTAGTTTCAATCCCTCTAAGGTCTTATTTTAACGTTGTAGAATACAGTTTTCAACGCCAAATAAAAAAGGTAGTTTCAATCTCTCTAAAATCTTATTTTAACCATATCATGATTTTAAACCTTCTATCATTTATCAGTTTCAATCCATGGTTTTTAACAACATAAAAAAGAAGCAATATCCCGTTTTTTCGAATTTCAATCCCTTTAAGGTCTTATTTTAATGATAGTTTATGTAGTGATAAAACTGTATATTTTACCGTTTCCATCCCTAAGGTCTTATTTTAATGTGTTTAAACATAGAATGAGAGAAGTAATATTTACGTTTCAATCTTTAAGATATTATTTTAATAACAAGAATATAGATTTGTCGGTCATGCGAAAGATTTGTTTCAATCCCTCTAAGGTCTTATTTTAACATGGACTTACATATAACGGGGAAGTTCTATATACGGGTTTCAATCCCTCTAAGGTCTTATTTTAACGTGGTTGATCTCGGTTTATACGATTGTTCCAACTTGATTTCAATCCCTCTAAGGTCTTATTTTAACAAGAATCTAAGAAAGTGATCTCATGGCTACAAATAATTTCAATCCCTCTAAGGTCTTATTTTAACCTTAGGTGTTACGGTAGACAGGTCAACAAAACCATAATTTCAATCCCTCTAAGGTCTTATTTTAACTTGACAGTAAGATCAGTTCGGTGACAACTGCTGCGTCATTTCAATCCCTCTAAGGTCTTATTTTAACAGTTGTGTCTTTTCTGTGTTCGATTTTGGGTTCACGATTTCAATCCCTCTAAGGTCTTATTTTAACAACTTTTTTATTTTGTGTTTCAAGATACAAAACTTTATTTCAATCCCTCTAAGGTCTTATTTTAACGATGTAATGTATATTACATACCCAAACACATGTTACATTTCAATCCCTCTAAGGTCTTATTTTAACATTATGTTTGTTGTGCAAATCTTACAAACACATTTTGATTTCAATCCCTCTAAGGTCTTATTTTAACTGCTTTTTTTGGATTTGGAAAAGGATTTTTTATATCATTTCAATCCCTCTAAGGTCTTATTTTAACGGTTCTATTGATACTGATTTTAAACCGATTTTTTTAAATTTCAATCCCTCTAAGGTCTTATTTTAACCATTTTTAATAATATCAATTACGTTATTATTTCCGATTTCAATCCCTCTAAGGTCTTATTTTAACAAGTTTTTCGTGTTTAGGGTGATTACAAAAAAATCGATTTCAATCCCTCTAAGGTCTTATTTTAACCAGGCCCCCAAACAGCAAACGGCATAAATCACCACGATTTCAATCCCTCTAAGGTCTTATTTTAACCGGACTCAGCGCGGATGACAAACCAGCCGGCTCCAAAATTTCAATCCCTCTAAGGTCTTATTTTAACGTTTTGTCGCTTGTGGGCGTTCGGGTCGACCACCATATTTCAATCCCTCTAAGGTCTTATTTTAACTGGTAAATTTAGTTCGCTTTCGCAAATCCTTTATGTTGCATTTCAATCCCTCTAAGGTCTTATTTTAACGCTTGATAAGGGTTGAGTGTCTCTTCACCTTTCTTCATTTCAATCCCTCTAAGGTCTTATTTTAACCACCTTGTTTAAAACCGTCAAGGGGAGACTTGACAAAATTTCAATCCCTCTAAGGTCTTATTTTAACGTTTTTTATAGTGTGCTTTTCGTTTTTCTAACTCATATTTCAATCCCTCTAAGGTCTTATTTTAACTTGATACTGTTTTATTTTAAAATAAGTCTTCTCATAAATTTCAATCCCTCTAAGGTCTTATTTTAACTCTGCCGGCGGCTTCCCATAAGGTTTTATCAGTATCATTTCAATCCCTCTAAGGTCTTATTTTAACAAATCAAATTGGATCTCTGTTAGCAGCTCTCTCCGAATTTCAATCCCTCTAAGGTCTTATTTTAACGACGCCGGCTATGATATTTTAGAAGGCGAGGAACCGTATTTCAATCCCTCTAAGGTCTTATTTTAACGAGAAGAACTTGCCAATGAAATTTTTGAATTTTACGGATTTCAATCCCTCTAAGGTCTTATTTTAACAATTTGCTCGGACAAAAAGACTTGCAGGCGCAAATAGATTTCAATCCCTCTAAGGTCTTATTTTAACGATTATTGTTTGCTTGATCGCCTTGTCTGCCGATCATTTATTTCAATCCCTCTAAGGTCTTATTTTAACCGGGCACGGAAATGTTATTTGCACGAGCAATAACACCATTTCAATCCCTCTAAGGTCTTATTTTAACCGGTCGACCCAAACGCCCACACGCAACGAAACAAGAATTTCAATCCCTCTAAGGTCTTATTTTAACAACATAATCAAATCAGCGCACGGCAATTCGTTATCGGATTTCAATCCCTCTAAGGTCTTATTTTAACTATGTACTAGTGTGTGTAAACACACTTAAATACATATTTCAATCCCTCTAAGGTCTTATTTTAACCGGAATCGGAGAAGTCTCGGCTTCGTGATTATTGGAAATTTCAATCCCTCTAAGGTCTTATTTTAACCGTTTCTATTCATATTTTTATTTTATCTAAAAAAAGAATTTCAATCCCTCTAAGGTCTTATTTTAACGACAGATATAGCATTTTTTTTTACAAAAAATAATTGATTTCAATCCCTCTAAGGTCTTATTTTAACTATTTAAAATCGCAAACAATAAAATTGTTCCTTCTTTATTTCAATCCCTCTAAGGTCTTATTTTAACGAAAAAGATTAATGGTCGCTCAAGAAGGTCAAAAGTTATTTCAATCCCTCTAAGGTCTTATTTTAACGGAGCCGATTTTGTTTGTTTGCATCCAATCTTTATGATTTCAATCCCTCTAAGGTCTTATTTTAACAAGCGTTAGAACAAGCTGTTTGGAATCCTCGACCGAATTTCAATCCCTCTAAGGTCTTATTTTAACCATTGTTTCTTCCCAAATTTGTTCAGAATTGAAAGATTTCAATCCCTCTAAGGTCTTATTTTAACTTGAAAAAAGGATGGGATCAAACGTTGAGATGTTCTCATTTCAATCCCTCTAAGGTCTTATTTTAACCAAGTTCATGCTACCCTTTCCATTTGCATTTTGACGATTTCAATCCCTCTAAGGTCTTATTTTAACTCTGCGAAAGGTGTTTTCATAGAGTTGATAGGTACAATTTCAATCCCTCTAAGGTCTTATTTTAACGGTTATTCGTTTCCGTTATTCTTTGTTCGGAAAAAGTATTTCAATCCCTCTAAGGTCTTATTTTAACTCTGTTCCCGTATTGAAATTGGGAATATAAAAATTTGATTTCAATCCCTCTAAGGTCTTATTTTAACGGGGTATCATCGGTATTGGTGCTTATTATTTGTTTGTATTTCAATCCCTCTAAGGTCTTATTTTAACGACCGAAACGGGTAACGGTACGCATCGTTATACTATATTTCAATCCCTCTAAGGTCTTATTTTAACGTCATAAATGCAGCGTTACGGCATCTTGGTTATCGTTATTTCAATCCCTCTAAGGTCTTATTTTAACTTTGATAGCAGAAGAGCCAATTTTCTCAAAATTATCATTTCAATCCCTCTAAGGTCTTATTTTAACGTTTTTTGCACTCCTCAACGATCTCGTGCAAAGCGTCATTTCAATCCCTCTAAGGTCTTATTTTAACAAAAAGAAGGCTTTCCCAGCCTCGTTTCTTGGATTCATTTCAATCCCTCTAAGGTCTTATTTTAACTCCTCTTTCACAACATCGAAATATCTTTGAAGGTTGCATTTCAATCCCTCTAAGGTCTTATTTTAACCCGGCCGGTGCGCCGATTTCTTTGTGGGGTATTTAATTTCAATCCCTCTAAGGTCTTATTTTAACCATAAACACGATCATGTTTGTCAGCATGATGAAGGCATTTCAATCCCTCTAAGGTCTTATTTTAACGAATTGGCGAACATTTATCAAAGCCGGATCAGTTTTATTTCAATCCCTCTAAGGTCTTATTTTAACCGCTTTTATCTGTCTTTTAGACAGTCTAACATAGTTATTTCAATCCCTCTAAGGTCTTATTTTAACCGTGGTGTTAAACGTTTTTAAATGGTTTTTTTTGACAATTTCAATCCCTCTAAGGTCTTATTTTAACCGACACAGAATTTAAAAAAGCGATTGAATGGCTTAAATTTCAATCCCTCTAAGGTCTTATTTTAACAACTATAAAAAATTATGGAATTTTTTTAAAACAATAATTTCAATCCCTCTAAGGTCTTATTTTAACAAACCACATTCAAAAAAAATATGAACCGATGGCAAAATTTCAATCCCTCTAAGGTCTTATTTTAACAAGCAACAAAACAAGACGATTTGTCGCGAACTGTCCGATTTCAATCCCTCTAAGGTCTTATTTTAACTTATGACGAGTCCGAAGAAGTTGCTCGTCTTGTGTTATTTCAATCCCTCTAAGGTCTTATTTTAACGAAAAAACTTTGAAAACAGCGATATGACAATGTAAAATTTCAATCCCTCTAAGGTCTTATTTTAACGCAGAACTTTCCGGAAGTAATTATGTTTTTACAGAATTTCAATCCCTCTAAGGTCTTATTTTAACTTTAAAAAAATAAAAATATGTTTGTTGCCGGAAAAAATATTTCAATCCCTCTAAGGTCTTATTTTAACCAAGAAAAAAATAACCATTTTTGACATAATTCTGCAAATCGATAAAATTAAAAAAACGCCAAAACATGTTTATTTTACTAATAAAAAAATCTCAATAAATAAAAATTTTTTCGTAATTTTTAGAAAATATTTTCGTGAAACAGATGTTTTGTATCTCATTTATAAAGATCCACGAAAATTACAAAATATTTGTAATTTCCGATTTTGGAATTCCGATTTCATCAAATTGTATGAATTTTTCATCTCTGATTTTATAGCATAAAACATGTCCATAAGATTTTTTAATTATTTTTTCCAACTGTCCCATAATTTTAAGATATTCGGCATCGGTTAATTCTCCTTCAAAAACACTGTTCTGTACCCAATTCAGATACTGTTTTAAAAAAATTCGAACCTTGTTTACATATTCAACATTAACATCATAAACAAGGATCACATACATCCTATTCACCACCACATAACAAGAGGTTTGTATTCCTCTGTTCCTAAAAAATGCTTTATTAACTTATAAACTTCCATTCGGATTAATGTTCTGTAAGATACATTTCTATTAACACCTTTATGCTTTATGGTTGTATCTAATTTATCATTATATTCTTTAATAAAAATTCTGCTCCCTTTTTCACTTAAAAGCATATTCCCAAGCTCGCCTCTAAAACAGCTGTCATCTAACATATTTTTGTTTACAAGTTTGAATATAATCCTATCAACAATTATTGGTTTGAAAATTTCACTGATGTCCATTGACAAAGAAAATCTTCGAGCAAACGGCTCATGTAAAAAAGAAATTGTTGGATTTGCTTGTGTGTTGTATATCTCTGTTAAAATTGTTCCGTAAAGAATTGAATTTCCATAACTAATTAAAGTATTCATTTTATTTTCCGGAGGCATACGCGTTCTTTTTATAATGCAGTATTCTTCAGGAACAATTTCATCAATCGCCGAGTAGTAAATATTTCTAATTCTTCCTTCGACATTCATAATTTCCGGAATTGTTTTTGCCTCGGGCAACCGGCTCAATTCATCATCAATGCGATTAATATGGTTTTCAAGAATTGGCTCCAGATCTTTTTGTGAATTCGAATAATATTTTAAATTTTTCAGTATATTCTTAGTTCCGCCCCCTACAAAGGCTTTAGCTAAATATTCTCTTTTTTCCGGGTCTAAATAATGAGCGGCTTGATGAACGATAACATCTCCGCTGATGAGTGTTTCTCTCGGATAAAAACTTCCTTCATAAAACCCATAATAGTTGAAATAATGGATTGGGATTCCCAATTTTGCTAAATAATCAATAACTCCAGAACTTAAGGTTAATCTCCCATAAGCATAAATAGACAAAATTTTTTGAATTGGAAGTGCCCTTCTTTTTTTTTCTCCGGTTTCTGGATCTGTGTTTTCAAAGTAGACGGTGTTTTCGTGTCTTGTTAAAATTCCATCGCTTGTGATGTAATAATTGTCTTTCATTTTAGCACCCGTATTGATAAATAAATTCAGCCAAGACCATAACAAAAACAAAAAGAATTAGATAACACTCCCAAAACAAAATTCAAAGTAAGAACATTTAGGGCAAAATTTTTTGCGTATAGGTTGCGGCATTTTTCCTTCAACAATAATACGAATATGATCCAATGTCTTTTCAATTTCGATCTCATCTTCCAATGTCAAAATAATTTCTTCTTTACGACTAATAAGCGGATAGTTAATGACTCCTGTTGCGTTCATCCCTTTTGTTTTGAAATAGTACAAGTAATAAAGAAGTTGCATTCGATGTGATATTTCGATAGAGGGAGCTTTTTTAATTTCATGGATCACGATTCCGTTCTTTGTTTCTACAAAATCCAAACTAATGGTTTCATCTATAGCCACATCTTTTTTTTCACGGCTGTATCGTTCCTCATGAAGTTCACGTCCGATTTGAACATATTCGTTTTCATCTTCCATTTGAATATTATGAGAAAAAAGCCAGAGCTCCGTATGGCAAACATAGTAATAGGAAACTTTTACACCAGTGAATTTAAAAGGCACAGATTGATATTCAGACATATCAGTTCCATTGTACATTTATAAAACAACAATATTCAAATCATTAAAATAAGCAAAGAATCATTTTACTTTCTCTATTTTAATTTATGCTTTAAAATATTTGGATGAAATTATGTCTTTTTTTGATTTTGTTTTCCTATACAAAAACTTTATATCTTACCTAAGTATAATTAGATTAAATTGATACTTAGTTATAAAGAAACTTTTCATTTTTCATAAATTTACAGACAAGGTAAAAGCAATGGGATTTTTGCAAGCCGTTTCAAGTTTAGGAACTTTGGATATCAAAGAAGGTCAGGAAGACTACATTAGTTTTCTGGAACCGCCTTTTGAACAAAAAGAGACAAAATCTCCGAATTATGTTATCCAAATCGGGTTAAAAGTGAAAGATAAAAATGCAGATATATTATCTGTTCTGGGCATCGCTTCCATTGATTGTATCGCTTATCCCGGGATGAAACCCGATGATATTCTTCAGACGTATCTTTATAAATCCACGACAGGAAACGTCAGCCAAAGTTATACCCCCCTTTTTCGTCTTGGAAAACCGGAAAATTCAAAAATAGAGTTTGTATCGCACGTGGATAAAAAGAAATCGAAAAGCGCTTTGAAAGATGAGGATTCCAATATTTTTTTTGAAAAAGGCAACTGGAAATCCGATAAAGATAGTCGTTTCTTTAAAATTCGAAAAACTGTTCTTCAAAATTATGAAAACGAACACATATTTGAAAACGGAAATACCGATTTGATTATGAATGAACTTGAAAACAACGTCGATAGACTGATTGAATGCTGGTCCGAAAAGAAGAGTTCATATATTATGGTTTTCGGCATTGATGACAATGGCCGTTTTTTGTATCCCGGGGAAATTAATGCTTTTCTTTCTTATTTCAAAAACAAAATCGCTTCTATGATGGGCGAGGGTACAGCCGAAATCAAATCAAAGGAAAAAAATTCGGTGAAAAAAACGAATCCGGTTTTTGAACATTGCAGCCTTTGTGATTCAGAAACGACACAGAAAAACACACTTGATAAGCTCTTTCCATTTGCAACATTTGATAAGGAAAGTTTTTTACCGGGAACAAAAGACAAAAACGGAGCCGACAAAAAGGTTTTCCCGATTTGTTCAGACTGCTCTATTCAAATTGTAGCCGGAATACGAAAGATGGAAAGCACATTTAAAGATATGCGTGTTGTTCCGGGATACATTTTGTATGTGATTCCGGAGTTAATCGGGGCAGGGGAGAAGTTAGAAACAGCATCTTCCAAAACACAAGACTTTTTAAAAACCGGTATTAAGACGGAAGAAAGAACCTTCAAAAATTTATTGAAGGCTGACGAATACCTTGTTTATCATTTCCTTTTTATCGAAGAAAATCAGGCACAACAGCGTATCCACTTTATGATTGAAGATGTTCCTCCGTCTCGTATAAAAAAGCTTCAAAATCAATGGAAAGGCGCCTGTAAGAGTTGGGAGAGATCTGAAAAACAAAATGATGATAATAAATCTACTGAGCCTGGTAACAGGCTTGATGAATTCAGTCTTGATTATGCTTTTCAACAAATTTACTATATGTTTAGGGATCTGGCTGGCAAATCGGAGCAAGAGCAGAAATTCATGCGTGAAGAAGCTTTGCAGGTGATAGCCAAACTTTTGAATCAAGAGTATATTGAAACGAAACGGATTAAAACAGTGATGGTTTCGCGCCTGCCGGGGCTGTTTGCAAATCCCGAATGGATTGTACCGAAAGTAAAAATGATGAAGCACGGAAAGACTAAAATGATTGAAATGGCACGAATATTAGATTTTATTACACGATCAAATCAAACAAAAGGTAATGAAAATGAAATTGGATTGGATGAATGATTTTAAAGATCCGTATTATCAAACACCTTTCGGAAAGGGTGTTTTTTTAAGCGGGATTGTTCTTGGACAAATTGCCCGAGGACAAGTTGAAAAAGGAACCGGAATTGACAGTTCTCCGATATTTAAACAATTGTCATTCGGACGGCTTCAAAAAAGAGATCTTCAGCGGCACCTCAGTCGTGTTCCCGAACTTTTGAAAGCGTATGATATCAAATATTCAGGATATCTCAGCCAACTCACCGTCAAAGTTGGTGAATTCTTCATTCAAGACAATCAAGAGATGGACGTTGACGGAAATTTCGCATTCTCATTGTCTTTTTTAAATTCATATGATTACTTTTGGACAATCTTTGGTAAAGATGAAATAGGTGACGATTCCGAATCGGAAAAATGATTTATCCATATTTAACAATTTAAATCGTTGAAATTTACAATTAATAAGAGGAGATTAACATGACTTTTGAAAACAGAAGAGAATTTTTGTTTGTTTACAGCGTAAAAGATGCAAATCCAAACGGCGATCCGTTAAATGCAAACCACCCACGGCTGGATGCGGACAGCGGTCAGATTTTGGTTTCGGATGTGCGAATCAAAAGAACAATTCGTGATTATTGGGTTGAGAATGAGGAAAATATCTTTGTTGACGGTGAACCAAAAACCCTGAAAGTTCGGGTCGATGAGTTAAAAAACAAGTCAAGTTCAGCAAACTACAAAGAAGCGATCGGAAAGTGCCTGGACACAAAACTTTTTGGTGTTACTTTTGCTTTAGGAAATGAATCGTTTTCATGGACAGGACCTGTTCAATTCAAATGGGGCCGCTCTCTTCACAAAGCAAAAGCTGAGTTTGTTCAAGGAACAGCAGCTTTTGCCACTAAAGAAGGAAATGATCAAAGATCCTTTAGAAATGAATATATTGTTCCATTTGTTGTAATCGGCGTCTATGGAATTGCAAATCAGTGTGCTTCTGACAGAACCGGCGCAACAAAAGAGGACGTCGATAAAATTGCGGATGGACTTTGGCTTGGAACAACAAACTTAATTACAAGAAGCAAAGTCGGGCATATCCCAAGACTGTTTTTGGAAATTATTTACAAAAAAGATTTCTTAGGTATTGCCGGTTCTTTAGATGATAAAATAAAAATGTTGACCACAGATGGGAAACCTCTTGATGAATCCGGTTCTTATAAATTAAGATCCATAGAAGAATGCATCTTAGACATTTCTATCGTTTCGAATCAACTTCTTTCGATGAAAAACGATATTGAAAAGGTAATATTGTGGACAGATTCTGAAACACAATTAAAAGGGACCGACGTTTTAAAGTCCTCCGGTATTCAATTTGAACAAAAAGTCAGGTGATGGTTTTGGCCATTGTATTTGAAGTATCTGGTCCCCTTGCAATGTTTCGGCGGCCATATACAACAACATCTTCCGTTTCTTTTCCAATTGCACCGCCGACAGCGATTGCCGGATTAATTGGAGCAATATTGGGATTTGATAACGGCGGTGGTGAAAACGCATGTCAAGCGGATTATTGGACTCATTTTAAAGGGACGCAAATTGCTCTTGAAGTAATGGCGCCTGTTTCTTGGTATTCCGGAGCAATTAATTTCTGGAATGTCAAGGATCCTCAAAAAAGTCCGCATATTCAAGTTAAGCACCAATTTTTAAAAAATCCATGTTATCGAATTCATGTGAACGGACCTCTTGAAACTGTTCTAAAGCAACATTTGGAGGAGGGAACATTTCATTTCACTCCCTGTTTAGGAACAGCGTATGCTTTTGCAAAAATCAAGTACGTTGGAAGTTATCAAAAAGAAAATTTATCCAAAAATGGTTCGCCTTTAAATGTTTCAGATTTACCGATTTCAAGCGTGATCCCTTATTTTTTAAAAGAGAGTTCAGAACAAAAAATAGATATCAATCTTCAAAAATTAACCAGTATGTTCGTAGAACGTTTACCGTTTCATATGGATGACCAAAGAACCCTTTTGAGGACGATTACAGTACTATACGGAAAAGAACCTGGTGCAAAAATATACTTAAAAAATTGGGATTCTTTAGAGGTGACTTCTTATGAGGGATTATACATTTCTTGGTTCCCTTCTTGGTGATTTGAAGAGCCATCCTGACAAAAAATTAAGTGTTCATCTGGAAAATGTTGCTGAAATGAGTTGTTTGCTCGCCGAAAGATACTGTGTGGATGTTGATCGCAGCATTTTAAAAGATATTGGTTGGACTCATGATCTGGGAAAAGCAGATCCTCGTTTCCAAAAACACCTTAATGGTGAGGGGCACGGTGTCAATCATTCCCAGAGATCGGCTTGGTTTACTTACTCTTTAAATGAAAATATATGGGCGACCGAAGCAGTTTGCCGACATCACACACGCTTATTTAATATTTCCCAATTAGATTCAAAATGGTTTAATGACGATGCTGATATATCATGGGAATCGATCTCAGAAGACATGAATAAATTAATTCCAAATTGGCCGTATCCTTTAAATGAAAAGCAATTTGATAAGCTGCAAAACGATTTTTTTTTTATTAACGAAGAAATAAAAGAAGACGATTGGTTTAATCTTCGAAAGCTTTATTCTCTTTTTATAACCGCTGACCGTATGGATGCTTTGGGCATCCCCAAAGAGGACATTTTACAAGAATCATCAATTCATTTAAATCCAAAATTTGAAAAAAGAAAGGTAAAATCCAAAAATGAGGTGGTTGATGATTGGCGCACAAATATCCAACGCCAATGTTTTGAAAACGCTTCAAAAATCCAAGGTCCCGGTGTCTATACTTTAACATTGCCGACGGGATCCGGAAAAACAATTGCCGGACTTGAAATTGCACATTACTTATCGCTAAAATTTGAAGCAACCGGCATTATTTATGCTTTACCTTTTATCTCTATTGTGGAACAAACCTCAGAAATTTCTAAAGCCATTTTTGGTGATGACGAGATACAAGAAGATCACAGTTTATCCGGTTCAAATGATAAAGTAAAAAATATTTCCACTGAAAACGAATCTGATTTTGAACTCAATGAGAATGAAACCGGATATGAAAACAATTTAGATTTAAAACAAAAATGGATGAAAATGTCCGAACTTTTCAGATATTGGCAAAAACCTGTTGTTATTACAACTTTGGTTCATTTTTGGGATGTTTTGTTTTCTTCTCGGGCAAATAAAACAATGAATTTTCATCGGCTCAGTAAAGCTGTTGTTATTATTGATGAGCCTCAGGGAATTGCTCCGGAATAGTGGAACGAATTCGGAGAAATGCTCTCCTTTTTAAGCGAAAAATATCAAACATTTTTCATATTAATGACGGCAACACAGCCTTTTTTTCAAAATGTATCCAAAAACAACGAATTAGCTCCTCCAAATGTAACTTTTCCTCAAAACAGGCACAATTATCGAATTTTACCCGACAAATATGAAATCAATGATTTGTTAAACATTTTATTTGACAATGATATTCCCTTTGAAAAATCAGGAGCAATTGTTCTAAATACAAAAAAGACAGCTATCGAAGCCTACAATTTGTTATCTTCGTTTGTTGAAGCTGATAATATCTTTTTTTTAAGCGGTTGGCTGACTCCCAAAAGTAAAAAGCGCGTTCTTAAAGAACTAAAACAAGCCGAAAAAAACAACGAATTGCGTTATTTAGTAACAACTCAGGTTGTAGAAGCCGGAGTTGATTTAGATTTTAATTGGGTTTTTCGAGATTTTTCACCACTGGATTCTCTCATTCAAGTTGCCGGCCGTTGTAATCGGCACGGGTTAGATAATGATTCCGGAATTGTGCTGATTGCAGAACTGCAATCAAAAAATAAAAGGGGATATGGCAGTTATGTTTACAATCGCACTCTGTTGGACAGCACACACCAAATTCTGAATAAAATGTTTCCGGAAGGAACTTTTAGTGAGCAGCATATTCCCGAACTGATCTCTGAATATTATCAAGAAATCATTTTAAACCGAAAAGTAACACCTTCTTTGCTTCTATCATTATTAAAAAAAGGAGAATGGGAAAATTTACCTCCTTTGTTTAAAGAAGAACATCGTCAAGTTACTTTATATGTAGAAGAGGATGAAGAATTCATGCCCATTCTCAATTGTTTGCTGGAGAATGAATGGACTTTGGAAAATCGGCATGAACAAAAAAGGCTCTTTAATCAACTTCAACAATATGCCATTTCTGTTCCTCATTATATTTTAGAAAAAGACTGTTTAAGTGTTTAGTCTCGATTTGAGTCAACGAATCCCAAGGGGGTACTATATCCAATATTTAATGATGAAAACAGCTGGGTTCTGACAAAAGACGCTATCAATGTCGAAGGAGGGCTTTATAATCAAAAACTGGGTTTTATTCCACCCATCAAGTCCTCTGATGATTTAATTATTTAATTCTTTTTTGCCTTCCATTTCCAACACAAAAAATCATCCGTGTTTTTGCATACGATGAATAATATTTTATCCTTTTTCAGATAATACTCCAAAACTTCATACATAAAAAAACCTAACTCCTCATGTGATCCCAAATGACCTCCCCTTCACACTCCCAAACCCCTCAATCCCACTCCCTCCAATCCCTCTACAACCAAGCCCTCCTCTACGCCGCCGAAGCCCACAACAACCAATTCTACAACACAAACTTACCCTATGTCATCCATCTTTGCATGGTCGCCAACGAAGTCCTCATAGCCGACAAAAATGAACCGGCAATAAACCTCGAAAACGCCATCCAAATTGCCCTCCTCCACGACATTTTAGAAGACACCTCCATCACAAAAGAACAACTTGAAAACCACTTTAACCCCCAAGTCGCTCACGGCGTTGACCTCCTAACAAAAAGAAAGAACCAACCGATTCGTGAATATCTTCAGAGAATAAAGGAGGGACCAAAAGACATTTCCCTCATTAAAATGTGCGACCGGATTACCAATCTTCAAAAGCCGCCGTCTTTGTGGACGTCTGAAAAAATCGCTGAATATTTGGAAGAATCAAAAATTATTCTTGAAATGCTTGGCAGCAGCCATACTTATGCAGCAAATCGATTGAAATCAAAAATGGAGTCTTACCGGCAGTACATTTAATGTTGAATATCTCATGATGTATCCAAAATTTTGTCATTAAAAAAAAGAAGCCTGTTTTTGGGTTAAAACAGGCTTATTTATGGGGATTTGATTTTAAAACGTTTTTAGTAGAGGTTTATGTTTTTGCTGTCATTTTTAAAGACGACAAATTAATAATCATACGGAGAAACTCAGAATTAAGGCAATTTAATTTGAGTTATTTTCTAGTACTACTCTTTTGTATTTATACTTTTTCATTTTAGAATGATTTAAATCAAAAATTTATTTTTGATAAAAACAGTTCAATGATACGGTTTATTTTAAATAAAATCAAATTAATTTGTTTAATATAATGAAATAATCAAAAAAAATTACAAAGTTTTGATTCATATTTAAAAACAACATATTAAGTCAAAATAAATTGAAAAGACACATTTTCAAAAAAATGAAATAATGAAGAAAAGAATCAGCGGAGAATGATTTTTCCGCTGTTTTCAAATGTTTCTTTTTCAAAAATTAAATTTTGCAAAGTGGTCACTAACTTATCAATCTTTACAGATATTTGTTTCATGGTGTCGCGGTCTCGGATGGTTACTTTCTTCGTCTCAAGAGTGTCAAAGTCAATCGTCACAGAATAAGGGATGCCGATTTCATCATTTCTTCTGTAACGCTTTCCGATTGTTCCGGATTCGTCATAATCTGCCATGATGCCGGCGGCAATGATGTCATCAAACAGTTTCTTTGAAACGGCGGTTAATTCGGGTTTGCCGAGAAGCGGATGAACGGCGGCTTGGTAAGGCGCGATTGTGTTTTTAAATTTCATCACAGTTCTTTTTTCATCCGTTTCATCGTCTTCCTTGTTTGCTTCGCTGTTTTTGTCATCAGCATTAACACCCGCATCAACATCAGCGGCATCGACGTCTTCTTCATTGTAAGCATGCTCCATGAGACAGTAAACAATTCTGTCAATCCCGTAAGACGGCTCAATCACATGCGGAACAACTGTTCGCCCCGAAATTTTGACACTTTCTTCGCCAAACGCGATCAATTCTTTTGGAATTTTGACATTTTCACCATCGACCGAAACAATAATTTCTTTGCCGGCAACTTTAATCTGTTCCGGTGTTAATTGTTTTAAGGCGTCGCCGACGATTTTGGCTTTTC
>Ga0099364_10000166_pt1 | contig 110777 bp, 106 predicted proteins | sample TergutTh196P3_FD_73070 | JGI IMG/M metagenome (GOLD analysis project Ga0099364, IMG submission 73070) | Microcerotermes parvus P3 segment gut microbial communities from Pointe-Noire, Republic of the Congo - Th196 P3 | ecosystem: Host-associated > Arthropoda: Insects > Digestive system > Gut ...
CAGACTTAAACTGCCGGGATTTTTCAGCCTGTTCGACAGCGTTCCTCGTCCGATTCCCGTTTCGGACGCAAACTCTTCCTGCGTCAAGCCATATTTCGCGCGGATTTTTGCCACTACGCCGTTTAAATCGCCTTTGAGATTCAGCGTGCGTTTATCGAGCATTTCGGCGCGTTTCTCTTCTCGCGACTGTAAATATTTTGTCTTCGGCATTTTTTTCTTCACCTCGCTTTTTCCCCGGAATTTTCAGGGATTTAAATTACTGCAGATATTCCCGCAAAGCCGCCGCTAAATTCAAGACGCGGCATATTTTTTTTTCCCCTCTCTGAATCTCTCCCGCCGCTGTTCCCCCGTAAGCGTTTCGTCCTGCAGTATGCCGTCTATTCTGTCGCGTTCTTCGCTTGCCCATTCGGCTAACCAGCCGAGTTTAACTTTCGCTTCGTACGGGTTGTCGATATATTCGGGGTCGGGCAGATATTCAGATAGAGCCGCTAATGCAAGACGAGCGTGTCGTATTCCAAGCTTCGGGTCGCCGTAAATCTCAATCATACGCGCGACCGTTTCCGGTTTCGGGATTGTGCGGTCGTTTTCATACGCCTTTAAGCTTTCGAGCGATATATCCAAAAGCTCCGCCGCCTTTTCCTGCGTATAACCTTTAGCGTTCCTGCTCTTTTGATATATATTTATATATTGTTCATACATTGATATTTCACCTCCTTAACTGTATGATTATATTTACAGGGTTTTGACGACTGTGAATCCGTACATATCCGCTAACGCCGTGACAGCCGTTAAATTTATACTGTCGACGTGAAGTTCGCGCCGTTCGTCCGGCAAACTCCGCAGCTCTACCCACTGCCCGTTTTCCCTTACCATGCCGTAACCTGTAATCTCCGTTGTTTTTGCCGCCGATTTAACTTTAGTTTTTTTCATATCCTAATCTCCGTTCGCGATTTTAAATTCCGGTATTGCCGGTATGATTATTATGCCTTGGCTTGGGCGTTATAATTCTTCGCGTCCAAGAAGATAGTCGGTAGCTACGCCGAAATAATCTGATATGCGTTCAAGTATTTTAATACTGGGGTCTTTTTTATTAGTTTCAATAAAAACTATATAGGTATGCCCGACCCCTACTTCTCTCGCCAACCCTTCAACTGTCACGCCGCGTTTTTTTCTCAATTCCCGAATCCTTTCTCCCTTAAACAATTTGTTCACTTCCTTTCAAAAATGTTACTTTGTTGTTGACTTTTTTCAAATAATAGCGTATAATGAGAGATGTTCAGCCAATCTTATACGCTATACATGTAACAAGCGCGCTTTTGTTATGCGCTTTTGTTACTCTGTTTATATTATATATCGTCTATTGACGAATGTCAAGTGTATTTTAGTAAATTTACGAACTTTGTTAAAACTGTACAAAGTGAAGGAGATATTGTTGTGCAAAATCTACAGATTATTATTGATAAAATCCAAAAATTATGCGATAAGAAGGGAATATCAGTAAATAGAGCTCTCAAAGAAAGTGCGGTAGGCAAAGATTTAATTGCAAATATGCTTAAAGGTAGAATACCTGCGGCAAATAAAATTGCAGATTTGGCTATCTATTTTGGTGTATCAACAGATTATCTGTTAGGATTAGCTGAACAAAAAGAAAATAAATATGAAAAAGGAGAAAGTAATATGAAAAAATGGGATTATGAAATACTAAAATTTATACATAGCAGGGATTCTGTTACCAAAGAAGAGATTGCTTCAAATTTTGCCGAAAATATTTATCCTAATGAACGTTTTGAAAAATTAAAAAAAGACCAATACATTAACAATTTTTTCACCGACGAAACGATTTCTGATGGATTTGGTGGGGTTTCAAATAAGGAGACTAACAAATTTTGTTTAACTGATAAAGGCAAAATTGAGTTATCAGATTATTTACTCGGATTAAGCGATAAGGCGATTGCTGAAAATCTGCCGCTTACTTATGATGAAAAAGAATTACTGGACGATTACAGAGAGTTAAGCAGACAAGGCAAAGAATATATCCGTCAAACGATGATGATGGCTGTTGGCACATATAAAAAAGATATTGAAGTTTCAAAAATGGAAATTATAGCGAAAGCTGTTTAAAAAATATAATTTAAAAATTAACGGGTAGTATTATCATGACAAGAAATAAAGGACGGGCAGTTAATAGGCGAAGTGTAAAAAGATGCGTCGCCTGTTGTATTTGCGGAGGCGGCGCTAAAAAAATATTGCGGACGCTTGTTTTATTTATTATCGCCCTATATACCCTCGGAATAGGATTGATAATACTGCGATTATCCAAAAAGTGCGCTTACTGCGGTCATAGTTTATTTATGAACAAACACGAACGCGGCGAGGAGTTAATAAAAGACCCTCTGATTCATAAAATCCAAAGAAATTTAAATTTACAGTCTGCAACAGAAGGACTTGAAAAAATAATCTCACGCAATAAATCTTTTTATAAACGTCGTTGGTTTATTGTGAGTATGATAATTATAGTGTTAGTCGGCGCAGACAGCCTAATAAACGTCGAAGACGAAAAATCAAACATATCTGTTTCGTCCGGCGGCGGGAGCAGGTCATACGAACCTGAACCGACCGAAATAGAAGTTATCGCAATCATCGAAAATCCTACAGAACCAACAACGCCCGAACCCGTTACAATACCCTCTACAGAGCCCGCGACAGAACCGACCACAGAGAAACCTACCGCCGCTCCTACAACTGAACCACCAACGCAGCCGCCTACACAACCGCCAACGCCGACTCCCACAGAGCCGCCTACGGAAAAGCCGAAACATTTTATAGTATTCTGGGGTCATACGGGAAATAAAATGCATATAAGTCCAACTTGCCGGACTATCACTAACGAAGTATTAAGCGGTACATATGAAGAAGCTTTTGCTTTCGGGCGCGACGACGGTTGGTGTAAAGCGTGTCGACGTCCAATAGGGTGGGGTTACGACGAAAATGACGGATATGACAAATGGTTTTTTGAATACGGCAATCCGAATATTGATTAAGATGTTGATAAAATATAAAAACAGCGTATAATAGATATATATAAATCAAACTGAAAGGAGTTGAAAAACATGAATTTACACGCATATAACCAGAAAAACGGAAAAAAATATACCGCGAAGCCCGTTAAAACAGAAGCTTCCGGCGAAACAGGCGGACGTACAAGGGAAGAATTCTCACGGGGTTTCATAAAGGCGTATGACGGTGCGCTGAAACGAATAATGAGAGGCGAACGCGGGAAACCGCTAAGCGGATTACTTGACGAATTAGAAGAATATGTTGCAGCGGAGGCAAAAAATGAGCGCGGTTAAAATTTTTGAAATGGAATATGAGCCGGATTTTGAGAAAAATTTAAATCGGCTTGTAAAGAAAAAGAAGTTTTCATCTTTGCCGGGGCAAATTAGAAAATTAGAAAAAAGTTTCGAACGCGGCGAATTTGAAGGTGACAGAATGACTCACAGAGATTTTCCGACTCCCCACGACGTATATAAACTGCGGCTGCCTAATCCCGATACTAACGTAGGAAAATCGAACGGGTACCGCGTTATTTATACGGTTGTTACAGAGTTTAAACTCGTGGTATTTTTGACCATATATTACAAAAAAGAAATGGAGAATGTATCTGACGAATATGTTAAAGGTTTAATAGACGGATATTTTCCGAATTAATTTAGGACGGGATAAAAATCATGGCAAAAGCAAAAAAACTCCCCAGCGGTAACTGGAGAGCGCAGTACAGCACGGGAGAAAAGAATTCTAAAGGCAAATATATATACGGTTCGGTAACTATGCCGACTGAAAAAGAGGCGAATTTCGCCGCGCTCGAACTTGAACTGAAGCATAAAGAAGCCTTGCGAAATCCTACGGGTATAACGGTATCTGAAGCTATGGAAAAATATATTGAGAATAAAAGTAACGTGCTGTCGCCGTCTACTATCAGAGGATATTATTTAATACGAAAGAACAATCTTAAATCTCTCTCGAATATGAAATTAAACAAATTAAATAATAATATAATCCAGTCTGCAATAAACGATGAATCAATATTACATAAGGCAAAAACAGTAAAAAATATATATGGGTTTTTGTCGGCGGTATTAAAATTATATCATTCTGATTTAAGATTAAATATTACTCTGCCTCAACCGGAAAAAAAGATGATAGCATTATTAAATGAGCGGCAATTGGCAGAATTAATAAAAGCTGTAGAAGATAAATCAATAGAAATTCCTGTTTTGCTTGCGTTATGGTTAGGCTTAAGGCAGTCGGAGATATGCGGTTTGACATGGGATTGCATTGATTTTGAAAATTCAATAATAACAATCAGACAAGCAAGGGTTATGAATAAAGACAATCGGCTTGTTTTGAAAACGACAAAAACATATTCTTCTACGCGAAAAATAAAAGTTCACGATTTTATAATGGAAAAAATAAAAAAATTACCGCAAAAAGGTGATTTTTTAATAAATATAAACGGAAAAAGCATATATGATAATTTTAAAAACACTTTAAAGAAGAATAGGCTGCCCGATATTCGTTTCCACGATTTAAGACATCTAAACGCATCTGTTATGCTAATGCTAAATATACCGGATAAATATGCCATGGAACGCAGCGGCTGGGCAACGAATCACACGATGAAGAATGTATATCAGCATACATTTTCAGAAGAACGGAAAGCAGTTGATAATCGCATTGATAATTATTTTTTAAGGCTTTTATCACATAGATTATCACACGAATAATAAAATACTCTGATAAAACCAAGATGTTTAGTCTATATAGCGCGGGTTCAAGCCCGCCACCCGCACCAGTCGGAGTGTCCTTGCAGGATTTTTATTCTGCAAGGACATTTTGCTTTCTATTTATCCCGCTTTTGACTTCGGGCAGTTCTGCGGTTCTGTTTAATTTTTCTGCAAAGTTTACAAAATATCCTTGACTATATTTTTTGCGTTTGATATAATATACCTCAAATAGTTTATGAGCCTATGGGCGCAGAAAATTTATATTAACGGGGGAAATCGTAGGGGCGCGCATTGCACGTCCGCGACATACTGTATTTTTTAAATAAAACTTCGGAGATTAATTATGGAAAAGAAAATTTTAGGCGCGGTTATTTTAGTTGTTCTGGTCGTTTTCAGTTGTTTCCCCGCGTACGCGAGCGCGCAGGACGGCGGTTTTATATCAGTCAGCGCCGGATATGAACATTCCGCGGCGACAAAAAGCGACGGCAGCGTTTGGATTTGGGGAGCGAACCGCTATATCGAAAAAATCGCTGAAGAGAACGTCAGTCAGGTTTACGCAGGAGGCCAAAGTACGATAATAATAAAAGACGACGGCTCTTTATGGTGGTTATGGTGGTATGACGATTCGGGGCCTATAATGACCGACGTTATTCAGGTTTCAACGCAGGGAATTTATTCGCACACGATGGCAATCAAAAGCGACGGCGGCTTATGGGCATGGGGTACTAATTCCGGTTACGAGCTTGGCGACGGAACAAACGAAGCCAGGGATGAGAGTAATCCGGTAAAAATCATGGACGACGTGATTCAGGTTTCTATTCAAAGCGGAACTTCTGCGGCAATCAAGAGCGACGGCAGTTTGTGGGCATGGGGCTGGAATATCAGCAGGAGCGGGCCGTTGAAGATTATGGACGACGTAATTCAAGTATCTGCGGGAAACGGTTATCTCATGGCAATCAAAAACGACGGCAGTTTATGGGCGTGGGGAGCGAATTTTTACGGTCAGCTTGGCGACGGAACTACAAAATGGAAATTGGGGGAGGAAGAACCGGTTAAAATTATGGACGACGTAATTCAGGTTTCTGCGAGAAACACGCATACTGCGGCAATAAAAAGCGACGGCAGTTTATGGGTTTGGGGAGACAACGAATACGGACAAATAGGAGACGGAACAAGGACAAAATACGATTACAGTCTCGGTACGATTATTATTGCCGAAAATAATAACAGACTCAGCCCGGTAAAAATCATGGACGGCGTAATACAAGTCGCCGTGGGGGACACGCGAACGATGGCAATCACGAGCGACGGCAGTTTATGGGCTTGGGGAGACAACAGAAAAAGACTGTTGGGAGACGGTACGGCCATAACCAGACTCAGTCCGGTAAAAGTTACGGTTATCGAAAGCGAATTAGAATTAACCGAAGCGGAACCGCCTGAAATACCTGAAGCCGAAGAAATTTCAGTTTCTCCGAAAACCGGCGATAACACGACGATTTTATTTGCGGTCATATTTATGACGAACGCCGCGCCGGTAATTTTTGTTTTATATAAAAAACTAAAAATTGATAATAATATTAAAATCAACTAATATAAATTCAGGAGGATTCACAGATTATGAGCGAACAGGTATTAAGATTTCCCGGAAACTATCCGGACAGTAAATTTAAAGAGGAAAAAATAGACGGGAAAATTTACCGTATGGCGACCCCGTGCGGCGAACACATGGACATACAGAACAATCTGGGATATATATTTACGGATTATTTCAGGCGGCATAAAAAGCCGTGCCGTTCGAGGCAGGATTCAAGGATTAATATAGACGAAAAAAATTATCTCGTACCGGACATACAGATTCTCTGCCGCGAAAACAGCAACGGAGAAGTACCCGTAATCGTGATAGAAGTCCTGTCGAAATCAACGCGCAAGAGAGATTACGGAGACAAGATGAGAAAATACGAAAAGCTCGGAATTAAAGAATACTGGATTATAATATGGGAAATCGCTTCGCTCGATATATTCCTGCTTAACGAAGACAAAAAATACGAGATATATAATTCTTACGCTCTTTACACAGAGGAAGAATTAAAAAAAGATACCGAACTGAGCGACGAGGAAAAAAAATATATCGCGAGGGAATTTTCTCCGGTATCGTTTCCGGAAATGATTGTGAAATTAGAGGACGTATTCGATATCTGGAGATAATATTATAAAATTAAGACAAGAGGCCGTTACAAAAAATGATTGCTGTCAACTGTGAAAATATAAGCTATTCAGTCGGGGTAAAAGAGATACTCAACGGCGTTTCTTTCTGCGTTGAGGAAGGCGTTAAAGCCGGTATTATCGGGGTGAACGGAGCGGGGAAAACCACTCTGTTCAGATTGATTACCGGAGAGCTCGACTGCTCCGGGGGGAATATTTCAATAATGAAGAACGCGAGCGTCGGACTGCTTCGGCAATCCCCCGCGTTAAACGAAAACGACGGCGTCTATAATTCTGTCATAAGCGTGTTCAATCATCTTAAAAATCTCGAGGGGAAAATCGCTGAGCTTGAAAAACGGCTCGACGGGAGTTACGGGCTCGACGATTTGCAGAAGCTTCTCGATTTACATTCGGAGCTGATTGAGGAATATACGGATAAAGGCGGTTACGAATACGAAAGCAAGACGAAATCCGCCCTTGAATCCCTCGGGTTTCCCCCTGAAACGTGGGAGCAGAAAATATCCGTTTTGAGCGGAGGACAGAAAACGAGACTCGGGCTTATAAAATTAATTTTAGCCGAACCCGATATTTTACTGCTTGACGAGCCGACGAATCACGTCGATATTTCAAGTCTCGAACAGCTTGAAAATTATTTGAAAAATTATAAGAAAACCGTTATTATAATATCCCACGACAGGTATTTTCTGGATAATATAACGGATAAAATAATAGAAATCGAGAACGCGAAAGCGTATTCTTATAACGGCAACTACAGCGATTTCGTCAATAAGAAAGCGGAAGACAGGGAACTGCGTCAGAAACAGTACGATTTAAATCGGCGCGAAATCGAAAGGATCGAAACGATGATTGCGAGATACAGAGCCTGGGGAAGCGAAAAAATGATAAAAGTCGCAAAGACTAAGGAAAGATATCTCGACCGTATGGAGAAAATAGATAAACCCAATCGGCTTCCCGACCAGATAAATCTTGCGTTCGGCGAGAAAAAACATAAAAAATCCGATAAAGCTCTCGAATCCGGCAGCGACGTTTTAACAGTTACCGAATTATCCAAGTCTTTTCCGCCGAAAAAATTATTTGAAGATTTATCGTTTGAAGTGAAGAAACGCGATAATCTTTTTATAATCGGGCCTAACGGTACGGGGAAATCGACGCTTTTAAAAATACTGACTCATAATCAAACCCCGGACGGCGGGAGATTTGAGTTCGGATATAATACGAGAGCGGGCTATTACGACCAGGAAAACCAGGGGCTCGGCGAGAATAACACGGTTATCGACGAATTATGGGACGATTACGACGATATGAAGCGTACGGAAATAAGGAATATTCTCGCCGCGTTTCTGTTCAAAAACGACGACGTAGAGAAAAAAGTGAAAGTTTTGAGCGGCGGGGAAATGGCGAGGCTGACTATCGCCAAGCTGATTTTGAAAAAATCGAACGTTTTGATTCTCGACGAACCCACGAATCATCTCGATATAAACTCCCGCGAAGCTCTCGAGGCGGCTCTCTTAAATTTTAAGGGAACGGTAATCGCCGTATCCCACGACAGATATTTTATAAAAAAACTCGCGACGAGAATACTCGAAATAAACCCGGATTACTCAAACGGCTATATAGACTATAAAAACGGTTACGAAGAATATATAAACTATAAGAAGAATTTTTCGGTTAATTTATATAATAATAATCAGTCTGTAAATCCAAAAAATAATTCTCCGGAATCTGAAAAGGAACGCAGGGCGGCCGAACATGAACGGCAGAAGCAGATTAAAAAAAAGAGGGAGCAGACAGAAAAAGAAAAAAAATCGACCGAAGCCGAAATAAAGAAAGCCGAGAAAAGAATCGCCGAACTTGACTATATGGTCAAGGACGACGAGGTTGAGGCCGATTATATGAAACTCAACGAAATTTACGGAGAAAAAATCGTTCTCGAAGAAAAAATCGAAAAACTTTACGAAAAATATTACGCATACGAGTAGGGCGCGGCTTCCATGCCGCGCCGCAAATTTCTACAGTTTATTTTCGCCGATGAAATCTCTCGCGTCCTCAACGTCGCTATCGGTCGGGATTGTGATTTTTGCCGACGGTTCGGTTTTTGTGTTCGTCGCGAGAGCGAACGTCAAATTCGCGGGAACGCGATTTATATTTGTTTTATCCGTTTTATCTGATTTTTTTGAATTTTTATTTTTCGGCATGGCGCGAACCTCTCCTAAAATTTTAAATTTTGATTTTATTATTCGCGCCTCTATTAAAATTTATACCCGGTTTTTCACTAAACTTTCTATTAAATCCGCGGCTTCTCCTGTGTGTAAAATATCGGTCGGAAATTCATATTTTTTCAACAAACTATTATTTTTTTGTTCTTCGCCGAGCATACGCATAAGCTCCGTTACCTGCGGAACGTCGAGTCCCGCTTTTTTTATTTTCTCAAACTGCGAAAAGACCTGTTTGGGCGTACCGTCAAGATATATTTCACCTTTGTTTAAAACTATAACCCTGTCCGCGAGAACCGCTTCGTTCATGTAATGCGTAATTAATATAACCGTTATTTTTTTTTCGGAATTTAATTTCTTGATTGTATTCAGAACTTCTCTTCGTCCCGAAGGGTCGAGCATAGCCGTCGATTCGTCGAGTATTATTAATTTAGGCGACATAGCGATTACTCCGGCTATCGCTATTCTCTGCTTCTGCCCTCCGGATAATTTATGCGGAGCGTGGAGTTTATAATCCGTCATGCCGACCGTTTCGAGAGCGTTGTCCACGCGCTTTCTTATTTCCGAAGGTTCGATTCCGAGATTTTCCGGACCGAACGCGACGTCCTCTTCGACGACGGCGGCGACAATCTGATTATCCGGGTTTTGAAAGACCATTCCCGCGATACGCCTCACTTCGTTTGTGTTGTTTTCGTCCGAAGTATCTATATTATCTATATAAATTCTGCCTTTAGTCGGGGTTAAAATCATGTTCATGAGTTTTGCGAGGGTCGATTTACCCGAACCGTTATGCCCCAGAACGGCGACGAAAGAACCTTCGGATATATTTAAATTTATATTTTTCAGGACATAATCTTCGTCCGTCTCCGGTTTTGATATGTCAGGTTCCCGATAAGAGAAGAAAAGATTCTCCGCGCATACTAACGAACGCTTTGTATTTATCATGCGTATCCCTCTCAAAAATCAATAATATTATTAACTATTAGTTATTAGCTATTAACTATATAAGTTCCCGCGATTTTTCCGTCTAATATATCGTATAAAATATCGGGGTCTTTTCCGTTTGCGATAATCATGGGAGTGCGGTCTTCCGAAATCATCCGCGCCGCCTGAAGTTTAGTCACCATGCCTCCGGTTCCTCTCGCGCTGCCCGCGCCTCCCGCGTATGCCAAAACCTCGGGCGTGAGCTTTTCGACTTTGCGTATAAGCTTAGCCGTTTTATATTTCGCGGGGTTCTTATCGTAAAGTCCGTCCACGTCCGAGAGATTAACGAGCAAGTCCGCGCCGCATAGCTTGCAGACGTAAGCCGCAAGAATATCGTTCCCCGAAAATTTAAGCTCGTCGCTCGAAACGGGGTCGTTTTCGTTGACTATAACCGCGCAGTTTAATTTAATCAGAACCGAAAAAGTTTCTTCGGCGTTTCTCCGTCTGATTTCGTTGTCAATCACGTCGCGGGTGAGGAGCATCTGCGCGATTTTTATACCGAAAGACGAAAAAAACCTGTCGTATATAGCCATAAGTTCAGCCTGACCCGCGGCGGCGGCGGCTTTTTTGTCCTCGATTTTTACGAGAGGGATTTTCATTCCGAGCTTCGCGGCGCCCGCGCTTACCGCTCCGGAGCTTACGAGTATAATTTCTTTCCCCATATTTGACAGGTCCGATATTGTCCTGACTAAATTTTCTATTCTTTTAAGGTTCAGCTTGCCGGTTTGGTGAGTGAGAATCGCAGAGCCTATTTTTATAACGATTCTTTTGTATTCTTTTATATTTTCCGCATAAATTTCCATATAATTATATAAACTCCTGAAACTTCTTTATAGTTTTGATTTAATTTATACAGTATAACACACAAACAATAAAAAGTAAATAGCGGTATATATAAATTTTTTGCTTGACATATGCGAATATATGTGGTATAATAGGCGTATAACTAAAGAGAGAGTGCTGTCAACACTCTCTGCAATAGTTCGCGCGCCGCTTAAAAGGCGGCAGGCTTCGCGTCATTTAAATTTTATTTTAAACGCCGCTAGTCCTTGGGAGGTAGGCGGCGTTTGTTTTTTATCATTTGTATGATGAATTTTGCCGGTTCTATAAAATCCGGCGAAAAATATATCATCAGAAATAACAAATCCCAAACAGTCATGAACTTCACTCCTTTCCGGGTGGATTTTTGCGAAGAAAAAATTTTCTTCAACCCTCCTTTCGGGACGCGAAACCCATGCCGCCCTTAACGCTCAACGCGACTCTTTCATTATACGACAAGTTTCGGCAAAAGTCAACAAATTTGGATAAATATTATCGGCAAAGAGGCAGTAATTTTAAAAATTTGTCTCTTTTTTTGCTCTTGACAATAAATGACGTAAATGATATAATGAAATAATAATAATATAAAATTATGCGTAAGATAACTAAAACAAAGAAAGGAATTATAGCTGAATGAAAAATAAAATCATAGTCGAGCTTTGCGATAAAGAATTTTCTCTCCTGTCCGACGAATCGGAAGAATATGTAAAATCCCTGGCGAAAGAAATAAATACGATGATTCAGGAAACCGCTTATAAAAATCTGCGGATTTCAAAAGCGGACGCCGCGGTTCTCTCCTGTCTCGATTTGTGCGACCGTAACAGAAAACTTGCCGAAAATAACGACAATATGAGAAAAACTATATCTGAATATATCGACGAAATAGGCGAACTGAACAGAAAACTCGCGGCTTACGAACGTCAGAAAGCCGGCAGGGGAGCAAGGATTTCAAACATGGACGACGAAGCTTTAACGAATCAAAGCGGCGGCAGTATAAATAATGCGTAAAATTCCCGAACTGTTAGCTCCCGCCGGGTCGTTCGATTCGCTGCGCGCCGCAATAGACGGCGGCGCGGACGCGGTATATTTCGGGGGAACGTTCGCAAACGCGAGAAACTCCGCGAAAAATTTTTCCGGCGATGAGATTTCGCGCGCGGTAAATCTTCTTCACGGCAACGGCAGACTCGCTTATATAACGCTTAATATTTTACACGCGGACAGAGAATTAAACGCCGGTTTCGCTCCGGATAAAAATAATGATAGTTTATTAAAATTCGCCGAAGAATGTTATGTCTGCGGCGCGGACGCTTTTATAATCCAGGATATAGGACTGTCGCAGATTATCAGAAAATATTTCCCCGGTATAAAATTGCACGCGAGCACTCAGGCCGCGGGGCATAATTTATCGGCGTCAAAAAAGCTTGCGGAGCTTGGCTTTTCCCGTATGGTCGCGGCGAGAGAAATCGACCGCGGGAATTTAAGATATTTGCTGGATAATTCGCCGGTTGAAATAGAAATGTTCGCGCACGGCGCGCTGTGTTCGTCGCACAGCGGCAGATGCTTTATGAGCCTTGCTCTCGGAGGGGCGCGGAGCGCGAACAGGGGAACGTGCGCGCAGCCGTGCCGTTTAAAATATAACGGCGGCTACGCCTTGAGTTTAAAAGATTTATGTCTCGCGGGTCATATAGAAGAGATTATAAAATTAGCTCCCGCGGGTTTAAAAATAGAGGGGCGCATGAAAAGTTCCGAATATGTTTACAACGTCTGTAGAATTTACAGGACTTGTCTTGACGAAAACAGAAACGCGTCGAAACGGGAGATTGATTTTCTGGCGGGAATCTTTTCCCGTCAGGGATTTACGGACGGGTATTTCACGAAAAATACGGGAATAGATATGTACGGCGTAAGGACAGAGGAAAATAAACGGGAATCGCTGAAATATAAAAGCGCGTTTGAATTTGAAAAAGAAGCCGAAGCTTCAAAGCCCCAAAGCCCTCTTTTTCAAAGAGGGCAGCCGCCGCGTAAGCGGCTGACGGGTGATTATAATTTACCTAAATCAAAAAACATAAAAATGAACCCGAAATTAGTTTTGATTTTTAATTCTCCCGGAAAACTCGAAGAAGTTTACGATTATATCAGAACTGAGAAAAACGGGGAGATTTTAAAGAGAATCTATAAAATATTTACGCCGCCGGAAACTAAAATTATGCCCGAATTATCAGAAATATCAGGAATAAAGCCGCCGTATGTTATATTTGACGACGAACGGGAAAAAATAGTAGAATCAATAAAAAACAGCGGGAGTAAATGCGTTCTCATAGATAATATCGGGCATATAGATTCAGCGGAAGAATCAGGGCTTGAACTGTTCGGAAATTTCGGTTTAAACGCCGTAAATTCATATACGCTCGAAGAATATAAAAAACTGGGGTTCAAAAATATAATTTTATCCCCGGAGTTAAATTTTGCGCAAATCAGAGATTTAAATAAATCTTTGAACTGCGGCATAATCGCGTACGGCAGAACGCATATTATGATTTCTGAAAATTGTCTGATGAAAAACGCGGGTGTGAAATGCGGCGGCGATTTTTATCTGAAAGACAGAACCGGCGCTGAATTTCTAATTAAAAGAGACGGAAATTTAAGCTGCAGGAATATAATTTACAACAGTATTCCGGTATATTTGGCCGACAAAAAAGAGTTGTATAAAAATCTCGGATTGTTTTTTATAGTTTTGAATTTTACGGATGAAAATCCCGCGCAAATCAAAAAAATTATAAAAGACTATGCGCTAAATAATACGGAAAATATAAATCCCCCGAAAAAATTCACGAGAGGATATAAAAATAATTAATAGTTAAACCGGAGAAAAAGTTATGTATAATATAAATAATTTAGAAGAGTATATAGAGAATTTATGCGTTAAAGCGAAAGCGGCGGCGTATAATTTATCGCAGTCGACGCCGGTAACGCGCAATAAAGCTTTGGAGATATTATCGAATAAATTGCGTGAGCCTGATATTATCGCTGAAATTACGGAGAAAAATAATCTTGATATATTAAACGCAAAAGAAAATAATATTACCGATACTATGGTCGACAGGTTAAGGCTTGACGAAGAGAGGATTAAAAATATAGCCGGAGCGTTAGTCAAGATTATAAATCTTCCGGACCCGCTGGGTAAAGGCGACAACTGGATTCGTCCGAACGGTTTGTCAGTCAGGCGCGTGAAAGTTCCTCTCGGAGTCGTCGGCATGATTTACGAATCGAGACCTAACGTCACGGTCGACGCGGCGGCATTATGCATAAAATCAGGCAACGCCGTCGTTTTAAGAGGCGGCAAAGAAGCGATTAACTCTAATTTGATTTTAGCTGATATAATCGGGCGTTCTCTGGAAGAGGCGGGTCTTGACAAAGACGGCGTTCAAATTATCGAAGATATAACCAGGGAGAGCGCGAATATTTTAATGCGTCAGCATAAAACGGTAGACGTTTTGATTCCCAGGGGAAACGCTCCGCTTATCCAGAACGTCAAAGAAAATTCAAGAATCCCCGTGATTGAAACCGGCGTCGGAAACTGTCATATATACGTCGATTATAACGCGGATTTTGAGACCGCGGCGAATATAATTATGCGTTCGAAAGCGAGAGCTTCGGTATGCAACGCGGTCGAAACGGTTCTCGTCTGCGAAAAAATATATAAAGAGTTTCTGCCCGTGATGAAGAAAAGACTGGATGAGTTAAACGCAGAAATCAGAGGGTGCGGAAAAACCCTTGAGGTTTTAAAAGACGCGAAAGCCGCGGTTGAAGACGATTATTACAGGGAATATCTTGATTTTACAGTCGCGGTAAAAGTAGTCTCGGACGTTTGCGAAGCGATAGGGCATATAAATAAATATAACACTAATCACAGCGAGGCGATTTTAACCAACGATATAAGAAACGCGAGGGAATTTCAGGCGAAAGTGAACGCCGCCGCGGTTTACGCGAACGTCTCGACAAGATTCACGGACGGCGAAGAATTCGGGTTCGGCGCGGAAATCGGCATATCGACTTCGAAACTCCACGCGAGAGGACCGGTCGGTCTCGACGAACTCACGACGGTTAAATATTTAATCGACGGGGATAATTTAGTCAGATAATATTAAAAATAATAAATATATAAAATTCACAGGAGGTTTATTGTAAGTTATGTTAGAAAAAGGCGGTATATCGGTAGAAACGAAGCATATTTTCCCGATAATAAAAAGATGGCTGTATTCGGACAAAGAGATTTTTTTGAGGGAGCTCGTATCTAATTCGTGCGACGCAATCACAAAAATCAGGAGACTGCTCTCTCTCGGAGAAGTCAGGCATGAGGACATAGAGACAGAGGCGAATAGTAACGGCGGCAGTTTTGCGTTTAAAATCGCGGTCGAGCTTGACTCTGATAAAAAAACGCTTAAAATATCGGACAACGGTATTGGCATGAACGCCGAAGAAGTGAAGAGATATATAACCCAAATCGCTCTTTCCGGCGCGCTGGATTTTATCGAAAAGTATGAATCGGGCGAAAGCGACGATAATTCTAATAAAGATTTGAAAGACGATACGGCAAAAAACGGCATTATCGGTCATTTCGGTCTGGGATTTTATTCTGCGTTTATGGTTGCGGACAGAGTCGATATAAGGACGAAGTCTTACGCGGGAGGGAGCGGCGTTTTCTGGACCTGCAACGAAGAGGGCGGCTTTGAACTTTACGAAGGCGACTGCGAGTATTCTCCCGAAAAAACAGACATGGGAACTGAAGTTATACTGCATATAAACGACGAGAACAAAGAGTTTTTGAGCGAGTATAAAATCAAAGATATTCTTGAAAAATACTGCGCGTTTATGCCGGTCGAAATATATTTCAGGGATATTAATAAAAAATGCGCCTGCGAAAATAAAAATCAAGACAAAGACGGTGAAGATTGCGAGGACTGCGAACACGGCGGAGAATGCGCTTGTAAAAAACCCGTGAACGACACGAATCCGTTATGGACAAAAAATCCGTCGTCCTGCGAAAAAGAAGAATATCTTGAATTTTACAGAAAAGTTTTCAGGGATTTTAAAGAGCCCCTGTTTTATATACACATAAACGCGGATTATCCCCTTAATTTTAAAGGCATATTATATTTCCCCAAAATAAACACGCAGTTCGACAGTCTCGAAGGCGAGGTTAAATTATATTATAATCAGGTGTTCGTCGCGGATAATATAAAAGAAGTAATACCCGAATATTTATTGATGCTCAAAGGGGTTATAGACTGCCCCGAACTGCCGCTCAACGTTTCGAGAAGTTATCTTCAGAACAGCGGCTACGTGTCTAAAATTTCGGCTCATATAGTCAAAAAAGTCGGGGATAAACTATCTTCCCTGTTTCATACCGCAAGAGAGGAATACGAAAATTTCTGGCAGGATATCAAGACTTTTATATTATACGGCTGTCTCAGGTACCGTAAGTTTTACGATAAGTTGAAAAATATTATAATTTATAAAAACACGAAAGGCGAATATAAAACGCTTGACGAATATATAAAAAATATTGAACCGGCCGGAACAAAAGAGAGCGTAAATATATATTATACTAATAATCCGTCTGCGCAGGCGGTTTACGTCGGTATGCATCAAAGAGCTGGACGGGAAGTTTTGATTCTCGAAAATATAATAGAGACGCAGTTTATAAGTCTGGTTGAGACGAACGATAATCAGAAAGACAAGCCGCAGGTTAAATTTGTCCGGGTCGACTCTGAAGTCGAGACTGCGAAAAAAGACGGGAAAAATCAAAAAGATAAGACAGACAAAACAGAAGAAAATCAGGGGCTTATAGATTTATTTAAAGAAGCCGTCGGGGTAGACGCTAATCCCGATAAGTTTAAGAATTTTAAAATAGAAGTAAGCGAACTCGAAGATGATAAAATCCCCGCGCTTCTAACGCTGTCCGAACAGTCGAGGAGAATAGCGGACATGATGAAGCAGTACAGAATGTTCGACGCGAATATAGCCGGTATGCCCGACTTAGGCGATAACTGCGAGGAAACTCTTGTAATAAATTCCAAAAATGCGCTCATAAAAAAACTGGCCGGAACAAAAAACAAAGAAACCGCGAGATATATTTATATGCTCTCGCTGTTAAGCAAACGGGAACTGACCGCGGACGAACTGGAAGAATTTATAGACGCGGGAATAGATTTGTGCGGTAAAATATTATAAATGCCGAATATAATAAAATATAAATCCCCGTTCGGGGTTATGACAATTCAGGAGAACGACGGAAAAATATCAAGGGTTTATCTGCCTAATTCTGAACCATGCGTCAATATTACGGAAAGTTCTTCCGGACTTTTGGAAGAGGCGAAAAATCAATTCGGCGAGTATTTCAACGGCGCGCGAAAAGCTTTCGAACTGCCCCTGAGTTTTGACGGCTGCGGAGATTTTTACATAAAAGTATATTTACGGCTTTTGAAAATCCCGTACGGGGAAACTGCGTCGTATAAACAGATTGCCGAAGCAGTCGGCTGCCCGAAAGGTTACAGAGCCGTCGGGTCGGCGAATAATAAAAATCCGCTGCCGATTATTATCCCGTGTCACAGGGTAATCGGCGGCGGGGGAAAACCCGTCGGGTATGCCGGGGGGATAGATTTAAAAATAAAACTTCTCGAACTTGAAAAACTCAACGCATGTTTAATGCCAGATAATCGCATATTTCTTTAAAGATTACCGAAGACCTGATATTTTCGGTCACTCCTCCCTCCGCGATAACCGATATCGCGTAGACGGGAGAGTCTGAATTTGCGGGGTAATATCCCGAGAACCAACTGTGAACTATCTGGACTCTTTGAGTCTCTGTCTCTGCTTCTGTCTCTTTCGCTATCTCTGTAAACTGTCCGGATTCCGCGCTCGACGTTTTCCCCCCCGCTATGCCGTATTCGGGAGAAGCCGAAATCCCCGTGCCGTACTCGACGCAGGCTTGCGTCATTTCGAGCAGATATTTGACCGTGTTATCGCTTATAACTTTTCTTGAATTTGTATTTCTTACGTCCGATATTTCGTCGCCGAACACAAGGGCTTTAATCAAAGACAATTCGGGCATTACGCCGTCGTTTGCGATAGCGCAGAAAATCCTGACCGCCTCCAGAGGCGTTATAAGCAGTTCGCCCTGACCGATTGCGGTATTTGCGATAAACGCCGGGGGCGGACTCTTTACGTCGGGGATATTGCCGCTTTTTATATTTAACCCGTCCAGCAGATTATTTTCGCCTATGCCGAAATTTTTTGCGGTCTCATATATTTTTTCGTAGCCGATTTCAAGCGCGAGGTCCATAAAATAAGTGTTGCAGCTTTCCGCGTACGCCTCGCTCATGCCCAGTAACCCGTGACCCCATCTTCTGTGGCACCTGAAAATCTGCCCGCCCGCGTTTATTTCACCCTCGCAGTTATATTCCCTTTCGTAATAGTTACAATTATTATAATTATAATTATCGTCTTCGCAGATTTCAAGCGCTGCGGCCGCGACTATTGTCTTAAAAACCGAACCGGGAGTGAAAGAGCCGAACGCCCTGTTAATAAACTCGCCGTTCCCGCTCGTTATATAATCCGCGATATTATCGAGAGAATAAACCGGACGGCTTACGCCCGCGAGTATTTCGCCGGTTTTTGCGGACGCTATTATCACCGCGCCTTTATTAAGATATCTGTCCGCGATTTCTTCGGCTTTTTTCTGCAGATTCAAGTCGATTGTCAGAACCATGCCGGTTTCCCGGTCATATCCGTAATCGGATATCCTTACGGGCGAGTTTACGAAACTCTGCCTTAAAGCGTCAGAATTATATTCGGCCGTTATTTTCGCGGAGGTTGTATTTTTCAGAAAATCGTTATATTTCTCTTCGATTCCTCCTATGCCCGCGCCGTCTCTGCCGACGTATCCGAGAAGATGAAGGGCGGGAGGGTTTGCGCTTTCGTTTCTTTTATACGCCTGAAAAGACGTCATATAAGCGTTGTTTATATCTTCGCGTATGCGTATTACAAACGGTCTCCCCGAAATTAAACTCCCCCGTATATCTTCGAAAGTGACATTTAAATTTTCGCGTACGCCGAATATTCTCTCAGCCGCGCCGTCAAAAGTTTCCGTAAATATTTTCGATGGGTCGACGACGCAGTTATATCCGTCGGCAAACCCCGATATTATAACGCCGTTTCTGTCAAAAATAAAACCCCTGCGTTCGGTCACGTCGATTCTGCGGGTATACTGCCCGGTAAGGGCGGGCATGATTTTCGAATAATCGCTCACGGATATATTATACAGTTTAAACAGTAAAACCCCCGCGGCAAGCATAATAAAAATATACGCCGCGGCAACTCTTCTTTGATTCAGCGCGAACATATTTATGCAAACGCCTCCCGAATTATCTATAATTATATATTATAATTATGGGTTTATTTTCCTTGATTTATTCGGCGGCGCGGCAAAAAAAATAACGCCTGGGATTTTTCCCGGCGTTATCTTAAACAATTCGTCATAATAAAAATTCAAAGGATTTTATAGCAAAATATAACTTGACAGACGGGAATAGATGTGGTATAATGGCAGCAAGGGAAACTGCGCGCGCTAACGCGCAATCTCCCCCGAACCGCAAAGCGGCTTGGCATTAGATTTTGATTAATAAATTAACCGCCATCCAATACTAATCACTGGGGCGGTTAATTTACGTCTACAGAAAATATTATCATCAGTAATAATACAATAATGATTATTATAATCCGTTTCAGTATATTATTTTTCATTGACTTCACCCCCTTTCGGAGGAAAGCCAAGCCGCCTCACAGCTTCTGCCGTCTTTATTCTACACGAAATATTAAATTTTGTCAACAAAAATAATAAATATATTTTTTATTTAAATAAAATCAGGAGGAAGCTTTATGCCAAAAGTGAAAATATTCGGCGAATCAATCCCCAATATGCCGTGGGAGGATAAACCCGCGGACTGTACGGAGGTTACGTGGCGTCACAGTAAAAACCCCATAATTAAACGCAATCCGACGCAGAAATGCTCGAGAGTGTTCAACAGCGCCCTGGTTCCCTACGGCGACGAGTTTATCGGCGTGTTCAGGGCGGACCACCGCGACGGTATACCCCAAATCCACGTCGGATACAGTAAAAACGGTCTCGACTGGGATATAGAAAACGAAGAAGTCAGATGGGTTGACGAAAATGGCAAACCCTATCAGCCCGAATACGCTTACGACCCCAGAGTAGTAAAAATGCAGGGTGAAGAAGACTATTATATCATGTGGTGTACGGGTTTCGGCGGTCCCACAATCGGCATGGGAAAAACAAAAGACTTTAAAACTTTTACCCGTCTTGAAAACGCCTTCATACCCTTTAACAGAAACGGCGTTCTGTTCCCCAGGAAAATAAACGGCAATTACGTTTTATTAAGCCGTCCGAGCGATACGGGTCATACCCCGTTCGGGGATATATTTTTAAGCGAAAGCCCGGACATGGTTTACTGGGGAAAACACCGCAGGGTAATGTCGAAAGGCGGCGGCTGGTGGCAGGGAACGAAAATCGGCGCGGGGCCTATACCAATAGAAACTTCAGAAGGCTGGCTTATGATATATCACGGCGTATGCAACACCTGCAACGGTTTCGTTTACAGCACCGGAGCGGCGCTTCTCGATTTAGACAAGCCTTCGAAAGTTTTATACAGATGCAAGGATTTTATATTAACCCCCGAAGAACCTTACGAAACGACGGGATTCGTCGATAACGTCGTATTCCCGTGCGCGGCCCTGTGCGACGCGGACACGGGCAGAATCGCGATGTACTGCGGGGCGGCAGATACATATGTTTCCGTAGCGTACGCCCAAATGGACGAGCTCGTCGATTATATCAAGAGCAATTCGGAGCTGCTTCACGGCGACGGATTCGAGTTCAGATAATTAAAATTACAGGGGCGGATTTATCTCCGCCCCTGATTTTTTTATTTTTATAATTATAGTTCTATCGCCGCTTTTTTCGTCAGGATTCTACGCAGTCTTGCCATGTCGAATTTTTTTCTCCTGTCATAATATACTATTCCGTTCTGTTCCTGCTCGACGTCGGTCAGCTGAGTATAGCATAACGCGAATATTGCCGGGTTATCTAAAAGCGCGCTTACTAACCCCTCGAATCTCTCATAGAATTTTTCTATATCTTCGGGAGCTTTACCGTATCCCCAGCTCTGCGTATGATTCTCTGATTCGGCGCTTTCCTCGTGCCACCATGTTCCGCCGAACTCGCTCACGAAATACGGCAGAGACATAATTTTTTCTCTTTCCCATCTGTTATCGTTCTGGAATATTTCGCTTGTGTTCGTACTGTCAAGCAGAGCGTCATATCTCCGCTTAAAGCTTTCGGGGTTCTGGTCGTAATCGTGCGCGTCGAATATATCGGTTTCTACGTGAACATATCCTGAAGCGTCTATAACCGGACGGCTCGGGTCGGTTAATTTAGTTAATCTGTAAATATACGCCAGGTCGTCTCTTCTCTGCCCCCAGTGAGTTTCGTTGTGCGGACACCAGCCGACAATCGACGGGTGATTAAAATCCCTGTTTACGGCTTCAAGCCATTCGCACGTAAAATTCATATAGCTTTCGCCGGAATAATCCATACCCCAGTTGCCGTGTTCCCCCCATGTTATGTAACCCAGAGTATCGGCGTAATAGTGAAACAGCGGCTCAAAGATTTTCTGGTGCAGTCTCGCGCCGTTAAAGCCCGCCTCGAGCGATATCAATATATCGTTTTTTAAGTCTTCGGCGGTCGGCGCGGTCCATGTTCCGTCGGGATAAAAACCCTGGTCAAGCACTAATCTCTGGAAAACGCTTTTATTATTTATTAAAACTTTATTCCCGTCGATTTTTATATCCCTCATGCCGAAATAGCTGTTGATTTTATCCCCGCCGTAAATCAATTCTAAACTATATAACTCGCCTTTGCCTATATCCCACAAACGCAAATCTTCTTTTGGGATATCAAGCGATATATTTGCGGAAATCCCCGGGGCTTTTATTGTTTTCTCCGCGATTATTTTGTTTTCATATAATATTTTAACGCTCAAATCAGTATTATCAACCGCTTTCGCGAAACTCGCGTTTATACTAACGCTTGAATTATATATATCGGTATAAATTTTAAAATCTTTTATATAGCTCTCAAACGGGATATATTCGAGCCAGACGGTCTGCCAGATTCCCGTCGTTCTCGTGTAATGGCAGGTTTGGGAGAAATACCCGACGCTTTGTTTTCCTCCCGGCTGTTTGCCTCCCCTGACGTCGTCGGAAACTTTTACCGTTATCTTATTTTCTCCCGGTATAATATATTCGCTTATGTTAAAGCAAAAGCTTGACATGCCTCCCCTGTGAAAACCGGCGTATCTGCCGTTGACCCAGACTTTAGCGTGATAATCGACCGCGCCGAAATGCAATAAAACAATATTATTATTATTTTGCGTTTCTTCCGCGTAAAAGCTTTTTTTATACCAGACGCAGTTACAAAAATCTTTTATATTAATACCCGACAATTCGCTTTCATAAGTAAACGGAACGTTGATTTCAAGACTGTCCCGGTTAAATATTTCGTCGTCGTTTACAAAATCCCTGTCCTCTCCGGAATTGCCGTAATCAAACTTAAACCGCCATTTACCGTTAAGATTCCGCCAGTTTTTTCTCTCGAACTGAGGATTCGGAAACTCGGGTCTCGGGATATCTTTATTTTTATCATGCATAGATTTTCTTCTCCTTATATTTAAAATTTATTTATATCACTTCCAAATAATCCCTGTCGGGTAACTCCGGGAAATCCGCCGCGGGCAAAGTCTGATACCAGAACGCGACGCTCGATATATCGTCCTGCAAAGGCAAATATCTCCCCTCGCTTCTCCAACCCAGAGCCTGTATAGTAACCCTTAAATCCTCGTCGAATCTAATCGGGTCGGTTATGTGCCATCTGTACATGCCGAATCTTTTCTGCACCCTGTATAACTCGTCTGATTTTAAGATTTGATGAAAGCCTGCATAAGGCGAATTAAAATCATCGTATTTTCTTTCATAGGGATTTTCAAAGTCATAAGAACCGCAGAAATAATCCTCTGTTCCCGTACCGCATATCGTCGGGAACTCTTCGTCTCCGTCGATATAAAATTTGATTTCGCCTTCACCCCACCAGCCGTTATTGTTCACCTGCCACGCCATGTAGCACCCGACGAACTGTCCTTTGCCTTTTACGCCGTCGAGAATTTTATAGACCTGTTTATACGGCAACGGATTAGAGCGTCTGAACTGCGCGTGAAAATACGCGATTTCCCCGTCTATTTCACTCTCCGTATAATCTATTTGATAAAATAAAGTCATATCTTTAGTATCTCTGTTTTCAAGAGTGATTTTAAATCCCGTTTTAAACGGCATATTCCAGTAGCAGTTAAACGCCCTACCGGGATTGACGCACACGGCAAGAGAATTTACCCGCGTATATTCTCCCCAGCCCGCGCAGAAAAAATCGCCGAGAGGACATTCAACGCTTGGTTTACTGCTTCCGTCCCAGTAGATTCTGATTATAAAATCGCGCCAGTTTCTGCCCGAAGTAGTACACCATATATGATTAACCGCGCCGCTCGCCTTTATATCAGCCATAGTAAAAACCTCGCCGGGTTTAATATTTACGCAGGGGCTTATTTTCCAGCCCACTCCCAAATCTCTCGCGCAGTTTTTGCCCGTTCCCTCAGTCGCCATGCCGCCTTTGCCCTTCTCTGCCGTGAAATTTTCAGCCGAGACAGAGCGTGTCTTCGCATTCGACAATTTATATAAATTGCCGAGATTATTATTTAATCCGTTAAACATAATTTTTTTACCTCCGTTAAAACTTAAACAAAAAACTTCTGGTTAATCCGCCCTGTTTATATATTCCGATATGCCCTTCTCTAATCTGCTGCCTATAAATCTCTTTTTATAACTACTGTTGGCAAGATAATATAAGCGCATTAAATCAACATAATAATCACTCTGATAATCAATTTCCAACCTTAAATTATTCATCGATTTACCAGAACCATCTTCCTTTGATTTTTCAAATATATCAAACCATATTTCGTCGTTGTTACTTTTATTTATAAATATCTTACCTATCTCATCTATATTAACGGAATACGTTGGTGTTCCCAATGAATAATTTATTTTTTTATTCCATTTCAATTTGCCTGCTTTTGTATCTTCAATTAGTTTCTCGATTAATCTGCTCACTATTTTTTCATTCATAATTATATCTCCCCAAACCCTACACAAAAAACTTCTGGTTAATTTTGGCGAGAGAGGCGAAATCTTTTTTCAGCGATTTATATAAATTCATATAAATCTTATACATCTCCTCATATAAATTTTTATTCTTGTCAGAGCAGATTTGAGAATCCCTGCGTTTTATTATATTACTGCACGCAGATACGACGTCTTTGTATACTCCCGAGCCTACCCCCGCGAGTATCGCGACTCCCAGAGCTCCGCTCTCGCTTGAATTATTCACGGCGATTTCAGTCTGCATTATATCCGCCATCATCTGCCGCCATAACGGACTGTTCGCTCCTCCTCCCGCGGCGTATATATAATTCGGCGACGTTCCCATTTCCCGTATGATTCCCAGACAGTCGTTCATAGAAAATACCACGCCTTCCATAACCGCTCTTAATAAATCTTTCTTCTCGTGCATTCCCGAAAGTCCGAAAAATACCCCTCTGCAGTCAGCGTCAAGATGCGGCGTTCTCTCTCCCATTAGATACGGCAGATAAATTAAACCGTTTGAACCCGCGGGAACGCTTCCCGCAATTTTATCTATTAATATATTCGGGTCTGTGTTAAGCTGTTCCGCCGTGAATTTTTCAGAGGTCATAAAATTATCCCTGAACCATTTATAAGACAATCCCGCGCTCTGCGTCACTCCCATTACGTGCCACGCTCCCGGGACTGCGTGACAGAAAGTATGCGCCCTGCCGAGTTTATCTATAGCGGGTTTGTCAAGATGCGCGAAAACGACTCCGGACGTTCCGATTGTCGCCGATATTACCCCTTCTTTTACTATGCCGTTGCCGATTGCCGAAGCCGCCTGGTCTCCCGCTCCGCCTACTACCGGTATACCCTCGCAGAGTCCGCACGCTTCCGCCGCTTCTTTCGTAACCGTTCCCGTGACTTCGACAGATTCGTATAATCTACCCAGTAAATCCTGATTTATATCGAGTTTTTCAAGAACATAATTACTCCATTGCCTTTTCGGAACGTCGAGCAGCTGCATACCCGAAGCGTCCGAAACTTCAGTCGCGAACTCTCCCGTAAGCTTAAATCTTATATAATCTTTGGGGAGTAATATTTTACGGCATTTGTCATAAATTTCAGGCTGGTTATTTTTTACCCACATGATTTTAGACGCGGTGAAACCGGTTAAAGCGGGATTCGCCGTGATTTCTATTAATTTATCAGCTCCCACAAGAGAAGTGATTTGCTCGCATTCGAGAGCCGTTCTCTGGTCGCACCAGATAATAGATTTTCTGACCGGCTTATTGTCTTTGCCCAGCATAACGAGTCCGTGCATCTGACCCGACAAGCCGATGCCTTTAATATCTTTCGGGTTAATTCCGGCTTTTGCGACGACTTCTCTTATCGTCGTCGCCGCCGCGTTCCACCAGTCGCCTGGGTCCTGTTCGGCCCAGCCGTTTTTCGGCTGTTCCATGGGGTAGAAATCCGCGGCAGAAGTTATAACCTCTCCCGCAACGTTAAACAAAACGGTCTTCGTACTTGACGTGCCGATATCGATTCCGAGTAAATAGCTCATTGATTTTACCTCCGCGTTTTATATTATTATTTTATTTTACTTTAAAATTGCCGTTCTCATGTAAAACTTTTCTTACAACTTTTTCGTATTCGGCCATTACGCAATATTCTCCCAGTGAACCGTTTTGAAACACAGTTTTATATTGTCTGTTATCGCGCCGTTTAACTCAAGCGTTTCATAAGCGGCGATTTTGACCTTTAAAATAAGCGCGTCAAACGAATTACTCTCCATAGCAAGAGGGATATCGTCGCACACGGCGCACCATACGCCCGCCGTTTCGTCCCAGTTTACGTTAATATTATAATTCATAAAGATATCTTCCCGTAATTTTATATTATTATTTTATTTTCATAATATAATTATAGCGCGCAAAACAAAAAAAGTAAAGACAATAATACGCATATTTTGACGTAAAACGTAAAATATATTAAATAAGAAAAAATTTAGCGTAAACAAATTTATTTTTTTGGCATAATTTTTTATCCCTTTGAATATAAATCTATATGATTGCCAAAAAACAATCCTGCGGCAAAATTTATTATCAAGGAGATTTTTCTATGATTTATGCAAAAAGAAACGTTAGATTTCCGTTGTGTTTTATTTTAATTATTTGCTTTATTTATTATTTATGCTTTAATATTTCATTTGAAGCAAACGCAAAAAACGCCGTTAAAACTATGAAGACAATAACGGAATCGGGATACGCGGTATTCACCGAAAAAAACGTTAAAACGGAAGATATGAGAAAGAAATCTGATTTGGACGAGAAAAAACTTATTGAATACATGAAAAAATATCCCGGGCTTTCCGGAATCGAAAAAAATTTAATCGAACTGCAGAACAGATACAACGTAAACGCTCTGCTGCTGCTTGCGATCGTCAGGCTGGAAAGCGGGAACGGCAGGAGCGACATAGCCGAGAAGAGAAACAATTTCGGCGGGATAGTCGGCTGGGAGAAATCAGTCAGGGTGTTTGTGACGTTCGATTCGAGAGAGGATTGTTTAAATTACATGGCGGATTTATTATCCGAGCAGTATTTAACCTCGAGCGGGAGATTTTTCAACGGATATTCGCTGACGGCAATTTCAAAGAAATACAGCGCGTCGCCGGAAAACTGGCTGAACTTAGTATCTAATTTAATCCTGGAAATCCAGTCGGGAATTAACGAGACGTAAAAAAATAACGGATTTATTCTTTGCCCTCTTTTAAAGAAGAGGGCTTTTTTTCTATGACTATTTTACATAGATTTTACATAAACCTTACGTTTTGCTGCTATTTAAGATTAGTTTGGAACGCTAAAATATATAAGCGTAATCAAAAATAATTTTAAAAATTAAAGGAGAATGAAATTTTATGAAAAAGTTACTGGCAGTTATGTTACTTATGTGCGTATGCGCGGCCGCTCTCGTTTCCTGCGGAGGTTCGGGATTCGATTCGTCGAAAAACGTTACGATTATCGCCCGCGAGGACGGAAGCGGAACAAAATCGGCTTTTATGGAACTAATCGGACTCAGAGGTAAGGCGGACCCCGCAAACGCGGTGATTCAGAACGGTACGGCCGCGGTTCTTGCGGAAGTAAAAGGCAATCCCGCCGCAATCGCCTATGAAAGTCTCGGCTATGTAACGGACGACGTGAAAGCGCTTAAAATCGACGGCATAGAAGCTACGGTCGCAAATATTCAGAGCGGCGCGTATAAAATCGCCCGCCCTCTCGCAATCGTTTATCCCGGTTCGGTACTTGACGACGAAGTGAACGCCGCGTTCTTCGCGTTCCTGCAGTCGAGCGACGCGCAGAAGATAATCGGCGACGGTTACGTTTCTATCTTAAACGACGCCCCCGCGTACACAATCGACGGTTCGCTTTCGGGAACGATTGACATAAGCGGTTCGACTTCAGTTCAGCCGTTGATGATTGACCTTGCCGAGGCGTTCAGGGCTCTACAGCCCAATATAACCGTAAACGTTTCCGGCGGCGGCAGCGGCACGGGTTATAACAACGCGAGAGACGGAGTTTCGGCTTTCGGAATGATAAGCGAAGTGTTTGTTCTCGACAAAGCTCCCAACTGCACTTATTTCAACGTCGCTATGGACGGTATCGCAATGATAGTCCACAAGGACAATCCGCTTGATAGTATCACGATGGAACAGCTTGCGAGCATATACGACGAAGAATCGACTACTACTCCCATATGGAGCGATTATATAAAATGATGAACAAAGCGTATCGTTTTATAAAGGCGAGGGATTTGGTTATGCGCGGAGTGTTTATATTCTGCGCCGTGTTCTCAATCGTCGCCCTGGGATGTATCTGCGCGTTTCTGTTCGCGAACGGACTGCCGTTTATAGGCAGGGTCGGGCTCGGCAATTTCTTCGGCTCCGAATGGCATTTGGACAGCGAGGCTTACGGCATATTGTCTATGATTGCGGCTTCGCTTTACGTTACGGCGCTGTCGACCGTCATAGGCATAACAATCGGATTGTTCACGGCCGTCAGTCTGTTTAAATTCTGTCCGGAAAACGCGGTCGCGCCGATTAGGCAGATGATAAATTTACTCGCGGGGATTCCGTCGGTAATATACGGCTTGTTCGGTTTGATAATTATAGTTCCGTTTCTGCGGGACTATATTTCGCCGAACGGGTTCGGATACGGAATACTTGCCGCAAGTCTCGTTTTATCGGTTATGGTTCTGCCGACCATCGTCAGCGTAAGTTTCGACGCGCTTAACGCCGTGCCCAAAAGTTATTACGAGGGAGCTCTCGCTCTCGGAGCGACGAGCGAACAGAGCGTTTTTAAAGTTATGCTGCCCGCCGCGAAGAGCGGCATACTCGCGGCCGTCGTTCTGGCGATCGGGCGGGCAATCGGCGAGACGATGGCCGTCATAATGGTTCTCGGCAACTCGCCGGTTATGCCCAAAGGCTTATTTCAGTCGGTAAGGACAATGACGTCTAACATCGCGCTCGGAGCGACGGAATTATCCGGAGACGCGGCGACCGCGCTCGTTTCTACGGGAGTCGTACTGTTCGCGTTTACTTTACTGTTGAATATCAGCTTTTCGTTATTGAAAGAACAAGGGGGAGGTAAGCGTGAGAAAAAACGCCCATAAAAGACAGATTCTTAAATTCGCTTTTTTTAAATACATATCGCGGGGAGCTCTTTTAATCAGTCTCGCCGCCCTTTCGTCGGTCGTTATATTTATTCTTCTCCGGGGAATCCCGTATATTAATATGCATTTGATATTCGGCGATTTTACTTCGAAAAATCCGTCAATCAAACCCGCTCTCATAGGAACGTTTTACTTGATTTTGATTTCCGTCGGAATCGCCGCGCCGGTCGGCATAGGCAGCGCGATTTTTTTAACGGAGTACACGAACTCGAAAAGCCGGCTTATTCGCATTGTCCGGGTCGCGACTGAGACCCTGGCGGGGATTCCGTCGATTGTTTACGGCTTGTTCGGCTATCTTATTTTTGTCGTCGCCCTTGGTCTGGGATATTCGCTGATTGGCGGCGGCGTTACTCTCTCGATTATGATTTTACCCGTAATCGTCCGTTCGACCGAAGAAAATCTGCTTGCGGTGCCGGCGTCGCTGCGCGAGGGGAGCTTCGCGCTCGGCAGTTCGAAAGTACGGACGATTTTTTCGGTTATTCTGCCGTGCGCCGCCAGCGGAATCGTCACGTCCTTGATTTTAGCCGTCGGGCGGGTAATATCAGAATCCGCGGTGTTAATTCTAACTATCGGAATGGTGGTTGACAGGGCGCCGGATAATTTAATCTCGCCGGGAACGAGCCTCGCTCTCGACGTTTATTATTTCGGCTCTCACGGATATCCCGAACAGGCGGCGGCGACCGCCGTCGTTCTTCTTGTTTTAGTCATGGCAATCAATATTACGGCGACTGTCCTGGGTAAAATTTTCGGAAAGGGGGAACTTGCGAATGGATAATAAATTTAATATAACGGTTAAGAACTGCGATTTATATTACGGCGATTTTCAGGCGCTGAAAAATATAAATATAGATATAGACGAACGCGAGGTGACCGCGTTTATCGGACCTTCGGGCTGCGGTAAATCGACTTTTATCAAAACTTTCAACAGAATGAACGATTTAATAGAGGACTGCAGAATTACGGGCGAAATAAAAATCGGGGGAGAGAATATTTACGCAAAGGGTACGGACGTGACTTTGCTGCGCAAAAATATCGGCATGGTGTTCCAGAAACCCAACCCGTTTCCCATGAGTATATATGACAACGTCGCGTTCGCGCCCCGGACTTTCGGAATAAAAAAGAAAACCGAACTTGACGCAATCGTCGAGCGTTCGCTTAAACAGGCTGGATTATGGGGAGAAGTAAAAGACAGACTGCGTAAAAACGCGATGGGCCTATCCGGAGGTCAGCAGCAGAGACTCTGCATAGCGAGGGCTCTCGCGGCCGAACCGAAAATATTGTTGATGGACGAGCCCACAAGCGCGCTCGACCCGATTTCAACGGGTAAAATCGAGGAGTTAATCAACGAACTGAAAGTCGATTACACAATCGTGATCGTAACGCACAATATGCAGCAGGCGACGAGAATATCGGATAAAACGGCGTTTTTTCTCCTGGGCGAGATTATAGAGTACGCAAAAACGGGGGAATTGTTCTCGAATCCGAAAGATAAACGCGCGGAAAATTATATAACCGGACGTTTCGGATAACTTACTTTTCTTTTTGCAAAAAGAAAAGTAAGCAAAAGAAAAATGATAACGCTGTAAAGATTTATGTTTTATTCGTTTTTTTGTTTTACTTTTTTTTCGTAAAAAAAGTAAAGAAATATTCATAAAATAGGAGTATAATTATTATGTCGATAAGGGCGAAATACGAAAAAGAGCTGCAAGGCATTTTCGACAGTCTTGTTCTGATGTGCAGACATATAGAAGCCGCGATAGAAAAATGCGTCAAGGCTCTTACGGACTGCGACTTCGAACTTGCGCGGGACGTCTTCGAGGAAGAAAAGCAAATCGACGAAATGGAGCGGAGCATCGAACAGGCGTGCTTTAAGATTCTGCTGATGGAAACCCCCGTCGCAAGGGATTTCCGGGAAGTTTCGGCCGCCTTGAAGATGATAACGGACCTCGAGAGAATCGGCGACCAGGCGAGGGATATAGCCGAAATAGCGATTCAGTTCAAAGACGAGGGATATATAAAAAAGCTGACCGACATTACAAAAATGGCCGTAATAGTGATTCAAATGGTAAAGGACGGGGTACAGGCGTATATTAACAGGGATTTGGAGCTTGCGCGCTCGCTCGACGCGACCGACGATAAAGTAGACGGACTGTTCAATAAAGTCATGGCGGACTGTATAGAGCTGGTAAAAAAAGACCCCGACAATGCGGAACAGGCCGTGATGCTCCTGATGATAAACAAATATTTAGAACGCATAGGCGACCATGCGGTTAATATAGGCGAATGGGTCGAGTTTGCCTTAACCGGGTCTCACCCGAAAAAAATAAAATAGAAGAGAGAGTTTATGAAACAAATTATTTACGCGGTCGAGGACGACGCCGCTTTACAGGAATTATACGGATATTTGCTGGAGGACGATTTTGACTGCCGCTCGTTTTATGACGGCGGAACGCTTTTCGCCGAATTGTCAAAAGCTATTCCCGACCTTATTTTACTCGATATAATGCTGCCCGGAGACGACGGATTCGCGATATTATCGAGATTGAAAGCGGACAAGAAAACTTCGCATATTCCCGTTATTATGATTTCGGCGAAAGGCGAGGAAATATCAAAAGTCAAAGGCTTGAACATGGGAGCGGACGATTATATAGCGAAACCGTTCGGAGTTCTCGAATTTACGGCGAGAATCAAAGCGAATCTGCGTAAGAATAATAAACGGGCGGCCGAAAATATTATCTATAAAGATATAATTATCGATTTTTCCAAACATCAGATTACGGTAAATAATAATCAGATTCAGACGACGCTCAAAGAATATAATCTGCTGCGCTTACTATGCGGAAACGCGGGAAAAGTGCAGGTTCGGGAGGTTATATTCGATAAAGTCTGGGGAGATAATTTTATAGGGGAAACCCGGACGCTCGATATTCACATAAAAGAACTGCGTAAAAAGCTGTCGGAAGCAGAAAGTCAGGTTACGATTCAAACGATACGAGGGGTGGGATATATGCTGATATGAAGAAACGATTATTTTTTTACCCGATACTGATTTTATTGCTCGGACTGAGCGTCTTTTTTACCGCGTCCGTTTATATAACGCGGGAAAATAATTTTAATATTGCCGAAAAGTCGGTTATTGAAATAACGCATATACTTGCGGGATTATATAACCGGGATACGGAACCCGAATTATTCGTTCAGTCGGGAGATAACGCGAGAATCACGGTTATATCTCCGGACGGCGGGGTCTTAGCGGACAGCCGCCCGCTTGATTTAAACACGGCGGACAATCATCTCGACCGTCCTGAAATTCAGGCGGCGGCGAATGGTTTACCTGCCGCATACGTCCGTTATTCCGAAACGCTCGGTATCGATTTAATCTATTACGCCTTAAAGGCTGAAACCGGCGGCGGCTATGTTTTTATCCGCGCCGCAGTTCCCGCGGAGGAAATAAACGCATATTTATATAAATCTCTGCCTTTATTAATCTCCGTATTGATTGCCGTCGCTTTGTTATGCTTCGTTTTTATCCGCGGCATGGTAAACCGTATTACGAGACCGTTTACGGCCGTCGAGAGCAAATTACGGTTATTATCAAGCGGCGGATACGTTTCCGAACCCGCCGCCGGCAGTTATGAAGAAATAAATAAAATAGTAAGGGAAATCGACGAAATAGCCCTTGTTTTACAAGACAGCTTCGATTCGCTGGGGAACGAAAAAACCAAACTCGACTATATTCTAAATAACATCGGGGACGGTATCTTTGCCGTCGACCAAAATAAAAACGTTACTTTGATAAATAACTCCGCGCTTAATATTTTCGGCGTGACGCCGGATATATCCGATAAAAACTTAAATTATCTAACCTCGGATAAAATTCTTATCGGAGCGGTTGAGGACTGCGTTAAAACTTCAAACAACGCGCTTTTCGAGATTTTGATAAACGGAAAAATATATCTTGTCACGGTAAAAAGACCTCCCGATACGAAACTGATTACGGCGGTTTTATCAGACGTTACGGAGAACCGGGAGAATGCCAAACGGCGCGAGGAATTTTTCGCGAACGCTTCGCATGAGCTTAAAACTCCCCTGACCGCGATTAAAGGTTTTAACGAATTGACCGCGATTAACAATAAAGACGATAACATAAAAAAATATATCGACAGTATTACCCGCGAAACGGACCGTATGCTTTCGCTTATCGGCGATATGTTAAAATTGTCCGAACTTGAGAATGCGCGTAGCATAAACCCCGCGCCGGTATCGCTTGCGGATATAGTGAAAGAAGTCGCCGATACGATGTCGGTTGCCGTCAACGAAAAAGGAATATCCCTGACTTTTACGGGAGACGGCGCGATTACGGCCGAGCAGGGACATATTTACGAACTTGTAAAAAATCTTGTCGAAAACGCGGCGCGTTACAACAATCAGGGCGGTAAGGTTTCGATTATTATCGAAAACTGTAATAAAACTGTGAAACTTACGGTTTCCGACGACGGCATAGGTATCTCTCCCGCAGAACAGACGAGAATATTCGAACGCTTTTACCGCGTCGAAAAAAGCCGCTCGCAGCGCGGCGGCGGCACGGGTTTGGGACTTTCGATAGTTAAGCATATATGCTCGCTGTACGACTGGAAATTATCATTGAAAAGCAAACTCGGAGTCGGGACCGATATAACGGTGGATTTTAACCGCCGTATCCAATAGTTTTTATATAATTCAACTAATCCTCCGTTGACTTTTATTAATAAACTATGATATAATTAGAAAAATTTATTATTTTTATAAACGGAGGATTTATATATTTATGCTGAAAATGATTATATCGCATGATACCCCGGGTTCTAAAATCGACAAAAATATCTACGGGCATTTCAGCGAGCATCTCGGACGGTGCATTTACGGCGGCCTGTTTGTCGGCGAAGATTCGGATATTCCCAACGTCAACGGAATGAGAACCGACGTCGTAAACGCTCTCAAAGAAATAAAAATACCGGTATTGAGATGGCCGGGCGGCTGCTTCGCGGACGAATATCACTGGATGGACGGAATCGGCGAGAAAGAAAAACGCAAAAAAATGATTAATACCCATTGGGGAGGAGTGGTCGAGGACAACAGTTTCGGGACCCATGAGTTTTTCGAGCTGTGCAGACAGCTTGAATGTGAGCCGTATATCTGCGGAAACGTCGGCAGCGGAACGGTAAGGGAGATGCAGGAATGGGTCGAGTATATAACTTTCGACGGACTGTCTCCCATGTCGCAGACGAGACGGGATAACGGTCAGGAAAATCCGTGGAAAATCAAATACTGGGGAGTAGGCAACGAGAACTGGGGCTGCGGCGGAAACATGACGGCCGAATATTACGCAAACGAATACAAGAGATACGCGACTTATGTCAGAAATTTCGCGGGGAATATAATCCGTAAAATCGCGTGCGGACCGAACGCCGCGGATTATCGCTGGACAGAAGTTTTAATGCGCGAGGTAAGATACATGATGTGGGGTTTAACTCTGCATTATTATACTATACCCACGGGAGACTGGGGGAAAAAAGGCAGCGCGACCGATTTTGACGAGAAGATTTATTTCGACACTATGAAATCGACCCTCAAAATGGACGAGTATATAACCCGCCACAAAACGATTATGGACAAATACGACCCGGACAAAGCCATAGCCCTGCTTGTGGACGAATGGGGAATCTGGACGGACGCCGAACCCGGAACGAACCCCGGATTTTTATATCAGCAGAACAGTTTGAGAGACGCTCTGATTGCGGCCGTGAATTTTGACATATTCAATAAACATTCGGACAGGGTTAAAATGGCGAATATCGCCCAGACCGTAAACGTTCTTCAGGCAGTCGTCTTAACAGATAACGAAAAGCGGATTTCACAAATGCTGCTTACGCCGACTTATTACGCTTTTAAATTATACACGGTTCATCACGACGCGAATTTACTTCCCGTTTATTTTAATTCCCCGGACTATTGGAACGAAAACGGCGGCGAGAAGATACCGGCGGTTTCAAACACCGCGTCGATAAACAAATCCGGAGAGATAAATATAACGCTGACAAATATCGACGCGAATAAACCTCATGAACTCGAGATTGATTTGAGGGGTAAAGATTTGGACGCGAATAATATCTCGGCGCAGATTTTAACGGGGGAATACGTAACGTCTCACAACACGTTCGAAAACGGCGGCAACGTTATAATTAAGCCGTACGCGAATTACGCGCTGAAAGATAGTAAGCTGAATGTCAGGCTCGAGCCGAAATCGCTGATATTATTAAAAATAAAATAAATATCTTTACGGTATGGTTAGTTCGTCTGTCTTCGCGGACGCGGGCTTCGATGCTGTCGCCGCCGCCCATACTACATACTTATCGCCCGTCTTTACTTCAATATCTTGTTTCGAAGCCCCTGTCGTCCGTACCTCGCCGCCGTTGACCGTGTAGTTCATGCTTGCCTTGAGTTTCATAATGCCGTTCTTTGCCGATACTTTCGGCGCTTTCGCGAGCGAACGGGCCGTTACCTTTTTGGGGCGCGGACTGGGGGTATATACGTTGCCTTCATACTTTGCGGCGGCTTTGATAAACCTTACGTCTTTTGCCTTTTCTGTTGTAAGAACCGGGATTCCGCCGTCAGATACCGGCGAATATACGGGAATGTCGGTCTTGTTCTCAATACGCTGCGATACTAATATTTTTTCCGCCGCCTCCGCCGCGGCCTTGCCGTCGGCTATTACCCAGCCGCCCGGTTCGCTCGCGCCCGCCGCTATCGCATAATTTATCGTCAACTTCCGCGTTTCTTTCGGACGGCCGTCTATTTTGGGGAATTTAACGACGGCCGCGCCTTCTGCGGGTTTGCCTTTGTTATCGCCTTTTGCGGCGTCGAGTTCTCCGCTTGTCAAATGCAGCGTCGTCTCTTTATTTAACAGTTTCGCCAGCAGTTTGTCGTCGAACGGCTTACTCCATTTTTTCCATTTGACTCCGCCGTTAACGCTGTACGCCTTTACGGCGAAGCCGGCAAGGGTTATTCTCTCCTGAGTCAGGTTGATGAAGATTCCGTCGTTATCCGACGGAACGATTACGTCTCCGGAATCGTTGATTCTTATGGGTTCTGCATTACGCAGAAACGGATAGCCGTCGTTTTTTCCGTCTTCGATAGCCCATATAGTATCAAAGTCGAATCCGGCGAAAACAGCCGCGGCGGTCGCGGCGTTTTTCATCTGCTCCGTCGTGAGTCCGAAGCCCCACGTGTCGTTGAAGGTCGTCCAGCCGTGTCTGCGTTTAGGAACAGATTCTCCGTTTATTATTTGGTCGCTGTCCGTGTTCCAGTAAACGTTAGTAAACGTCGCGAGCCCCCAGCTGGCGCTGTCGTTCTGGCGACCGGTAATCGCTCCGGTGTACGCTCCGGTTTGCTGCTGGTCGCCGGCCGCCGTTCCCTTGGTATCCACTTCGATATTTCCGGTATTGTAACAGTTTGTATATGCCGCGTTACAGTCGGCTTCACCGGAGATTCCGCCCGTGTATGCGGTCGCCACGTTTTCGGTTTTGATATTTCCCGTATTGTAGCAGTTCGTAAGCTTGGATGAATTGGGATTATTTTGTATTCCTCTGGCGAACCCTATTATGCCGCCTACCCGAGCCGGCAAGGCCGTCCAGCGGGCATAGAAATTCGCGTATATATCGCCGCTGTTGAAACATTCGCCAATGATAAATATGGGGTTTTGGGTAATCGCCATACCGCCGGCGATACCCCCGATGTAGTTGTTTCCCCCGCTTCCGTTTCCCGTAAGGGTAACGCGGGCGGCGTTGAAACTTCTCGTAAAAGTATTTACGCCTCCGCTCGAGTGTCCGGCGATTCCGCCTATGACCCCGCTGCCTCCTCCCGTGAACCCGCTTACGCTTCCGAGGTTATAGCAGTTCGTAATAGTATAACCGTCGCCGCTGCCGACGATTCCGCCCGCGTAGACGTCCCTGGCGAGGGAGGACGACGACGAATCGGATAGAATCGTTCCGGTATTATAGCAGTTTTCGATAACGCCGGAAGACATTCCCGCAATACCCCCGGCTGTGAAATATTGTCCTCTGACGCCGTTTCGGGCGGTAATATCGGCGGCGTTGTAGCTGTTGGAAATAGTTGCGCCGACAGATACGCGTCCGGCTATTCCTCCCGCCGCGCCCCAATGAATTTCGACGCGGTTTATAATACTGCCGGTCACGTAGCAGTTATCGATAACGGAAATTCCCCTGACCATGCCGGCAATTCCGCCCTGCGACTGATATTCTCCGGCGTAAGGCGATTCGCCTATTGTTTCCACTCCGGAAGAAACATCCATGCCGACTCCCGTAAGGCCAAGGTTTCTGATTGTCGCGTCCTCGACGGCTCCGAACAGACCGGACTGGTCGAAACGCCCCGTTATTCTGAGACCTTCGATTGTGTTTCCCCGTCCGTCGAAAACTCCGGTAAAGGGCGCGTAAAAGTCACCGATCGGCTTCCATTCGCCGTCTAAAGTAATGCCGCCGCTCAAATGATACGTACCGTTTAACGGGTATGACGGATTTGTTCCTATCATTGCCAATTCGGCCGCGGTTCCGACGGCTATGGAATCCGCCGGCGGACTGCCGGGGGAAACGGCCGCGATAAAGCCGTTATTATTAGCTTTAACCGGACTTGCGGCGGCAGTCAAACCGCCGAAAGTAAAAAATGAGATAATCATTGCGAGAATCAGAGCAGCGCTTGCTATCCGCTTCGGTAAATTTGCTTTCACGTTAAAAATCCTCCTTAATTTCTTGCATACTGAAATATTTCTGAAAGGCTTACCCGCCCTCTTATTTATTCTATCGAAAAAATTTATGCAATCTTTAAGGACGTTGCTCTCACCCCGTGTGAGTATTTCGCGAAATTTTATGATTTAACCCGGTTCTGCTTTTCTGTAACCGACAGGATTGTCACGACTGCCGGAACCGCGGCGAGCGTTATAATAGTCTCCGGCAGCATATACTGGAGATTATATATTATAGAATAAACCCACGCGCCGACCGTGTGAACGTATTCGTTCCAGCTCTGCGTCTTGGTTATTTCATACCAGACGGCAGCCCCCACGATGACGTGAGCCGCGTATCTTAAAACGCAGACCAGAAGAGTCGCCGCCGACGCAATCACTATTTTTTTACCCTTGCTTTCCGCTTTTTTAACAAAACTCTTAAAAAATCCCGCCGTTCCTATAAGAGTGTACGCGAGTACATAATCGATAAGACTGCTGACGATTATGAGATTACGGCTTATGCCCGCGATTCCCGCGACGCTTCCGAGTCCGTATAGAAGCAAATACGCCGCCGAATAAACGAACGCGGTAGCGTATCCCCATAAAACGCCCCGTCTCAACCCGATTATAATAAGGGGAACCATGCTGAACAGAGTGACAGAACCCCCGAGAGGAGCTCTCCAAATTTTTGTGTAAAGAGATAAAACCACTGCGACCGAAACCATTACCGAACATTCTATTATAATTCTCAGATTCTCCTGAGAATTACGCTTAACGGCATTTGATTTGATAAACATTAAAATCAAAACCGAACCCGCGATAAACATCGCAAGCGATATAATCATTACCGCAATCGTTGAGATTTCAACCGCCGAAAGAGGATGCCTGAATCTGATTCTCTGTAAATTCTCCCTTATAATCTCTTCGTTCGCCTCCCAAAATCCACCGGCTAAAAAATCCTCTCCCAGAAATCTGATTTCCGAACCCCAGTTCATAATTACAATCGCGCATACCGTTCCGATAATTCCGGAAATTAACATTATTAACCCAACCGCCAAATCTTTTTTGTTTTTCATAAAAAAACGCGCCATCCTTTCTTAAATTTTTAAATTTAAATAAATATATAAAAACCGCGCAAATAATCCCGATTCAATCGCGCGGTTCGCATACGTTAAGAACAGCGGAGCCGGCTTTTTTTTTCAAAAAAAGCGGCTGTCCAAAACATAATCTTCCCTACGTTGGCATTACCCATATCAGGTTATAAGGGACAGCGGATTTTTACTTAAATCCGCATCTCAGCCCTGCGGCGCCCCCGACTATTTAATTGCGGTTATTATTTTTTATGAGTTTCAGCAAAGTTTCTTATTTCTTCTCGAAAACCGTTTTGATACCGTCGCCTTCAAGCGTCAGTTTATTCCCGTCGAGAGTTCCTTTTACGGTTTCTCCGCCGCTTGTTATCTCTATAGACTTACCGTTTATTTCAAAATTTTTTATATTTATACCACTTTAATCAATTATAGCAGTATATTACTCTTATGTCAATATATTTTTAAGCGAACGCCATAAATTTTTTTATTTTTGCTTGACAATAATAAACAATCGTGATATAATTAAATATGCAAATGAAAGAAAGAGCGGTGTAACGCTCTCTCAATCAGCCGCGCCGGCCGCTTAAGGCGGCAGGCTTTGCGTAGTTTAAGTTTTAATTAAACGCCGCTAGTCCTTGCTGGGAGGGCGGCGTTTACTTTTTATCACATTTATTATATATTTTACCGGTTCAATAAAATCCGGAAGAAAATATATTACTAAAAATAATATTTCGCAAACATACATGAGCTTCACTCCTTTCAGTTGGATTTTTGCGAAGAAATAATATTCTTCAACCCTCCTTTCGGAACGCAAAGCCATGCCGCCCTTAACGCTGCGACGCGACATATATATTTTCTCATACTTCGACAGTTTTGTCAAGCGCTTTTTTATTTTTTCTGAAACGCAATCACAAAAGGCGCTTCGGGTATGTTTATAAGACGGTGATACAGACAGTCAAAAATTTTCCTGTCGAGATTTTCCGCAAATTCAAAAATTTTTTCGCCCTCTCTCGTTCCTTCCGAGTGTCCGGGATAAACGCAGACTACTATAACTCCTCCGGCTTTTAATATTTCAAGCGCGCCTTTTAAGCATATGAGCGTCGACTCTGTCAGGGTCGTTATCGATTTGTCTCCCCCGGGAAGATAACCGAGATTGAAAACCGCTCCGTCAAGCTCTGTTTCTTCCGGCATATATTTTCTGAAATTTCCGTGAGAATCGCGTATCAAATATATATTTTCATCAAAACAATTCTCGCTTTCAAGCCTTTCTTTTGTCGCTTCGAGAGCTTTTTGCTGTATGTCAAACGCATAAATTTCAGCTTTCGGACATTTCTTTTTTATATAAAGCGTATCGTGACCGTTACCCATGGTAAAATCGGCGTAAACTCCGCCGCCCGCCTCAAGGCTTCGGTTAATCGCGACGTCGAGCAGACGCTTCGCAAAGCTTAAAATATTCGTCAGTGATTTTTGTTCCGCCCCCCTTGCAGAAAGAGGCTGATGCGTTTCTCCTGATTTTTCTAATTTTTTCCCCTGATACGTTCCGCGTTTTGCCAACTCTTTGTCTATATCGTTTATAACGGAAAATTTTTTGCTTACCCATTCCGGGAGGGTTTTATCGGATTTATCCGATATTTCGGGGTCTCCCGTAAGGCGCATTATAACTATTTCCGGCGGCAGTTCTTCAAGCTGCGATACGACAATATCTATATATTCTTCTTTTGACGGTAAATTTATTTTTCCCGAATTATATAAATCGTAAATTTCAGTTCCCGGCTCTATATAAAGCGCATGGATTTTTACGCCGAGCGGCAAAGGGTCGAGACTTGCGATATATTTCGCGGTTTCAAGCATCATTTCATAATTTTCACCCGGCAGACCGTTTATAATATGAATAATTACCGGTATTTTATACTCCGCCAAAATTTTATACGCCTCTTCGAAAACTTCGAGCTTATATCCCCGGTTTATAATACCGGCCGTTTTATCGTGAAAAGTCTGCAATCCGAGTTCAACCGCCGTATCGAGCCCGGTTCTCACGCCTAATTCGCTTAAATATCCCGCGGTTTCGCCGGTTATACAGTCCGGACGGGTCGCCGTATATATCCCGGCAAGATTATCTGTATCCAGAACGCTTTCGTAAACTCTTTTCAGTTCGTCAAGCGAAGCGAAAGTATTTGACCCCGCCTGAAAATACGCGATATATTTAGTGTCTCTCCATTTTTTTGAGAGCGCTTCTTTTTTTATATCAAACTGTTTTACTATTTCCCCGGGAGACAGCAAACCCCCGTTTATATCCCCCGTCCGCGTTTGTATACCCCGGCAGAAAATACAGCCCCTTCCGGTCCGTTTTATATGAGGACAGGAAAAACCGGCGTCAAGCGCGATTTTCGCCGTCTTAACGCCGTATCTGTTTGCTAAATAATAATCGTAAGCGTGATAACGCTTGTTGTTCGGATATATAAAATTAATTTACGCGTCCTCCGGGTTTCTCTTTGTTATCTCATCGTAGAAAGCGGCCGAAATGATTCCCAGGAAAAGCGGCAGCAGAAGAGCCGCGGCAATAGCAAATATAATCAAAACGACCATAAAAATAATACCGGCAACCGGTATCAGCGACAGCAGAAAGAGGATAAGCGCCGTAAGTCCGACTGCGAGACAGATAATAAAATCAACGAGGAACATTTTGCCTTTATGGCCGTTCGTCTGAACCATGGATTTTTTCAAAGCCTCCGTCGCGGGTATATCGGGTTCGCCCAGCATTATGTAGGGAACAAATCTGTAAGAATAAGACTTGATAACGGCGAAAACGAATCCGGCGAACGGAATAAGCCCCCAGATAAACACCCACAGACTCATCCATGCCATCCCTCCCGCGTTACGGAAAAATTTACTGCTGAATCCTTCGAAAAGCTGCGCCGAGCTTACTTGTTTGCCGCGGTATCCTTTGAGATAAATCGACGTCATGCCGAGCGAAAGAACGAGCGTCACCGCGATTCCCAACCCCGGTATTCCCAGAAACATAAAGCTTGCAAGCATCGCCAAAATAGAGTAGAGAAGCGAAAGCCCCCAAAGCAGCAGGGGTTTTTTCAGAAGAAACCTCGCCGATTTTGAGACGACGTCTCCGACCATACCCGTTTTTTCAAGACTCTGAGTAATATTCCGGGTCTGTTTCGCTTCGCCTCCGCCGAGACTGCTCCCGCAGTCGCTGCAGAACAGGCTGCCGTCGTTGTTCTGAACTCCGCATTTTGAACAAAACATGATAAATCCTCCTTAAAAATAATAATATTTACGTTATTTTATTAATATATTTTAAAATTACTTAAATTATAACATAATATTATTAAATTTGTCAAGCAGTTATAAAAAAACTCTTGACAAAAATGTCGAAATGCGCGAAAATATATATGTCGCGTCGCAGCGTTAAGGGCGGCATGGCTTTGCGTTCCGAAAGGAGGGTTGAAGAAAACTATTTCTTCGCAAAAATCCAACTGAAAGGAGTGAAGCTCATGTATGTTTGCGAAATATTATTTTTAGTAATATATTTCCTGCCGGATTTTATTGAACCGGTAAAATATATAATAAATCTGATAAAAAGTAAACGCCGCCCCCAATAGCAAAGGTTTGCGGCGTTTATAAATTATAATCTACGCAAAGCCTGCCGCCTTAAGCGGCCGGCGCGGCTGATTGAGAGAGTGTTAGCAGCACTCTTTCTTTCATTTCTGTCTGTCGGACAGACAGGCACACACTAATTATATCACGATTGTTTACTAATGTCAAGCGAATATAAAAAAATAGATATCTGCAAAATATTACCTCGATATTTTATACGCCGCCGCCGTTCTTTTCTCCAATATAAAATCAGATTTTTCTTCAGAATCCCTCTCTTTTTTCCAACCGCCGAATCTTTCCCACGACGTGTCCAGTATTTTTTTATAATTTCCGAATAAATTTTTTGATTTTAAGACCTCTCCGAAATCATAGCTTCCGGATACGCGGAAATTAAACAGAAACAACAGATTATCTTTTTTGAACGCAATAATTTTCTCTTCCTCGCCTATATATAAACTCTCCGAATTATATTTTAATATATTATTTTTCCCCGCAAGCTTTATTAACGCTTCATCGAAATTCTGTAAATATTTATATTTTAAATCCTGATTATCAGCAAGACTCCAGAGTCTTCTCGCATAATGATAACTGTCGTTATTTTCCGGTCTGGGAAAGTCTATCCATTCGGGGTGTCCGAACTCGTTGCCCATAAAATTTAAATAGCCTTCACCCGCGCACATACACGTTATCAGTCTTATTAATTTATGCAGGGAAACCGCCCGTTCTACAACTAAACTATCAGAATCCTCATGCATATTCCAGTACATTTCTTTGTCCGCGAGCCAGAACATAATAGTCTTATCCCCGACGAGAGCCTGGTCGTGCGATTCGCAGTAGCCTATGACTTTTTCTTTCGGACGTCTCTGCGTCAGTTCCCAGAATATATGCCCCATATGCCAGTCCTCGTCCTGTTTAGTCCTGAGATTTTTAACCCAGAAATCGGGCGTTCCCATACCCAGCCTGTAATCGAACCCCAAACCTCCCCATTTTACCGGCAGGCACATTCCCGGCATACCGCTCATATCTTCGGCAATTAATATGCAGTCCGGCTTAATTTCTTTGCACAAATCAGACGCGAGCTGCAAGTAAGCGACGGACTCCAAATCTGTATTCGGCGAAAAATACTTATTATAATTATCAAAAGATTCCCCCAGACCGTGGTCATGATACAGCATAGAAGTTACCCCGTCGAATCTGAACCCGTCGAATTTATATTCCTCAAGCCAGAATTTTAAATTGGACAAAAGAAAATGCAGAACCTCGCCTTTGCCGTAATCAAACAATCTCGTTCCCCACGTGGGGTGCGAGCCTCTTTCTCCCGCATGAAAATACTGATACTCCGTTCCGTCGAATTTCGCTAACCCTTCGTCGGCGTTCGGCGCGGCGTGCGAGTGAACCAAATCGAGCAGGACGGCGATTCCCATTTCGTGAGCCGTATCTATCAGCCGTTTTAATTCTTCGGGCGTTCCGAATCTCGACGAAACTGCGAAAAAATTAGATACCTGATAACCGAACGACCCGTAATACGGATGCTCTGCGATTGCCATAAGCTGAATCGTGTTATACCCCAGTTTCTTCACCCTCGGCAGAACAATATTTATATAGTCTGCAAATCCCGATACTTTTTCTTCTTCTCCGCACATTCCGACATGACTCTCATAAATCAGCGGCGTTTTGATTTTTTTTATGTCAAAATTTTCAACCCGCCATTTATATTTACTGTCCCAGACCTGACCGTAAAACTCGAAAGTCTCGGGATTCTGCTCAACTCTTCTGCAATACGCCGGGATTCTGTCGAAGATTTCCCCGTTTGCCTTTATTCTTATTTTAATTTTTGATTCGTGAGGCAGGGAATTGATTCCCGGTATAAAAATCTCCCAAACCCCCGGGATTTGCGATTCGGACGGCTTTAATTTATGCGATTTGTCATTCCAGCCGTTAAACTCGCCGATAAGAGAAATCTCTTCGGCGTTCGGAGCCCATTCCCTATAATACCAGCCGTTATTTTTCTTTGATTTATGAAACCCGAAATATAAATGCCCGTTCGCGAAATCCGACAAACTTTTTGTATTATTCAAAAGCTTTTTTTTAAGCTTCGCGTAATTTTTCATGCGCAGCTCTATATCGCCGCCGTAATCGTTCAGATATTTATCAATCTCAAGTATTTTATATTTATATTTTTTACCCATTCTGTTTAGTTTCCCCTTTTTTTATCGTTTCTTTTTTGCTTACTTTTTTCTTTTCGTAAAGAAAAAAGTAAGTTTACGCCCTCCATATAAGCCCGATTAAAGCTCCCGCAAGAATTATAATTGCCGGACTTAAATTAAAATATATGCTGAAAAAACACGCCAGACCCGCGACCGCGACGTATATTATCGGGTCAATGCCGAATATTATAACGGTATAATTCCACGCGAGCATACAGATTAATCCCGCCGACAGTAGATTTATATACTTAACAGAATACTTAAACAATATATTTTTATATAGTTTCTCTCCGGTTTTTAATATAGCCGCGATAATCAGGACAGACGGGGTCATATATGCGATAACTCCCAGAATCCCGCCTAAAATCCCGAGATTCGTGTATGTTCCGAGATACGCCGCGAGCGTCATTCCCTGCGCGTAACCGCCGATTTGGGATATCGTCGCGACGTTTAGAATCTGTATTTCCATTTGCTCAAACCTGAAGATAATCTCTTCGGATTTTATAATCTCCGGATTAGCGTCTATAACCGTATAAAATTTATCTATCCAGCCCCGGGCGAACTCTTTCATAATATTGATTCCGCCGATACCTCCGCCGAAACTGCCGACTCCCGCGAGAAGCATTGCGAGTATGTATTCAAAAAAATTAACTATCATAATTTTACTCCTCGCCTCTGTATTTTCTCTTTTTCGCAGCCTCTTCCTCGAGCTGTTGCCTGCGTTTCTTTATCGTGTCGTCGTCTATATATTTTCTCAGCGCGTATTCTTCTTCCCTCAACTGACGCTCTCTTAATTTTTTGCCTTTTCTGCTGTACGGGTCTATATATTTTTTACTCGGGTTCTTCTCCCTGTATTCCAGTAATTTTACGTGGATAATCCCGAATATTACCCCGAATATAACTACAGCGATAATATAAAACGGCATTAATATATGATTCCCGATTCCCGTAATATCGCTTAAAAAAATAAATATAAACGCGGACGGGATTATTACTGACAAAGACTTCGCGCCGGTTTTGTTAAAATAAACTATTTTAATCAAATGAGCGATAATTAAACCCAGAGCCGCCGCGTGCATACCCCTGACGGCCGAGTTTACAAAACTCCCCGCTCCTGAATAAAACAGATTATTATATACAAAATATAAAGCCGCGGCCGCGGCAATCACCGGGATAAACAACGCCGCGACAGAAACGCAAACCCCAATCGTTCCGTTTATTTTACCGCCGACGTACGCCGCGTATTTTATTCCCGCAGGTCCGGGAGTATCTCTCAAAAGCTGCTCTTTTTCGTCGAAATCTTCGGCCGGGAAATATTCGGGGCAGAATTTTGCCTTTATATAATCGTGCATATTATATTCGTCGCGGGGTTTAATCAGCCCGAATTTTAAAAACCAGACAAAAAGCATAAGATTTTTATTCATGAAAAATACTTCTCCGTTTTTTTGAAATTTAAAATAAAAAAATCTTGACATTAATAAATTAATATGATATAATGGCAGCAAGGGAAACTGCGCGCTGATAACGCGCAAATCTCCCCTGAACCGCAAAGCGGCTTGGTATTAGATTATTATTAAAATAAATTAACCGTAATCCAATTACCGGACTGGGGCGGTTAATTTACGTCTATAGAAAATAATATCATAAGTATTAATACAATAATAATTATTATTATCCATTTCAGTATCTTATTTTTCATTGATTCACCCCCTTTCGGAGGAAAACCAAGCCGCCTCACAGTTTCTGCCGACTTTATTATACACTATGTTAAATAATTTGTCAATATATGTTTTAGAGTATTTTTAAAACATATATTTTTTATTTAGCCCCAATCCATCTCGAAAAACCGCCGCACGGAAACGGAGTTTCCGTACTTTCAGAGAAAATCCCGATTTCGCCGCTTTCAACCGCTCCGCCTGAATTATTTTTGAATATCATCGACAGCATATATCCGACGCACGACGGCGCGAGTCCCGCCGTATATAAATTCACGAGAACGAACAACGCCCTGTCCGACAGTAAATTTTTTATTAGTTTCAGTAAATTATATAAATCGTCCTCTATTTTCCACGTCTCGCCGCCCGAACCCCTGCCGTACGACGGCGGGTCTAATATAACCCCGTCGTACTTTTTCCCCCGTCTGATTTCCCGAAGGACAAATTTAACGCAGTCGTCCGCGATATATCTTATATTCGCGTTTTCAAGTCCGGACAATCCTGCGTTTCGTTTCGCCGTATTTATAATATTTTTCTGCGCGTCGACATGGCAAACGTCCGCTCCCGCCCTTGCGCAGGCAAGCGTCGCTCCGCCCGTGTACGCAAAAAGATTGAGAATATTTAAATTCTGTTTATCATTTTCCCGACTTCGCCGGATTATATCATGCATAAAATTCCAGTTCGCCGCCTGTTCGGGAAAAAGCCCGGTATGTTTAAATCCCATAGGCGAAATCTCAAAGCTTAAATTTAAAGGCGTATATTCAACCGTCCATTTATCGGGGATTTTTGACTTAAAATCCCAGCTGCCTCCGCCTTTGTCCGAACGGGTATATACGGCGTCGGCTTTACGCCATAAATCGCTGTTTTTTTCTGACCATATAGCCTGAGGGTCGGGTCTTATTAAAATATATTTTCCCCATCGTTCGAGTCTTTTGCCGTCCGAGACGTCGAGCAGCGCGTAATCTTCCCAGTTTTTTTCGTATATCATTTTTTTAAGCACCAGAATTACAGCTTTAAATAATTTAAAATTATTTTTAAATTTTCGTTGACAAACAATAAAATATGTGTTAAAATACCTCAAAGAGAAATAATAAATGCGGGAAGCCCGTAAAGTGAAGCAAACACTTTGCGAAATGCGTCCGGTACAGTCCACCATACACATTGATTTTCTCGAATCCCGCGATTATATTATACATCAATTAAAGCATATAGTCAAGTGTATTTTTAGTCGCGTAATAAAAAATTTAGGGATAATTTTTTATTGATGTTTTTTCGCCGTGCGTGGGTTTATTTTCCATACCCGGCATTTATTATTTCTCGGAGTGTGTGAAGTAATAAAAAAAGGGGGGAATTAAATGGCAAATGACGACTTAATGCAAGGACTACAGGTGCTTCGTAATAGAGGAAATTCTGGTGATGTAGATGCGATGAAACGATTAGTAATGATTTTCACAGGCATTATGGAACAGGCAACAAACGCTCGTGATTATTCAGCCGCAATTTCCGCGCGAGACGAAGGACAATATTGGTTAGACAAGTTGGAAAAAGCAGGTATTCGTTGAGGCAGATGGCTACCATAAACGATTTATTAAACATAATCAGAGCGGCTAATTCGCCGCTCTTTTTGTTATCACGGGTTACGCGCTTGATGTATTTACTATCCTTGCCCTCTTTCGTAAAGAGGGTGGCACGAAGTGACGGGTGTTTTCGTCTCCCCGTACGCAACATCAAATTTCAAATCCCCCTGCGGCTTCGCCGCTTTCCCTCTTTGTAAAAGGGGGCTTAAAACACCCGTCAGCCGCTTACGCGACTGCCACCCTCTTTAAAAAAGAGGGCTTTGGCGTAAATTTAAACAATGCGCGGAACTTGAATATTTATATATCCCCCAACTTCTCCAGAATCACCCTCTCTATATCTCTTGCGTATTCTGTGATAACGTCTTGTTCTTCTCCCTCGAGCATGATTCTTACAAGCGGTTCCGTTCCCGACGCTCTCAATAATACCCGTCCGTTGCCGTTTAATAAATTCTCGGCGTTTTTTACGGCATCTAAAACTTTTCCGTCCGTCATAATCTCTTTTTTCCTGTCGTTCGCGACTTTTACGTTAAGCGCAATTTGGGGATAAGATTTCATCGCGTTGAAAATCCCGCTCGCTTTTTGACTTGGGTCAAGAGATTTATATTTTCTCAGTACGCCCAAAATTAAAACCGCAGTCAACTGTCCGTCTCCCGTCGTCGCATAGTCTGAAACTATTATATGCCCCGACTGCTCCCCGCCTATATTCATGCCTTTTTCAAGCATACGCTCCAGAACGTATCTGTCGCCGACGTCAGTCTGTTCAACGTTTATATTTTTATTTTCGCAGAACTTATGCAGTCCCATATTCGATAATTTAGTCACGACGACAGAATTATTTTTTAATAGTCCGCTTTTTTTCATATCTTCTGCGAGAATACAGATTATTTTATCGCCGTCTATGATTTCGCCCGTTTCATCAACAGCCAGGCATCTGTCCGCGTCGCCGTCAAAGGCGAATCCTATGTCGTAATCCCCCATTTTCATGCGTTTTATAAGTCCGTCCATATGAGTAGAACCGCAGTTATCGTTTATATTTATACCGTTCGGTTCTGCATTTATTATACTGTAAGAAACTTTCTCTCCCCCGAATATTTTTTCAGCCGTAGCCGAAGCCGAACCGTTTGAACAGTCCGCCAGAACTTTTAAATTATATCTCGAATCTATAATTTTATTTACGCCGGATATATTATCTATATATTTTTCGGTGAGTTTTTCGTCTCTTGTTACCCTGCCGATAAATCCGCCTGTTTTCAGCTCTATTTCCGTATAATTATCTATGGCGTTCTCTATTTCATCTTCAAGTTCGTCGGGGATTTTATATCCCTGCGGACCGAATATTTTTATGCCGTTGTCATAAGCCTGATTATGCGACGCGGAAATCATAACTCCCGCGGCAAAACCGCAGTCTTTGACTAAAAACGCGACAGCCGGAGTGGGAACTACCCCGCATAAAACGACGTCGCACCCTCCCGCGCATATCCCCGAAGCAATGGCGGCCTCGAACATATCTCCCGATATACGGGTGTCTTTGCCGATTAAAATCCTCGGCTTTTTATTATTTATGTTTCTTGTTAAGATATTTGAAGCCGAGAGACCTATTTTATAAGCGAGTTCAACGCTCAAATCTTTATTCGCCGTTCCTCTGACTCCGTCCGTACCGAAATATTTACCCATGTGTTTAAAATTCTCCTTTTTTATATTATTATTTTATTTTTATATTATATCCCCGATTCGCCGTCAATCAGCGACATTTGCCATGAGTTCGCCGCTCTGTACTCTATCTTTAAATGCTCGTACGCGATTCTCGTCGCGCACCTTCCCCGGGGAGTCCTGTTCAAGAACCCGATTTGCATCAGAAACGGCTCGTAAACGTCTTCCAGAGTTATCGCCTCTTCGTTGATTGTCGCCGCGAGAGTATCGAGCCCTACCGGTCCGCCGTCGAAAAATTTTATAATCGCCTCAAGCATCCTTCTGTCCGTCGAATCGAGCCCCAGCTTGTCAATCTCAAGCATATTCAGCGCTTTGTCCGCAATATCCTTGTCTATCACCCCGCTGCCCTTTACCTGCGCGAAATCCCGCACGCGCTTTAAAATCCTGTTTGCTATACGCGGGGTTCCCCTCGAACGCGACGCGATTTCAAACGCTCCGCCCTCGTCTATTTCCATTCCCAGAATCCCCGCGCTTCTCTTGACTATTATCGCCAGATGCTCCGGCGGATATAAATCCAGCCTCTGAATCACGCCGAATCTATCCCTCAGGGGAGCCGAAAGCTGTCCCGCTCTCGTCGTCGCGCCGACAAGCGTAAATTTAGGCAGGTCTATTCTGATACTTCTCGCGGCTGGACCTTTGCCGATTATTATATCAAAAACGAAATCTTCCATCGCGGGATACAGAACCTCTTCGACGACTCTCGAAAGTCTGTGAATCTCGTCGATAAACAAAACGTCGCCGTCTGACAAACCCGATAAAATCGCCGCCAAATCTCCCTGACGCTCAATCGCCGGCCCCGACGTTATTCTTAAACTCACTCCCATTTCGTTCGCGATAATCGACGACAGACAAGTCTTACCCAATCCGGGCGGACCGTACAGCAAAACATGGTCGAGACTTTCTCCCCGTTCTTTCGCCGCGTCTATAAAAATTTTAAGATTCTCTTTAACTTTTTCCTGACCTATATATTCGCGTAAATTTTTAGGTCTGAGCGATAATTCGGCGTTGCCGTCGTCGTCCTGATATTTCGTCGAGACAACCCTGGTTCTCTCTTCGCCGTCATATTCGCCGTAATCGTCACTATTATTATATTCAATTTCTTGATTCTTGTTTTCTTCCATAAATAATTTATCCAATCGTATATTATTTTATAATTATTCTAAAATTTCGCCGAATTTTTCAGTCCGGTTTTTATTATATCTTCGAGAGGTTTCGTAAAGTCCGCGTCTTTAAGAGCGTCGCCGGCTTCGTTTCTCGAATATCCCAGGGCAATCAGAGCGTTTATCGCGTCTCCTCTGATATTTCCCGCGGCGGGCGTAGAATCGAACCCTCCCGGCGTAAACTGAGCGTCGGACTTACCCGATTTCTTCTGGACTGTGTTTTCTTTGTCTATTTTGTCTTTCAGTTCAAGAATTATTTTCTGCGCCGTTTTCGCGCTTACGCCCTGCGCCGTCGCGATTTCTTTATAATCTCCGGAGACGACCGCGTACGCGAATCTCTCCGGAGATAAAACGGACAGAACGGCAAGCGCTGATTTTACGCCGATTCCCGAAATAGAAAGCAGCATTAAAAAAGCGTTTTTCTCTGCCAAATCCCCGAAGCCCAGTAAATCGAGCGCGTCGTCTTTAACTACCAAATGCGTAAACAATTTAACTTGTTTTCCAATTTCGGGCAGTCTCGAATAAGTAGTATAAGTTATATTTAATTTATAGCCAACTCCGCCGCAATCGACGACCGCGAGATTCGCGTCTTTATAAGACAGTTCGCCTTGTATATGATAGTACATGATTTATATATCTCCTTGATTTTTTTATATTTTAAGTTTCTATTGACAAACATGAATATACGTGTTATAATTATAATATAATAAATGAAGAAGTTAAGGTAAACAGCAGAGATAATCAGTCCAGACTGCCGGGTGGACCGTTTTTCGGTTCTTGCGATGAAGGGGTGACTGTCCTTCTGCCTTAACTTCTTTTTTTCATTCTTTTGAGATTATTGTCGTTAATTTTCATCAAATGCACTATTTCAAAGCAGTTTTTAAGTTCAGACATTTCGACCAGCGCCAATGAATTATCTCTGTCATTTATTTTGGCGACTAAATTAATATAATTATTTTTAAGACCGGGAAAATATGAGGGATTATTATATAACGACTGTCCGAGTAAATAATTATATTCTTTTTTGTCAATTTCGGGGTGTCTCGATAAATTCCGGTCAATAATACTCTTTTTCAGCAGCACCGGCTTGCTTGATTTCCCTAGTTTATCCAAATCTTCTTTATTCAGTTCGGGCAGTATATTATCGCGGTCAAAGTCGATACGTATATTATCGGCTTTTTTCTGTTTTTCAGCTTCTGACGTTATTTCTGATATATTATCACTTTCTTCCTTGATTTTTTTATATTTTCGCGTTTAATATATTAAACAGAGAATTTGTCGATTTCGAGTGCGCGTGGCATATACCAATCGCCAAAGCGTCCGCCGCGTCGTCCGGTTTGGGCATTTTTTCAAGATTCAATATATTCTTCACCATTGTCTGAACCTGGATTTTATCCGCTCTGCCGTAACCCACTACAGACTGTTTTACTTGCAGCGGCGTATACTCGCCTATATCGAGCCTGTTCTGATACGCGCACAGCAAAACGACTCCTCTCGCCTCGCATACTGAAATAATAGTCTTCTGATTCGTGTTATAAAATAATTCTTCTATTGCGAGGTCGTCGGGTTTATACATATCTATTAAATTTTTGATTTCGTCGTATATCGTTTTAAGACGTTCATGCACGGGGGTTTTCGGGGGGGTTATTATTACCCCGTAATTAATCGTCGTGAATTTATTTCTCTCAAATTTTAATACGCCGTAACCGACCGTCGCGAGTCCGGGGTCTATTCCCAAAATAATCACTTTTTTATTTTCTCTTTTATTATAATTATATTTCCTGCAAATATTATAGCATATTTTTGTTCCCCTGTCAAATTTTTTATTATATTAAAAAAAATTTTTAAAAAATTTTGTTTGACCCCCTTGACAAATTAAATTGACCGTGATATAATAACTATTGACCAGTTAAATTATAATTGGTCAATATCAGAAAATTATTTAATAAAACCGGGGGTGATTTTATTGATTGGGCGGTTTGATTTATTTTACTCGCTCGAACCCGAAAAGCAGAAACAGATTATAGATTCGGCAATGACGGAGTTCGGCGAAAAAGGTTTCAGGCGGGCTTCGACTAACGCAATCGTCGAAAACGCGGGCATAAGCAAGGGCATATTGTTTTATTACTTCGGCAGCAAAGAAGAACTCTTTGATTTTTTGTGCGAATATACGCTCGAATTTTGGAAAGCTGAATACGCGCATAATTTTTCTTCAAAAAAATCCGGCGATTTTCTCGAACGCTGCAAGATTTTATCTGAATTTAAACGCAGGGCCATAACGGAGTTTCCCGTAATAATAAGATTTTTCGAGTGTATTTATCTTCCGGAAAACGAGGAGCGCATGAAAAAACATCAGGAAGCCGCGGCCGGGCTTCGCGAAGATATCAGAAGAAATCTCTACGACGATATAGATTATTCTCTGTTTCGGGACGATATTGACCCTCAAAATATTATAAAATACACAAAATGGCTGATGGACAGTTACGAAGCTTCCGTTATGCAGAAAGTAAAAAGCGAGAATTTAAAGTACGACATGAAGAATTTCGACGAAGAATGGAAGAATTTCTATGATTTAATGGACGATTTGAGAAAAATATTCTATAAAAATTAATTTTAAAAATTTTAAGAAGGGAGCGGTATTTATTATGAAAGTAATTGAAATTAAAGAACTCGTGAAAAAATTCGGCAGGTTTACGGCTTTGGACGGCGTAAATTTAAATTTAGACGGCGGCGAGGTTCTCGCGTTTATGGGACCGAACGGCGCGGGAAAAACGACTACTATAAGAGCGCTTCTCGGTATTATCAGGGCGACCTCCGGCAGCGTCGAGATGTTCGGCGAGGACGCCTGGGCAAACGCCGTAAAGCTTCACAGACGTATTTCTTTTGTTCCGGGAGACGTGAATCTATGGAGCAATTTAACCGGGGGTGAAGTCATAGATTTATTTATGGCTATGCGTAAAGGCGGCAAGCCCGACCGGAAAAGACGCGAGGAATATATCCAGAGATTTGAGCTTGACCCGTCGAAAAAATGCCGGACGTACTCAAAAGGAAACAGGCAGAAGGTCGCTCTCGTTTCGGCTTTTGCGTCGGACGCGGATTTATTTATTCTCGACGAACCCACAAGCGGTCTCGACCCGTTAATGGAAAATATATTCCACGACTGCATACGCGAACAGAAAAAAGACGGGAAAAGCGTTTTATTATCCAGTCATATTATGAGCGAGGTCGAAAAACTCGCGGACAAAATTATAATTATAAGAGAAGGCAAAATAGTCGAGAGCGGGGTAATGTCTGAAATTCTCGAGAAATTCAACGGAAGAACCCTCGAAGAGTTTTTCTTAAGCAAATATAATAAAAACGGGGGAGGCGATAAAAATGACGCAGGTTAAGGGTTTTTGCCTATATTCTAAATTCATATTCAGAAGGGAACGCATAACGAGTTTAATTTGGACAATGAGCATAATATTGTTTAATACTGTCGTTGCGGCGGCGTTTATGCAGCTTTTCCCGGACGACGTTTCTATGCGTCAGATGGTCGAGACTCTGTCTATGCCGGCGATGCAGGCTATTGTCGGTCCGATTTACGGACCTTCTGTAAATATGCTTTACGCTTCTGAACACGTCGCTATGGTTTTCGCGCAGGAAATGCTCGTATTTATGATGCTCGCCTCTGTTATTATGAATATATTTCTAATCAACAGGCACACGAGAGCAGACGAAGAACTCGGAAGAATCGAGATGATTCGTTCTCTTCCCGCCGGCAGGCTCACGGTTTCCGTATCGGCTCTGGTTTTCGCTTTCGGACTTAATATATTCATATCTGTTTTGACGGCTTTGGCTATGCTTTTAATAAATATCGCAGGAACGACTGTTGCGGGGGCGTTTATTTACAGCTTTGCCATTGGAGCCGTCGGTTTTTTGTTCGCGTGCATAACTTTACTTACGGCGCAGGTTTTCCAGAACGCGAGAAGCGCGTCGGCGTGGGCGTTCGCTCTGCTCGGGATATTTTACGGAGTAAGGGCTTACGCCGATATGTCCGGAGAAATAATATTTAATTATATCTCGCCTCTCGGTCTCGGACTGCATGTCCATGCGTTCCACGCAAATAGAATTATGCCGCTGATTATATTATTTATACAGGGATTAATTTTAGCGTTTATTTCTCTTGTAATCTGCGCGAAGCGCGATTTAGGCGAAGGCGTTATCCCCGCGAAAAAAGGCAGAAGAAACGCATCCGTATTTTTAAAAAGCCCTCTCGGTCTCGCGTGGCGTTTATCAAAAGGTTCTGTCATTGCGTGGGTTATAACTATGCTCGCGCTCGGCGCGACTTACGGCGCGGTTATCGGCGATATAGGCGGCTTTGTCGAAACTAACGAAATGTTTAATCAGTTAATAGTCGGCGGAGACGAAGAACTCGCGGCGTTACTCGAATATTTAGCCGAAAATCCCGAGGCCGCCGAAGCTTTCGCCGAAGAAGCCAATAAAAAAATGGCCGATAATTTTATCGCTTTTATCTATTTGATAACAGCGCTGCTCGCGACCGTTCCGGTTATAACTATATCGGGGAAAATAAACGCCGAAGAAAAACGCGGCAGACTCGAAGGTATATTCGCGAGGTCGGTAAGCCGTCCGGCAATGTTCTGCAGTTATTTATTGATTGCTATAGTCGGCGGCGCGTTATTTATGATTTGCGGCGCGCTGGGGATTTACGCGGGAACGGCGTCCTCCGGGCTTGCCGAAGCCGGCGATTTAATTTCCGCTTCCCTGACATATATTCCGTCGCTTTTGGTCATGACGGGTATAAACGTTTTATTAATCGGGTTAGCGCCGAAAATAAAGGCGTTGATTTGGGCGGTGTTCGCATATTCTTTTATAACCGTTTATTTCGGCAAACTGCTTGACCTGCCTGAAATCCTCCCGAAAATGACCCCGTACGGAGTAATACCGCAGTATACCGATATAGTAAGCCGAAATATTGATATAAAATCTATAATTATCTTAACCGCAATATCAGCGGTACTGACCGTATCCGGAGTTCTGGCGTTTATGAGGCGCGACATAAAACAGTAGGGGCGATTATTAATCGCCCGCGCCGCCTAACGTAAAAATTTTGCGAATGTAGGGCGCGGCTTCCATGCCGCGCCGTGAATTTCAATCAAGCGTTGGCGGTATTTTGCGGCGCGCCGGGGATTTTCGCCAATTTTACACGGCGCGGCATGGAAGCCGCGCCCTACAATAAAGATTTATTTTGTTTAATATAACATTTTTTTATTTATACCCCAAAATTCTTATAAATCTGATTTGCCGCCATTGATACGTGTCGAGAGCCCTGTTGTCCGAATCGAACGAATGGGCGCATATTTTTATTCCACCGTAGGAAACCTCCCCCGAAGGCTCGCGTCTGACAGATATTATAAACGGCGTGTGTTGGAAATTTTTGCCGTTAAACGAAAGCTGAACTATATCTCCCGCTTCAACTTCGTTCAAATCAATTTCAGACGCGATTACTCCGTGAGTTTTTTCTCTTACGAGATAATTATACAAATGCTCGACTCCCGTCCACGACGGGCTTTTATCGTTGGCAGTATTATAATACCAACCGTAAACCGGAGAATTTCTGTCCATTTTGCATCCTCCCGCAAGCAGAATCTGCGAGACATAATTCGTACAGTCTCCCCCGATTTCCTCAAAGTTATAATAATCCGGGTTTCTGTCGAGAGACCAGCGTCTCGCATATTCGACGGCTTTCTCCCGGTCAAACGGATTAATGCCGGAATGTTCTGATAAAACCGGCGGTTCGTTTGCTATTATCTCTTCTTGCTTATGCTCTTGTATTTGCTCCTGTATTTCTTCATGCTCCCGGATTTCTTCTTTATCTGAGTGAACCGGCGCGAAAACCGGAACTGTATCATGCCAATCCTCTATATGCATATGTACGGGAATCTCTATCTTTATTTCTTCCGGCTCTGTTTCTAACTCTAACTCTAATTCACGCTCTTCTATATATTTTGTCTCTTCAATCTCTATTTCTTCTTCCTCTTCTTCGCCGTAATATCCGGCATAATCATAGTCAAATCCGCTTGATTCTTCTTGTTCGGCAGAATAAACCGGCCTGACGAAATATCCGCCGTTTTCTGTTCTTTTAGACGCTTCTTCCATCGCTCTTATGTCTTCCTCCTCTTCTTTTCTTGACTCTATCGCTATTATCTCTTCAATTAATTCGGGCGGTTCGGGTAATTCAAACGCTTCGAGCGTTTCGGCTGTCTCCGTAATATCTGTTGCAACCGCAGCTTCCGGCTCTTTTATCGGTTCGGACGGTTCGTAAATCATACCGGCGGCGCTGCGTATGTAATATTCCTGCGCGGCTTCTTTTTCTTCCTCGCGTAATTCTTCTTCCGCTTCTTTTATTTCCTCTTTCTGGATTATTTCGCACTTTTCCCGTTGGTTCATAATTTTGAGTTCTTCGTCTGTATAAAATTCGGGGTAAAAACGCCGCCTGTTTCTATGTTTTGACATTTTATTGCAATCCTCCGTTAATTATTAAAGATAATAATAAATTATATAAAATTAGCCTTATATAAACATTTTATGCGTTGAATTTTAAAAATTGACAAAAACTTTATTTTGGTGTATAATAATATTCAGATATGAATTTGTTAAAAAAGACATAAAGGAGAAAAGATTTTTATGTATAGTGAAAAAGTCATGGAGCATTTTGCAAATCCCCGCAACGTAGGAGAAATAGAAAACGCCGACGGAATCGGCGAAGTAGGCAACGCCAAGTGCGGCGACATTATGAAGATTTTTCTGAAAATAGAAGATAATATTATAAAAGATATAAAATTCAAGACGTTCGGCTGCGGCGCGGCAATCGCGTCGTCGTCCGTTATGACGGAAATGATTCTGGGAAAAAGCATTGAAGAAGCCCTCGCCCTCACGAACAAAGACGTCGCCGCCGCTCTTGACGGACTGCCCGCCGCGAAGATGCACTGCTCGGTTCTCGCCGAAGAAGCAATCAAAAACGCCGTCGGCGATTACTACAGAAAAAATAATATCCCCGTGGATTTTAAATCCGGATGCGACGGGCGCTGCGGAGGCTGCGGCGTAAACGACGGCGCGGAATAGTATCAAGTCAAACGCCGCCCTTTAGCGATAGAGCGGGGGATTTTTAAGGGGAATCGCGGCCAATTCCCCTTAAATTTCTTTTTTGGTACTTTTTGTGAAACAACAAAAAGTACACATATTAATATTATAATTATAATCACAAATAATTTCTGAGCCTGTTTATGCTCTTCTGTTCAAAATAAATCGCCTCGCAGCCAATCTGCGAAATCTCGCAGTCGAGATTCCTGCACCGGTTGTATATTTTCTGCGCTTCGATTAGTCCCGACGTCGAGTTTTCGATTATAACCTCCGCAAGATGACTTTCGGAGTCGTCCACGTATACTTTCAGTTTCATATACGCCATAGACGGAATCCTACTTAATATAAACAAATCGCTCGGACTTTCGTCTATATCGTCGAATTTTGACGAAACTCTGTTTATAAATTTAAAATAACCCGCCATCTGCGACGCTAAATCTTTTTTTAAATTAGAGTTCTTTATCCTCGGCAGAATATAATCTATCGAATCTATTCCCGTTTTTGAATTTTGATATACTGTATTTAGCAAATCCGCGTTCGAAGTATTTGAATCCCCGTATATTTCTCTAATCTGCATTTTTTTAGAACCTCCCGTTTTTTTAACTTTTCTATATTATTTTATGATAAAAAAAATTTTTTATTCGGAGAGTAATAACATCTTGCAAAATATGCCGGTTAATGATAGAATTAATAAAAGTCAAATAATTATATCAGGAGGTAAAAATAAAATCATGACAAAATCAAAGCCGAATCAGAACCGGCGCTATATTTACGAATCCAATAATTTATTAAATAGTTTCGACGTTATTATAATCGGCTGCGGTATCGCGGGGATTTACGCCGCCCTGCATATAGACAAGACAAAAAAAGTCGCGCTCGTAAACAAAGGTTCTGAAATCAAATCCGGCAGTTCTTATTACGCCCAGGGAGGAATCGCCGCCGTCATGACCGAAAGCGACAGCTGCGACCTGCATATAGAAGACACTCTAAACGCCGGAGCGGGACTCTGCAACGCCGAAGCCGTTAAAGTTCTTGTAAACGAAGGTCCGGAAAATATAAGAACTCTCGTCGATTTAAACGTGCCCTTCGACGTAAATTCAGAGGGCGAGCTGTTGTTTACAAGAGAAGGCGGACACACAAAACGCAGAATCGTTCACTGCGGAGGCGACGCTACGGGCAAAGAAACGACGGACAGATTATATAATATAGCAAAAGAAAGAGAAAATATAGAGTTTTTTTTCGGTACTGCCTTAATAGATATAATTTCCGGCGAAAAAGAAAACAAAGTCTCCGGGGTTATACTCCAGGAAACTGAAACGGAAAAAATATTTATACTGGGGAGTGAAAATATAATCCTCGCGACGGGAGGCATAGGTCAGGTCTATAACAGCACGACGAACCCGAAGGGCGCGGTCGGCGACGGTATTGCCGCGGCGTACAGGGCGGGCGCGGTAATCGAAAGCATGGAAATGGTACAGTTCCATCCGACCGCTCTGGTCCCACAGTACGAGAGCGACAGGCTGTTTTTGATTTCTGAAGCCGTTCGCGGAGAGGGAGGTATCCTCAGGAACAGAACGGGCGAAGCGTTTATGCGCGGAGTTCACCCGATGGCGGACCTCGCCCCGAGAGATATCGTCACGAGAGCGATATATAAAGAACTGCTTAAAACCGGAGATAATTTCGTCTTTATCGACGCGGGAAGCATGACAAAAGATTTTTTTATTAAAAGATTCCCGACTATATACGCCGAATGTATGAAATTCAATATAGACGTTCCCGTTGATTTTATCCCCGTAAGCCCGGCGCAGCATTATCAGATGGGCGGTATAAAAACAGACTTATACGGCAGGACAAACATAGGCGGCCTTTACGCCTGCGGAGAAGCCGCGAGTACGGGCATACACGGAGGAAACAGACTCGCGTCGAACAGCGTTCTCGAATGTCTTGTTTTCGGCAGACGCTGCGCGCTCGATATAAATTCAAGAAAAAACTTATCAAAACGTCAAGGCGTAAATATCAGCCGTGAAAATATTATTCGGACTGCTGGAAGAAAACTCGATTTATATCAAATCGAAGGGTTTACGAAAGAAATAAGGACGATTATGAGTTTATACGCGGGAGCGGTGAGAAAAACCGACGGATTATTATTCGCTCTCGAGAGAATAAACAGAATCATGGATTACGCAGATGAAACAGACATAGAAACGTTCGGCGGAGCGGAGTTTTATAACATGACCCAGACGGCGAAGCTTGTCGTCGAATCGGCTCTCGAACGCAAAGAAAGCGCGGGAGCTCATTATATAGAAGATTTATAAAAATTTTAAATTCAGGAGATTTTTAATTATGAACATAAATAATATAATAATCGACGAAATCATAATAAACGCGCTGAAAGAAGACATAGGCGCGGGAGATATAACGACAAATTCCATAATCGACGAAAACCAAAAAATCACGGGAGAATTTACGGCGAAAGCAAACGGGATTATATGCGGACTGGATATTTGCCGCAGGGTTTTTGAAATACTTGACGAAGATATAATATTTTCGCCGTATAAAAAAGACGGCGAAGAAGTTAAAACCGGCGAAGCGATTGCAAAAGTCAGCGGGAACGCGAAAAGTCTCTTGACCGGCGAGAGAACGGCTATAAATTTACTGCAGAGAATGTCCGGGATTTCTACGCAGACGGCAGAATCTGTCAGGAAAATTTCGGGAACGAAGGCTAAAATCGCCGACACCAGAAAAACAACCCCCGGACTTCGGGTTCTTGAAAAATACGCCGTTAAAGCAGGCGGCGGAACAAATCACAGATTTAACCTGTCCGACGGGATTTTAATCAAAGACAATCACATAACCGCCGCGAACGGGATAGTAAACGCCGTAAAAAAAGCCCGCGGAAATTCTCCTCACACGCTTAAAATCGAAGTCGAGTGCGAAAATCTTAAATCCGTCGAAGAAGCCGTCCAAGCGAAAGCCGATATAATAATGCTCGATAATATGCCCGCTGAAGAAATGAGAAAAGCCGTTGAATTTATCAACGGCAGGGCATTGACAGAGGCGTCGGGCAATATGGACGAAAAAGATTTGCTCGAAGTCGCGAAAACAGGCGTCGATATAATCTCAATCGGCGCGCTTACCCACTCTGTCAGAAGTCTGGATATAAGCCTGAAATTTGTTATGAAATAAATTTAAACGCCGCGTTTTGCCTCGTCTATTTTCCCGACCTCGGTCATATCCGTCGTCGGGATATAGTTTTTTATAGGCATGATTTTCTGGTGCAGCGCGTCTATAAACCAGTCTGTCTGCGGGAAAAAATATTTTTCAAGTTCAAACGCCGGGGTTATCCAGTTTTTCGAGCCCAAAACAACGGGCGGCGCGTCAAGATAATCAAAGCAAAATTCCGTTATATTCGCCGCAAGCTCCTTCATAAACGAACCCCTCTCGCAAGCGTCTCCCGCGATTATTATTTTCCCGGTCTTTTTAACCGACTCTATAACTAAACTGTAATCAAAAGGCGCGAGAGAACGAGCGTCTATAACCTCGGCCGATATATTATATTTTTCCTGCAAAATTTCAGCCGCTTCTATCGCCCTGTATAATATCGCGCCGATTGTCAGAATCGTAACGTCGCTTCCCCGGCGTTTTATATCGGGTTCGCCTATTTTCACTTCGTAATATTCGTCCGGTCCCGGAACTCCGCCTTTTTTAAACATCTCGCCTACGTCGTAAATTCGCTGGCTCTCGAAGAAAATCACGGGGTCGGAGCCGTTCAGCGCCGCGTTCATCAAGCCTTTCGCATCATAAGGCGTCGCCGGAAATACAACTTTAAGCCCGGGTATATGCGAAGTCAGAGCCGTCCAGTCCTGGGAGTGCTGCGCGCCGTACTTCGACCCCACGGAAACTCTTATTACAACCGGCATTTTTAAAACCCCCGCGCTCATCGACTGCCATTTCGAGACCTGATTGAAAATCTCGTCGCCCGCTCTGCCGATAAAATCCGCGTACATCAGCTCCGCAATCACCCGGCCTCCGCACATCGCGTAACCCACCGCAGAACCTATAATCGCCGCCTCTGAAATCGGCGAGTTGAAAAATCTGTGATACGGCAGCGATTCTGTCAAACCCCTGTAAACCGCGAACGCTCCTCCCCAGTCCCTGTTATCTTCGCCGTATGCGATAAGCGTAGGGTCTTCGTAAAATTTATCAAGAATCGCTTCAAACAATGCGTCTCTTAACAAAAACTGCTTTAATTTAGGTACGGGCTTATTATTTTTGTCAAAAACGCTTCTCGCTTTCGTCAATAGCTGCTTAACTCTCGGATTATCCTGTTTTTCTGTCAGAACGTCGGGGGTTCTGCCCGACTCTGAATCAAATTTTCTAATAGTCTGATTCGAGAACATGAGTTTCGCGACCGCGTCCGGCTCTCTGCCCAAATCCATTCTGGGCGATATGCCGCCGTCAATCGCAAGCTTGCAGATTTTCGTCATTTTCAGGCTTATTCCCGCGTGAATATTTTCTATATCGCCTTTTATGCAGATATTATTATTTATTAATTTATCAGAAAACTCTTTTAGACTATCTTGATTTTTCCACGCTTCTATTTCTTCGGGGGTTCTGTAAGTAGACGAATCAGACGGGGAATGTCCTGTGACGCGATAAGTCACGACGTCGAGCATAGCCGGACCTTTACCGTCGAGCAGAATCTTTTTTTTGCGCGAGACCGCGTCGATTACGGCCAGCGGATTATATCCGTCTATTCTCTCCGTATGCATCTGCTCGGGATTTATCCCCGCGCCGATTCTCGCGGGCATATCGTAACCCATAGTCTCTCCCCTCGTCTGACCTCCCATGCCGTACTGATTATTAAATATATTAAACAAAACCGGCAGACCTCCGTTGTGTTCTTTGTCCCACAACCGTTTGACCTGGTCCATGCAAGCCATGTTAAACGCCTCCCACACGGGTCCGCAGCCGAGAGCTCCGTCGCCGAAATTCGCGATAATTATCCCCGGCTTTTTATTCGCTCTCTTAAATAACGCCGCGCCGAGGGCTACGGGCGCGGCTCCGCCGACGATCGCGTTGTTGGGGTAAATCCCGAACGGCGTAAAAAATGCGTGCATAGAACCTCCGAGACCTTTGTTAAACCCCGTCTCCCTCGCGAATATCTCAGCCAGCGCGCCGTATAACAAGAAGTCGACCGCCAAATCTTTAACGTCGCCTTTTATTTCTTCTTTACCCTCGACGGCTTTTAATATACTCCCGCCGAAAAAACCCCGCATTATATCATATAGTTCGTCTTCGTCGAGTTTATATATAGCGGACAGACCCTTCGCGAGAATTTCGCCGTGGCTTCTGTGCGAACCGAAGATAAAATCCTCCGGGTCAAGAGAATACGCCTGACCGACCGCGGACGCTTCCTGACCGAGCGATAAATGGGCGGGTCCCGGGTTATTATACTCAACCCCGTTATAGACGCTCTTCGTCTTAATCTCGTTGAGCATAGTTTCAAACTCGCGGATTACGGCCATATCGTGATATATTCTCAAAAAATCCTTTCTCGAATATATATTTCTTTCTTCGGCTAAAGTTTTTTTATACTGATTGACGGGAATATCCGAAAATTTAATCCAGCCCGGAGCTCTTAACTCTTCCGGGTCTGCAAACTGTGATTTAGGCATAATTTTTATCCTCTCCTGTAAATTTAATTTTTTTGTTTTTGATTCAAGAAACGAAGTCCGGACGTAAATAGATATTTATAATTTCAAGTTTGCTTTCGATTATTTGTCCGTCGCTTAAATCCTCGCTCAGCAAATAAGCGCACCCGCTTTCAAGAGCGGCGGCAATAACAAGACTGTCGTAATATGAATACCCGTAGCGTTTCTTTATGTCTAACGCTTTTTTTATCCATTCCTGCCGTATTACTACAACTTCGCAGGTTGATAATACTGCGTCAATAAATTGTTTCGTTAAGTCAATATCTACGGCAAATTGTTTCGTGAATACATTGCATATCTCACTCAAAACCTGCGCGCTTGTTATGCAATTAAGATTATTAATCGCTAATTCGGACAGTTCTTTTTTTTGTTTCCCTTTTTCAGACTGCATATAAATAAAAACATTAGTGTCCACAAAAACTCTATCGTTCATTAGCTTCCTCCCTGTCAAATTTATATCCGGTTGTGTCTATCGTAAAATCGGGAAAAAGACTTTTTTTATCCGGTACGGATTCTTCAGTTAATACGATAACTTTAATTTTTGAGATAATTTTTTTCTTGTACTCGTCAGGTATGGGTATAATTCCGTTATGAACGAAAGTTTGAAATTCGTATGCCCGCATATATTTTTCCTCCGGTCAGTTTAATTTTTTTATTTAAAACAATCTGTCCTGGTTTCTGTCTTTCAGCATTACGTCGTGCGCTCCGCCTTCCACTATGCTCGTCGACGAAACCAGCGTTATTTTCGCTTTTTGATGCAGCTCCGGTATGCTTAACGCTCCGCAGTTGCACATCGTCGAACGCACTTTGCTGAGCGACGTCTCGACGTTGTCTTTTAATCTGCCCGCATAGGGAACGTACGCGTCGACGCCCTCCTCAAACGTAAGGCCGCCGCTTCCCCCCGAGTCGTATCTCTGCCAGTTCTGCGCCCTGTTCGTCCCCTCTCCCCAGTATTCTTTCATGTAACTGCCGTTTATATTTATTATATTAGTCGGACTTTCGTCGAAACGCGAGAAATATCTTCCGAGCATGATAAAATCCGCGCCCATCGCGAGAGCCAGGGTCATGTGATAATCCTGCGCCACTCCGCCGTCCGAACAAATGGGAATATATACCCCGGTCTTCTCAAAATATTCGTCTCGCGCGGCCGCGACCTCGATAATCGCGGTCGCCTGTCCTCTGCCTATCCCTTTCTGCTCTCTCGTTATGCAAATCGCTCCGCCGCCGATTCCCACTTTTATAAAATCCGCTCCCGCCTCCGCAAGAAATAAAAACCCGTCTTTATCGACGACGTTCCCCGCGCCTATTTTAACTTTTTCCCCGTATTTCTCCCGTATATATAAAATCGCCCTCTTCTGCCATTCTGTGAAGCCGTCCGAGCTGTCTATACACAAGACGTCCGCTCCCGCTTCGACGAGAGCGGGAACTCTCTCTTCGTAATCCCTCGTGTTAATCCCCGCCCCGACCATAAATCTCTTCGAATCGTCTATCAACTGATTCTCGTTTTCTTTGTCCGAATCATAGTCTTTTCTGAAAACAAAATATTTTAATCTCTGTTCTCCGTCTATTAACGGCAGACAGTTCAATTTATTCTTCCATATAATATCGTTCGCCTCTCTTAACGTCGTGTTCTCCCCCGCGTAAATCAAATTCTCGAACTTCGTCATAAATTCGCTTACTTTCGTGTCCAAAGCCATTCGGCTCACCCTGTAATCCCTTCCCGTAACGATTCCGGCAAGTTTACCCGAAAGAGTACCGTCCGACGTAACCGCGACCGTCGAATGGCCCGTCTTTTCTTTGAGCGCCAAAATATCCGCAAGAGTCTTGTCCGGTGATATATTAGAGTTGCTAACGACGAATCCCGCCTTGTAGCTTTTGACCTTCGCGACCATATTCGCCTGACTTTCGACCGGCTGCGAACAGTAAATAAACGACATCCCCCCCTCTCTCGCGAGAGCCGTCGCCATTTTGTCGTCCGAAACCGACTGCATAATCGCCGAAACCAACGGGATATTAATCTTAATCTCGCTTTCTCCGCCTTTATTATATTTAACCAGCGGGGTTTTCAAGCTCACCCGCGACGGTACGCAGTCCGCCGAGGAATAACCCGGTACGAGAAGATATTCCCCGAAAGTATGCGACTGTTCCAAAAATAACGCCATAATCAAATCGACCTCCTTAATTTATAATTAAATATTAATTTTCCATATCCAGTTTAATCTGGCTGTCTCTTAAATCCTCAGCCAGCGCTTTTATTTTATCTACGGGGTCAAGAAGGCCGCTTATCGAATGGTCGCAGTTAAGCGCGTCTATAATCTTCGCGAGATATTTCGACACGTCCACGTCGCAGAACCACGGCCTTGATTTTACTTCGTCCGATTTGTAATTAGTCCCGGCTACGAAAATTTTATGTATTTCCTTTTTTTCGTACGCCTCGTCGAATTTGTCCGGTCCGGAGCTGAACTGTCCGAACGTTATAAACACGAATACCCTTCTCGCTCCCATTTCTTTAAGCTTTCTCGCGACCTCCAGAATAGATTCCCCGCTGGCGATTATATCGTCTATTATTATAACGTCCTTGCCTTTAACGTCTTTGACAGAGCCCAGAAAATCATGGCTTATTATGGGATTCCTGCCCTTTATCACTTTGCTGTAATCGCGTCTTTTATAGAACATTCCGATATTAAGACCAAGATACGACGAGTATTTTAGACACCTCGACATCCCCCCCTCGTCCGGAGAAATAATAAGAGCCTTATCAGAGGTGAGTTCGATATCGTCCACGTTACTGTATAACGCCTTAATCATCTGGTAGGACGGACGTATCGTGTCAAACCCGCTTAACGGGATTGCGTTCTGCACTCGCGGTTCGTGCGCGTCGAACGTCAGTATATTTGACACACCCATTCTGACAAGCTCCTGGAGTGAAATCGCGCAGTCGAGCGATTCCCTCTGCGTTCTGTTGTCCTGCCTGCTGCTGTAGAGCATAGGCATAATTACGTTTATTCTTCTCGCTTTCCCGTTTAAGGCGCCGATAGTTCTGATTAAATCCCTGTAATGGTCGTCGGGACTCATCCAGGTGTCCCTGCCGTACATTTTATAAGTCACGCTGTAATTATAGCAGTCGCACAGTATAAAAACGTCGCAGCCCCGAACGCTGTCCCCGATAATCGCCTTCGCCTCTCCCGTGTTAAATCTCGGGCACGACGATTTAAGTAAAAAATCAGCGTTTTCCTCAAATCTGAATTCGTTCAGATAAGCGTTGATTTTCTCCCCGGTCTCTTCGCAGCCGCGCATCGCTATCACCCCGAGATTCCCGAGCGTCGAAAAGTCGTCCACCATCTCCGCTATCGGCGGACCGTACGAAACACCCGTAACGTCCATTTTAATCCTCTCCCCCTCTGTTTTTTTAAATTTTTATAACAAAAAAATTCCCGTATCATATATGCCAAATCGTTTCGGTTACCCGGATAAGATTATATGTTAGAGAAATTTTTCATAAATTTATGATTTTACTTGGTGCCTCCGGTCGGAATTGAACCAACGACACGGGGATTTTCAGTCCCCTGCTCTACCAACTGAGCTACAGAGGCAAGACCTTTCGTCATGCGCGCCGCAACGGGATAAAGACATTATACACGATATTTTTTCGTTTGTCAAGGGGTAAACCCAAATTTTTTATAAAAAAAGCTGAGGAATTTTACGCCCCGCGGTTTTTTTATTATTCACACCCTGATTATCTTCGCGCATATATTATCCCCGGTTATATCGATCGCGCAGTACGAGCGTCCTTCGCCGCTCCTGTCGAAGCTTACCGAACCCGGACAGATTATATAAGTTCCGTCGTGATAGTCTTCTCTCGGTATGTGCGTGTGTCCGTATAAAATAATATCGCAGTTTCTCTGTTCCGCGATTGATTTAAGAGAATCGAGCGAGAAATTATAGGCGTTTATATTCCGGGTGTGTCCGTGGAGAATAAAAAATTTTTTCCCCCCGATTTCAAATTCTTTTTCGAAATCGCTCCGGTTATAAGAAAAATCGCCGTTGCCGTAAATATATATCACGGGTATATCGGGGAAAATTCCCCGCAAATATTCAGCGTCGCGTACTAAATCCCCCAAATGGATAATATAATTTAGTGCGGCGTTTTTTGCCTTGAACCGTTTTATAATATCAATCATCTTTTCGCGTTTATTATGCGAATCGGAAAAAACAAGAACTTTCATCACAATCAAACCTCCGGAATATATTTAATATAATAATATCATAAAAAAACTAAAAACATATAATAATTATATAAATATTTTTTTAAAATTTATTATAAATTCCGGAGGTCTGCATAATATGCAAATAGATAAAGAAAAATTAAGGCAATTACTGAGTTTGAGCGAAGACGACCTGAAGAAAAAAGTGACGGACGCGGTAAACGCGGTCAGTTTCGACAAAAAAGACAAAGAACATATAGACAAAGCTCTGAAAAACATGAAAGATATAAAAAAAACTCTCGGAAGTATAGACGAGGAAAGCATAAAAAAAGCTATGGACGCGCTCGGCGGGGATAAAATAGAAGAACTGAAGAAAAATCTGAAAAAATAGAGGTTTTTTTGATTATGAAACAGAAAGGAGCGTTAAAATATGGAAAATAACGGCATTTCAGAGATGCTTAACAGCGTTTTGTCCAATCCCGAGGCAATAAGCAAAATAATGACGATGATGCCCGCGGTAGCCCAGATGATGAACAACAGCAATAATAATAATAATAACGGCGGCTCATCTGATAAAATATCGCAACCAAGTGAAAAAACAGAGAGAATAATCGAAACTGCGGCGTCGGCGAACACCCCCGCGTCCGGCGATATAATGGCAAACGCCGAAGTCGCGAACGCGCTCAAAAATCTTGTAGCCGCCCTGAATTCAGCGTCCGGAACAGCAAATAATACAAATAATAATATAAATAACGGTCCGGATAATTCAGAAGAAAAAGAAGAAGCGATACCGGCTTTCTCTCAATCTGAAATAAATAATAATAACACGCCGGATACCGGCGATTTTTCAAGCGCGAGAATAGAGAAGACGCTCGACACTTTAAAAAACTTTTCAAGCGCGACGAGCCCCGAAAGCGATAACCGCTCAAAGCTTCTTCTCGCGCTCAAGCCGTTTCTCAAAGACGGCAGGAAAACCAAAATAGACACCGCGATAAAATACATGAACGCGGCAAAAATAATCACTATGTTCGGTAAAAACGGATTTGTATAAATTATTAATATACGCAGATATAACACGGGTAAAGATATATGTACATGAGAAACAATAAATACTCAAGATATAATATAGACGGTTTCCCGCCTAACTATTCGGGGCAGCTTAACGAACCCGAGATTACGGGACGCGGCGAAAACGAAAAAGAAAAAGACCCCGAAGAAACCGGCGGAAATACGGAAAAAACAGAGAGAACGGAAAAATCCGGGAAAAGAGAGGAATCAAAAAAAGACCACTCTCTTTTCGGCGGTCTGTTCGGAAATAAAGACGGAAACAAAGACGGCAGAAAAGGCGGTCTTTTATCCGGTTTGTTCAATAAAGGCGGAGTCCATGACAAGGACGGGGGTTTTCTGTCAAATATAGAACTCGAGGATTTGATTCTTCTCGCAGTCATATTTTTTCTTCTCAAAGACGGTTTCGAGGACGACCTGATTATAATACTGGCTATTATTTTATTCTCGTCTTAATATAAATTTATAATCTATCTTATATCAAACAGGGAATCCCGGATTAATATGCCCCCGGACGTATCCGGAAGAATATCCCCGTCGTAATACGCCTCTATAACTGACGTAACGCTCTCGTAATACAGGTCGTAATGCTCGCCCGCATAGCTTCGCGCTCTCATCGCGATACCCGTGTCAAGCGATATTTCTATAAGCTCGCTCTGCTCTGAACCGGGGATAATATATTTGATTTCGACTATGTTCGCGTCCCTGTCCTGACGCGACCAAACGTTCGCAAGCTCGCTCGATTCAAGGCGTTCAAGTAAATCGAGATAATAATTTATATTCGCAATATGCGGTATATTGTCAAACGAAAACGCCTCCGGCGAGGATTTTCTCAATCTGCCGCCGGTGTTAAAATTTTCGATAAGCTCAGTTTCCGAATTATTTATATAAGATTCCTGAATGATATCGTTTACGGCAAGCGTATATTTATATTTTTTGTCTTTCTTCCAGAGAAGCATCTCTTCGGTTCTCGTTATTACGCCGTTTATATAATAACGCGCGACGGTTTCAAGATGCAGATTATCCGGCAGTCTTGTCTGCGATATTACCTCTCTTATATTATCCAGCGTAATTTCGAGAACGAAGCCTTCGTCTCCGTTATTTTCCCCGCCGGTTTGGGAAGAATCGCCCGGGCGCAGGATATCATAGAAATTCAGGCCGTCGCCGCCAAGGGGAGTTTCCCCGCCGTCCGAAGTAAAAAAAATATTTTTTATAAACTGCGGAAATTCAAACAGGCCGAATCTGTACAGCCCCGTTATTATAAACGCGAAAAGCCCGAACATAATCAAAAACAGAAACGCAATAGATATTGTCTTCGTGAGTATGTTATTACCGCCGATTATTTCTCTGAACGATTTATTATTAAGCTTGCCCATCTTCCGAACCCTTGTCTTTATTATGATTATGCCCGTTGCCGTTTTCGGGAATAATACCGCTCTCCGTTTTCATTTTTTCGTCTCTGAAAATAATCCACATAGCAAAGGATATTCCCAGAGATATCGCTATTATTACAAGCGCGTAAATTATTTTATGCGTTACGAACATGATTGAGGAAACGCCGAGCAGCGCGCTTACCGCGTATAAAATCCTCACGGTCTGCTTTTTATTGAACCCCATGTCTATGAGTCTGTGATGAAGATGACCCCTGTCCGCGGAAAACGGATGCCTCCCCGTAATCACCCTGCGTATAATCGCGAAAGTAGTGTCGAAAATCGGCACCGCAAGAATCAAAAACGGAATAATAAAAGTAATAACCGCCTGGGCTTTGAATAATCCCTGAATCGATACGACCGCGAGTATATATCCGAGAAACGTCGCTCCGGTGTCGCCGATAAAAATTTTCGCCGGATTTATATTGAACGGCAGAAATCCGAGACACGACCCCGCAAGTATCGCAATCAGAAGCGCGAGCCTGAAATCGCCGAGCAGAATAGTGACGAGAAGCAGCGAAACCGCAGATATAGTCGCAATCCCGCAGGACAATCCGTCGAGACCGTCGATAAGATTGACGGCGTTTATAATCCCGACTATCCAGAACACGGTCAGAGGAACGGAGAAATAACCGAAGTGTATATACCGGCCGAAAATATTCACCCGTTCGATTAAAACTTCGCCCTGCCAAACTACTAATCCCGCCGCCGCGATTTGCACCAGCAGTTTTATTACCGCGCGTATTTTATCCCTGAAAACGTCGTCGAGTATTCCCACTATTATAAGAAGAAACGCTCCGGCAATCATGCTCAAAGTAAAATTAGAAACGCCGTAAAAGAGAAAAACCGAAACGACGAAAGAGAAGAAAACCGCGAGTCCCCCGAGTCTGGGAGTCGGGGTTTTGTGCATTCTCCTGTTATCTCTTTTTGGGTCGTCCACCGCGCCTGTTTTAAACGCTATGACCCTGACTATCGGCGTCGTCACGAACGCCATGAGCGCGGCGAAAATCACCGCCGTAACGGCGTTCAGAAACCCGTACACACTCACGCTGCCGAAAGTCAGGTCTATTATCTCCTCTAAATTTTCTATGTTATCCATTTTTTTATCATGCCTCTCTTTTTGATTAACAGTAAAATTTTATACTGCCGAAAAATTTTTCCCATTCATTGCATATATTTAAATATTCTATTTCAATAATTCTTTTTAAATGAAATAAATTATTTTGAGGTATTTTCCCTTTGTTATGCGCTACAATACAGCCGCCGTTGCGGGTGAGCCATACTTTTGTCGCATTGGGAATCGGTTTCCCTTTTGAAATATGAACATGAATCGACTCTCCGGTTTCATTTGACCAAAAGAAAATATAATATCCGGCGATTTTATATAGCTTCGGCAAAAGGTATACCCCCAATCTCTGCGTAATAGAAGAAATTGTGAGCGTGTCTCGCAGCGAAATCCTCAAATCCCTTAATTTCATCGTCGGTAAATCCGTCTCTCATTATCCATTCGTAAGACGGCAGAGAACAACGGGCGCTTTCAAAAAATTTAGTCTCCGAAGGCCGCTCAAAATAAACCTCTACGGTTTTCATTCCGTTTTTTTCAATTAAATGCGAGTGAACGATTTCAGTTTCGTCGGCAAGCGTAATATACGGATACATCATATTTTTATCTCCCGTTAAATAAATCAAAAATCTATATCTGTAAAAACCCGATTTTTTTATAAACTTTCGCGAGAGTCCTGTCCGCTCTGCGCGACGCTCTCTGAGCTCCGTCCTTCAAAATCTTCTCAAGTTCGGTTCTGTCGCTCATCAATTCGCCGAATTTTTTCTGTATCGGCATAAGCGCGTCCGCGACCGCTTCGCCGACGGCGAGCTTGAAATCCCCGTAGCCTTTACCCGAAAATTCACGCTCAATCTCGTCGTAGCTTTTACCCGTCGCGCACGAATAAATCGTCATAAGATTATTTACGCCGTCTTTTCCCTCCGCGAATCTTACGGCAGTATCCGAATCGGTCACCGCCCTCTTGAATTTTTTTATTATATCGTCTTTTTTATCGAAAAGCAAAACCGTGGCGTTTACGTTTTTGTCGCTTTTGCTCATTTTTTTTGCGGGCTCTTGCAGAGAGCATATTTTCGCGCTTTTCTCTTTCGATATATACGGCTCGGGAACTGTGAAAACATCGCCGTAAACAGAATTAAATCTAACCGCTATATCTCTCGAAAGCTCAAGATGCTGCTTCTGGTCCGCTCCGACGGGAACTAAATGCGCGTTATAGATTAATATATCCGCGGCTTGTAAAACAGGGTATGTGAATAATCCCGCGTTTATATTATCAGAATGTTGTTCCGATTTTTCTTTGAACTGCGTCATTCTCGAAAGCTCCCCGAACATCGCGTAGCAGTTCAAAACCCACGCGAGCTGCGCGTGAGCGGGTACGTGACTCTGGACAAAAAGCGCGCATTTTTCCGGGTCGAGCCCGCACGCGATATAACCCGCCGCGACCTCCAGAGTCCTGCGTCTCAAAACAGACGGGTCCTGCCTTACAGTTATTGCGTGCATATCGACTATGCAGAAATAATTTATATAATCGTTTTGTAATTTCACCCAGTTTTTCAAAGCCCCGAAATAAGTGCCGATGTTTAAATCTCCGCTCGGCTGTATCCCCGACAATACTATTTTTTTGCCGTTATTATTTATATTATTATCCATAAAATCCCCTCCTGAATCAAGATTATTGACCGCGCAGCAAATCCATAGCGCTCCTTGCCAGAATATCGACCCCGGCTATTATCTGTTCGTTTGACGGATAGGAGAAATTCACCCTGAACGAACGCGAAGCCTCCCTCTCGTCCGCCAAAAACGTTCCTCCCGGAACGACCGCCGCCTTTCTCTCTAAACAAAGCTTAACAAATTCGGACAAATCTATACTCTCCGGCAAATCGCACCACAAAAACAACCCGCCGTCCGGCTCCGTGTATTTTATCCCTGTGTTACCGAACTTTTTATTCATCTCGCCGAGCATAAGCAAACACTTGTCTTTATATAAGACTCTTATTTTCTCAATATGTTCGTCTATATTATATCTCTCTAAAAATAAATCGCAGATTAACTGGAAATATATATTCGTGTGAACGTCGCTGACCTGCTTCGCGACGATTATTTTGCTTGCGAGTTCAGACGGGGCGGAGAGATAACCCACTCTGATTGCCGGAGCTATTATCTTCGAGAACGACGAACAGTAAACGACGGAGCCGCCGCCGTTATCAAGACTTTTTAGAGTAGGCAGCTCTTCCCCCCTGAACCTCAGCTCCCCGTAGGGATTATCCTCGAGAATTATAACCCCGTATTTTTTCGCGAGAGCCAAAACGGCCCTGCGTTTTTCAAGAGAAAGCGTACTCCCCGACGGATTCTGGAAAGTCGGTATAAGATATATTATCTTCGCGTTCTTATACTCAATCAACGCTTTTTCCAATTTTTCTATAGAAATGCCGTCGAAGTTTGACTCGATTTGAACGGGAATCGCTCCGTTCGCCTTAAACGCATTGAGCGCGCCTATAAAAGTAGGCTTTTCGCACAGGACGACATCCCCTTCGTCGCACATGACTTTACTTGTCAAATCAATCCCCTGCTGACCTCCCGCGACTATAATCGTCGTATCGTTTCCGCAGTCTATATTAAATTTATCTTTCATGCGCAGTCTTATTTTTTCGACGAGAGGAGCGTATCCCTCCGTAATCCCGTACTGCAAAGCCAAAACCGGCGTCTTTTCATAGACTATTTTTGAAAGTTCGCTGATTTGCCCAAGCGGAAAAGCGTCCGGCGAAGGATTCCCCGCCGCGAAAGAAATCACCGAAGGGTCGCTTAAAGCCTTGAAAATCTCCCGGATTGCCGACGGTTTTATACTAACCATTTTATCGCTTATTTTATATTCCCGCATAATAATTCACTCCGTTTAATTTATATATTAGTAGGGGCGATTGATAATCGCCCCTACGTTTGACGATGTGGTTTCGCAATGGGTTTAATCCAGATTCTGTATTTTATCGATTAACAAATCTATCTGCCTGTTTACCCTGTTTTCGTTTCTTTCGTAGAACGTGGCCAAAGCCCTGTCGTTGTTGTTCGCGCGTCTGTAAAATTCTATGCCGAAATCCGCGAAATTATATACATCGCCGATGTCGAGAACCCTGTTCGCCAGTATAATATCCAGCATCTCGCTCGACTCGTCGTCCCTTATTCCTTTTGTCCTGAGCGACACGTCGTAATACGCGGGCGTAAGCGTGTATTTCGATTCGGCCGCGAGAGCTTCCATGATTACGGTCGTCCTCTCTATTATTTCTGATTTTCCCGCCGAATTAATGGGGATTGCGAGAGCGCACGAAGTATGGACGTTTACAGTCGAATAATACATAGTATCGTTGGATTCGTATATTTTCGGGATGGGCAGTATGCCGAAGTCCGCGTCCATTCCCCTGAGACGGGGAACCCAGCCGAGTCTGAGCCAGCCGAAGGCCGCCCTGTTGTCGCTGAATATATTTTCGAAAGCTAAATCGGACCAGTCGGAGAACAAAGCCTTCTGAACGTTTCCCGTCACGTCCTCGTCGTAAAGCAAATCCATTACTTTGTCCATCGCGGTATAAGTCTGCTGATTATTAAAAGATAAGAACGGCAGGTCGTTTTCGTCCTTGCTGACCAGTCTCTGACCGGCGGAGTGAAGATAGGATATCATAGCGTCTCCCCATATCAGATAGCCGAACTGCGAATCTGAAGGGTGCATCAATCCGTTATTGTTAAATCTCGCCGTCTCTTTCGCCATTTCGTAAAGCTTGTCTACCGTCCATTTACCCTCTCTTACAAGAGAATAAGGGTCGCCCAGACCGTGGTCCTGCAAAATCTTCTTGTTAAAAACGGTTATCGTCGTAGCGTTGTTGTCTGAAAGCAATATATCCGACAGTAATATAAACAATCTGTTGTCTATACTCATTTCGGCTATAGCCTGCTGATTATACCAGGGTTTATCCAAATCGAGATGCTCGATTTCGGAACTGAACAGATTCATGAAAAATCCGTCCTGCATAAATCCCGCGCTTTCTATGACCCGGGGGCTGAATAAATCATATTCGTTCGTTCCCGCCCTGACTTCGTTTCTTAGAGCGTTTCTGAAATCGTCGTCGTATCTGTGTACCTGATTGAGCGTAATATTATATTTCGATTCGACTACGGCGTTTCTTCTGAAAACCGCGTCGCCTATGACGTTGCCTTCGTCAAGCTCCGGGTTCAAATCGATATTTTCCCATTCGTGCGAACCCTGAACCCCGAAAGTCAGGATATTAAACGTATGACCTCCGAAATCCAGAGCGGGAAGATTCGGCAGTATTTTTTCTTCGCCCTGATTTTCAGCTTCTCCGCCGCCCTGAATATCCGAGTCCGCGTCGGGCAGGTCTCCCGCGCCTCCGGTATTTGCTTCAGGCTCTCCTCCGCACGCCGCGAGCAGCCCGAGTAATATAACCAGTATAACCGAACCCGATATAATTTTAAGCGCGTTTGCAAGTTTTGTTTCTTTCATAAATAAATAACCTCCGTAAATAAATATTTTTTTTATTTTATCTTAATTATAATATTTATATTTGAATTTATTGTCAAGGCTTAATGAATTTTTTCGCATAATATAAGCGTTTTACAGAGATAATAATATAAAAAATACAATCGAGGTAAATATTTATGGCAAAAGCAGGCATGAGACGTCCCGACCCGAAAGAACCTCACGGTACTGAGAGCAATAAAAAAACGCATATCAAAAAAAACGACGCTCCTCCCGTACCCGAAATTCAGGGCAAGGCGAAAAGCGGAAAGCAAAAAGCGGGCAGACCCGGATAAAATAAAACGGCAGATTAATAAATTATGCAGGGACGCGCAACGCGCGCCCCTGCGATTTATACATTACCCCTCAAACATCTGTATAATTTTATCTTTCGGTTTTACTCCCGACGAAATATTCACCACTCTGCCGTCTTTTATTACCGCGAACGACGGTATATTCTTTATATTAAACGCTCCCGCTAGCTCTGGCTGTTCGTCGACGTTGATTTTACATATTTTTTTGTCGCCGCTCTCGTCGGCGATTTCGTCAATCACCGGCGAAACAATCCGGCACGGTCCGCACCAGTCCGCCCAGAACTCAAGCAGCGCCGGCTTGTCTGATTTTATCACTTCCGTTTCAAAATTTTCCATTGTTATATTAACCGCGGGCATATATTTATTTTCCTCCCGTAATTTATTATATATTAATTTTTATAATCCAAGCCCAGCGATTCGCGAAGCCCGCCGATACTGCTTACCGGAGGCTTGCACACGCTGTTTTCGCATATATAAACTTCAGATTTGTTTTTAGTATTATAATTATTATAATAGCCGCCGTAAAACTCTATGTCTGCGGCGAGGTCTTTACCGGCGTGAGCGATTGTCGCGAACGGATTATAAACGGAATTTATTTCAGACAAATAATCTATGAAATATTTGTCGCCTAGTTCTCCCGTTATTATAATCTCCCTCGAAAGATATTCGAGATGCATGAGTCCGCACAGCGCGAAGCTGTGACCGTAAGGCGCGCTCCCGAGATTCTCCGAAAAAAACCTTATGATTTCAACCGCCATCTCCTCAAGTCTGTGTTCACCGAAGAAACGCGAAAGCTTTATGAAATTGCTTATGCTTACGCTGTTTGCCGACGGAACCGCCCCGTCGTATATCTCCCGGGTTCTCGATATTAACTTTTCGCTTTTTCTGCCGCTTAGATATAACGCTCCGTTCTCCCAGAAATTTTCTATTAATATTTTATTTAAATTATACGCAGCGAGAAGATAGATTTTATCAAACGTACTCTGATATAATTCTATGAGACCCCATATCATAAAAGCGTAATCGTCCGAAACTCCGCTGAATTTCGCCTCGCCGTCCCTGTATCTCGTAAAAAGTTCCCCGTCTCTGTCCGTCATCTTTTCGAGAACGAAATCCGCGGCGTTTCTTGCCGAATCTATATATTTTTTATTATTTAAAACCCTGCCGCCGTAAGCGAGCGCGCATATCATAAGCCCGTTCCATGACGCGGTTATTTTATCGTCTTTGAACGGGCGGACTCTTTTTTCCCTGTATTTAAACAGCTTTTTTCTGCAGCCTTCGAAAAACTCCCCGGATTTTTCGCCGTCATATTCGCCGTAATCGAACGCGCTCGATTTTATCAGGTTTAAAATATTTTCTCCCTCAAAATTGCCTTCTTCCGTTATATCGTATCTCGCGCAGAATTTTTCTCCGTCTTTTTCACCCAGTATTTTTATTGCTTCTTCTTTCGCAAATATATAGAATTTGCCCTCGATTCCTTCGGAATCCGCGTCCTCGGCGTTGTAAAATCCGCCTTCGCCTTTATTTATATCAGAAGTCATATCTCTGATTATATACTCAAAGATTTCTTCGGCGGCGCGAGCGTAAAATAAATCTTTCGTACACTGATACGCCTCGCAGTACGCAAGAGCCAGCAGAGCGTTGTCATAGAGCATTTTCTCAAAATGCGGAACGAGCCACGTTCTGTCCGTCGAATATCTGCAGAACCCGAATCCTATATGGTCGTAAATTCCTCCGTTATACATACTCTTTAAAGTCTTTTCCGCGATTTCGAGGGCTTCGGAGTCTTTTTTGCAGTAATAATATCTAATCAAAAATATAAGATTGTGCGGCGACGGGAATTTCGGCGCGTTTCCGAATCCGCCGTATTCTTTATCGAAAATCTTTTTGAACTGATTACAGCCTTTCGTTATAATTTTTTCATAGTCAATATCGATATTTGCGTTTGCTCTCCGTATATCGGGCGTATTTAATTTATTCATTTCTTCTATTACGGCTATGCCGCTGTCGAAAAGGCGCTGTCTGCTGTTACGCCATAAACGCGCGAGCGTTTCCAGAATCTCTGTAAATCCCGGACCCCGGCCGCCGAAGCCGCCGTTTTTCGGAAAGTACGTCCCGGCATATATCGGACGCTTGTCAGTATCCATAAAAACGGACAGAGGCCAGCCTCCGCCGCCGCTGATAATCTGCGCCGCGTTCATATATACGGCGTCGATATCGGGGCGTTCCTCTCTGTCTACTTTTACACAAACAAAATATTTGTTTAAAATTCCGGCGACTTCTTCGTCCTCGAAAGATTCCCTCTCCATTACGTGACACCAATGGCACGCGGAATATCCGACGGAAAGAAAAATCGGCTTATCCTCGCGTTTTGCCTTTAAAAACGCTTCGTCGCGCCACGGATACCAATCCACAGGATTATATGCGTGCTGCAAAAGATAAGGCGATTTTTCATCTATTAATCTGTTAGGCGTTTTAGTTAAACTTGCAGAATTTATCATGACAATATCTCTTTTCTTTAAAAATTTTGGGATTAAAAGTAGGGACGAACTGTGTTCGTCCGTCAAATCCATACAATACCCGCGGACGAACACAGTTCGTCCCTACTCCCCCAATTTAAAAATTTATTAATTTAGAAATATTGTCCCCTTGACCCGGCTAAATTATACGGGAAAATTCTTTTAGAAACTTTTTGAAATCTTCCCCGGTTTCGGGATGCTTAACTCCCTCGATTACGTTTGCCGTAAGAAATCCGAGTTTCGAACCCATGTCGTGGCGTTCTCCCGAGAAAACTTTAGCGAGCATTTTCGCGGGTTCGTTCTTTTCTTCACAGGCTTTTTTAACCAGGGTTTTCATAGCGTCCGTAAGCTGGATTTCGTTGTTTACCCCCGGTTTCTGCTCTCTTAAAATATCGAAAATTTCACGGGTTAATATAACCCTGCCCAAAATAGAATAATTGGAAAAAATCTCTTCGTCCGTCTTTGGTTTTTCGTTCATGTCGTAAACGTAAAATTCGCTGTTATCGCCGCAGTTTTCAACGGGCGTAACTTTAAGCGAACAGTATTTTCGGACTTGTTCGGCCGGCACTTCTTTTACTGCCGCAACGCAGATATTTTTGTTTTTATTATAGACGTCAATCAACTGTCCGGACGCGGGAGTTTCGCCTATAATTATATCGTCTCCGTACATGACTAAAAAATCGTCGCTCCCGATAAAAGATTCCGCGCGCAGAACCGCGTGCCCCAAGCCTTTCGGTTCTTTTTGACGTATATAATAAATATTAGCGAGTTCGGGAATATTTCTCAAAATCTCAAGATTTTTAACGCCGCCTTTATTTTTTAACGCGCTCTCGTATTCCGGCGAGTAATCAAAATAATTTTCGATTGAACTTTTATCCCGTCCGGTAACTATTAAAATATCGGTAATCCCCGACGCGGCCGCTTCTTCGATATTATACTGCATCGCGGGTTTATCGACAATCGGCAGCATTTCTTTAGGTACGGCTTTCGCAACGGGCAGCATCCTCGTGCCCAGACCTCCCGCCAGTATAACCGCTTTCGTTATTTTTTTTGACATAATAATTATATCCCCATTCTATAATTTTAAATATCTTAAATCAAATTTTATACCGTCCTCCGAAACTAATATATCAGCTAAATTTTTATCCTCGATTCTTTTCTGCCCATAGTAACATTCAACCGTATTCGAATCCTGTTCTATATACCATTGTTCCGTGACGGGGCTCGTTGAATATAAATATTTCTTGAACGCCCTGTCGGCCGGACTGTTATCGTCGGACCACACTTCCGCGATTAAATCCGGATAACCCGCGACTCTTGTCTCTTTTTTGTTTATTAAATATTTATTATTCTTAAAGTGCATATAATCCGGCGTTACTATATTTAACTCTCCCATTACGTCCTCTGTGAACTTTTCTGTATTTGTTATATCGTCAAGATTCACAAGCTCGCACAAAGACAATTCTTTTTTATTGCCGTAATAAACTAACGACGAAGATTCCGAAAAATTTATTATTTCTTTTTTCTCGAACAGCTCAAAAGTCGATTTGATTAAATAATCCAACAGTCTGCCGTGTCTTGCCGTCGTTCCTGTTTCAAAAATATTATTCATAAAATTTTGTCCCCCGAATTATTTTTTCTCACTTTCTTATTTCAGTTATCTTCTCTATGCTAATCCCGGTGTAAAACGCCTTTAATATATCCTGATATTTTAACCCCGCAAGAGCCATGTCGTACATTCCCCACTGGCTCAGCCCGACTCCGTGACCCCAGCCTCTCCCGTCGAAAATAAAATCGCTCCCCGAAGAATACGCGCTTACTGAATATCTGCCGTTACCCGTCAAAATATGCAGCTTCCCGTCGCCCGGTGTCGACACAGTAAGCCCGTTCGCCGTTAATATATGCGTCACGCCCGACTCTATATCCCGATTTATTATATTATTACTCCCCGAAATCATAAAACTTCTGAATTTTGAATCCTTATATATATCCATGTTCGCGCTGTTCGCATATTTTGAAAACGCGCTCCTCACAGTATCAGAATTCTGAATCCCGACGCTGTTGCCGTTTATGTCCGTAACCCTTACCCCTTTTATATAATTAGACGACGGAGACCTTTCCGTTATTACTATACTCGCGATATCAGAGTCGAGCCTTCCCCGGAATCTCGAAGCCTGGCCGCTCTCTCCCGTAAGATAGGCGAACAGAGCCGACGGCGAAACTCTGTTTGTCCAAAGCGAGTTGTTTCTTCCCGGGGTATCGTATTTTTCAAGCGGAACTTTTACGCTCGACAAATACGGCAAGCGCATCTGACCTCCCCATGCGTCGTTGTGATTTTCAGTAACCCCTCCGCTCGAAGAGTGATAAACCGATTCTATTATTTGATTATTATAAACGGCGGCTAAATCTTTTGTCGAATCGACGGCAGAATCGGACGCCGCAGTCGCCCTTCTCGCTCCCGCGTAAAACTGGCAGTGCGTACTGTTGCACAGCATAAACCCCGCGTCCGCGTGCCTGCCTGCCGACCTTAAAGAATAAGACCGTACGGCAACAGAAAACGCCTTCTGCGACTCTTCGGGCCAGCTCGGGGATATTTCATACGGCAGCACGCCTTTTATATAATCCTCCAGGCTTATAAGATTTATAACTTCAATTCCCGAACCCGCAGGTCTGTAAATAAACGCTCCCGTATTTAAATTATTCGCGGGAGTAGTGATAAATCCCGCGTTTTCCGACGACAGTTCATAAATCGCATCGCCCGCGCTTAAATTTTTATTTGATTCTGCCGCCGCCGCGGCCGCAAAATTATTTTCGCCGTCTTCATATTCCAGGATTATATCTCCCGTATCGGGATTTACAACTCTTAAAATATTATTACCCGCATGTGAGACTAATATTTTACGGCTGTCCGTATAAAATAAAACATTGAATTTATCCGATGAGTTTCTGCCTACGTAACCCAGTAAAAAACCCGTCTCCGAAGAAGTCTGGAAACTCGTAACCGCGCCGCTCCCGTAAATCAGGCCGATTTTCATATTGGGATTCGATTCGAAAAATTCACCGTCGCTTCCGTAAACGTAAACCGTACCCGAATATATAATATCCGAGCAAAAATAAACGCAGATTAAAATCATAACGACAGCTTTAATATATCTCATAGTCGCCCCTCGCCATTATATAAGCGTTTTCAGAAACTATCGAAATCCCCCTGCCGTCCGCCCTGGGAATCAAGACGAGATGATTAGTCGGTACGCTGTCCCCCTCGAGCAGTTCAAGCCCCGAAGTAAGGTCGGCGAGACCCACCCCGACGTCGCTGCGCTGCGATATAACCGTCGCGGCATATCCCGGACGGAGAATAATCTCCAGCGAGTTTGTCCTCGCCCTGATTTTCTGCCCCCTCCGCAGTTCAATAGTCGCATAACCGCCGGAATCTGAAGAATTACCCGGCAAAACGCCGTTTAAATAACTTAAAGTAATAAGCGGGTCGTCCGCCGAACCCGCCGCCGCATCGGACGCTTGACCGGCGTTTGCGCCAAGCGTCACCGACAGCAGCAAAGCCAGACAGAAAGCAAGAAAAACAAGAACTATTTTTATTTTCAAATCATTATTTTTTAACATATATTAACTTTCCTTTTTTTTTACGCGCGTCAAATAATCAAACCATAAACTTAAACGAACTATATCATAAAACAGCCTTCGCGTATGACTTCGCATACGGTCGGGTGGGGGAAAACGATTTTTTGTACATCCTCAAATCTCATTTTCGTTCCTATCATCATCGCCGCGCCGTAAATTATTTCAGACGCGTAACTGCCTATTATATGCAGACCGATTATGTTTCCCGTGTTTTTTTCGGTAATTATTTTAACTATCCCGTCTCCCGATGAATTTTCCGCAATATATCTGCCGCTGTATTTTAAACTGAACGAGTGGATATTTGCCGCCAATCCCTTTTGCTTCACGCTTTCTGTCGTTTCGCCGACCCCCGCGACCTCCGGATTTGTATATATGACCGACGGAACAGAATTATAATTCACCCTGTCTTTTATACCCAGAATATTATTGACGCAGACCTCGCCTTCGCGATACGCCGTATGGGCGAGCATAGATTTGCCGTTTACGTCGCCCGCCGCATAGACGTTCGCCGCGCTCGTTCTGCCGTAATCGTCCGTAATAATCGCGCCGCGTTCAGTCAGGACGTTTATATTCTCAAGTCCGAGATTTTGGGTCGACGCCCTGCGTCCGACAGAAACCAAGACTTTATCCGTTTTGAGTTCAGAAACTTTTCCCCCGGATTCATATACGACAATATTATTTTTTATTGCCGTGACTTTCGCCCCGAGCTTAAACTCCACGCCTTTTTTAACATAATTTTTATATAATATATCTGCAATTTCACCGTCTATATACCCGCCGATTTTGTCAAGCATTTCTATAACCGTCACTTTTGAGCCGATGGAGTTAAAATAAGACGCCATTTCGAGCCCAATCACTCCGCCCCCGATTACGGCAAGACTTCCCGGAACTTCTTTTAAACTTAAAATCTCGCGGTTAGTCAGACAGAAATTATCCGCGACGCCCTCTTTAATTCCCGGAACAGGCGGCGCGACGGCTTCCGAACCCGTACAGATTAATAAATATTTGCCCGAATAAATTCTGCCCGAAACTTCTATATTAAACCCGTTCTCATCCCTGCCTTTAATAAAAGCCGCGCCGTTTATGACTTCAGCCTTTGCTTTTTTCAGCTTCGACGCAATCCCCGATACAAGACTTTTCACGATTTTATCTTTTCTGTCTATAACGAACGAATGGTCTATTTCCGCTCCCTGAAAACTCACGCCGTAATCTCCGCCGTATTTTGCGTAATCATAGATTTTCGCCGAATACAGCAGGGTTTTCGTCGGGATACAGCCCTCGTTGAGGCAAACTCCTCCGAGAGATTTTTTCTCGACGAGCAGCGTTTTCAATCCGTTGTGAGCGGCGCGTTCGGCTGCGTTATATCCCGCCGGCCCGCCGCCTATTATAATTAAATCATACATATAAAATTTCCCCCTCTACTTCGCAAGCAGCAAATCGAAGTTTTCAAGATTCGCGCATAACTCTTTTAAAAATCTCGCGGCGGGAGCGCCGTCCAGCGCTCTGTGGTCGAACGTCAGAGACAGAGCCATACAGTCGTAGAAAATATCCTGATTATTAACCTGCTTAACCCTTCTCGTTATGTTATTAACCCCCAGAATACACGTCTGCGGCGGATTTATTACCGGAGTGAAACTCTCTATCCCGAGCGAACCGAGATTTGTAACGGTAAACGTACCGCCCTTTAATTTATCGGGGGCGAGCGAACCGTTCTGCGCTTCGGATATAATTTTTTTCGTTTGTTTCGCAAGCTCGTTGAGCGAAAGTTTTTCCGCGCCGGATATAACCGGAACGACAAGACCCCGTTTCGTATCCGCGGCAATGCCGAGATTAACGGCGTTAAAATATCTTATTACTCCAATATCTCCGAGATAATGAGCGTTTACGTCTCTGTGATTTACAAGGGTTTTAGAAACCGCGTATAAAATTATATCGTTGAGCGTGATGTTTTCAAGTTCCAGACTCTGCGCGTTATTTTTAAGCTTTTGCCTGAAATTTAATATCGCCGAAGCGTCGAAGCTTGAATTTAACGTAAGCTGCGCCATTTCAGACAGAGACGTATGCATCGCTTTCGCTATAATTTTACGTATGTTCGGCAGTTTAACGTCGGTATATAATTCTAATAATTCTGATTCTTTTACCGGAATATTATTATTTTCTTCAGGGAGAAGCGCTGCGGTATCTTCGGTAACGCCGGCGGCGCTATCGTCCGCGAAGCGTTCCCCTCCGCTAACTTTTATCAGCTCCGCTATATCCCTTTCTATTATACGACCGTTCGGACCCGTCGGAACAGCCTTGGCAAAATCGACGCGGGCTTGCTTCGCGTAATCTCTCGCGCGCGGTGAAATTTTTACTTCGCCGCCGGAACTCGCCGTAACGCTCGCCGACGCGGTAAAATCCGCTTTTTTTTCTGCAACTTCTTCCGGTTTATTATTATCATTATTATCCTGAATTTTATTCTGCGTCAAAAACGCAGATATATCCTCGCCTTCTTTCCCTATTATCATGACGGAATCGAGACAAGCGACATCGTCTCCCTCTTCGAACAAAACGGAAAGAACCGTTCCCGATAATTTAGACTCTTCGTCAAAAGCGGATTTATCCGTCTCGTAAGAAAATAAAATATCCCCCGTCTCAACAACGTCGCCTTGTTTTTTATTGATTGCCGTAATCAGGCAGCTTTCGACGCTCTGACCCTGTCTCGGCATTATTACAGCTTCGGCCATATGATTTATACCTCCCCTAAAGCTAATAAAACTATTTTATAGAAAATATATTATCATATATTAGACTTTTAGTCAAGAATTGTTTATAAATATATTGTAATATTAAGATTAATAATTTATTTTTTCTGTTTTTTATATTTAAAAGGAGTTATATTTTTATGAAATTCACAAAAAATCCGTTCTCAAAAACAATCCCCGACGAGAGCTTTGAACTGTCGATGAGAAGATACGAAGCGTTTTTTAACGGCGAAGTATACGACAGACCTCCCGTAAGCGTTACTTTCTGGAAAGGGAATAAAGACGCGGTAAAACCCGAGGACAAAACTTACGCCTCTCATCGCGAACGCTGGCTCGACGTTGAACACAGAGCTAAACAGGCGGACTATCACTTTGCCTGCGCTGAATTTTACGCGGACGCTATGCCCGCTTATTTCCCGAATCTCGGTCCGGAAATATTTTCGGCGATATGCGGCTGCAAATATCATTTTATGCCCGAAACGACATGGACAGAGCCGAATATTATTAACTGGGAAAAAGATATTGACAAAGCCGTAGTGAACCGTTCAAGCGAATATTTTATCGCTCTTGATAAATTTATAAGAGAGCTTTTGAAATATTCAAAAGATAAATTCGCGGTCGGCTTTACGGATTTACACGCGGGAGGCGACCATCTCGCGGCTCTGCGCGACCCCGAGATTTTATGCCTCGATTTATACGACAACCCCGAATTTGTAAAGTCTAAAATAAAATCTTCATACGAAGAGTATTTTAAACTATACGAATATTTCTATAATTTAACGACTCTCGAAGGCGAGCCTACGACCTCGTGGATAGGTCTCGTCGTAAACGGCAGATATAACGTAGTGCAGAACGATTTTTCGTGCATGATAAGCAAAAAGATGTTCGACGAGTTTTTTCTCGAAGGCTTAATTACAGAGTGCGAAAAACTCGACAGGAGCATATATCATCTGGACGGACCGGACGCGGTAAAGCATCTCGACTCTCTTCTTGAAATAAAAAAGTTAAACGCGGTCCAGTGGGTATGCGGCGCGGGCAACGAAGGTTTTATGCGCTGGCTCGACGTTTATAAGAGAATACAGAAGGCTAAAAAAGGCGTACATCTGCATATTAACCTTAATGAACTTGACGACGTTTTCGCCAATTTAAAGCCCGACGGCATATGGTTCTCTCACATAGACGGCATAAGAGACAGGGAAACGGCGGCAAAAGTCATAGAGAGAATAAAAAACTGGAAATAAAAAATATATCTTGACAACGTATAGCAATTAATATATAATAGCTGTACAAAAGGAGGTGAAACAATGGCGCAGATAAATATAAGAATAGACGACGACTTAAAAAACAACGCGGAAACTTTGTTTGCCGATTTGGGACTTAATATAACGACGGCGATAAATATGTTCATACGTCAGGCAGTCCGTCAGAGAGGCATACCGTTTGAAGTAACAAAAAATGCCGACCCGTTCTGGAACGACGCAAATCAGGCTCATCTGAGAAAAGTTATAGCGGAATTTGAATCCGGCAAAGGAAAGTTTATAGAAAAAACAATAGAAGAGTTAGAGGCGATGGAAGAATGAGAAAAATATTGCAATTTATGTCGCAAGGCTGGGAAGATTATTTATATTGGCAGACTCAGGATAAAAAGATTCTCAAACGAGTCAATAAATTAATACGGGATATTGAACGGAACGGATATGAGGGTATTGGAAAACCGGAACCGTTAAAACACGGTTTATCGGGATACTGGAGCCGCGAAATAGACGAAACAAACAGAATAGTATATAAAATTACGGACGATGAAATTGTTATTTTTTCCTGTCGTACTCACTACGGAGATAAATAAAAAATATATCGAAAAAACCCATAGGGGCGGGATTATTTTCCCGCCCCCTGAATTTTACGCCGCATAGCGCGCCGGATTTATACAACTGTTATAAAACCGTTGTTATATAACGAGCGAGCAATATTTGATATTATTGAAGTGTTGCATAACGGTTATATAACAGAGGTGGTATTTTTGCCGACAAATAAAGCTCCGTTTGGCTTTAATCTGGAATACGAATATTTACTGAAAATAAAATTTATCGCGAAAAGAGAAACGAGAAGTTTAAGCAATCTTCTCGAACATCTTTGCAAACTGCATATCGAGCAGTACGAAGAAAAATACGGAGAAATAGATATTTCGAAGGAAATAAAGAAATGATTTTTGCGGAACGTCGTCTCGCGGCGGCATTAAGCGTATTTATGCTGACCGTGTTTTTTCTGCGCGTTCTTGAATATAAATTTATAACGGCTGCGGTTATAATCTCGGCTGTTTTGACCGCCGCGTTTATCGCCCTGCGTTTTTCTGTAAAAAATTTAAAAAGCTTTTGCGCTTTGGCTGTAATTTTTAATTTATCTATGTTCGCCGCTCTGCTTTTCTGTTTTGTTCACTATAATATATATCAGAAACCCGTCTTGAATTATGCCGAAAAATACGGGGATAATCCGGTTTATATAAAAGCGGAAATAAAAAACGCCTCAAGTCTTGCTTTTATGTCGTCGTTTGATTTGAAAGTCCTTGAAATAAACGGTGAAAAAGTAAGAAAATTTAATCTTTTGCTCGATATATACGGCGAAGTCGGCGCGGATTACGACGAAATAGATTATATACTTGAAACTTATATTATATTCAAAAGTTTACTGGACGACGTTCCGTCATCTTCAAGCGGGTCTTACTATAAATCCGGAGGGTATTATATATCCGCCGAACACGCCGATATTACCAATATTTCAAATGCGGACGAAGAAGACGAAGAAGACGAAGAAAATCAAACTGGAGACAGGCTTGAATCTCCCGCGTATAAAATCACTCCGCCGAAATCGAGAAGCCTGAATTATTACCTCGAATTAACAAGAAGGCGCGCCGGAAATATATTTTTCAGGAGCGTAAAAATAAAGCCGGGAGACTACGGAACGACTGAATCGGCCGTCGTTTACGGCATATTCACAGGGAATAAAAATTATATACCCCAAAATATAATAAACGATTTCAGAAAATCCGGAATCGCTCATATACTCGCGGTCTCGGGTATGCATCTCGCGATATTATGCGGGATTATATTCGAGCTTTTAAATTATATTAAAACGCATAAAAAAATAATATGCATGATTATAATTTTATTCTGCCTGATTTTTATGGCGTTCACGGGTTTTTCGGTTTCCGTAATCAGAGCGGGAATCATGACGGTTTTATTTTATTCGGCTTTTCTTCTGGGCAGAAAAAGCGACCCTCTCACTTCTCTGCTTATCGCCGGAGTATTTATAGTTTTATTAAATCCCAATAATATTTTAAATACGGGATTCCAGCTCTCGTTCAGCGCGACTCTGGGGATTATACTGATAGTTAATAACGGTAACGTGAAAATCCCCAGAATCGCATACGACCGGAACAGACGCTTGTTTTTCAGAATATTTATTAAAATTTTAAACGGCGTAATTTCTGTTCTGGCAGTTACGGTCGCGGCGACCCTGTTTACCCTGCCGTTCGCCGCGTATAATTTTAAAGCCCTGAGTCTCGTTTCCCCGATTGCGAATATAATAGCCGCGCCGCTTGTTACCGCGATATTATTTTTGTCTCTGTGTATTATGATATTTTCGTTGATTATGCCGTTTGCGGCCGGAGTTTTCGCCGCGCCCGCTTATTTTATCACAAAAATACTGCTGTCGCCGGCAAATTATCTGGCCTCGCTTAAATATTCTTATATCTCTGTCGAAAGTACGAATTTTACGGGGTTTTATTATTTCGCGGCGGCTTTAATCGTCATGATAATATTCTGCTTTTTATTTAAAAGGCGGCTATTATATTTTCTAACCGTAATTATTTTAATTATAACGTCCGGAACGCTGATATATCCGAGAATTATATTCAAAGACAGCGTCCGCTTCGCTTATTATTCGGATTACAGAAACCAGAATATAATAATATTTAACAAAGATTATGATTCTGCCGATATAATAGATATAACCCACGGAAATCTCGCGCATATAAGACCCGTTTATAATATTATTTCCCGAAACGGCGCTATGCGTATAAATTCTCTGATACTAACGGATTACAGAAAAAGGCACGTCCAGATGATAAGGAGATACTTTAACTATTCGGAGATAAAAAAAGTTTACGTTCCCGCGCCGTTAAACGATTATGATTTTGAAGTGTTAAATATGATTTATAATCTGACAGTTACGGGTTCTTTAAATTTTGAGCTTATAAACTACGGAAATTTATTAAAATCGGATAATATTTTAATAAATATTAAAAATTTCGAATATAATAAAATGGCGCATACTTTAGTTGAAATAGACATAGATACGGAAAATACGGTAAGAAAATTATTATATCTGGGAATAGGCTACAAAGAAGGCTATGAAATATATACCGATACGGCAAATAATAATTACGATATTGTTTTTTACGGCTCTCACAAGCATAATTTAAGAGACGACGACTATATAACGGATACCGCCGGTTCTTATGCGGGCGTGTTGTCGGAATATCTTGACAATAATAAAAATATAACGTCGCAGAAGCTCGAAAAAAACGCGGTCGTAACTTACCTTTCGGATTCGGTTCTGTTTTTGGGAGGGGAATCGGGCTCGCCCGTTTTCGAGGCAAAAAAAACCGGGGTTATGAAATATTATCTGAAATAATAATATTTTTTTAAAATAATTTCAAATTGCTATTGACAATAAAAAATTATTGTGTTATAATTACTTTTGTGAAAATTTAATAACGCCGTTAAATCGTTGATTAAGAGTAGTAAAAACGTAGGAAGACGTTCACAGAGAGCCGTCGCGAGGTGAAAGCCGGCAGCGTCGCGCGTTTTGAATGGGCTTATGAGAGCGGAGCGAACAGAATAATTAATAATTATTAATTATTTTAAGTAGTAGCCGACGGGAGCCGACCGTTATATCGGTAAGCATATAATAACCGGATTGTTTTTGATGTATAAATCCGGCGCGAGTATGCGTTAAGCAGGGTTTGGGCATGATTTTGCGTTTTAGTCTATAATTCGCGGACCGCGCCGCAGACCAATGTGGGTGGTACCGCAGAGATTTTTATTTTTTATATTTTAAAAATAATTAACCTTTGTCCCATTTGTTTATTGTTTATAATAGACATGGGCTGAGGTATTTTTTATTTAATAATTTTTATTTAATTTCAAGGAGGAAAAAAACATGAAAAATATCCCGCGCAAAATATATCTTCAGGAGAACGAAATCCCGAAAGTATGGTATAATATAGTTCCCGATATGCCGGAAAAACAAGCGCCGTTTATTCATCCCGGCAAACTCAAACCCGTAGAACTCGAGGATTTGCTTCCCGTTTTCTGCGAAGAACTCGCAAAGCAGGAGCTCGACGAAACCACGAGATATTTCGAGATACCGGAAGAAGTGAGGGAATACTACAAGACGTTCAGGCCTTCGCCTCTCGTAAGGGCGTATAATCTCGAGAAAGAACTTAAAACCCCCGCTAAAATATATTATAAATTCGAGGGTAACAACACCTCGGGCAGCCATAAGTTAAATTCGGCCGCCGCTCAGGTTTATTACTGCAAGAAACAGGGACTCACAAAACTCACGACCGAAACCGGAGCGGGTCAGTGGGGAACCGCCCTCGCTATGGCGTGCGCGTATTTCGAAATGGATTTGACCGTTTATATGGTTAAAGTATCGTTTGAACAGAAACCGTTCAGAAAAGCCGTTATCCAGACTTACGGCGCGAATGTAATAGCGAGCCCGTCCGACACGACGGATATAGGCAAAAAAATACTCGCGCAGAATCCCGGCACCGGGGGAAGCCTCGGCTGCGCGATTTCAGAAGCGATTGAAGCCGCGGTCAAGACAGACAACTGCCGCTACGTTCTCGGCTCGGTTTTGAATCACGTCCTTCTGCACCAGTCGGTAATCGGACTCGAAACGAAAGCGGCTTTCGAAAAAATAGACGAGTATCCCGATATAATTATCGGCTGCACAGGCGGCGGTTCAAATTCCGGCGGACTTATGACCCCGTTCATAAAAGACAAGCTCGACAAAAAACAGTCGCCGTATTTTATACTCGCGGAACCCGTGTCGTGCCCGTCGTTCACGAGGGGAAAATTCACGTACGATTTCTGCGATACCGGAAATATAACCCCTCTCGCGAAAATGTATACGGTAGGCAACGGATATATCCCGTCGGCAAATCATGCCGGAGGACTTCGTTTCCACGGAATGTCGCCGATTATGTCGAAGCTCTATCACGATAAAATCATCGACGAGGCGAGAGCCGAGGAACAGACCAGCGTTTTTGAAGCGGCGACGCTTTTCGCGAAATGCGAAACCATACTTCCCGCGCCCGAATCTTCCCACGCAATCAGGGTAGCGATAGACGAGGCTCTGAAATGCAGGGAAACCGGAGAGGCGAAAACGATATTGTTCGGACTTTCCGGAACGGGATACTTCGACATGAACGCTTACGAGCAGTTCATGGACAAAACGATGACGGACCATATTCCGACGGACGAGGAACTCGAAGCGGGATTCGCGTCTATCCCGAAATTCCCGGGAATAGAATAAATAATATTAAAATATCAAAGCAAAGGGGCGGGGTTTTATTATAATCCCGCCCTTGATTATATTAGCCCTTTTGCGAAATCACGTTACAATCACGTTATTATGTAGGGGCGGCCATTGGCCGTCCGTCTGAAAAACGTCAAAACTGCGTTGATTTTGCGGACGCGCAATGCGCGCCCCTACAATCAGGATTTTAATTTCGCAAGAAGTCTATTGTAATATTATCAGGTCATGGCTTTGTTGCGGAGTCTTAAATTATCCGCGACCATCGCGATAAATTCGGAGTTTGTCGGTTTCCCTCTCGAACTCTGTATAGTATACCCGAATATTTCGGTAATCGTGTCGTAATCCCCCCTGTCCCAGGCTACTTCGATGGCGTGCCTTATCGCTCTCTCAACCCTTGAAGAAGTCGTCGAAAACGTCTTGCCTATCGAAGGGTAAAGCCGCTTCGTGACCGAGTTTATTATGGCCGCGTCCTGCATAACGAGAAGAATCGCGGTTCTCAAATACTGATAGCCTTTTATATGCGCGGGAACCCCGATTTGATGTATCATTTTCGTCACCTGGGTTTCAATATCGGGAGAATTGCGCATACCCTGCTCGTTCATCGCCGAAACGCTCTCCCCCCGAGGGAAGAAAGATTTGTCCCCGGCGAGATTTTTAATTAAATCGTATAGGATATTATAGTCGAACGCTTTGGTCATACAGTAAGCCGGTCCGCTTTTTACTACTTGCGCGAACATATAGGGATTGTTAATCGCGCTCAGGACGATAAAAACGGGTTTATGCTCCTGCGCGGACGACGCGCCGGGTCTGTTAAAATGTCCGACGACGGCGGCGGCGTCGTATTTCGTGAGCCACAAGTCGATTAAAACGACGTCGGGCTTGAATTTGGCTATTTTCGTAATAGCCTCTTCGCCGTTCAGCGCGTCGGGCAGCAGCTCGAACCCCTGCTTTTTAAGGTGTTCCGAGCAAACCGTTCTGAAATCCGAATTTTCATCTGCAATCAATATTTTTAAAGACATAAGTAAAACTCCTTCATATATATTTATATTTTTATATTATAGTTCTTTTGCTCCCGGGGATATAAAATTTATGTACCAGAAAAATTATACAACAAGTATTTATATAAATCAACAGTTTTTTTTAGAGGAATCCGGCGGGTAAATCGAATAATATAACGTTTTTCGGAACAAACGGTCAATTATACCGTTCTAATCGACAATTAACCGCGGAGACTTCGTAAATTCGGCGTAATCATACATCTTGTGTATTAAAATTTTATATAACACAAGATGTAGAATTTAATATATAAATACCCGCGCGCAAAATAAAAACGTATTTACAGGGAAAACGTCGAATAAGACAAAAATAAAGAACGGGAGTTTAAAAACTTACGTTCTTTATTTTCGTTTTGCCGTTCCGCCGGACAATAACAATACGTTCGGGAGCCGAAGGCTATATCTCGTCGTCGAGGACGCTGTGTCTGCTCCTGAACAGGAGCGATACGCACCATATGCCGGCAAGCCCCACCAAAGCGTAAATTATACGGCTGACCGTCGCTCCCTGGCCTCCGAAGAGCCACGCGACGAAATCAAACCCGAAGATTCCCACGGAACCCCAATTCAAAGCGCCGATTATAATAAAAATAAGCGATATTCTGTCAAGCATTTTCTTATTCCTCTCTTTTTATTCTCTTTATTCTCTCGTCATAATCTTTATGCAGTTTAATATATAAATGATTCGCCTGACAATTATTATTGCCTTTGAAAAATTAATTTATGCATTTTATATTTTTTCCCGGCTGTTTATTTGAGTTAATAATATATTTCGTCAAAATTCGGGGGATTTTTCTTTTGCTCTGTGAGAAAATAAAATAAATTAAAATAAATAAAAAATACTTTTCTGGAAATCATATATATAAATTTATATAAATAGACCTCTTGCGAAATCCTTACCATGTAGGGGCGGCCATTGGCCGTCCGTCTGAAAAAACGTCGAAACCGCGTTGATTTTGCGGACGCGCAATGCGCGCCCCTACAATCAGGATTTTAATTTCGCAAGAAGCATAATAAAAAAATTAAGGTGAGTGATTTTGTTTGAGCAGAATATTATCTGTATTTATACTCTCGGCGTTTATTTTATCCGCGGCCGTTTTCGGTCTGGCGGATTTTATCGTTCCCGAAAAAATCACGGTGTTCAACGCCGGGGAAATCGATAAAAATAATTTTATCAAAACGAATAAGGACGATTCCCGAAATCCCGAAGACGGGATATACACGGCCAGCCTGTTCGGCCTTATCCCCATAAAAAAAGTTCAGGTGAATATATTCCCCGAGGCTTCGCTTATACCCGGGGGTATGCCTTTCGGCGTGAAATTTTTCACGGAAGGCGTGGTCGTCGTCGGGGTTTCGGATATAGAAACGGACAAAGGCGCGGTGAATCCGGCGAAAACGGCGGGAATCAAAACATCGGATATCATAACGAAAATAAACGGAATCGAAGTCGGCGGCGTGGAGGAAACCGCGCAGATTATAGAATCCAGCAAGGGCGAGGTCCTTACTCTGGGCGTTATCAGGGACGGCAGAAATATAGAGCTCAAGCTCAAACCCGTATTTTCAGTTTCAGAGAATAAATATAAATCGGGGATATGGCTGAGGGATTCGACCGCGGGAATCGGGACGGTTACGTTTATAAGTCCCGCGAATTACGTTTTCGGAGGTCTCGGACACGGCATATGCGACGTCGACACGGGCAATTTAATGCCGTTAAGAAAAGGCGCTATCGTCGACGCGGATATATCGAGCGCTATAAAGGGCAAACCGGAGGCCCCCGGAGAATTAAAAGGCAAATTCAAAGAAAACATGGGAACCCTTCTCGCCAATACCCAAAACGGAATCTTCGGGATATTAAGCAATATGCCGGTCTCTCCCGAAAACTCGGCGCCGGTTCCCGTCGGTCTGGGTTCGGACATAAAAGAAGGCCCGGCGGTAATATATTCTACGGTGGACGAGTCGGGAGTAAGGGAATTTCAAATCGAGATAATAAAGATATATAAGAATTCGAGCGACTCGAAGAATTTTCTCGTAAAAATCACCGACCCCGAGCTTCTTGAAATAACCGGAGGGATAGTTCAGGGAATGAGCGGCTCGCCCATCATGCAAAACGGTAAAATAATCGGCGCGGTTACCCACGTGCTGGTAAGCGACCCGTCCAAAGGCTACGGCATATCGATGGAAAATATGTTCTCTTCGATGCCCGACGTCCTGAAATAATATAAAAATAATAAAAATTATAATAAATCTCTGAAAATACGGGTAAATATTTGTTGTTTATTAATAATATAGAAATATTGGATTTAATTTGTTATAATATAATTGATTTAATAAATTCTTGAGAGGTGTTTTTATGGCTGAAAATCCGACGATAACTTTTTCAATAAAAAACGAAGTGGAAAGGCAGATGAGAACCGCCCTGTCCGGCGTCTATGCGTCGCTTCTTGAAAAGGGTTACAATCCGACGGACCAGATAGTGGGGTATCTGCTTTCGGAAGACCCGACGTATATCACCAATTATAACAACGCGAGAACTGAAATACGGAAAATCGACCGCGACGAACTTCTTAAAGCCATGGTTCAGCATTATCTGGGCATAAATAATACCGGAAAAACCGGAGTATAGATATGACTTACGCCGGTTTTCCCGTGAGAGACGCGGACGGAAACATAAAGGAAACGCTGAAAGTTTCGGAGCTGTGCTTCGGCTCTCTCTGCATCGGTCCGCTGCAGTCCGGCCTTTCCGTACGGGACGGCGCGGACGTTATACGGCGCGCTCTGGAACTCGGCGTGAATTTTATCGATACCGCCCAGATATACGGAACTTATCCGTATATAAAGGCCGCCCTTAAAGATTACGGCGGCTGCGGCGAAAGTAAAAATAAAATAATTATCTCGACGAAGACTTACGCGCACACGCGAAAACTTGCGGAAGGCGCGCTCGAAGAGGCGCTGAACGAACTCGGCAGGGATTATATAGATATTTTTCTGCTGCACGAACAGGAAAGCGCGCGCACGATATACGGTCATATCGAAGCTTTGGAGTATCTGTTCGAACGGAAAAAATCGGGCGCGATAAAATCCGTCGGTATTTCGACGCATCATGCCGCGGGGGTTTCGGGGGCGGTCGAATTTAACGGGAGTTATAAAGGCGGGAGCAGGCTTGAGGTTATTCACCCCATGTATAATATGACCGGTTTGGGAATCATACCGGAAAAAAACGGCGCCGGAACTCCTCTGGAACAGATGGACAGGGCTCTGACCGAGGCGAAGAATAATGATTTTTTTGTCTTTTCGATGAAGCCTCTGGGCGGAGGCAATCTTTTCTCCCGGGCGGGGGACGCCCTGGCTTTCTGCCTTGACAAAAGTTTTATAGACTGCGTCGCCGTGGGTATGAAAAGCATACTCGAAGTCGAGGCGAATATAAAATTTTTCGAGACGGGGAAATTTACGGACGAATATTACGCGTCGGATTTCAAAGAGAAACGGCTTCACACGGACAGCTGGTGCGAAGGCTGCGGCAAATGCGTTGCGGCGTGTCCGTCGAAGGCGCTTTCGATTTTCTGCGCGGGAAAGGCCGTATGCGACCGGAGCAGGTGCGCGCTCTGCGGATACTGTTCCCGGGAGTGCGGCGTCTTTGCCATAAAAATAATATGATTTATTTAATTTATTTTACAGAAAGGAAAAATAATGAGCGAAAAGAAACAAAGCGCAGAGCCGACAAAGCCGGTTCAGGCGGCAGCGCCCGCGTCCGCGCTTAAATATAAAGGCAGGCCGCTCGTAAGAAAAGGCGACGTCATATGCTACGGCGACGCGAAATCCGACGATTACGTCCTCGTTCTCGATATTAAAGAAAAAAAGCGGGAAAAAGGAATCGAAACGGCGTCGGACGTTCTGATATCTATTCAAAGTTCGGACCCGGAATTGAAAGAAACGGTTAAATTCGGCAGAAAAGAATCGCTTTACGCGGCTTTTGAAATCGGCGAGATATGGCTTGAAAGCTATCTGAAATAAAAAAATAAGGGGATTTTTAAATATGATTCTGAAAAAATTTGGGCGGGCAGTTATATGCGCGTTAGTTTTGGGTCTGGTTTTAATAACTTTAAGCTCATGCGCGCAGACCGGTCAGGTCGCTATGACTTTGACTTATAACAATAACACAAGCGAGATTTCGTCGAACATATACAGTTATTACCTGAGCTATACTAAAACTATGACTCTCGCGAATCTGTACGGTTCAATCGGTTACGGTATTCAGGATATAGTAAACATGGGGGATATCGATATTCCGGATTACTGGGCGAGTCCGGCGAACGAGTTTCAGACCATAGGAGAGGCCGTCAAGGAACAGGCGGAGACGACCGTCAAGCATTTTCTCGCGATTGCGGCGTACTGCAAAGAACATAAGCTCGATATTTCGAGAGAAACCCGTAACGACATAGACGAATCGATTAGAAATCTAATCAACAGCGAAAAATACAGACGGTCGAAAGCCGCTCTGAACGCCGTTCTGATAAGATTTAACATAGATGATTCGATACTTAAAGAAATAAGAAGACTCGAAGCCCTTACCGGAGTGTTTTCGAGACACGCGTTCGACCCGGAAAACGGAGGCAGGGAGATTTCCGGCGCGATGATAGAGGCGGCGTATTCCGAAATGTGTTCGAGGGTTAAGCATATATTAATAAAAACCAGCCCCGGAACAAGAGACGCCGAGGGAAACGATATAGAATATACGGCAGAAGAAATGGCCGAAGTCCTGGCGAAAATCGAGGACATATACGAAAGGGCGTCGGGCGGAGAGGATTTTGACGGTATGCTGTCCGAATCCGCCGACAGGATGACCGCGGAAGGTTATACGGTGAGGGAGGACACTCCTTTCGTTCCCGAGTTTCTGCATGCCGCCTTTGACATGGAAATAGGAGAAGTGAGAAAAGTCGAAACGAGTCACGGTATTCACATAATGAAGCGCTTCGAGCTGCTTCCTCCGGAGGAGGCGGTTAATCTTAACACGGGAGAATCGTGGTATTCGGCTATATCGAAGGACTTGATGTCTTACCTGACGGCCGACATACTCGCGCCGTATATAAGAGAAATAGAAACAAACAGAGCCGAGACCGATTTGTTCGATATAGTATCGAGCGAGATTATGTTCGACTGCCTGGAAATACTGCAGTAATAAAAATTCAGGAAAGCTATTGACAAACGGGCTTATTTGAATTATAATAGAAGAATATAAAATTGAAGGAGTGATAAAAAATGGCTGTGCCGAAAACCAAGACGTCTTCCGCGAGGCGCGATAAAAGACGTTCGAACGTGTGGAAAATTTCTATGCCGGGCATGGTAAAGTGTTCGTGCGGCGAATTCGTTCTGTCCCACAGGATATGCAAAGCCTGCGGAAAATACGGCGGAGAAGAAAAAATTAAAGCAGAATCATAAAGTCAAAGACCCGTAAGCGCGGACTGTGTTCGCCCAAAATCTATTTTATGCCGTTAGGCGGGCGGACCGGGTTGTTCGCCCCTGCGATAGGGAAAGGCGCATGAGCTCCTCTCCCTTGTTGTGTTTGCGGCGGGAGTATCTGTTTATCATGTCAAAAATATCAAAAAGTTTTAAATACGACGCTTATATGCGCGGCAGAAAAAAAGAGTGCAGAAACAAATGCATATTTTGTTTCATAGACCAGAATCCCCGAAACTGCGTGAGAGAGACGCTGTATTTTAAGGACGACGACGAAAGGCTGTCTTTTCTTTACGGCAACTATATCACCCTGACAAATCTTGACGGCGCCCAAATTGACAAAATAATAAAAATGAGGATTTCGCCGGTAAATATATCGGTCCACACGACAAATCCGGACTTACGGGTTAAAATAATGGGAAACGAACGCGCGGGAGAGGTTTTGGATTATATAAAAAAGCTGGCTGAAAATAATATTAGTATAAACGCGCAGATAGTTTTGTGCAGGAATATCAACGACGGAGACGAATTAAAGCGGACGCTCGAAGATTTATGCGGGTATTACCCGTCGCTTCAGAGCATAGCCGTAGTTCCCGCGGGGCTTACCAAATACCGGGAAGAGAATAATTTGTATAAACTCGAGCCGTTTAATAAACGGGATTGTGAAAAAATCATAGAAATTGCAGATAGATACGGCGGAGAGAATTTAGATAAATATAATTCGAGACTGATTTACTGTTCCGATGAATTTTACTTAAAAGCAGGGAAAGAAATCCCGGACGCGGAATATTACGAGGATTATCCCCAGTATGAAAACGGCGTGGGACTGATGAGAAGTTTCAGCGACGATTATTATAATTATGATAAAGACTGCCGGCTCGCAAAGCGTAAAATCGTTTCCGTCGTCACAGGGGAAGCGGCGTATGATTTAATAAAGACTCTGGCGGACGATTTAAATAAAAGATTTGAGAATCTGGATTGCAGGGTATATGAAATAAAAAATGATTTTTTCGGAGAAGAAATAACGGTCGCGGGTCTGATTACGGGAAGGGATATTATAGAACAGCTTACGCCTCATAAGAAAAATTTAGGAGACGAATTGTTAATTCCGGCTGTGATGTTAAGACATGAGAGAGATTTATTTTTGGATAACGCAAGGGTTGAAGATATAGAGAACGCTCTCGGGGTAAGGGTAGTTATAGTGGAGAACAATGCCGGGGATTTTATAGAAAAGGTAATAAGACATGGATAGAATATACACAATTGAAGAAATAAAAAGAATTTCTGTACCGGTCGCTGAAAAATTCGGCGTTAAAAAACTTGCGCTGTTTGGTTCATACGCGCGCGGAAGCCAGAAGAATACTAGTGACATTGACTTTATTATTGACAAAGGAAATATTAAGGGCTTGAGGTTTTTTTCTTTTATAAATAATTTAGAAGACGAATTCGGAGTTCGCGTTGACGTGATTACTTACGATAATTTAAAGGAGTCTCTTTTTGAAGAAAATGTTTGGGAAGACGAGGTAGTCTTATATGAGAGATAGAGATTTGACAGTTCTGAAAAAAATTATTATTTATATAAATCAGATAAACGGTACTATTTCGAGATTTAAATTAAATTTTGATAAGTTTAAAGACGATTATGTTATGAAAAACGCGATTGCCATGTGTCTTTTGCAAATAGGCGAGTTATCCGGCAATTTAACCGACGAATTTAAGACGGAGCACAATAAAATGCCTTGGCGTGATATTATAGCTTTCAGAAACAGAGCGGCTCACGGATATGGCAGTATGGATATAGAAATTATATGGGATATAGTAACAGACGATATACCTGATTTAAAAATCTACTGCGAAAATATTATAGAAGGACGGTAAGCATGAGTAACAAAATAAAATCAAAACCCATAGCCGCAATCGTCGGCCGGCCCAACGTCGGCAAGAGCGCGCTGTTCAATAAAATAGCGGGAAGAAGAATTTCGATAGTCGAGGATACTCCGGGAGTGACCCGCGACAGGATTTACTGCGACGCCGACTGGAACGGAAAAGAGTTTACGCTTATCGATACCGGGGGTATCGAGCCTAATACCGACGATTTGATTTTGAAAAGCATGAGGGAGCAGGCGAAAACGGCAATCGAACTCGCCGACGTTATTATTTTCGTCGCGGATTTGAAAAGCGGACTGACCGCGAACGATTCGGACGTAGCCGCGATGCTTCAGAAAAGCGGCAAGCCCGTCGTCTTGTGCGTAAACAAAGTCGATTCGGTCGGAGCGGTTCCCCCTGAGTTTTACGAGTTTTACGAACTCGGACTCGGAGAGCCTTTCCCCGTCTCGGCGCTTCACGGCTCGGGCACGGGCGATTTGCTTGATGAAATCGTCGCTTTGATGCCGGAAAACGACGGAGAGACAGAAAAAGAGAATAACGGGGGCGTGATAAAAGTCGCAGTAATAGGCAAACCGAACGTCGGGAAAAGCTCGATTGTGAATAAATTTCTCGGCGAAGAGAGAGTGATTGTTACTGATATTCCCGGAACGACCCGCGATTCGATTGACCAGTATTTTGAAAATCAATACGGCAGATATATATTTATAGATACGGCGGGCATACGCAGACAGAACAGGATAGATAATAACATAGAGAGATACAGCGTTTTAAGGGCGAAAGCGGCGGTCGAGAGGGCGGACGTGTGTTTGATTTTAATAGACGCGGAACAAGGACCGACGGCGCACGACGAGAGAATCGCGGGAATCGCCCATGAAGCGGGAAAAGCTTCGGTTATAGTGATAAATAAATGGGATTTGATAGAAAAAGACAATTCGACCGTGAAAAAATTCACTCAGGATATAAAAAGCGCGTTCGCGTATATGAGTTACGCGCCGGAGATATTTGTTTCGGCGAAAACGGGGCAGAGAATCGCAAAGATTTTTGAAATAATAAATTCTGTTTACGAACAGTCGTCGAAGAGAATAACGACGGGAGCGTTGAACGACGTTTTGAGCGAGGCGGTCGCGAGAAGCCAGCCGCCGAGCGACAGAGGCAGACGTTTGAAAATATATTACATGACCCAAACGGGGGTAAATCCGCCGGTATTTGTTTTATTCGTGAACGATTCCGAACTGTTTCATTTTTCGTATCAGCGTTATCTTGAGAACAGAATAAGAGAGACGTTCGGATTCGAAGGAACGCCGGTTAGATTTGTGATAAAAAACAGAAGTCAGGGGGATATTTGATTATGTCTGAATTATTTAAACTCGGATTGTGCAATAAATATTTTCAGGGCAGCGTGATTCACGTAATGATTGGGTTCGCCGCGGTTTTGATTATCGGATATCTTCTCGGGAGCTTGAATTTCGGGGTGATTATATCGAGAATGTTTTATAATGACGACGTGAGAAAACACGGCAGCGGAGGCTCGGGAGCGACCAATATGCTCAGGACTTACGGCAGACTGCCGGCGGCGGCGACTTTTCTCTGCGACGGGTTAAAGACCGTTGCGGCGGTATTTGCGGGAGCGTTGTTTTTGGGGATGTATAACGCCGATTTTATAAGCTATAACGGCGTATTGTATTCGGGCGCGGCGGAATTCGAGCGCGCGCTTATAGAAATGTACGGGGAGAACAGACCGACTATAATAGTGCATATGTACGAGGGATTCGCCGGAATGTATATCGGGGGGATAGCCGCCCTTCTCGGTCACGCTTTCCCTGTTTATTACGGATTTAAAGGCGGCAGGTGCGTCGCTTCGACGTTTTTTCTGGTTCTTTTGACGGAGCCTCTCGTCGCCGTCATGTGTCTCGCGATTTTTATCGCTATAGTTTGGGTTACTAAATATATTTCCGCCGGTTCCGTTATGTGCGTTATCGTTTATCCGCTGATTCTAAACAGGTGGACAGGCTCGGGACTGCATAATCTCGCCGCTATATTTATCGCTCTGTTTGTTGTTTATCTGCACAGGGAAAATATAGTCCGGCTGATAAACGGCAGGGAGAATAAAGTTAATTTCAGGAAAAAAGAGAAAATATAAATGCGTATAGAATGTAAAAACTTGTCTTATATATACGGACAGAGAACCCCTTTTGAAAAAACCGCGCTGGATAATATAAATATATCGATTGAATCGGGCATAGTAACGGGGCTTATAGGACACACCGGGTCGGGGAAATCTACCCTCGCCCTGCTTATATGCGGACTTTTGCGGCCTACTTCGGGAAGTATTTTTATAGACGGGGAAGAGCTGTACAAAGCCGAAAAGGACGGGAATAAAAAAAGAAGGGGAATTAAAAAATCCAACAGAAAAAGTTCTGAGAAGATGAAATTTAAAGCGGGAATCATATTCCAGTATCCGGAATACCAGCTTTTTGAAGAAACCGTTTATAAAGACATAGCCTACGGGCCGTCCAATATGGGTTTATCAAGAGAAGAAATAGATAGAAGAGTGAGAGACGCGGCCGAATTTGCGGGGATTGACTCAAATTTGTTTGAGGCGAGTCCGTTCGAGCTGTCGGGAGGACAGAGAAGAAGGGCGGCTATCGCGGGAATTATCGCGATGGACCCCCCGGTGTTGATACTCGACGAACCCGCCGCCGGGCTCGACCCCAGAGGCAGGTCTGAAATACTCGGCGGACTGCGCGAGTATCAGAAAATAACGAAAAAAACGATGATTATGATATCCCATTCAATGGAAGATATGGCGAAGTACGCGGACAAAGTCCACGTTTTAAAGAACGGCGCCGCTTATCTTTACGGAACAATCGAAGAGGTTTTTTCAAGGGCCGGGGATTTAAAGAAAGCGTCGCTCGACGTTCCTCAAATTACCAATTTATTTCTTGAACTCGGCGAACGCGGTCTTGAAGCCGGCTGCGGCGTATACGATATAAAAAAGGCAAGGGACGGAATTATAAAGCTTCTCGGGGGAGGGGAATATTAGATAAAATGCTTAACGACGTAACTCTGGGTCAGTATTTTCCCGGTGAATCGGCAATACACAAGCTCGACCCCCGAATGAAAATTATAATTACGATTATATATATTACGGCGATTTTTATGGCAAAGAATATATATGTTTTATCGGGGGTCTTCGCCGTAAATATAGTAATAATAGCTTTGTCGGGAATCCCGTTTATAATTATATTGAAAGCGTTGAAGCCGCTGGCGTTTATTATCGCGTTTACTTTTATTATAAATATTTTTTCAGGGGAAATCCCGCTTTTTGAAATAGGATTTATGAGAATTTATCTCGACGGCCTTGTAAACGCCGTGTTTGTCGTCGTCAGAATCGCGGGTCTCGTAAGCGCGACGTCGGTTTTTATAAGTTACACGACTTCTCCGGCTATGCTTACGGACGCGATAGAGAGACTCCTCTCTCCGCTGAAAAAAATAAAAGTTCCCGTCCATGAGTTTGCCATGATGATGACTCTGGCTTTGAGATTCATACCTACTTTAATCGAAGAAACCGAGAAGATTATAAACGCGCAGAAGGCGAGGGGAGCGGATTTTTATTCGGGGAATATATTAAAAAGGGCGAAGGCCCTTATTCCGGTGCTTATTCCGCTGATTGTTTCGGCGTTCAGGAGAGCGGACGAACTCGCTACGTCGATGGAATGTCGCTGCTACAGGGTAGGCGAGGGAAGGACGAAAATGAAAAGCCTGAAATATTCGGCGGGGGATTTCGCGGCGCTAGGCTTAGCCGCGGCGTTTATTACGGCGATAATTATTCTGCCGGAGATTATCGGAGGGATTGGTTAGGTGAGCTGTTATCGGGCAAAAAGAGTATTGCTGACGATGAGATTCGACGGCGGGGGATTTTACGGCTGGCAGGCGCAGAGCGGAGGCAATACGATACAGCAGACGCTTCAGGACGCGGCGCAGTCGGTATTCGGCGAAAGGCTTGGAATTTCGGGCTGCGGCAGAACCGACGCGGGAGTTCACGCATACGGCTACTGCTGCCACTTCGATTTGCCTCAGGCTAAAGAGAATTTTCCTCTGGAAAGGCTCGCGAACGCCCTTAATTCTTATTTTATATCAAGAAATATAAAAATCTCAATTACCGGAGTGAAAGAAACGGACCCTGATTTCCATTCGAGATATTATATAAAATCAAAGGAATATATATATATAATACAGAATAATAAATACAGAGACCCGTTTTACTGCGGTAAAGCGTATTATTATTTTAAGCCGCTCGATATAGATAAAATGCGCGAAGCGGCGCGCTATCTCACCGGAGAGCATAATTTTGCGTCTTTTATGGCGGACAGGTCGGATATTAAACCCGACGAAGCGGTAAGAAATATGCATGAAATTAAAATAATAGCAAAAACCCTTGAAACGGGGACGAATTTAGCGGAAATATATATGGCGGCGAGCGGGTTTTTATATAAAATGGCAAGAATAATAGCGGGAACTCTGCTGGAAGTAAGCGAAGGGAGAATAAAAACGGATGAACTGCCCGCTATAATAAACGCAAGAGACAGAAAAAAATCGGGAAGAACCCTTCCTCCGTACGGATTGTACTTGAATAAAATAAAATATTATGATAAAATAGAAGAAACAGAAGCGATAGAAACGACGGAGACGAAAACGAGGGATAATTAATTTATGATAAGGGATAATAAAACGGACGGGATTCCGCCGCAGAATAGGCGTCATATCGAAACGTCTTATAAAATCAAGCTGGCAAGGTTTATCGCGGTGTTCGCGCTCGCGTCGGTCGCGGCCGCGGGCCTGCTCTTCAACTCCGGCGAATTGTCCGCTGATAGTTTTAACTATCTTTTGAGATACATAAATATAATCGGTTCAGGCAGGTCTGAAAAATCCGAGTTTTACGCCGAAATCGGCGAAAATTCCAAGGCCGCCGCGGCTTATTACAAAAACGGCGTCGCCGTAATCAGAAGAAACCGGCTCGATATTTATGAAACGAACGGCGTCAGGAGAAATCTATCGCTTACGCCCTACTCGAATCCCGTCGTGACGGCGTCGGACAAATATATAGTAGCGTACGATTTGGGAACGAATAAAATGGAAGTGTTTAATTCTTTCTCAAAATTATACGAATACGGAGGGGATTCGCCGATATACGGCGCGTCGGTCACGGACAGGGGAAATATCGTCTATATAACGTCGGAACCCGAGAGAGGGGGATACAAGTCGGCGGTATATGTGAAAAACAGTAATTTCAGCGACGTTTTCAAATGCCGGTTCGGAGAGGATTTTATAGTAAGCGCGGATATAGACGACAGGGCGCAGAAGCTTGCCGTAGCGGGGTTTTCCGCGAAAAACGGAGATTATCTGGGCAGAATTATACTCTATGAAACAAATTCGGAAGAACCGGCCGGTATAATAGAGGTAACGGGGCAGCAGCCTTACCGGGTCAAACTGAACGGGGCGGGAATCTTCGCGGTTTTTGAAAATTCGTTCGGGGCTTATGATTTCGGCGGAAACGCTCTGTTAAATTATGATTTCGCCTACAGAAGCATACGCGCGGCGTCGCTTACGGAAAAATTCGCGTCCGTCGTCCTGACCGAAAAAACTTTGGGAGCTAACGACAGAATATTGATTTTTGACGAAGCGGGCGGTATCATATACGACGAAACGACCGGAACTGAAATAAAAGACATAGGATTTTCCGACGATTATAAGTTTCTGTATTTTTTAACCCGGACGGGTCTGTACGCGGTAGATACCGAACGCAAAACCTGCGAGCTGGTTACGGACGAGTACGACGAGACGGCGGATAATATAATTTACGCGAACAATAAGAATATATTTTTATCGGGGATTTTAAAAATAAGCATCGCGGACGCGCAGACTCGCGCGGCGGGAAGTTTAAATTAAGTTAAGTTAAATTAAAAAATACGGAGAGGGGAATAATAATTTTATGAGCGTTGTTTTAGATATAGTAATTGCGGGAATAATAATTCTCTGCTTTTTCGCGGGATACAGAAAAGGTCTCGTAAAAACGGTTATGGGGCTGGTTTCTTTCGCCGCGGCGTTTATCATGGCAAAAACGTTCAGTCCGCAGCTGTCCGGTTTTATATATTCAAGATGGGCGCACCCCGTACTCGCGTCGTCCGCGGCTGAACGCATAGAAAATTTTCTCTCGCCGAGTGTCACCCTCGACGCGATCGTTTCGGACGTCAGCCCTCCCGGTAACTTTATAGATTTAATCAACGGCTACGGGTTCGGGATTCCGGACGTAAAGGCGTGGCTGGGAGAAGCGGCGTCCCGGGGAGCGGGCAAGCTCAGCGAATACGCCGCGTCGTATCTGGTCGCGCCCGTCGCCAAAGGCATATCGGATTTCACGGCTTTCGCTCTGGTTCTCGCCGTCTCTCTGATTCTGGTCAGAATCGTGACCGGAATCATAAACAATATAGTAAAACTTCCCGGGCTCAATTTCGCGAACAAAGCGGGAGGGGCGATTGCCGGAGGTCTTTACGGAGCCGCCGTAAGTTTTATATTTGCGATACTCGCTTATTATATACTGCCCTATCTCGCGGCGAATACTTCGCTTGTTCCGGGAGGTTCGGTCTCTGAAGTTATAGACGGAACGGTTCTGTTCAAACTGCTGCTTAACGCTTTACCCCTGAATCTTGCGTAACGATAGACCCTTGCGAAATCACGTTACTATGTAGGGGCGGCCATTGGCCGTCCGTCTGAAAAACGTCAAAACTGCGTTGGTTTTGCGGACGCGCAATGCGCGCCCCTACAATAGGGATTTTAATTTCTCAAGAAGTCTAATAATATTTCTAAAATTATTATTGTTAAATAAATTATAATACGGCGATAATATTTTTGTGATAGAATTAATAATTGGTAATTTGTAATTTATAATTATGAAAGATAAATCAAAATTAAAATATATTCCGAATATATTGTCCGGCATAAGGATTTTACTTGTTCCGGCGTTTATATATTTGTTTTTTGAGTATTATGACAAACAGATATACGTTCCGCTGTGCGCGTTTTTGTTTGCGGGCGCGACGGACGTAGCCGACGGCTATCTTGCGAGAAGAAACGGCTGGATAACGAATCTGGGGAAACTGCTGGACCCCCTTGCCGACAAGCTTATGCAGTGTTCGGTGCTTATATGCTTCGCGGTGAAAATCCCCGTTCTTTGGTGGCTCGCGGGAATGTTCGTGTTAAAAGAACTGTTTATGATATGCGGCGCTCTTATCGTGCTGAAAAAGATAAAAGTCACGGTAAAATCCCATTGGTACGGCAAAATCACCACGGCTGTCTTTTACGCGGTAGCCGTACTTGTTTTTGTGTTCGGGATGGACGGAAGGACGGCCATCGCGGTATTTATGCCCGCGCTGGTTCTGGAAATGTTCTGTATGGTGATGTATATATTCGACACGTTAAGAATTAGCGCCGATTTAAAGAAAAAAGAAAGTGAGCGGATTTAAAATGAATTTATTTCAACTTTGCGACAGATGCAAAAAAAACATGGCCGTCGTATTTTATTATACCCAGACCGAAGGAAACACGACGAAAAACGGCGGGCTGTGCATTTCCTGCGCGCGCGCCCTAAAGATTCCCATACCCACCGCCGACATACTTGAAAAGCTGGGTATAAGCGAGGAAGATTTCGAATCGATGACCGAAGAAATGACAAATATACTGCAGCTGCCTCCTGAAATGGGAGGTTTTGAGGACGGCGCCCCTCCCGGGAATTTTAACCCGCTCGGAGTTTCGCCGGACGAATTTATGAACATACTTAAGGACAGCGGGGATATCTTCCCCAACTTATCGGATATGCCGGATTTGCAGAAGCTGTTGTTTTCGAAAGAAGACGGCGTTAGTAACTCTAACAATAATAACAACAATAATAATAATACTGATAAATCGGGTAATTCGAATAAGCCGAACGCTCAAAGCCGTTCGAAAATAAAGGAAGAGAAAAATAAAAAGCCGAACCCCAAACGTAAAAATCTCGAGGCTTTCTGCATGGACCTCACCCAAAGGGCGAGAGAGGGGAAAATAGATAATATAATCGGCAGGGAGAGAGAGCTGGACAGGATTATTCAGATATTGTGCCGCCGGCAGAAAAACAATCCGTGTCTCATCGGGGAGCCCGGCGTGGGAAAAACCGCCATAGCGGAAGCGCTCGCGGTGAAAATAGCGTCCGGAAAAGCGCCGGTCAAGCTTGAGAAAAAAGAAGTGCATCTGCTGGATTTGACCGGGATTGTCGCGGGAACTCAGTTCAGGGGGCAGTTCGAGAGCCGCATGAAAGGTCTTATCGAGGAAATAAAAAGACTCGGCAATATAATTTTGGTAATCGACGAGGCGCATACTATTATAGGAGCGGGCGACGCCGAAGGCTCGATGAACGCGGGGAATATATTAAAGCCCGCCCTGTCGAGAGGGGATATTCAGGTAATCGGAGCTACCACGCTCGGCGAGTACAGAAGATTTATAGAGAAAGATTCCGCCCTTGAAAGAAGATTCCAGCCGATTGTAGTAAAAGAACCGTCAATCGACGAAAGCGTCGATATGATTTTACAGACGAAAAAATATTACGAGGATTTTCACGCGGTAAAAATATCGGAAAACGCCGTCAGGCAGGCCGTGATTTTATCGGAGAGATATATAACGGACAGGTTTCTGCCCGATAAAGCCATCGATTTACTCGACGAGTCCGCGGCTTACGTCGCCGTAAATTCTGATATTATAGAAAAAACGGAGCGTCTAAAAGAGTTGATTGACGAAATAAATTCTGAAATCGAAATTATAGAATCAGGCGAGAATATGCCGGCAGAGCCGGAAGCCGCGGCTGAAATGTATCAGAGACACGCCGATTTGAAACAAAAAAGTTTAAAATTACCGCATGAACTTGATTTACTTTTGAAAGAAAGGGCTAAAATAGAGATAAGCGCGGAAGATTTGGCTCAGGTCATAGAGAAATGGACGGGGGTTCCCGCAAGCAGCATAACCGAAAACGAGTTTACGAGGTTAAACGGTCTTGAAAGCCGCCTTAAATCGAGACTCGTGGGTCAGGAGGAAGCGGTCGGCGCGGTAGTTCGCGCGGTGAAGCGTTCGAGAGTAGGGATAGCGTATAAGAGAAAACCGGTGTCGTTTATATTCGCGGGAGCTACGGGAGTGGGGAAAACGGAGCTTGTCCGTACTCTCGCCATGGATTTGTTCAACAGTCCGGAGTCTTTAATCAGGCTTGACATGAGCGAATTTATGGAAAAACACGCAGTATCGAGAATTATAGGAGCGCCTCCCGGATATATCGGGTACGACGAGGCGGGGCAGCTTACGGAGAAAATCAGACGCAAGCCGTATTCCGTTATTTTATTCGACGAAATCGAAAAAGCCCACCCCGACGTAATGAATATATTACTGCAGATTCTTGACGACGGAAAAATCACGGACGCTCACGGACGGGAGGTAAATTTTGAGAATACAATAATAGTTATGACGACGAACGCGGGTTCTAATTTAAGTATGGCGTCTCTGGGATTTTCCGAAAGCGAGGGAAAAGCGGCCGATAACAAAACGCAGAAAGCGCTGTCTGATTTTTTACGGCCGGAGTTTTTGAACAGAGTGGACGAGATTATAACGTTCAGGTCGCTGACCGAGGAAGATTTCGCGGAGATTTCAAAAATTATGCTGGGAGATTTAAAAAAAGCGCTTGACGAGAAGAGTATAGAGTTTGCGTATACGGAAGAAGCGGCGAAAGTCATAGCGAAGAAGTCATACAGTAAAAAATATGGCGCGAGAAATCTGCGGCGGCTTATCCAGACGGAAGTCGAGGATAAAATGGCGAATTTGATTATAGAGAACAGAGAGAAGAAAAGCCTGACGTTTACGCTTGACGCAAGCGGTGGAGAGAACGGAGACAGTGAGCTGACGGTTGAATTGGGTTGACGGCGAAGATTTTTGTTTGACATTTATTTTATGTTGTGGTATAATATGCATACGCGGAATGTAGAATAGTAAGGGAGAAGAAATTTTATGGCGAAAATATTAACTATGGACGGCACAAGCGCTGTTAAACTAAAAGAACCAACTAATTCAAGAACGGAAGAGATTATGGGAGAATTACGCGACGCAATAAAAAAAGATGTACTACAAGAAAATGAACGCTATGAAGATGAAGTTTATAGGTCAAGAAAGATTATAGAAAATATGGAAAAGCAAATCAAGAATATTCGCAAAATTCAAGAGTATTCGAAATTAAAAGAAAACTGGGATTTTGAAGGAGCGCAGCCTTTTTCGAAAGAACTGATAGCTTTGGCTTTGGATAAAATTCTTGGGCTGAATATACAACCTAAGGTTTTTCCGACTGTGTGCGAATGTATACAATTCGAGTATGAAAAACCAAACGGCGATTATTTAGAATTTGAAATATATGAAAAGAAAATAGAGGTATTTAGGATAATAGAAAGTCACGAAGAGGAATTAA